>TARA_R100000501_G_scaffold18539_1_pt1 | contig 33518 bp, 32 predicted proteins | sample TARA_R100000501 | Tara Oceans TARA_R100000501 (sample SAMEA2620120) | marine metagenome | biome: marine biome (ENVO:00000447); feature: mesopelagic zone (ENVO:00000213) & marine oxygen minimum zone (ENVO:01000065); material: "saline water (ENVO:00002010), including plankton... | reverse complement strand
AGCTGGACTAACCTGGGTGGTGTTCTGAGCGTATTTAGCCTGTAAGACCAATTAAGTATTAAAAAATATACTTAAGTTAAACCCTAAAACCCGGTATCTTTTAAAGATGCCGGGTTTTTTTTTGAACAAAAACGGCATAGGAAATGTCTTACAAATTCCCATAAGCAATAAGGAAGAGAGAATGATAAAACTACAAAAATGGGCAATCCTGGCGTCTGCTCTACTGGGTGCCTCGTTTGCAGTTAATGCTGAAGATTTGAAGCCAATTCAGGGACAAGAAGTATTAAGGGTCTGCGCGGATCCTAACAATATGCCCTATTCCAATAAAAACAAGGAAGGTTTCGATAATAAAATTGCTGAACTATTAGGTGAAAAATTAGGAATTCCGGTTGAATATTACTGGTTCCCACAACGCATCGGTTTTTCACGTAACACGATTAAAAAAGAACATCCCGAACGTGGTGGCTATATGTGTGATCTCGCCATGAGCGTTCCCGAACACACGGATTTTCTATTACCCACCAAACCGTATTTCAGCTCTATTGAAGCGATTGCCTATCGGAGTGGCGAAGGTTATGAAATTACTAAGCTGTCAGATTTAAAAGAGGTAAATGAAAAACATGGACCCTTAAAAATTGGTTTGTTTGATCGTGCCATTTCTACCAAAGCTTTAATTGATATGGGCTTGGGGGAGAATATTGTTTATTACCAATTGATGAGCGGTGATGTAAATGAAAGCCCAGGTAGAGCGATAGAGGATTTAGCGGCTGGTAAAATTGATGTTATCCCGATGTGGGGACCAATAGCCGGTTACTATGCCAAGGTATCGGATGTGCCTATTACGGTAAATCCATTAAATGAACTGGGTCAGTTGCATGTATTCAGCTTCAGTATGGCAACTCGTTATTCGAATAGAGACTGGAATAAATTACTGAATAAATTTATCGATCAGAATAAAGATGAGATTGATGCCATTATTGCTGAATACAATTTACCATCTTTGGAAAACGTTAGTCCGACTCCCGCGAAAAGACCGCGTAAGGATGATGACGATTAATACACTGTTTGACTAAATCAATATCTGAAAAATAGAGGCTACAAAACAGTAGCCTCTATTATTTTTTTCAGATCATCATTAATCCGGGCGGCAAAACTTGCCTGATCTTTATCAGACACGTTTTCATCCATTAATCTGGTGCCAATAATCACTCCACTGTTGCTTTCCCTAACAGTAATGATGCAGGGCATATCATTGATAAGTTGTTCATTAATCAACATCATTTCTTTTGCGTGGGTAATATTACAAAAGCTAATGACAGTAGATAACGGGAAGTTTTTATCGCCACGTTCACGGATCGCAGAACCAATTTCGCTTTTATGAATTATCCGGTAATTATACTCGGAGATGGCTATGTCCAGATTTACCAGTGTGTCTTGATAATTATATGGACTGTTTTTTTCAAGTATTCGATTAGTGTTTGCCGACTGGCATGCGATAATAAGTAATACGCATGAAATCACAATTGCGGGAATCTTTAGGCGTTCAAGTAGAGTCATAAGCAAATAAAAATAATAAATTGGAATATAAGAATTTAAGCATAACACCTATAAAAATTCATGAGGTAACAAACAGTGAAGACAAACCAATACATCGTTTTTTTGTTCGGATTAATATTGCTGATAAGTGGCAAAGCGTTTGCAGCGCCAGGCATGTCAGAAATCAATAATGAGTTATTTGATAAAGCGCATTTAAAAAATATTGATCAGCCAGGGGTGCTGAAATATAAATTTTCTAAAACCAGTTTTGTTGATGGGGACCGCACTGACACGATTGAAATGATGGTCAATAATATTCGTAATACTGGTCGTGCAGATACCTATTTTGAGTTTTTTACCGGCGAGAATAAACGCCCCTACGAACCACGCCTGGACCAACGGGGTAATAGTGTCTTTGTTTTGTTTCTGGAATATGACATTCATGAAATGAATCGGTTGACAGGGGGGGAGTGGCGTTATTTTCAACGGCTGCTTCGTTGGTCTTTTGCTGAAGGGGCTGACAAGAAGCAAATTGAAGTGGACTACAACGGCAAGAAAGTAAAAGCATGGCAATACATCGTGCAACCGTATATCAAAGATCCCAAGAATGATCGTTATAAATTGTATTCTTCCAAATATTATATTTTTACTATGTCGGAAGAAATTCCTGGTGAGATTTATCAATTAAAAACTGTTGTGCCAGACGGTAAAAACTGGAAAGAAGGTGACCCAGTCCTGGTTGAGGAAAAAGTCACATTTACCGGTTTTGAACCCCAGTAACGGATAGGTAACAATTTATGAAACGGGCCTTCGTGCCCGTTTTTTTAATGAAAAGACTTTTAAAAAAACTCCAATCCATTCAAGGTGCCTTAAGGTTCCATGAGCTCAGCTTTGTGGTGTTAATTATCATGACAGCCTTAATGAGCTTTAACTGGGCACTTGTCTGGCAGAAAAGTTCAGAAGAGTCGCTGCGTTTAAGTTCAATCAATACTCATGTACAACATTTACGTGGTGATCTTTATCGTCAGCTAAAAGAAGTCTTTGATGTTGTTTTTCTAAATGATGAGCTTGCAGTAGAACAATATTACCAATTTGTTGATCAGATTAATTCTTATCTAACTCGGTTAAAAGCGCTTTCGAGCTCGCCAGACGAAGCGCTTTTGATCGTCAAAATTGAATATGCCTATAACAAGTTTTATCAGGAAACCCGACGTTTCCTGAATAACGATAAACTGAGCAATGATGACAAACTCTGGTTAGATGAACAGCTTGAACAGCAAACCTTTCAGCAACTTGAAATGGTTTTCAGCGATATCGAGCACTATCTTCAACAGCAACAGCAGCAGTTAACTGACTCTGATGAACGGATGTTTGGCAAAATGCTGCTCAGCGAAGCCTTGCCAATTATGTTGGCATTAGTTCTACTCATTATCTCCAAATGGTTTGTCCGTCGAAATATGCTGGCGCCACTACGTAATGTTACCCAAGGTGCCAAAATAATCAGTACCGGCGATTTTCATCATCATATTCCGTTAACAGGTGTCGACGAACTGCAAAGACTTTCGCAGGCTATTAACAGCATGGCTGACGAATTGGCCAGTAATCGTGACAAATTGATAGAAACCAAAAAACAAGCCGCATTAGGCGAACTAGTGCCTTTGGTCGCTCATAATATACGCAATCCTCTTGCAGGGATCCGTGCGGCCGCACAAGTCTCTATCGAAGAAGCGAATGAAGAAGGTCGAGTCGTGCTGAAAGACATTATCATTGCGGTAGATCGACTGGAAAACTGGGTCACCTCGCTACTGATGTACCTGCACCCGTTAAAACCCAATCTTGTTGAGGCGACACTCACCGAACTCACCGATAATGCTTTATCCCTGACAGCCCTGCAACTCAATGATAAAGACATCCATGTAAATCGTCATGGCTGGCAGCAAGAGGCCAGGCTGATTAATATAGATAATAATCTGATGGAGCAGGCTATTTTCAATTTGATTCAAAATGCAATTGAAGTGTCACCCATTAATTCAACCATTCATATTCATTATTGGGAAAAACCTCAGCTAATTGGATTGCAGATTGAAGATCAAGGACCGGGTTTTAGCGAAACGCCTCAGGCAGAGACCAGCCAAATGCATAAAAAGCTGAATTGCGGACTGGGTATTCCTTTTGCTCAGAAAGTGGTTAAACAGCATCAGGGCGATTTGATTTTTGAAAATATTCCGGAGGGTGGAGCGCGAGTTTCACTGACCTTGCACCTGGATAAAACGCTGACTCGTCAATAGGATGTTACATGCTTAATTTTGTATTAATTGAGGACGAAAGCCTGTTTGCCAAATCGGTTAAACGACGGCTGGAACGGGAAGGTCATCAAGCCAAAATTGCCGATAACATCAGTGATGGAAAAAAACTGTTACGTCAGGAATCAATCGATGTATTGCTATTGGATGTCAGGTTACCTGATGGCAATGGCCTGGATTTACTGGCTGAAATTCGTGTGTCAGGACATCCACTGCAGAACTTGCCTGTGGTCATGATGACAGCTTATGGCGAGCTGGAAGACGCGGTTAATGCAATGAAATTCGGCGCCTCAGATTATCTCAAAAAGCCTGTGGATTTGGATGAACTGATGATGACGATTGAGAAGGTGGTGCACAATCACGCTATCAGTCTTCAGTTACATTATTCTGAACAGCGTGAACAAAAGACTCACAAGCCAATTAATTTGATTGGTACTAGTCAGGAAATCCTGGCTATTCGGCAGCAGGCAAAACAGCTCTCTGAGCTCATGGATAAAAATAAGGATACCACCCCTGTCGTATTAATTACCGGAGAAACAGGCAGTGGCAAAGGTGTTCTAGCCAGGTATTTTCATCAAATAAGTCAGCGGCATAATCGGCCTTTTGTCCATGTCGATTGTGCTGCATTACCGGAAGCTTCAATCGAAGCTGAGTTATTCGGTCAGTCACCCAGCACCCTTGAAACCAACTCTCCTGCTCGTCCCGGTTTGATTGAAGTCGCTGAGGATGGAACGTTATTACTGGATGAAATTGCAGAATTATCGTTATCAACTCAAACCAAACTGCTGAATGTCATAGAGCGTAGACAGCTTCGCAGACTGGGATCCACCAAAGAAATTTCGGTGAATTCCCATATTATTGCTACGACCAATCGCGACCTTCATCAATTAGTGATTTCGGGCGAGTTTCGAGCTGATTTGTATTTTCGGTTAAATGTTGTAGAGATTAAGCTGCCACCGCTACGGTTACGCCAACAGGATATAGCGGAACTTGCACAGTTTTTTATCGAGCAATTTGCCAAACGTTATGGTGTCGAACAACCAAGACTTGCATATGATGCAATGCGTGAAATGCAACAATATGATTGGCCTGGTAATATTCGTGAACTGGAGAATGTTTTGGAGCGAGCCGTAATGCTCTGTAAACAGAGTGTCATCGAATCTGATGATTTGTCATTGAAAGCATTTGGCCGTGACAACCAAGACGAACGAGGGGGCTCCAAGTTCGAAAAAATGACACTTGATCAGGTGGAAAAATATTTACTGGAAACGGCTTTGAACCGAAGTTCAGGTAATGTTTCCAGAGCGGCCAGACAGCTTGGATTAACCCGTATGGCAATGCGTTATCGTATGGAGAAATACAAGCTTTAAATTATTTGACCAGTTTTAAGCTTGGCTTGCCATTAGTCGTTTTATTGGTTGGTTTACCTGGTTCTTTAGCTTTTGGCGGCGGGGGCGTGGGATGCTCTTCTTCTGGAAAGAACATACCTTCGTTATTTTCTTTTCCATAAATCGCCTGAATGGCAATAACCGGAATAAATAAATTCATGGCCTTGCCGGAAAATCTTGCTGAAAAACTTACCCAGTCATTGTCCATATTCAGGCCGTCGATAGCATCTGGCGCCAGATTAAGAACGATGCGCGAATCGCGAATATACTGTTCTGGAACCACAACCCCTTCATAATCCGTATTCACCAGTAAATAGGGTGTGCAATCGTTATCGAGCAACCATTGATAAATGGCTCTGATTAGATAAGGCTTTTGTGAAGACATGCTCATTAGCGCATTCCTCTCTCCGCTGTGCTCAGACTGGCCTGGAAGGTATCTCTATTAAATATTTTTTCTGCATAACGTTCAACCGCTTTGGCGGAATCAGGTAATTTTATCCCCAAATGCGGTAATCGCCACAATAACGGAGCAACGTAACAATCAATTAATGAAAATTCGTCGCTCATGAGAAAGTCGTATTGTTCGAACAATGGTGCCAGAACGGTCAAATCCTCACGTAGCGTTTTTTTGGCCTTGGTTGCTGGTGATTTATCACGCCCGGATAATTGAGGCCACATGGAAAACCAGTCCGTTTCCAGACGATGCAACATCAGTCGCATCTGAGCTCTTGCACCTGGATCGTTAGGCATCAGCGACGGATGAGGGAAACGCTCATCAAGATATTCCATAATGATTCGGGAATGAAATATCACAATATCCCGATCAAACAATGTCGGGCCCTGAGCGTATGGATTTGCTGAGGCCACCTCTTCTGGCCAGTGGCCATCAACAAGATCTACAATCTGACAATCAATTTGCTTTTCTTGAACAACGATACGGGTTTGGTGACTGAAGGGACATTGTACATCTGAGTACAATGTCATCAGTGGTTTACGATTACGTGTTGTCATTAGCTGTACTGCTTATATTTTGGAATGTAGCGTTAGTGAACGTCTTTCCAGTAAGCTTTTTTCAGTGCCAGTGCGATCACAAAGAATATCGCAAGATAGAGCAAGACCCACTTACCCAGCGCTAAACGCTGTAATTTAGATGGTTCACTGATATAAGCAAGAAAGTTGACTAGATCTCGGCTCATCATATCGTATTGACGAGGAGTCAGCGCACCTTCTTGTTCAACACTTAAATGACCATCCTCGTCGATAGCCTGGTATCCCTGTTGTTCCCAAAGGACATGTGGCATACCAACATCTTTGAAAGCCAGGTTATTAGTGCCCATTGGCCGACTCTCATCCAGATAGAATGTACGCAGGTAGGTATATAACCAGTTTGTACCTCTTGCTCGAGCAATCACCGATAAATCCGGCGGCACAACACCAAACCAGCGTTTGGCATCTTCAGCTCGCATTGCTATTTGCATGGTGTCACCAATTTTATCGGTGGCAAACATCAAGTTTTCAGTGACTTGATCATCGGTAAGTCCCAAATCTTTTGCCATACGGTTATATCGCATCAATGATGCACCATGACAGCTTAGACAGTAATTAACGAACGTGTGAGCGCCACGTTGCAAAGAGGCTTTATCAGTCAAATCAATATCGACAGTATCCAGTTTTGATGACGGCCCCGCTGCAATGGCGAGCGTCGAGAACACACTGAATATCGAAACAAGAGCAGCAAAAATCAGATTTCTCATTTGGTCGTCACCCTTTCTGGCACAGGTTTATCTTTATCAAATTTCGTGTAAATCGGCATCAGGAGAAAGAAAGCAAAATACAGAACGGTAAAGATCTGAGCCATCAAAGTATAAAGAAACGTTGCAGGCTGAGTACCTAAGTAACCTAATGCTAAAAAGCTAATAACAAACACTACCAGAGCGATACGGAAATAAGGCCCTCTATAGCGAATAGAGCGGGTTCTGCTGCGGTCCAGCCAGGGCAGCAGGAACAACACAACAATCGCCAGACCCATGGCAATAACACCGAACAACTTATCTGGCACCGCACGTAAAATGGCATAGAATGGCGTAAAGTACCAAAGCGGGACAATATGTTCCGGTGTTTTTAATGGATCGGCAGGAATAAAGTTATCTTTTTCCAGGAACCAGCCGCCAAATTCCGGCATATAAAACAACACTAATGAAAAGATAAACAGGAAGACAACAACACCTACCAAATCCTTCACAGTGTAATAAGGGTGGAATGGGATGCCATCAACTGGCTTACCGTTTGCATCTTTGTTTTTCTTGATTTCCACACCATCCGGGTTGTTGGAACCGACTTCATGAAGAGCCAGAATATGCGCTGCTACCAAGCCAAGCAACACGATTGGCAAGGCAATAACATGCATGGCAAAAAACCGGTTTAAGGTGGCATCAGCGACCACATAATCGCCACGAATCCAAAGAGCCAGATCTTCACCAATAACCGGTAATGCGCCAAATAAGGAAATAATTACCTGAGCGCCCCAGTAAGACATTTGACCCCAGGGCAACAAATAACCCATAAAGGCTTCTGCCATCAGCACAACATATAACAGCATTCCGAAAATCCAAATCAACTCTCGCGGTTGTTTATAGGATCCGTACATCAGGCCACGGAACATATGCAAATAGATAACAACAAAAAAGGCGGAAGCCCCAGTAGAGTGCAGGTAACGAATCAACCAGCCCCATTCGACGTCACGCATAATGTATTCAACCGAGGCAAAAGCCAGTTCCGCATCCGGTTTGTAATTCATGGTTAAAAAGATACCGGTAACAATCTGCAGAACCAGAATCAATAAGGCGAGTGAGCCGAAGTAATACCAAAAGTTAAAGTTTTTCGGTGCGTAATACTCCGAAAGATGTTCCTTCCACATTTTTGTTGCCGGGAAGCGGGCGTCAATCCAATCCATCATAGACATCATGCAGCTCCTTGGGCATCTTCACCAACAATAACAACATTGTCACCTTGGAAATGGTAAGGGGGGACTACAAGGTTGCTTGGTGCAGGAACACCTTGGAAAACCCGTCCGGCTAAGTCAAATCTTGAACCATGGCAGGGGCAAAAGAATCCACCTTTCCAATTTGCGCCAAGATCTTCAGGAGCTATTTCAGGTCGATAGGTTGGGGAACAGCCCAAGTGAGTACAGATACCGACCATTACCATTACTTCTTTACGAATAGAACGTGTTTCGTTCTGCGCATATTCAGGTTGTTGGGTCTGTTCGCTTTGTGGATCACGCAGCTCATCATTTAAAGTTGTTAGCGCATTCAAAATTTCTTCTGAACGGCGGAAAATCCATACCGGTTTGCCACGCCACTCAACCGTTAGTAATTGGCCGGGTTCCAGCTGGCTGATATCAATTTGTACTGGAGCACCAGCCGCTTCAGCTTTGGCACTTGGTGCAATGGATGATACAAAAGGAATGGCTACAGCCACTGCGCCAGCACCGCCTACTACACTAGCTGCGGCTGTTAAAAACCGTCTTTTGCCAGTATCTATAGTGTCACTCATCAGATGAATATCCCCTGATATGTTATTTAATGTGAATCCAGCAGAGCATTATGCCTTGGGATTGCTGAGATAAAACCATTAAATTTTAGCATAGCAAGGAATTTTTTGGATCAAAAAAGCCCGCATTTTCATGCGGGCTTTAGAAAAGCCTCAAAAGGTAGAGTAAGTGTTACTCTCCAACAGCTTTTTGTGTTTTTTTCACAAGCCGTTTCAGGGCACCTTTTGGTTTTGAATCAACGATAGCTTGTAAGTTGGTTGGCTCACCAACAATAATAGAGCCACCCATGCCAGCACCCCAGTGAGGATCACATTTGTACATGTAAACACCTTCAACTGTTAATGGCTGGGTTTGAAAATTTTCGCCCATTTGGGACATAAAACCTTCAGCACCTTCAGGGATATATTGGTGTTCGCCGTCTGAATCAGTGAATGTAGTATTGACCAGATGACCATTCATTTTGTCCCAAGATACAGTATCACCCGGTTGAACTTTGATAACCATTGGGTCAAATGAAGTTAGTGATGCTGATACAACATGATTTTCAGCCATTGCAGCCGCAGAAAACAAAGATGCAGCACCTAATGCAGCCGCGATCAGTGATTTACTATATTTCATGAATATTTCCTCTCTTTATTGAGTTATTTGCCTCAGTGCGGAGCCAGTCTCCCATAATGAAGCTGAACACACACTGAACACATTTAGTTACGTGTTTTAGCACGCTATTTTCTTGGCAGGACAAGCACAAAAACGCCAGACTATACTGACTGTTTATGGGATATGTCCATGGAAAAATGAAAATTTGTGTCATTTAACACAATGTTTTCTCCCTGATTTGAACGCAGCCAACTGCCTGAAATCAATAGAGATGATGATTTAATAAAATTCAGCGTAAAAACTTGGTGGTGTTGATTTTAAATTACTTCCTAATGATCTTATGAAGAGGGGGGACGGTCAGTTTCTGCTGGTTACACCCAATTAGTTAAGGTTGGTTGTGAATTATCGCAGTCAGTTATTTACAAGGGATAGCTTCGCTGTTTAATTGATAATAGCCAGCGCTTTTGGATTCAAAGAGTTTTCGGTAGCCGATGCAGGTATCTGACTTGTTAGGCAAATATTACTTGTGATAGCTACTTTTCAACAAAAGATTATGGATGGCAAAGCACTGTCGGGCATATGAATATCCCGGAATGTCCGTTTAGTCGGTTGCCATATTCAGTTACGTTAAAATGCCAAAGACTGAATTCGCAAATTTTCGGTATAATCAACCCCTTTTAAGCTTGAAACAAATATTTCTTGCCGCATTTATAAGCAGCGTTGTTTGTTGATTCATTTTTAGGGAGTAACCTCATGCCGTTTTATGAATATCGCTGTGATGCCTGTAATCATAACTTTGAAGCGTTGCAAAAGATCAGTGATGATGCGTTGGTGGAATGTCCAGCATGTCATCAACCCAACTTGAAAAAGCTGATTTCAGCCGCGGGTTTTCGTCTTAAAGGCCAGGGCTGGTATGAAACAGATTTTAAATCGGGGTCAAAACGGAACCTCGCCGACAGTGGAACCTCAGACAGTTCATCTGTCGCAGCTCATACCTGTGGAACAGGATGCAGTCATTAAAAATTTAAATGCGTAAATATTTAATAGCAGGCCTGCTGGTCTGGATGCCGCTTGGGGTCACTTTTTTAGTGGTCCGGGCGATAGTTGGTTTTTTAGATAAAAGTCTGTTGCTGTTGCCGGACGCCTTTCAGCCCGATAGGCTGCTCGGCTTTCATATTCCCGGTTTGGGAGTATTACTGGCAGTGGCGCTGGTTTTAATCACCGGCATGATAATGGCCAACTTATTGGGGCGTCGATTAGTGGCGTTCTGGGAATCATTACTGGCAAGAATCCCGCTGGTCAGAACGCTTTATTCAGCGGTTAAGCAAATCATGGAAGCGGTGCTGGCAACAGATGCCAAATCGTTTCGAAAAGTATTATTGGTGGAATATCCACGCAAAGGTGTCTGGAGCTTAGCGTTTATGACATCGGATGATCTGGGTGAGGTGCAGGATAAAACCATTGCCAATGTCATCAGCGTGTTTATTCCGACCACACCAAATCCTACCTCGGGGTTTGTGTTGATGGTGCCGGAGTCTGATGTTATTGAATTGGATATGGCGGTAGAAGAGGGGTTGAAAATGATTATTTCGATGGGCGTGGTGGTGCCAAACTCACTAGCCTATCAAAAGAAACGTCAGGATCAGCAGCTCACTGAATAGAAAATTTCGGACACTTTTTATTTATATAAAAGGTGTAGTGTTAAACAGTATTTTTGGATGTTGGAATAATTATGCGTAGCCATTACTGCGGCGATGTAAACGAATCTTTGATTGAACAAACGGTAAAAGTTGCAGGCTGGATGCATCGTCGCCGGGATCATGGTGGTGTTATCTTTATTGATTTGCGTGATCGTGAAGGTCTGGTGCAAATCGTTTGTAATCCGGAAGATGCCGAAAGTTTTGCCGTGGCTGAAAAAGTACGCAGTGAATATGTGTTACAAATTGAAGGTGTGGTTAACCCCCGTCCTGCGGGCAGCGAAAATACCGATTTAAAAAGCGGTAAAATCGAAATCATCGCCAAGCGCGTGACTATTCTGAACAGTTCTGAAACTCCGCCATTCCCTTTGACGGAACAGGCTGAAGTTAATGAAGATATCCGGCTGCGTCATCGTTATATCGATTTACGTCGCCCGGAAATGCTGCAAAAGCTGCGCTTTCGTTCACAGATTATCCGTCAATTACGCCAGTATCTCGACAATCACGGCTTTATGGATATTGAAACACCTATCCTGACCAAAGCCACCCCGGAAGGCGCGCGCGACTATCTGGTCCCAAGTCGTACTCATCCAGGAGATTTCTTTGCATTGCCACAGTCTCCACAGTTATTTAAACAACTGTTGATGGTGGCTGGTATGGATCGCTATTATCAGGTTGTTCGTTGCTTCCGTGATGAAGATTTGCGTGCTGATCGCCAGCCGGAATTCACGCAATTGGATATTGAAACCTCTTTTGTTGAAGAAGAGGATTTAATGCAATTAATGGAAGAAATGATCCGCGATTTGTTTGCCAATGTATTAGAGCAACCGTTACCGAATCCTTTCCCAAGAATGACCTATGCGGATGCTATGGATCGTTATGGCAGTGATAAACCGGATCTGCGAATTCCATTAGAACTCGTTGATGTAAGTGATTTGATGCAGGGAGTTGATTTTAAAGTCTTCTCTGCACCAGCCAATGATGAAAATGGACGTGTGGCTGCTTTACGCGTTCCGGGTGGTAACTCTTTAAGCCGTAAAGAAATTGATGATTACACCAAATTTGTCAGTATCTACGGTGCAAAAGGTCTGGCTTACATTAAAGTGAATGATCTTGCTGCTGGCCGGGAAGGTTTGCAATCACCTATTCTGAAATTCCTACCCGATGATGTGGTTGATGCGATTCTGCAAAGAACGGCAGCTGAAACAGGTGATCTTGTTTTCTTTGGTGCCGATAAAGCTTCAGTTGTGAATGAATCTTTGGGTGCTTTACGTGTCAAAATTGGCCATGATTTAGATATGGTTGAACATGGCTGGCGCCCGTTATGGGTGGTTGAATTCCCGATGTTTGAATGGGATGACAAAACGCAACGCTGGTATGCCTTACATCATCCATTCACTGCGCCACGTGAGTCAGATATTGATTTATTAAGCAACGATCCGGGCAAGTGCTTGTCCCGTGCGTATGACATGGTATTAAACGGTACTGAATTGGGCGGCGGTTCGATTCGTATTCATAAAACAGATGTGCAGCAGAAAGTATTTGAAATGCTGGGTATTCCTGCTGAAGAAGCGGAAGAGAAATTTGGCTTCCTGTTACAGGCATTGAAATATGGTTGTCCACCGCATGGCGGTTTGGCATTTGGTTTGGACCGTCTGGCGATGTTAATGACGGGCTCAGCATCGATTCGTGATGTAATGGCATTTCCAAAAACACAGTCAGCAGCTTGCCTGTTAACCAATGCACCAAGCCCGGTCAGTGATGAACAGCTTAAAGAATTGAATATTCGTCTGCGTAAAGTGCCAACAGCAGAAGTCTGAGCAAAAAAGCAATAGCGGATTTAAGAGGAAAGCGAAGTGGCTACAAAACTAGCAACAACGGCAATCCCGTTTGAACAATACTTCTCAATTGATGATGAGGCATGCGATCAACGTATAGCTGCCGCTAAACAGAAATTGGGCGATGATTTGGTTATTCTGGGGCATCACTACCAGCGTAATGAAGTTTTCAAACATGCGGATTTTTCAGGTGATTCGCTAAAACTGTCACGCAATGCTGCCGAATCAGACGCTCAGTACATCGTGTTTTGCGGCGTGCATTTTATGGCGGAAGTAGCGGACATTCTTTCCCGTCCTGATCAAATCGCGATTTTGCCCGATCTGGCGGCTGGTTGTTCTATGGCGGATATGGCGAATCGAGTAAATGTTGATCGCGCTTGGCAGGAAATGAGTGAAGTACTTGATCCAGATGAGATGATCACGCCAATCACTTACATCAATTCCGCTGCAGATCTGAAATCCTTCTGTGGCAAACATGGTGGCATTGTCTGTACGTCAACCAATGCCCCCCATGTTTTGGATTGGGCATTTGCTCAGCGCGAAAAGGTCCTGTTTTTCCCCGATCAACACCTTGGTCGTAATACCGGTTATAAAATGGGTATTCCACTCGAAGAAATGGTCGTTTGGGATTTTGATAAGCCTCTTGGCGGTTTGACGCCGGAAGCATTGAAAAAAGCTAAAATCATTTTATGGAAAGGTTTCTGTTCAGTTCACCAGATGTTTCAACCACAACAAATTGATAACTTTCTGGAAAAATATCCGGAAACCAAAGTCATCTCTCATCCTGAGTGCAGTTTTGAAGTCTGTCAGAAGTCAGATTATGTCGGTTCCACTGAATATATAGTGAACACGATCGCCAACAGTGAACCTAACACGCGCTGGTTGGTGGGTACCGAATTGAATCTGGTGAACCGTTTACATGAACGTTTCCAGGACCAGGGTAAATCGGTGCATTTTATGTCGCCCACTGTCTGTATGTGTTCAACGATGTTCCGTGTTGATCCGCAGCATTTGTTATGGGTATTGGAAAACCTGGTGGAAGGTCATGTGGTGAATCAGGTGTCAGTGGATCCGGTGACTGCCAAAGAAGCCAAACTGGCGCTGGATCGGATGCTCGCCTTACCAATTTAATTCAGGAGTAGCGCGTTATGTCAGAGAGCAAACAAGCCTGTACACAGCGACGCTATGAAGTGAGCAAAAAAGATTTACCCATTAGTTGTCCCATGCCGGATATGCCGGCATGGAATGCCCATCCACGGGTATATCTTGAAATCAAAAGTCATGGTGAAGTGCTGTGTCCATACTGCGGCACGCTATTCGTATTGAAAAATTGATTGATGAAAAAACGTCTACAAGTCGCTGTCGCGATTATTGTTAATAATGATGAACAGGTTTTAATTGCACGCCGTCATGCGCATCAGCATCAAGGTGATCTGTGGGAATTTCCTGGCGGTAAGCGTGAAGCCAATGAAACCCGGTTAGAAGCTGTGCAACGGGAGATTTACGAAGAGGTGGGTTTACAGGTTGAGCAGGCTGAACCTTTAATGCAGATCGTTCATGACTATCCAGAATTGCAGGTTGAGCTTGATGTCTGGTTAGTGACCGAGTTTTCCGGTGACGCAACGGGCAAGGAAGGACAGCCATTAGTGTGGTGTCCATTAGCTGAATTATCGGTAAGGGAATTTCCCGCTGCAAATATGCAGATTATTGAGCGGTTAACTAATCTCTACCTTGTTTAGCAACTAGTGCTCGTTTACAGGCTGGCAGGTGGTTAATGCTGAGCAACAGCAATCGTTAATGAAATGAGTTGGGATCGTCTTCAGGATCAATAACCGGCTCTCCAGGTATGCGGTGATTTCCCGCTGCCCATTCACCCAAGTCAATTAATTTACAGCGCTCACAGCAGAACGGCTTCCATTTGTTGTCATCAATCCATTCAACTTTACGTCCACATTGGGGACAATTTACTTTCAATACCATAATTACATCGTGCAACAGCTAAGCTGAAAATCCGCATCATCATTAATTTGTTGGGGGCGTTGATTAATATCAAACGTCATAAACCGCACCGTGAAACGATGTTTGCCACCACTTATTTCCGGGTAATAAGGCGTGCTTGACGGAATACGAACCCGAATTAACTGGGTTGGCAGATTACTGTCCAGGCTGCGTTGATAAAATCCCTTCTCTGCTTGAGCACCGCTGAAACCGGCACTGCCACGAATCAGTTGCAGCGAAATATTAATCGCTCCGCGTACTGCTACAAACTGTTCCAGCCAGTAATTTAATTGTTGCTGGCGTTGTTCAACAGAGGAATGTTGTAACCAGTAATGGTAGGCAGGTAAATCAAAATCACAGGTGCCGCCGGCAATGCTGGATCGCTGACGGATGCTGTAAAGAAATTCATTTTCTTTTAAAACCTGACCAATGGACGTTTTACGAATCTGCAAGGCATCGAGTGTCTGGTCCAACTCTGCAAGTAATGCATCCAATGTGTCTTTATCAACACCGGGCGAGTTTTCCAACGCTGACAAATTGGTAATCAGCCGTTCAACTTCCTTGGTCACTTCGGACTTCATATCGCCACGCTCAAATACCTGCAACATACTCAACATGGCATCAATGGCTTCACGATGACTCATTTCATCATCATGCTGAATGGCATAATCCACGCGCGCCAACAGAAATTCCAATCTCAGGAATGTTCTTATGCGTTCATTCAGTGGTTGTTCGTATGTGATAACGTCGGACATAGTGTGTTTTTATCATTTACATAAGGTCAGCTTGATGACCAGGATTAATTTTGCGTCGTCTCTGCCAGCTGACAATATAACGCATGCAGTTGAGTAACCTGAAATTTCAATTTTTCAATTCCATCACTATTGTCGATGATATCGTGAGCACATTGCAATCGCTGTTCGCGGTTTGATTGAGCCGCAAGATGTTGAGCAGCTTCTTCAATGGTTAGATTGTCTCGGATTTGCAGACGGGTTAGTTGAGTTTGGTAATCCACATCAACGACCAAAATACGATCCACGCACGACTGCATCTTGGCTTCAACTAACAACGGTACACTGAGAATACAGTAACGGCCTTTGGCATTTGCTGCCTGTTGTAACAGTTGTTGGCGAATTGCTGGATGCAGGATCTGTTCAAGCGTTTTTTTGGCTGCAGCATCCGAGAACAGCATCTTACGTAATGCTGGTCGGTTTAACTGACCACCTGCAAGTACGTAATGTTTGCCAAACTGCTCAACAATTTTCTGGTATTGGGTTGTACCAGGCTGGCTCAGTTCGCGAGCAATAATATCAGCATCAATAACAGTAACGCCCAGATCTGCAAATAATGTTGAGACAGTTGATTTGCCTGATGCAATGCCGCCGGTTAGGCCAACCCGAAACACCATCTCAGCTTAATCCGCTCCAATTCAGATATGCAGTACTCAGAGTGTCGCCCCATATCAGCGCCAGCCAGCCGGCTGCTGCCAGATAAGGACCAAAAGGAATAGGAATATCCCGATGCTGTTGTTTTAACAAAATCAGGCTGATACCAACCACTGCACCGACTAAAGAGGATAATAAAATAATCATTGGCAATGCCTGCCAACCCATCCAGGCTCCCAAGGCTGCCAGCAGCTTAAAATCGCCATAGCCCATGCCTTCCTTACCTGTGACCAAACGAAAGGCGTGATACACCAGCCAGAGCGCCAGATAACCGGCAATGGCACCAATAACGGCAGAGCTAATATCGGTATAGGTAGCAAACAGGTTAAAGCTGAGACCTAACCACAATAAGGGTAAAGTAATGCTGTCTGGCAACAGTTGATGATCAACATCGATAAAGGTCAAAGCGAGCAGAGCCCAACTCAACAGTAATGCACCTACTACGGCAATGCTGAAACCAAAGTGCCATGCCACCACCGCAGAGATCACTGCAGTGAATAATTCGATCAGCGGATAGCGTTTGGATATTGACGCTTTGCATTCCTTGCAACGACCTTTCAGAGCGAGATAACTGATTACCGGAATATTTTCCAATGCAGTAATCGCATGACCGCAATGCGGACAGCGAGAACGCGGTTTGCTTAACGTAAGTTCATCTGTCTCAGGTTCAGATGTTCCAATCAATTCATGGCACTGTTGGGCCCACTCACGCTGCATCATCAGCGGCAGTCGGTGAATGACTACATTGAGAAAGCTGCCGACCAGTAATCCCAGAATGAAAATACTGGCAATAAAAAAAATGCTGGAGGTTTCCAGCAGATAAATTAGCGACATAGGATTAAACGACAGCGCCGAGTTTGAAAATCGGCAAGTACATGGCAATAACCAGTGTACCGATCAATACACCCAGGAAGGCCATGATAAACGGTTCCATCAACGCGGTCATATTATCAACAGCATCATCGACTTCACGTTCGAAAAAATCTGCGACTTTCGCCAGCATCGCATCCAAAGAACCCGATTCTTCACCGATGGAAACCATCTGAATCACCATATTGGGAAACAGCTCGGTATCGGTCATGGCTTTATTTAATTGGGTACCGGTTGAGACATCATCACGCATTTCCAAAGTGGCTTCGTTATAGACGATATTCCCCGTGGCGCCTGCTACCGAGGTCATCGCTTCCACCATTGGTACACCGGCTTTGAACATAACTGAAAATGTGCGAGCAAAACGGGCAATTGCACCTTTTGTTAATACATCACCAATAACAGGCAGTTTTAATAACATACGATCCATAAAATGCTGAACCTTGCGAGAGCGGCGTCTTGCTGCCATAAAGCCCATCACCGAGCCAATGATGCTGCCAAAAATTAACCACCAGTAATCCTGAAATACCTGGGAAATGCTGATGACCATTTTAGTGAGGCCAGGCAGGTCCGCACCAAACCCGGTAAACAAAGCCTGGAACTGTGGGATAACAAAGATCATCAAAATCGCCGTCACGATAAAAGCCACCACCATAATGGCAGTTGGATAAACAAGCGCTTTTTTAATCTTCGATTTCAGTGCTTCAGTCTTTTCCTGATATGTCGCGATCTCGTGCAATAAGGCTTCCAGCGTACCGGACTGTTCACCGGCGTTGATAAGACTGATATACAGATCATCAAAATATAATGGGAATTTCGCTAATGACTCCGCCAGACTGGTGCCTGATTCAACATCGGCTTTAATTGCCAGAATCATTTCCTGCATACTGGCATTTTCATGGCCTTCGCCAATAATTTGCAGTGATTGCATCATCGGCACACCCGAAGACATCATGGTGGCCAGCATTCTGCTGAAGATGGCTATGTGAGCCGGTTTGATTTTGGGTTTGCGTGGAGCAAATAAATCCTTGGGTTTACGACGTACTTTGTCCGGCATAATACCTTGACGACGTAAATCTGCGCGAACGGCCTGAATACTTTCACCGGCCTGTTCACCTTTAACCTTGCGGCCGGCTTTATTTGTTCCTTGCCAGATAAACAGGGTCGGTAATTCGGCTTTTTTAGGTTTAAGTTTAGCTTTAGCTGCTGTGGCCACGGTTTATTCCTTAATGACGCGGTTAATCTCTTCCAAGCTGGTTAATCCGGCCATGACTTTTTTCAAACCGGAAGCCCGTAAATCTGCAATACCCTCAGCTTTTGCCTGATCCGCCAGTTGCATGGAGTTACCGCCTTCCATAATCATTCTCCCCATTGCATCCGAAACTGGCATTACCTGATAGATACCAACACGACCTTTATACCCCTCGGTGCATTGATCGCAACCTACAGCACGGTAAACTTTGAAATCTGTCGCAATTTGCTCCGGTGTGTAACCTTCTTCGATCAGCGTTTCTTTTGGTAACGGTTCCACAGTTTTACAATGCTGACACAGGCGACGCGCCAGACGCTGGGCAATAATCAACGTTACTGCAGAAGCAATGTTAAATGCTGGTACACCCATATTGGCGAGGCGGGTCAATGTTTGTGGAGCGTCATTGGTATGTAGCGTTGAAAACACCATATGACCAGTCTGCGCAGCTTTAATGGCAATTTCAGCGGTTTCCAGATCGCGGATCTCACCCACCATGATTACGTCAGGATCCTGACGTAAGAAGGCTCTTAAACATTCAGTAAACCCCAGCCCGATCTGCGGATGTACATTGACCTGATTGATACCTGGCAGATTTATCTCTGCAGGGTCTTCTGCTGTAGAGATATTTCGATCGTCAGTGTTGAGAATATTTAAAGCGGTATACAAGGAAACGGTTTTACCACTACCTGTTGGACCAGTGACTAGCACCATGCCATAGGGTTTATGCATGGTTTCAAGAAAGATTTTTTTCTGATCTTCCTCATAACCCAATGCATCAATACCTAGTTGGGCGCTAGTAGGATCCAGAATACGCAGTACGATTTTTTCGCCGAACAGGGTCGGGCAGGTGCTGACACGAAAATCGATGGCTTTCGATTTGGAAATTTTCAATCGCATCCGGCCATCCTGGGGTACTCGACGTTCAGCAATATTCATTCTAGACAGGACTTTCAGCCGCGCAGCAATACGTCCGCCAAGCACCACGGGTGCCGTTTTGGTTTCATGGAGGATGCCATCAATACGCACCCGAACACGGTATTTTTTCTCGTAGGGTTCAAAGTGAATATCCGAGGCACCGGCTTTGATCGCCTGAGTCAGAATACCGTTGATAAATCTGACAACAGGAGTGTCATCGATATTTTTTTCAGTGAGTTCAGCTCCACGATCAGCATCATCATCCGGACCCAGATCAATATCATCAAGCTCAGCATCATCAAAATCATCCAGAACCTGGTTTTTGTTATCCAGTGCTTTTTCAATGGTAACGGATAATTTCTGTTCATCGACCAGAACAGGGTAAGTATTCAGAGCAGTGTTGAACTGGAATTCGTCCAGGGCTTGAAGATTGGTAGGATCGGACACGGCCACATAAAGACGTTTACCACGTTGAAACAACGGTAGGGCATTATGCTGACGGATGAGTTTTTCCTGGAACAGGCTGGTAGGCGCAAGTTCCATATTCATACTGTCCAGGTCAAATAAAGGAACGCCAAATTCCTGAGAGGCAATGGCACCGATAACATCACTATCAAGCAGTTTGTTATTTACCAGATAGGTCACAAAGGATTGTGAAGCCTGTTTAGCCGTAACCTGAGCAGTCTGTGCCTGCTCCTCACTCAGCAACCCTTCACTTACAAGTCGTCTTGCAAGACCGCTTAGTCTGATTGGTGCTGTCATATTTGCCATTACAGGACGCTATTCCTTAATATAAAGCTAATTTTAAATGCACTTATAATATGTAAGTTAAATAATAAATTCTAGTTTCCAATGTGGGTCAGTTGCCAGTATTCCTGTGTATACTGCCTGCCTTTACAGCATCGGGGAAGACATCATGCGAAAAATTTCTGGCTGGAAAACTCTGGCGATCATCCTGTGTACCATAGGAATACTGACCTCATGCGGCCTGAAGGGTGATTTATACCTGCCTGAAGGAAACGCTAATACTGTGAAGGTTGCCTAAAAAATGCAGGATTATTTCACTCAAAAACATGGAGAGTTGCATGCCGAGCAGCAATCTTTAATTGATTTGGCGGCGCAATTTGGCACTCCTACTTATGTGTATTCCAGAGCTGCACTCGAACAGCATTGGAAAGCCTTTGATGATGCATTCAGTGCTTATCCGCATTTGGTCTGTTATGCGGTCAAAGCTAACTCTAATCTGGCGGTCCTGAATGTGCTTGCCAGACTGGGATCAGGGTTTGATATTGTGTCTGCCGGTGAATTGGCTCGTGTCATAGCAGCAGGTGGTCAAGCGGAGAAAACAGTGTTTTCCGGTGTTGGTAAAACCGCTGAAGAAATTGGTTATGCTTTGAAAACCGGTATTCGCTGTTTTAATGTGGAATCGATCCCTGAGTTGCAACGTATCAGTGATGTGGCCGTCAGTCTTGAAAAAACGGCTCCGATTTCCATTCGTGTCAATCCGGATGTCGATGCGCAAACCCATCCATATATTTCCACTGGCCTGAAAGAAAACAAATTTGGCATTGCCATTGATGATGCGCTGGCGGTGTATCAGCAGGCAGCTTCTTTGCCGAATCTGCAAGTGATTGGTGTGGATTGCCATATTGGCTCCCAACTGACCTCTGTTTCCCCCTTCGTTGATGCTCTGGAACGTGTGCTGGCGTTGATTGATGCGTTGGCTGAGCAGGGCATTCAAATAAAACATCTCGATATCGGCGGCGGACTGGGGATTTGTTATCGCGATGAAAAACCGCCAACTCCAGCTGAATATGCCAAAGCAATGCAGGCTTTATTAAAAGATCGTGATCTGGAAATCATGTTGGAACCCGGTCGGGCGATTGCTGGTAATGCCGGTGTGTTGCTGACGAAAGTGGAATATATCAAAGCCACAGAAGCCAAAAACTTCGCTATTGTCGATGCGGCGATGAATGATTTATTACGCCCAGCATTGTATCAATCATGGATGGCGATTGAAGCCGTCAAACCCCGTCAGGATGAAGCTGAACAGGACTTTGATATTGTCGGTCCGGTCTGTGAAACCGGTGACTTTTTAGGCAAGGATCGCAGTCTGGCGATACAAAGCGGAGATTTACTGGCGATTCGCTCCGCTGGGGCGTATGGTTTTACCATGAGTTCCAATTACAACTCGCGTCCGCGGGCCGCTGAAATTATGGTCGATGGAACAAATATGCATGTGGCGCGTCAACGCGAGTCGGTTGAAAGCCTCTATGCAGGTGAGCAGGTATTGCAGGATTAATCCTATGTTGAAATTCAGCAAAATGCATGGCCTTGGTAATGATTTTGTGGTGATTGATGCCATTAATCAGTCTGTGCAACTGACCACTGAGCAAATTCGTTTTATGGCGGACCGACATATCGGTATCGGCTGTGATCAGTTATTGCTGGTGGAAAACAGTGACCTTAACGAAGTCGATTTTCGTTATCGGATTTTTAACGCTGATGGCGGGGAAGTATCTCAATGCGGTAACGGCGCACGTTGTTTTGCCAGATATGTACGTGATAATGGCCTCACCACAAAAGATTCCATTGCAGTTGAAACGGCTTCCGGGGTGATTTATCCCACCTTGCAGGCCGATGGTCAGGTCTGTGTTGATATGGGAAAACCCCGCTTCTCGCCTGAACAAGTCCCATTTAACGTAGTTGAGCAGAGTAATACCTATATGCTGGTGGTCGAACCAGGACGTCAGGTGGAAATTGCTGCATTATCAATGGGCAATCCCCATGCGGTTTTATTGGTCGATGATGTGACCACCGCGCCTGTCGGCGAATTGGGACCTAAAATTGAAAACCATCAGCAGTTTCCGGAACGGGTCAATGTCGGCTTTATGCAGCTGGTAGATCACGAGCATATTAAATTGCGGGTGTATGAACGTGGCTCTGCTGAGACAACGGCTTGTGGAACGGGGGCCTGTGCGGCAGTAGTCAGTGGAATTCGTCGCGGGATACTTGGACGTCAGGTCAGTGTTTTACTGCCGGGCGGCACATTAGAAATCAGCTGGCCGGATGAAAATGCTTCCGTATGGATGACCGGACCAGCACAACATGTATTTGATGGAGAAATTGCGTGGGCAACACTCAACAATCTGTAAGCGCTGAGCAGGTCAGTGAATTTTTACGTCAGCACACAGATTTTTTAATCGATCAGCCGGATTTATTGTCCGAACTGGAATTCGACAACACACCTGAAGGCACCATTTCGCTGGCACAGCGCCAACGTCAGCAATTACGCCAGAAAAATCAGCATCTGCATGAACAGCTGCATGCATTAATCGATAATGCGCATAGCAATGCTGCATTGCAGCAGCGAGTCCATCAACTCTGTCTGCGACTGATGGACTGTCAGGACATGCACAGCCTGCTGGCAACGTTGATGCAACAATTACAGCAAGAATTCTCAGCTGACGAAGTGTCGTTAAGACTGTTTTACAGTGGCGATCAAAAACCGAAATTACCTACGGTCGAAGGCAACATCGTCGAAATGCATGCTGATGACAGCCAACTGAAAGCATTTGATCACATTCTGGGCAAGCAACAACCAGTTTGTGGTCGACTGACCAAGGCGCAAAAACAGTTACTGTTTGGTGATAAAGCAGATGAAGTGCATTCGGTGGCCTGTTTACCATTAGGACACGAGCCCTGTGCCGGTTTGCTGGCGATTGCCAGCAGTGATGCCAACCGCTTCCATGCTGATATGGGCACTGAATATCTGAGCTTTCTCGGGGAAGTGTTTATGCGTCTGCTGCGTCGTTTCTGCCACGGCCAGAATGACAGCTGAGCTGCAAACCCCTCTGCAGGATTTTCTGCAGTATCTGGAGCAACAGCGCCGGGTTTCGCCGCATACCGTACTCAATTATCAGCGTGACTGTCAGCAGTTAGTTGACTACTGTGAGCAGCAATCATTTACTGATTGGCAGCGACTCAAACCGGCAAATATTCGTCTGTTTATTGCCCGCCTGCATCGAAAAGGTTTAGGTGCCCGCAGTATTCACCGTTTACTGTCAGCCATTCGAAGCTTTTATCGCTATCTGCTCAAAGAAGGCTTGGTCGATCATAATCCTGCCCAATCAGTGCAGGCCCCCAAAGCTGAAAAGCGGTTACCAAAAACCCTTGATGTCGATCAAATGAATTCGCTACTCGACAGCACACCGTCTGACACTTTTGTCGCCTGCCGGGATCGAGCGATTATGGAATTATTCTATTCCTCTGGCCTGCGTCTGGCAGAGCTGGCGGCATTGGATTTACGTGATGTCGATTTCGGCCAGCAACTGGTGCATGTTATCGCCGGTAAAGGTAATAAAGGAAGGATTCTGCCGATAGGTCGTACCGCGATTGAGGCGCTGAAAGTCTGGCTCGATAAACGCGACCAAAACGGACTGTATCAACAACCAGCATTATTCACCACCCAGAAGGGCACGCGCCTTGGCGTGCGTTCTATTCAGCAACGCCTGGCTTTCTGGGGCAAAAAACACGGTATCTCCGAGCATGTGCATCCGCATCGGCTACGTCATGCATTTGCTTCGCACATGCTTGAATCCAGCAGTGATTTGCGAGCCGTGCAGGAGTTGTTGGGGCATTCGGATATCAGCACTACGCAGGTTTATACTCATCTGGATTTTCAACACCTGGCAAAGGTTTATGATGCCGCGCATCCTCGGGCTAAAAAGCGTTCTTAGGATATTAACCACAGAGGCACAGAGGGCACGGAGTTCTTAAAAATCTATCCGCAGATTACGCAGATAGGCGCAGATTTCTTAGAGAGAAACATAAACAATATATTGATACAGGCACAGAGCTCAATGGTTATGCCCTAAATCCCCTTTTGAACTGACGAGTAGAGGCTTTTTGTCAGGAAATTGAGGCTTACCTGTTTGAGCGCAGCGAGTTTGGTAAGACTCCCTGACAAAAAACGCAACGCAGTGGAGCCGCAGGCCAGTTCAAGGGGTGCCCTTGGGTTGTTAGGGGCTTGGGCACGCAAGCCCCTAACTTGCGAGAGCGACATAAAACCTTAAACTTGAAGAATGAAACTTAGAGCTAAATTTCGCCTGAGGGCGAGTTCATTTTCTTTGCTTGCCCACAAATTCATCTGGAATGAATTTGGATGCCGGAGGCACCCGAAGGGTGAGCGATATGGATGTCGCGAATCAAAGAAAACGAACCAAAAGAAAAGGCACCCCTTGTGTTGGCCTGCGGCTCCCCGAAAAAAATGGCCATCGCAGGGAAATCGAAAAAACTCGCTTCGCTCAAACATTTCGATTTCTAATCCTGAGATAACCATTTTTTCCGGCAACACAAAAGGGGATTCAAGGTAAGCCTTTTGGATCTGTGCCCTCTGTGTCTCTGTGGTTAATAATCCAGTTAGTGGGCCTGTTCCCAATTATCCCCAACCCCAATACCCACTTCTAACGGCACAGCCAGTTCTGCAGCTTTGATCATAAACTGCTCAATTTCAGTTTTCGCCAAATCAAGCTGCTCTTCGGGCACTTCAAATACCAATTCATCATGTACCTGCATAATCATGCGGATGCCAGTATCGGCTTCGAGCAGCCAGTCATGAATGGAAATCATTGCGCGTTTGATAATGTCTGCGGCGCTGCCTTGCATCGGGGCATTAATCGCGGTGCGTTCAGCGTACTGGCGACGCAAACCATTACTGGAATTGATTTCCGGCAGGTATAAACGTCGGCCGAAAATAGTTTCGACGTAACCATCTTTTTTGGCTTGTTCGCGGGTGTTGTCCATGTATTTTCTGACGCCGGGATAGCGTTCGAAATAGGTTTCCATGTATTTGGCGGCTTGATGACGTTCGATGCCGAGTTGTTTGGAAAGTCCGTGGGCGGACATGCCATAAATCAAACCAAAGTTGATGGCTTTGGCACTGCGGCGTTGATCACTGGTGACATTTTCTGGCTCTACGCCAAAGATTTCAGAAGCGGTATGGCGATGAATATCTTCACCTTCGGCAAACGCAGTCAACAGGCTTTTATCACCGGATAGATGCGCCATGATGCGTAGTTCAATTTGTGAATAATCGGCTGCCAGGATCTTGGCCCCTTTTCCGGCGACAAAGGCTTCACGAATCTTGCGTCCGGTTTCAGTACGGATCGGAATATTCTGCAAATTCGGATCGGAAGACGATAACCGGCCGGTGGCAGTGACCGCCTGATGATAGGAGGTGTGCACACGTCCGGTTTGTTGATTGACCTGCTGTGGCAGTTTGTCGGTGTAGGTGGATTTCAGCTTACTTAAGCTGCGATATTGCATAATGATTTGCGGCAGTTCATAGCCATCATCTGCCAGTTCCTGCAGTACATTTTCTGCAGTTGATGGCTGGCCTTTAGGTGTTTTTTTGCGAACCGGCAATTGTTGCTGGTCGTAAAGAATTTCCTGTAGCTGCTTTGGTGAACCCAGATTGAATTTGGTCCCGGCAGATTCATGAGCTTGTTTTTCCAGCCGGTCAATATCATGCGCTAATGCGTCGCTTTGCTGCTGCAGCATAAAGATATCGATATGCACGCCATTGCGTTCCAGCGTGTTCAGCACCGGCAGCAACGGCATTTCCAATTCACGATAAACCGTTTCTAAAGAGGGGATCGCCTGAATTTTTGGCCATAGAATATGATGTAACTGCAATGTGATATCGGCATCTTCACAAGCATAAGGCGAGGCTTCTTCCAAGCCTATTTCATTGAAGGTCAGTTGCTTTTTGCCTTTACCGGCAATGTCTTCAAAATGAATGGTGCTGCGATTTAGATATTTTTCTGCCAATGAATCCATATCGTGCCGTGTGGCCGTGCTGTCCAGCACATAGGACTGCAGCATGGTGTCATGAGCAATGCCCTGCAAGTCAATGCCATGATTCAGCAGAATATGTCGATCATATTTGAGGTTCTGGCCCACCTTTAATGCTTTTGGATCTTCCAGTAAGGGTTTAAACAACGCTAACGTGGTATCAAAGTCCAGCTGATCCGGTGCGCCCGGATAATCATGCGCCAGCGGCAGGTAAGCGGCTTCACCGGCTTTAATGGCAAATGACATACCAACAATCCGAGCCTGTAGATAATTGAGGCTGGTGGTTTCGGTATCAAAGGCAAACAGTTCAGCTTTTTTGAGTTTATCCATCCAGCTATCCAGCTGCTGCTGAGTCAAGATGGTTTCGTAATGGGTTTCATTGCTGGTGGCTGGTTCATCCGTTTTTGTTGAAGCCGCAGCAGCAGGCGCAGAATCTAATTCCTGTAGCCAGCTTTTGAATTCGTACCGACGATAAAGCTCTGCCAGTTTTTGATTATCCGCCGCCTGCATATCCAGCGTTTCCGGGGTGAAGTCCAGCTCGACATCCATCTTGATGGTCGCCAGCTGATAGGAGAGTGGTAAGTCATCTATCGCTGCTCGAAGCTTCTCACCCAGCTTGCCTTTTACTTCATCAGCATGTTCGATAACGCCCTGTAAACTGCCATATTGTTGCAGCAGTTTAGTTGCAGTTTTGGGGCCGACACTATCAACGCCAGGAATGTTATCCACCTTGTCACCCATCAGCGCCAGATAATCGACAATTTGCTGCGGTGTCAGGCCAAATTTTTCCTGCACCGCGGCAATATCTGTTTTAGTGTTATTCATGGTGTTAACCAGCGTGACATGCTCGCTGACCAGCTGCGCCATATCTTTGTCGCCGGTAGAAATCACGGTTTCAATTCCGGCTGCAGTGGCCTGTTTGGCCAGCGTGCCAATCACATCATCAGCTTCAACGTTATCAATGCAGAGCAGCGGCAAGCCCATGGCTTTAACAATTTCATGGATTGGCGCAATCTGTTCGCGTAAATCATCCGGCATTGGCGGGCGGGTGGCTTTATACTCGGCATACAGATCATTACGGAAGGTTTTACCCTTGGCATCAAATACCACGGCCATATGTTCGGGTTGATAGTCACGGATCAATTTACGCAGCATGTTGATGACGCCATAAATGGTGCCGGTTGATTCGCCGTCGCTGTTGGTCAGTGGCGGCATCGCATGATAAGCGCGATACAGGTAGGAAGAGCCATCAACAAGTATAAGTGGTGCAGTTTGAGTCATAGTTCACAAGGCCTGAAATTAGTGGCAAACAGATTGCTTTTATCATCGTAGCGGAAATGCTATCTTTATCGGAAATTAGTGGAGCCAAGTCATGTTAAAACCGTTTGCCATTGTATGCGCAATCAGCGCAATGTTCACAGGAAGTGCCTGGGCTGGGGCTGCGGGTCCTGATTTATCTGAACCCCCTGTTGTGCCGCCTACGTTACAGGATGGCGAAAGCATTGAACCTGAAATCACCATTATCCAGGAAGAAGATCGCACCATTGAAGAGTACCGCGTCAACGGTCAACTTTACATGATCAAAATCACCCCGGATATCGGCCCATCCTACTACCTGATGGATACTGATGGCGATGGTTCACTTGAAACCCAAAAACATAACCTTGCCAATCCCGAAGTGCCGAACTGGATCCTGTTGGAATGGTAACAAAAACTCCCGTTAACTGAGATTTTCATGTCTGTTTATACCGAAGTCGGGCGCGATGAATTAATGGCGTTCCTCGGCGACTATGCCGTTGGTAATCTGATTGATTATCAGGGCATTTCTGCTGGAATCGAAAATACTAATTATTTTGTGACCACTGACCAGGGCGAGTTTGTGCTTACTCTGTTCGAACAGCATGAGTTTGCCGAATTGGATTATTTCCTGGAAGTCATGACGTTTTTCTTCAAACATGGCATTCCCTCTGCGCATCCCGCTGAAGATAAACAGGGGAATTACCTCAAGTCCTTATGCGGTCGTCCAGCGGCGCTTGTTATGCGTCTGGCGGGACATACAGTTGATGAACTTGCCACACTGGGTCAATGCGAAGCCATCGGCGATATGCTGGCGCAAATGCATCTGGTGGGGCAGAAGTTTAAACACCGCCGGGCAACGCAACGCGGGGCCGACTGGCGCGAATCCATGGCTGAAACCTTGTTACCACATATGTCTGACGAGCAGGCCGACATGCTCAAAGCCGAACTGGATTTTCAGCAACATTACAGTGATTTGGATTTACCATGGGGTGTCACACATTCCGATTTGTTCCGCGACAACGCCTTGTTTGTTGATAATGAATTGCAGGGTATTATTGATTTTTACTATGCCTGCGATGAATTTTTGATTTATGACCTGGCCGTAGTGGTCAATGACTGGTGTGTTAACGAACAAGGCTTGATTGATAACGAGCGTTACCAGCGGTTGATGAACGCTTATCTGCAACGTCGTCAACTTAATGAGGCCGAACAGTCCAACTGGAATCTGGTTTGCCGTGCTGCGGCATTACGTTTCTGGCTTTCGCGTTTGCAGGATCAGCTTTTCCCACGTGAAGGTGAAATGACACAGATTAAAAATCCTGATGCATTTCTGAACATCCTGCAGCAGCATCGTCATAAGCCATTGTCTTTAAATACTTTGCAAAACGCTTGATGTTATTTCATCAGGCGTTTTTCCGTATATGAAAGTATTAATCATCAAGCTCACCTCGATGGGCGATTTAATGCATGCGTTACCGGCGCTGAGCGATGCGGCAAAAGCCTTTCCCGGCATTGAGTTTGACTGGGTTGTGGATGAAGCCTTTGCCGAAGTGCCTAAATGGCATCCCAATGTTCGTAAAGTGATTACCACATCGCATAGACGCTGGAAGAAATCCGCCTGGCAAACCCTGACCGGTGGTGAATTACGCCAGTTTTATCGTGAATTGAATCTCGATGATTACGATGCAGTTGTCGATATGCAGAATAATCTGAAAAGTGCGCTGGTCAGTAAGTTACGGCGTGGCCCTGTATATGGTCTGGATAAACAATCCTGTCGTGAACGCCCGGCTCATTTGGCTTATCAATATCCGATAACGGTCAATCCACAGCAACACGCCGTGGATCGGATGCGGCAGATCCTGTCACAGGCGCTGGATTATCCACTCCCCAAAACACCCGCTAAATATGCGGCGAATTTCAGTAAATATCCGTTACCTGAACTCGAGTTTGCGTTACCCGAGCGTTATTTGATGTTTGTACATAATGCCAGCTGGCTGACCAAGCTCTGGCCGATTAATTTCTGGCAACAACTGGTGTTTCAGGCGCGAGCTGAAGGCTACGCGGTGCTTTTGCCTTGCGGCAATAATGAAGAATATCTGCGTGCTCAGCAGATCGCCTCAGTCGATCCAATGGCATTTGCGTTACCGCGATTAGGCCTGAACGATATCGCGGCAATAATGCATCACGCGGCGGGTGCCGTATGCAGTGATACCGGATTAGCTCACCTTGCAGCCGTAGCCGGAACGCCAGCATTAACCTTATACGGTGCGACAGACACAGCGTTGATTGGCACTTATGGCAAACATCAGCAGCATCTGGTCAGCGAATTTAACTGCGCCCCATGCTATAAACGCAAATGTCCATTACCCGCCTCACGCAATGGCGAACCTGTCTGCATGACTGAAATGATACCGGAAATGGTTTGGCATGGACTGCAACCGCTTTTAGCCGCACAATAACCGCTTTCTCAAATCAATAAATCAAACGTTATGAAAAATGCATTCCCGGATTTTCGGCAGGCCAATGTCGTCGTAATAGGCGATTTGATGCTGGATCGCTTCTATTTCGGCAAAACCAAACGCATCTCACCTGAAGCGCCGGTGCCGGTAGTGAACGTTGAACGATTGGAAGATATTCCGGGTGGCGCCGCCAATGTTGCGATGAATATTGCTTCACTTGGGGCCAAATGCAGTTTGTCCGGCATTACCGGTCAGGATGAAGCCGCGCAGGTATTACAGCAGCGACTGGGTTCTGTCAGCATTGAATGTGCTTTTCATCAAACGGTCAACCATCCTACCATCATTAAATCCCGTATTATCAGTGCGCATCAGCAACTGTTAAGGATGGATTTTGAAAGCCGCTTTACCGTGGAAAGCGCAGTTGGGATGACTGAAAAAGTCACCTCATTATTGGTCAACGGTGGTGTGATGGTTTTGTCGGATTACGACAAAGGCACGCTGCATGATCCACAACAGTGGATTAAGCTGGCAAAAGCCAATTCCATGACCGTGCTGGTCGATCCAAAAGGTAATGATTTCAGTAAATACCGTGGCGCGGATTTAATCACGCCCAATCTCACTGAATTTGAAACGGTGGCGGGCGAAATTCAGTCAGAAGCTGACTTGATCGAAAAAGCCAAAAAGCTTATTGCAGACTATGACATTAAAGCGGTCTTAATTACCCGTAGCGAACAAGGCATGTCGTTAATCACTAATGACAATAGCGAATTTCATTTACCGGCCATTGCCAAAGAAGTGGCGGATGTCACCGGCGCAGGGGATACCGTCATTGCTACCCTAGCTGCCGCACTGGCAGCTGGACAATCCCTGCAACAAGCCGTGACTTTAGCCAATGTTGCCGCCAGTATTGTGGTCAGCAAACTGGGCACATCAACTGTCAGTGAACCGGAATTGTTTGCCGAATACCAACGCCATCAGGGCTCCCATCAAAGTGATCATTCCTTTGCTGGTGCGGTGACGGTCGAGCAATTAAAAATTGCCGTTGATCAAGCCAAAAAACGTGGCGAGAAAATCGTTTTTACCAATGGCTGTTTCGATATTCTGCATGCCGGACATGTCAGTTATCTGCATCAGGCGCGTGCTCAGGGCGATAGATTAATTGTCGCCATTAACAGTGATGAATCGGTCACCAAACTCAAAGGCAAAGGCCGTCCGATTAACACCGCCGATCGCCGTCAGATTGTACTGGCAGGCTTGGCCGATGTGGATTGGGTCACCGTCTTTGAAGGTGATACACCGGAAGACCTGCTCAGAGAAATCCAGCCGGATATCCTGGTTAAAGGCGGCGACTACGATAAAAAAGGCGTGGTTGGATGGGAAATCGTCGAAGGCTACGGTGGTGAAGTCAGAGTGATGGGCTTAACTGAAAACTGCTCCACCACGGCGATTGTGAATAAGATTCATCAGGATAGATAAAGGCAATTTATCCGCAGATTATTTATTAAGATTAATAAACCACAGAGACACAGAGGGCACTGAGGTTTCAAAGAAGTTTATCCGCAGATTACGCAGATTCTCACAGATTATTAGGGTGTTTTGGTAGGCTTGGTTGAATGCAATTAAACCTAATAAATATCGAAAATGCAGGTTGAAAATGTTGGGTTTCACAAGCTCAAGCCAACCTACTTTGCTTAAATGGTAGCAGCCGTTTTATTTCCAGCAATGTTGAAAGGAGCATATTGGCTTTTACATCCCATACTTGAAATTCATTATCTGTTATTGGAGCGCCTTTATTCCACTGAACAAAGCCGACTCCTTCATCTAGTGGACGCATCAAGGCTTCATCAGAAACATCTAGAACGGAATGAGCTAGTTTGTTTCTAAATTCTTGAATTTGCTGAATATTGTTTAAAAACTCTCTGTTTTGTTCCCAGTATATAGGGTAATCGGTTTTAACAATTTCTATGAGAATTTCTTTCTTCTTCTGCAGGGATATTTTTTCTGCAACCTTGGTATAGAAAAGCTCTCTTTTATCTTCATCATTGGTGCAAAAATATTCTGTCAATATGACTGCAATTTCGCGCTCAATTACAGCTACAGAATTTAAAAAGCTTCCTCGCAAATGGCGTGCTTTTTCATGCAACCTTTTCACTGATTTACGTTTATTTTCGTAGGCATCGTCCATATCTCTACCTCACACAAGCAATCACAACAAATAAAAAGCGAAGTTTACAAAAATATTCCAACCTTCCATGCTAACTAAATGAGATAACACCAAAATAATCCCCTTACTCTATGAATTCACCTTTTTCTTGAGGTCCTGATAGTGATAATAAAGCATCTTGAAACTAATTAAGCCCACTAATAAAAGAATGATCCCCGCTATCAACGAATAACTCATAAATAAAAGAATAAGCCAAAGCCCAGTGAACATTGCCCCAGTGATGAGTAGTGCTTGAAGTTGCTTCGAGTAACCAAACAATGCTGCCAAGCAAGCTCCTGTAAGTAGAGGGATTGAGAACGCACTAGCAATGATTGCCAAATAATATTTCCAGCCAACAGAAGGGCTCTGCAAAAAACTCATTACAAAAGCTATCTGTAACCCAAGGAGAGCTGCCGATACATAGAATAAAGTCTTGTAGAAAGGCTTAAGTTCAAACATCGTTATACGATACTTAGCAGAGTGTAACTGGAATAAGTTGTTTCATAATAAATCTCATGCAAAACCTTCTATCCTTGTTGAGTATTCGAAATTAAAAAGCTTATGGTTGGTCACTCTCAAAATAAGAACAAAAAACCATTCGCGACGAATTTAAGCTTGTAAAAAAGTTTGTCAGAACCACTAATACATTAGCCGCTAGAATGGTAGCTATCATAATCACTGAAAATTAATTTATTAAAGGTTTTTACAATTATTTAGTTGTCCCTAAACCCATTTTTTTAAATCTGCGTCCATCTGCGTAATCTGCGGATAAATCTTTGAACCTCAAAAATCTCCGTGCCCTCCGTGTCTCTGTGGTTAATTACTTATCAAAAGCCGCAATAGCCTTAGCCACATTATCAGCCAAATGCACCGGGTTAATCGTCCCAACCACCACACTGGCCACCGCTGGATTAGCAAAGATCATTTCAAAGCTGGCACTGACGCTGTCTTTGGTTGAGTTGGCAGGCAAATGCCCACTGGCAAAGGCTTTTTTGATAAAGATCGCTTTATTGAGCTGGTTGGCCGTATCAATCACGATTTGTTCGTCCTGATAGGCGAGGTTATGGGTGACCATGACGATATCGGATTGTTGCAGGGCGAGCAGGCCGCCATCGACGGTTTTGCTGGATATGCCGGTAGCGCCAATCAGACCTTGTTGTTTTAACTCATTGAGTGTTTCCAATGCCTGATATTGTTCAATGATAGGTACATCGTTGCCGTCGGAGTGAATCAGCACAATATCAATCATTTCTCGATTGAGACGTTGCAGACTTTGTTCAACACTTCTAATAATCGCATCATGGGAAAAA
>TARA_R100000501_G_scaffold8550_1_pt1 | contig 34213 bp, 39 predicted proteins | sample TARA_R100000501 | Tara Oceans TARA_R100000501 (sample SAMEA2620120) | marine metagenome | biome: marine biome (ENVO:00000447); feature: mesopelagic zone (ENVO:00000213) & marine oxygen minimum zone (ENVO:01000065); material: "saline water (ENVO:00002010), including plankton... | reverse complement strand
TCGCCACCGCCGTCGCCTTCTGGCTGTGAATGAGTCTGGACCCTAACCAGCTCAACTCGTAGTACGCGCCTAACAAATGGCTGCTTCCACACCGCTCACCTCGAAGACAGGTGGTACCATTATTCAGGTGAAGGTGAGGTCCATACGAATAGATCCGTAGGAACGAGGTCCGGAAGCCCTCCTTCTGATTGCAAGAAGAAACACCAGCGGCCCTAGCCAGAAAATCTGTTTAACGTATCGCATCTACCTACCCATGCGGAAGAGAAACTTAGTGGAGAGACAATGATGACATCGGGCGACACGAAGCAGAATTCTGTCCTACCTAATAAGAAGGGCTATAAACACCTGTTTCGTACTGCGTACGGGATACCGATCTGCGCGTTAATAATAACGGCTTGCCAAACCTATGATGGAGAGGATCAGGTCATCAAGTCGCGTGAATTTGAAAGTAGGAATAATTCGCAAAAAGAGCTTACATATGAGGAACGTGACGCCTCGATTACTCGTGGAAAAATGTTGGTCGAAGCAAATTGCCTCCGGTGCCACGCTCGTTTTCCGGAGGAAGTCAGCTCTAATAAATCTGCTCCCTCGTTCGCGAATTTGTTCGTTCATTATCCGCCCGAATATATAGCAGAGTCGTTTGCTGAAGGAGTGTTTATGGGCCATCAGCAAATGCCCCCCTTTGAATTTTCGGCGCGGGAAGTGGGCGACTTGGTCGCTTATCTAAAAGATCTCGAAAATCAGCCGCGATGAATATTCATTATGCCGATTCGCCTTTTGTCGGTCCATCATTAGCTAGTATCGGCGTCGGGACCAGAGCATTTCGCCCCAGTGACAGCCGCCGGCGCTCATCTCTCGGATCGCAGCGTTTCCATATAAGCCACGAGATCCGCTATATTCTCCCGTTCAAATACGAAAACTGGCATTTTGGGATGACCCACCTGAATGCCGGCTTCCAAGGACTCGGCGAGCATCGCTGCCGGGAAACGGTCTGCGGCGCGCGCTAGGGAAGGCACGTCCGCCCTCGGCGCCGTATCATTGGTAAGGGTGTGACAGCTGGTGCAATTTGCCTCGGCAAAGACCTTCCCTCGTGCAACGCTCTCGGACTCCACCACGGGAGTGGGGGTACTCGCGCAAGAAGCCAGCGCGCTGATCGCTGCTGCAGCAATTAAATATCTCATCAAAATTCTTCCTTCAATGACATAATTATCGTCGAGTACATATTCTAATTGGAAGACCCCGACGAACCATGCGTTCGGTCGACAGTAACAGAGTGGCGGCCAATCAGAACAATAATACTGAAGAGACGCCTTTGTATACGCGATCCTCGATTACTAACGCCACTCAGCAATGAGCGGCAGGAAACCGCGCGTACAATCCCAAGCTAAAAGGGACTAATTGTTACTCTCGCTTTCGTCAGCCTCCTTTTCACTGCCATTTTGCATGAAGGTTCCCGCAGCCTGCTCCGTCGCGTCAGCTAACTTGCGATATGCTGAGACGAAGCCGGCTTTCATTTCACTCCATGCTGCTGCGGAGCTCGCTTCCAGCCGTCCGAGCGCCTCTGCTGCTTCTAGGCGCCGGTCGCGCAGCTTTGATATATCGCCCCTCATTTGCGTACGCAGCTTTTTGCCGGCAGCATTCCATCTTTCGCGCTCCTGCTCTTCAAGACCGCTTATACGTTCGTCGTAGCGTTCAAGCGCTGCCCTTGCGCGCGCTGTCGCAGCTTCACGTTGAGCCAACGAATATCTGTCCAGCGCAGCCATCAGATCCCTGGCTTCCGCGCGAACAGCGTCGGTTTCCGAAGACGAGGGCTGTTCCGTGGGAGAGCTGACAGAAGCGTCAGATTGCGCACTCGCGAGGCCTGCGACCCCAGTAATGATCGCAGCGGCAACGGTGACCATATAGCCATAGGGGTGGGACATTTAGACTTCCTTCAGTTTCGATGACCCGCAGATGATAGGCTGAGCTAAGTCATCCACCTTGTTCGAAATCAAGCTGCGCACCATAATCGGAGAGTTTCAGGGTTCGGCGGATCTCGTACTGTAACTAGCGCCTGCACCGCTTATGGGGCGGATCGCGGTCGCTAGATCATGAAACCCAACAGATCGTCGATGGATGTCGATGCGACCGTCGTGATGCTGTCCGCAATTCCGTAGGGGATGATGAGCGTGCGGCCGCAGGCTATCGCGCCACAGGTATACACCACGTTCGGCACGTACCCTTCCCGTTCCCTGGGGTCCGCGCAAAGGATCGGCTCTGGCGTGCGGGCGAGCACGCGTGTCGGATCCCGCTTGTCCAGCAGAACCGCACCGATGGCATAGTGCCGCACAGCGCCGACGCCATGTGTCAAGATCAGCCAGCCTTCGTCGATTTCAATGGGTGAACCGCAATTGCCGATCTGCATGAACTCCCACGCATATTTCGGCGCTAAAATGCGTACACCGCCGTCCCATCGGTACGGGTCGTCCGATTGCAGAAACCAGATGTTCTCACTGTCTTGTCGCCCCAGCATAGCGAAGCGACCGTTCACGCGGCGCGGGAACAGCGCCATCCCCTTATTGTGCGACGCATCGCCTGCAACAGCGCGCAGAGTGAAGTTGCAGAAATCATCCGTCTGCAGCATCTCCGACGAAACAGTCGTTCCGCTGTAGGCGGTGTATGTGCCGTAATAGCGGATGGCGCCGCCATCCTCGATGAAGCGAACCAGACGCAGATCTTCAATGCCGTTCGCCTGACTGTGTGTAACGGGAAAAATCACGCATTCGCTCAACGTGGCACCCCCGTTGCAACGCACGCGCACGCAGTGCTCTCCGCAGATTTCTGTTACGTCCGGGATGGAGCAGTGCGAATTCGGCGCGTCCAGGCGCACCTCGCCGTCACAGGCGACGATGCCGGTGCGGAACGTGATCGAGGAAACGTGCCCCTCCCCCACGGCGCGCAGGGACATAATGATACGATGCTGATCCCCGATCATGCCGGACTGGTCCGGGTGCGCCACTATAGACGGGTTGAAAAGAGCTGCGGACTGAAACGAATATTCCTGGCAAAAATAGGCCCCGATCAGCAGGCGCTCGGAAGGGGCCGGCGACTCGCCGATCAGATAGGGGGCCGCGATTTCTTCGAACCTGCGTTCGAAAGCCGCGCGAATGTCGCGGTGCCGCTCGTGAAACCCGCCCATCACCTGGTCTAGGTGCCGCGTTACCTCGCGGCGTTCCAGACTCTGGACTCGCTCGATAACGCGAATGACCCTGTTGGCATCGGCACCCAACAGCGCGCGGGGTTCGGCCGACGGGCTGAACGGCCGCAATACCACCATGGAAGGGTCGGGCTTCAGGGTCAGAGCCGACCGGCGAATGAAGTCCGCGTGCGACATGATTCACCATCTTTCCCGACCGGGAGCGCGTTCCGACGGGCGGATCAGTTCCGGCAAGCCCTGTGGACGGCCTCCCCGGGATTTCCCGGCGTAGGAAGAGCGCAATATGGAATGCCCGGACGAGCCAGCCGGCAAAGGCGCCCGCATCGTCACCTCGGCGGCGATCCTTGCGAGGTGGAGGCCGATGACGGGCCAGCGCATGGCTTTGCCGTCTGCATAGGCCTGGCACGCCATTGCGGCGCGTAGCTGGTCATTGCGGAAAAGCGTCGAAACGCCTTCGGCCAAGGCGCGAGGATCGGCAAAGGGCACCAATATGCCGCGTCCATCGGCCAGCAGTTCCTCGGCATGCCAATAGGGGGTCGAGACCACCGGTTTTCCAAGACCGTAGCTATAGGCGAGCGCTCCGGACGTCGCCTGCGTCGCGTTCAGATATGGCGTGACGAAGATATCGGCCGCGGCCAAATACGCGCACAACTCCAGCAAGTCCGTATAGCGGTTCACGAATGTGACGTTCGCCTGAACCCCTAGCATTGCAACGCGGGAGCGCAAACCATTGCGATAGGCCTCCCCTTCCCGCCGCACCAAATCCGGATGGGTTGCGCCCAAAATCACATAATTGACGTCTGGTGTTTCCCGAACGACGTCCGGAAGTCCATCTATCATCACCTCAAGCCCCTTGTTCGGCGACAGGAGGCCAAAGCTGAGCAGGGTCGCCCGGGTCGGCAGACCAAGCTGCGTTCGGGCGAGCGCAGGCGGCGGCAGATCAAGATTCGGAATACCGTGTGGAAGAATAATCGTCTTCACACGAGCCGCCGGATGGGTCCGTTGCAGAATGTCGGCTGCCTTCTTCGTCATGACCAGAAGCCGCGCTGAATGGCGGACCAGCGCCTCGGTAACGTGGCGCTGCATGGGGTCGGGCGTCTCCAGAACCGTATGGAGCGTCGTGATCAGCGGTACATCAAGCGCCTCAACCAGGTGAAGAATATGCGCCCCGGCTTCGCCACCGAACAGGCCGAATTCATGCTGAAGATTAACGGCGTCGACATCCAAGAGTGAAAGCTGCGCGGCAGCAGAAGCATAATCCTCGATTCGGTCGCGTCGGATGACGACCGCGACCTCATGCGCGTATTGCTGCGGGTGCTCTTCGTTTTCCACGGCAACCACCGGAGCGTAGATCACGCCCGCTTCACCGAGAACAGCGGCCCTTGAGTCATGGGTGAAGGTCGCGATGCCGCACTGGCGGGGAACATAGCTTCCAACGAATGCAAGGTTCGGCGCGCGGGATAGTAATTGCGGCATATTTCGTCCTGCTCACCGGCGGAACTTCCTTCGCGGTGTGTTGCAGGAAATAATGCCCTGACCGGACGCTGACTTGATCGGCATCAATTGCTGCGATCCAAAGGTGCGTACCGTTCCATCTCATGAACGCTTCTTGCCAAGCCCGGGCCGCCTCGCTGCCGACTAACAGGCGGACGCCCCGCGAATGGCAGTCGCATGACTTTGAAAGGCTGGCAGCGACACTGACCGCGGCAAAGGACCGGGGCAGACGCACAACAGAGCCGATAGACCTATTATCCACATTAAAGGCCTTGGGCCTGATGAACAGCACCCTCGCCAGCGAATATGGTGGGCATGGTCTGGGCACCGACGCGGCCGGCAATCAGCATTTGCTGTGGCTGCTCGCCGCGGTGGGCGAAGCCGATCTGTCGCTCGCATGCCTGTTCGAGCAGCATCTTTCGGCTGTCCTGTTCCTGCAGAAATATGGAACGGTAGCGCAGGTTCGCACTGTTTCAGAGGAGCTGAAACTGGGGAAAGTCTTTGGCGTCTGGGACACGGACGACGAGGAAAATCCCGTCCATATCTGTGAGAGCAGGCTGTCTGGGCGTAAACTGTTCGCCGCAGGGGCGGGCCGAATAACCATACCCTTGGTTACCGCCCGGGATCCAAATGGCGCGACGCGCGCGTTCCTTCTACGCAGCAACCGTATCTCCTACTGGATCAACCCGCAACATTCCCGGCTGGTCGGAATTCGCGACGCCATTAGCCATTCCGTCGTGCTGGCCCATGCAATGGTCGATCGCAATGACGAAGTCGGCCCCCCGGATTCCTGGTTATTCCAGCCGCAGGCCGCAGAACGATTATTGCGGCGATGTGCCGTCAGGGCAGGAGGGCTGCGCGCGCTCTCGGTATTAGCAAGAAATCATGTGAAACAAGGGGCTGCAGGCGACCCGCTGCAACGGCATCGCCTGGCTGAAATACTTCTAGACACGGAAGGTGCCTTCGCATGGCTGGAGCGGGCAAGCGCGGTCTCGTTCCGCCAGAACACAAACGGTGATGATGTCGCGGCGTTCATGGAAATGGCCCGCAGTGCCATTGAAAGGGCGATCGAGAGGGCCATACACACAGCCCAACACCTGCTGGGCACGGTCGCGTCTCTGTCCGGCAGTCCCGCTGCCGAAATCATCCTCGATCTGGTCGCAGACGGCCCGTTTTTCCACGCGGATCAGGCGCTGGACAATGTCGGAACGGCGGCCATCGCGGGGAAGATCACCATCGGCACATTCATCGACGCCGCTGAAGCCGCCGCACCGTCCGCTTGATCACCGTCAATCCGACGGGGCTGGCAAGTGGCAGATGTCATCCATCAGAGGAGAACGACATGAAAGTACAAGACGTCATGCACGCCGGTGTGCGAAGCGCCAAGCCGGAGGAACCCATCGCCGCGATTGCCGCCATAATGCGAGAGGAAGATATCGGCGCCGTGCCCGTAGCGAATGGCGAGGGTCTGGTCGGCATGCTGACCGATCGCGACATAGCGCTGAGGGTCTTTGCCGACGGCCGGAATCCCCTGCACCTGACTGCGGCAGACATCATGACGGACGAGGTTGCCTATTGCCTGCCCGGCGAGGATGTCGATGATGCCATAAGGATCATGGAGCAGCATGGGATCAGGCGACTGCCGGTGGTCGATGAGGAGGAGAATATCGTCGGCATGCTGAGCATTGGCGACGTCGTGGCGAAAGCGCCCGCCTCGCTGACGGCGGAGTTGATGAAAACTCTTACTGCGCATCACGCCTAGGGAGAACCGGCCGCAAGGACATCGGCGCTTCCGCCATTTTGCGGGAATGCGGTAGAGAGACGGCGGCGGGAACATTCGCGTAAAGCCGCTCCACATCTTCGGCGCGCGCGAGCACACTGCCGTCCGTCATGACAGCGGCAGTGCCCGCTGCGATGCCCCGCCGCACACATTCCTGTATCAAGAGGCCGCGCGCGATGCCCACCGCAACGCCCGCCATCATGCTGTCACCGGCGCCGACAGCATTTCTGATATCCACCGCGACCGGATCGAACGAAAATGCGGCTGCCGCACCTACCAGCAGGGCGCCCTTCCGACCCCGCGAAACCAAAATGTGGCCCGCGACCCCAGCCGCTACAAGACGCCGTGCCGCATGCACGATATCCTCCACCTCGTGCAGAGGCTGGCCCGTCACCTCCTCCAGTTCCCGCTCATTGGGTTTTACTAGATAAGCTCCGTGTGCCGCCAGAAGTGCTGGCCCCGAGGTGTCGAGCAGAAAGCGCGCGCCTTTCCGCTTGGCAAGGTCGCTCAACCTTCCGATGATAGCGTTCGGAGTACCGGGCGGAAGGCTGCCGCTCGCGATCAGTACGCCGCCGCTACTCAGGTGCCTGCCGAGCAGGTCCAGCAGGGCATCTTGTTCCTCGCCGTCAATGGCAACGCCCGGAAGTATGAAGCGATACTGATGCGAGGTATCCCGCTCGATCACGTTGAAACATTCCCGCGTCCAGCCGCCTACGTGCACGCTGGCCACCGGCAGCTGCATTTCCTCCAGCAGGGCAAGGAGGCTGGCGCCGGTCGCGCCGCCCTCCGGAAAGACCGCGAGAGCGTTTTCGCCAAGTTCTCGGGCGACCCGGGCAACGTTGATACCGCCACCCCCCGGCTCGTAACGCGGCGATGTGCAGCGCAGCTTGTCATCCGGCCGGATCGAGCCGGTCGACATGGACAGTTCTATGGTCGGACTGAAGGTCAGGGTGACGATCATGCGTGGTCGTCAACCACAAGACCGTAGCGACAAGAGAACAGGGGCATAATGTCAGCCCAGGTGCTTCGTGAGCACGATAACGCTGCCGTCGCCCGGTTCGCTGGTGGCGGTGAAACCCATCTCCCGCTCCATATCGATGGCGGGGTGATGCTCGCGGCTCTCGATCGAGGTCAATGTCTTGAAACCACGCGCCTCGGCATAGCGGGCGACGTGATGTAACAGGCTCCAGCCGACACCCTTGCCCTTGTAATCCCTGTGCATGATCATGGCGACCTCGGCCGTCTGCATGCCATCGTCCCCCGCCAACATCGCGGTCGCGATCAACTCGTTCGTTCCCGCATCGAACGCGAGGAAATTCTCTGTTCGCCGGTGATCGACGTGGGACAGGGCGTGCAACTGATCGCCGCTAACCGTGCGTATAGGCGACAGGAAGCGGAACCGCAGATCCTCTGGCGTAACATGACGGAAGAACTCGTCGAGACGGGCCTCGTCATCTTCGTCCGCGGGCCTGACGCGAACATCAAGACCGCTGCGCGTTTCCAGCTTTCCGCGCCAACCATTGTGCGCAGTGGGCAGATCATCGTCAATGTCTAGCAGGGACATGGTCGTCTCTCCTGAATGAGTTCCCCCGGTGCATAGGCGGTCGACCTGGGCGCGATCTTGACGACCATCAATCCTCGCCCCTTTTGTGGGGATCGCAACCCATTATCGACAGTCCGACTTGAGCCGGATCAAAGGGCGCTCGCCGCGCCCTGCTATTCGCCGCCTGGATGCATGCGACAGGAGGCGGCAATGACAGACACGATGATGGCGGCGGTGGTGACCGAATTGGGCAAGCCGCTGGAGATACGGCAGGTGCCCATACCTGAGGCTGGTCCCGGTGAGATTCTGGTCCGGGTGCGCGCGTCCGGCGTGTGCCACACAGACCTGCACGCCGCGAGCGGCGACTGGCCCATCAAGCCGCGCGTACCGTTCATTCCCGGTCATGAAGGCGCGGGCGAGGTCGCAGCGCTTGGTGCGGGCGTCAAACATTTGAAGAAGGGGGACCGTGTCGGCGTGCCGTGGTTGCACACGGCTTGCGCCCGTTGCGAATATTGCGTCGGCGGATGGGAAACTCTGTGCGAGAGCCAGCAGATGACGGGCTATACCGTTGACGGTGCCTATGCCGAATATGTGCGGGCCGACGCAGATTATGCCGCCATCCTGCCGGACGGCCTGGATTTCGGTGCTGCCGCGCCGGTCCTCTGTGCGGGTGTTACCGTTTATAAGGGCCTGAAAGAGACCGAGGTGAAGCCGGGCCAATGGGTGGTCATCTCCGGCATTGGGGGCCTTGGCCATATGGCTGTGCAATACGCACGGGCCATGGGTATGCGGATTATCGCGGTCGACATTGCCGAGGACAAGCTGGCGCTGGCCCGAACGTTGGGAGCGGAGAAAGCCATCGATGCCGCCTCGCCAGATGCCGCCGAAGAGGTGCAGAAGCGGATCGGCGGAGCGCACGGCGCATTGGTAACAGCGTCGGGCACTGCCGCATTCGCCCAGGCCGCAGCTATGCTGCGGCGACGCGGCACAATGGCGATGGTGGGCTTGCCGCCCGGCAGCTTTCCAGTGCCGATCTTCGACACCGTGTTGAGGCGATTGACGATCCGTGGCTCCATCGTCGGCACCCGCCTTGATCTGGCCGAGGCTTTGGATTTTGCCGCACGCGGGGAGGTCGTACCGCGTTTTAGCTGGGGATCCCTGCAAGAGATCAACGAGATCTTCGAACGGATGCGTACGGGAGGGATCACCGGGCGCGTCGTCTTGAAAATCTAGGCGACGGGTCACAAGGGCAAATTTCCAGCCGCTTGCGCGGGATCAATCCGACCGCAGCGCCAGCGCGTACAATCGGTACCAGCAAGCAGAAAGGGACCGTTAAGATGAGTTGGTACCGGATCAGACTGGAGAAAGGCCGCACAAAAGAAAGCCCCGAAGGCTCCCCCGCCCATGCCTACATGCTGACGCTCCCCCTGGACGCGGGCGGGCGCATTGATGCTGCCGCATACAGGCGTGCCCCGGCACGCGCCTCCATCCTCCACATCTCTCCGGAATATGGCGAGGAGAGCGGACGCCTGATTCACCGGGAAGATGGCGGGTGGGCCTTTTCCTACGCGCCCGGCGACGAGGATGACGAGATCATCTTCGCCTTGGATCGCCACGACATCCAGGTGGGCAATTACATCACCGTGACAGAACCGGACGGGGAGGAAGCCCCCTACAAGATTGTCAGTCTGCGTGAGATCGCAATGGTGAAAGCCTGAATGTGCAGCGCCCTGCGGAGCTAGCCAATGTCCACCCGAAAGATCGCCATCTTTCAGTGCCACCCCGATCCGTCGGAGGAACGGCTCTGCGATGCGCTGTGCGAACGATATGGCCAGGCGGCAAGGACGGCGAAACATGAGGTGCGGATCACCCGTATCGCCGATCTCGACTTCGAGTGTCTGCGGACACAGCAGGAATTTGAAGAATATCCCCTACCCCCGCCGCTGACCGAAGCGCAGGAGGCGATACGCTGGTGCGATCACATGGTGATCATCTTCCCGCTCTGGCTGGGGGGCCTACCCGGCCATGCACGATGTTTCTGGGAACAGATCATGCGGCCCGGTTTTGCCACTCAATATCGCGAGAAGGGCTTTCCGAAGCGACTTCTGAAGGGAAGATCGGCGCGTCTGATCGTGACTATGGGGATGCCCGCACCGGCCTATCGGCTCATCTTTGGTGCCTTCGGCGTACGCGCCTTTGATCGCAGCGTACTGCGCCTAGCGGGTATCGGGCCGATCCGCCACACCCTGATTGGACGCGCTGCCACGGCGCGGGAGCAGGGGCCAGAGCTGTTCCGTACAATCGACACGCTGGCGCGACGTGCCCGCTGAAGGAGCGATGATATGAGCCTGCACGACGTCTGGATCTTTACACCGGATTTCGAGAGCGATACGGCGGTGATCGACGCCCTGTACCACAGCTATGGCGCACATTCCCGTATCGGGATCGACATTCTGTCACCGATCATGGCGCTGCCCGGAACGTCCGGATTGATGGCGAATTATTATGATCGCGCCAAGAGGGAAGCTGTCGAGCGGGCCAATCAACAACTTGCCGAGGTTGAAGCGTTTTGCGACCTGCAAGGCATCGACCTCCCGCTTCGAACGACTGTCGTCAGCGAACGCGACATCTATCGAACTGCTGCGCTATGGGCGCAATGCAGCGATCTAAACGTGATCCCGGGCGCGGCGCTGGGCACACTCGGCGGCCGCTCTGGCAACATGCTGGTGGAGATGCTGATCTTTGCCAGCGGTCGTCCGCTGCTGCTACAGCCTACGCCCGCGCGCGCAGATCATCGGCATGCCGCCTTTGCATGGAGCGGAAAGCGGGAGGCGGTTGTCGCGCTCGCCGGTGCCGTGGCGACTCTGCCGCATCTGGCACGTGTCACGCTGGTGCGCATTGGCGGCAAGCTGCCTGCCATGCCCGATGGTACCGACATGATGCATGCCATGAAGTCCTATCTCTGCCGCCGCGTGCCGGAGGTTGACGTCTATACGGAACCCAGCATCAATTTCATCGGCGACGCGCTGCAAGATGCAGCCCTCGCGGTGAGCGCCGACATCCTGATCATGGGCGCTTATGGCCATTCCCGCGTTCGGGAGAATGTTCTGGGAGGGGCGACGCGCAGCATTCTGGACCATCCGAGGCTGCCGGTCCTGCTCGCGCATTAGAATGGGACATGCCCAAAGCTGCCCGCAACAAGAGAACGTCTCTGTTGTCAGGTTGAAAATGGCGGCAGGCCTGACGGAGATCGAGGCGCAACGCCGGCTTGGGGAGGTGGGTCCGAACGACCTGCCACAGCGGCACGGAGCGGGATGGCCGCGCCTGCTCATGCGCCAATTTACGGACATCATGATCCTGATCCTGATCGCGGCGGCACTGATTGCTGCGGTGGCGGGAGAGGCGATGGCGTGAACGATGCCCCTGCCCTGTCTCGCGCGCATGTCGGCATCGCCATGGGAAGGGCCGGGACCGACGTTGCGCGAGAAGCCGCCGACCTGGTTCTGGCCGACGATAATTTTGCAACCATCATCGCCGCGATACGCGAAGGGCGGCGCATCTACGACAATATCCGCAAATACATCCGCTATGTTCTCGCCTGCAATCTTGCGGAGGTACTCGTCATTTTTTCAGCGCCACTGATCGGGCTGCCCCTGCCGTTGCTGCCGGTGCATATCCTTTGGATCAACCTGGTGACCGACGGACTTCCCGGGCTTGCGCTTGCTGCAGAGCCGGCAGATCGGGACATCATGCATCGCACCCCCCGCCCCCCTTGGGAGCCGATCGTGACGTGGGATATGGCGACCGCTCTGGCCAGTACCGGACTGATACTGGCCGGCACCACGCTGGCGGTTCAGTTCTGGGCCATGGAGGCGGGTCGCCAGAATTGGCAGACGATGGTGTTCGCCGTCCTCACCTTCCTGCAGTTGGGCCAAGCACTTGCCGTGCGATCGCCCTCCTCCGTTTTTTCCGGCGGTTTTCTTCGCAATCCGTCCCTGCTGCTCGCCCTGTCGGCAACAGCACTGCTACAACTTGCGGTGATCTATACGCCGCTCGGGAACCGGCTGTTCTCCACGGCTCCTCTCGCACTGACGGACCTCGCCATATGCCTGGCGGCATCTCTGACTGGCCTCGCTGCATCGGAAATCGTGAAGGCGTTCAGGCGCAACCGGTCGGCTGCTGCGGGCCGCTCTATTGCAGGGACATCGCTGTCAGCGCAGCCGGATTGACGACCTCGATCCGATCATGGCGCGGCATCGCAATGACCCCGCTGTCGCGCATTTTCTTTAACGAGCGACAGACGGTTTCCGGCGTCAGCGCCAGATAGTCCGCAATATCCACCTGCGCGATCGCCTCTATGGCGGCGCCGTTCAGACGGCGATAAAGACATGCGGCGAAGGCGCACATTCGCTGCAGCGCACCCTGGCGGCAGAGCAACTGGCTGTGCACTTCATCCGCACCCAGTTCCGTCTGCACCGTTTCGAACAGCCGCGCCGTTCCCCCGCTGCGAATATCGTCGGCAAGCACGTTGAGCCGAACCGTTGCATAGGTGACAACCGTGATCGCCTCTGCCGTGAAGCGATAGGTGCCGCCCACGGGCACGCCGATCCTGTCCCCGGCAAAGTAGAATCCAACGATGTTGCGCTCACCCTCCTCCGTATAGCGGACGCCACGCACGATCCCGGATTGAAGATGATAGAGGCAATCAGTCTCCTCCCCCTCCCAGAACAAGGTCTCCCCGGCTTTTGCATGCGGCTGGACTGCAACAGCTGGCAGAGGCGGCAAGATCGGGCAATTCGAAACCGAGTGGACGAGCATCTCTCATTCTCCTCATTCTGGGCGATGAAGGAGAATGAGCAGATTGTCGCGAGCGCTTTGAGTCGTGGGAACTAGCTATGCTCCGCCGCGCGCCGGCATTTCCGTAGCGGTTAGTACCTACGTGCCCAGCGTCAACTTGTGCTGAACCGCCATTCGGACGAGATCGGCCAGGCTTTTCGCCTGCATTTTAGACATGACGCGGGAGCGGTGGATTTCCACGGTACGCTGGCTGCACCCCAGATGATGGGCAATAATCTTGTTCGGATGACCAGCGACCAGTTCGTGAAATACATCCGTTTCGCGCGGCGTCAGGCTTTCGAGGTGCGCGCGAGCGCCGTCATCCCCTCCGGGTTCGACATGCAGGGCCCGTTTCGCATTCACCGCCTGTTCGACCGCCCCGAGGAGTCGCCGGTCAGCAAAAGGCTTCTCAAGGAAATCGGTTGCCCCCTCCTTGAGGGCTGCAACGGCGACCTCCACATCGCCATGTCCCGTCATCATGATGATCCGCAAGGCCGGAGCCACTTGTCGCATCTCCCTGAGGACAGTCAGGCCGTCGCTGCCCGGCATGCGTAGATCGAGCAGCAGGCAATCGGCCGCCTCGATATGGTCGGCTTTCAGGAACGAGGCGGGGTCAGGAAAACCCCTGACATGATAGCCTTCCATCTCCAGGCGGATGGTCAGCGCGTCGACGACAGCCTCGTCATCATCAAGAATGAGAACATTCCCCGCAGTCACGCGCCGTACACCGCGGGAATGGTAAAACGAAAGCAGGTGCCACCGCCCAAGACATCGCGAACCTCGATCCGGCCGCCATGCGCAGTGACGATCGATTTGCAGATGGCAAGGCCAATGCCGAGGCCATCCCGCTTTCCGGTCTTGAAGCGTTCGAACAAATGGTCACGCATATCCTGCGCGATGCCAGCGCCATTGTCCTCGATCGCCACTTGTACCATGTCATCCGCGGCCCGGCGTGCGGACAGGCGCAGGACGGGCTCGCTGGTTTCGGCCATCGCCTCCACGGCGTTGCGGAGCAGATTGTGCAGCACCTGCTGAACCTGCACCGGCTCGCACAGGATGGGGGGCAGGTCGGCTGGGGCGTCAAAGCAAATGTCGATCCGCTCCAATTCCCTGTCCAATATCGAAAGATCGACGCTCTCCGAAATCAGCGTCGCCACCTCGCACGGCTGGCGCTGGCCCGTTTCCGCACGCACGAAGCGCCGGATCGATCGCACCACGTCGCCCGCCCGTTCCGCCTGCGCTCCGATCTTTCCGGCAAGGCTGCGGACCTTCGTCAGGTCGGTCGTTTCTTTGGCGATCAAGGCATCCAGGGCGCTGGAATACTGACTGATCGCGGTAAGGGGCTGGTTCAGCTCATGCGATAGCTGGGTCGCCAGTTCACCCAGCGACGCCACGCGGGACATGTCCTGCATGGCCGCACGCAATTCCTGCTCGCGGGATTTGACCATCTCCTCTTCTGTCAAATCGTGCAATATACCCAGAAAGGTTGGTTCGCCGCCTTCGGAAATCTCGGCCACGCGCAGAAACAGGGGGAAGAGCGTCCCGTCCTTTCGCCGCCCCCGTACCTGGCGCCCTGCGCCGATAATATGGGCGTTGCCGGTGCTCAGATAGCGTTCGATGTAGGCATCATGGCGTTCCCGGTCGGGCGAGGGCATCAGCATGGAGACATTCTGTCCTGCCAGCTCCTCGTGCAGATAGCCGAACATCGTCACCACCGCCTGACCCAACGATTCGATCTTGCCATGGCGGTCGATGGTGATCACCGCATCCGGCGACAGGGCGAGGAGCGCCTCAAGAACCAAATCGCGGGGCACCTAACTATAACCCAGGCGCGCAGGGATCACGCCTCACCGGGACATCCTGAAGCTCCAGTATTGTCATGAGCAGCCCCAAAAGCTGACAATGCCGACAGGCTTTGCCCTCTAGATGACAATGGCTGAACAGGCAACGGAATCAACGGCCATATTCGGCTCAGTCGTTCTCAAGTATGGACCGAGCATCAGGGTTCCTTTGCCGTTGGGCCGACGTACGGCTTGCCCCTTGGCCACCCACCCCTGCCCTTCAACAATCCCGTCCAATAAGTCTTTGGGAAAAGATACCGGTCGAGAAACCAGCCAAGTCGGGTCGCCTTGATGGCTTTGTTCGGGGAACGAGGAAACGGGGGAAGCAATCTGCCGCGATAGCCGAACTGCGCCAGCAGAACCCTGCCGCGCGCCACGGTCACAGGGCATGCGCCATACCCATCATAAGCAGGCTTCAGGACACCCGCCCCCAGATAAGCGATCAGATTTTCGGCGAGAACCGGCGCTTGGGCGCGGACTGCCGCCGCCGTCTTTTCATTGGGGGCGGAACAGCAGTCGCCCAAGGCAAACACGTTCGGAAAGCCCACATGCTGCAGCGTTTCCGGGTCCACCGCCGCCCAGCCTTCCCCATTGCTCAATTCGCTTTCGCGCAGGGCCTGCGGAGCACGCTGTGGCGGGACGACATGCAGCAAATCGAAATGCCTGACCTCTTGCCGAACCTTCCCATCCGCAGTCAGCTTCTCAAAGGTCGCCTGCCCAGAGGGTCCGTCCACCGCGATCAGGCAAGAGCCAAGATGCGGACTGATGCCATATCGACCGACATAGTGGCTAAGCTCTGGCAGGAAATCCCTGTTTGCGGTCAGGGCAGCGCCAGGGGTGTGAAATTCCACCTCTATCGTCCCCAATTTCCCTTCGCCGCGCCAAAAATCGCTGGCAAGGTACATTATCTTCTGCGGCGCACCTGAACATTTGATCGGCATTCGCGGCTGAGTGAATAAGGCGCGCCCGCTCCCCAATTCCTGAATCAGATCCCACACATAGGGCGCAGCGTCGAAATCGTAACTGGACGCGACGCCATTCTGGCCCAATGTCTCGGTCAATCCCGGAATTGCCGCCCAGTCAAGTTCGATCCCCATTGCGAGGATCAGCACGGCGTAGGAGACAGTTCGCCCGTCGCGCAGGACCAACTGATCATGTCGCGGCTCGAAGCGGCAGACCTCCCCCTCAATCAGCACCGCACCCTCTGGCATCACCTCCTCGATAGAGCGTTCCGTCTTTGAATGCGGGTAAAGGCCGGCGCCAACCAGGGTCCAACCGGGCTGGTAATAATGAACCCGTTTCGGTTCGATAAGGGCGATATCGAGTCCCCGCTCACGCAGCAGCAAAACGGCGGCCGTGGTGATGCCGGCAGTACCCGCACCCACGATCACGATTTGATGTTCGATTCTCGGCGGCAGGCCTCGATCAGCGCGGACTGCGCCGATATAGGGAACAGGGAGGGAGGCAGAGACCCCATCAGAGGCTGGCATTAAGGCACCCGCGCTATCGCACGGCATTGGCACTCCATCCGCCGGCCTGCGGTGCTTCGCATCGCACGCTCGACCAGCCGGGCAGGCAATATTCCCAGTGGCAGGCGGGTGTTACAGCTTCGTCCCACACAAACTTATTTCCTTTTTCGGAGAAGTACCGCGCTTCCTTTGGGCGAGGAGCACGCGGAAACCACCTCAATGTTAGGGGCCGTCGCGGCACTCATATTGACCAGAATCAAGCCGATCCACGCTGCCTGCGATAGATGGGCTGCGTAAGCCGCCGGAGGAACATCCATGCCGTATCTCAGCGAAGCCCTGCCGCTAGCGGAGTTGATGGGCGGGTTTCTGATCGGCGGTGCCGCCGTCACCCTGATGGCGTTCAATGGGCGCATTCTTGGTGCCAGCGATATACTGGCCGGCGTTCTTGGTCGGATACCGACGAGAGAGCGCACCTGGCGCCTGGTGTTCATTCTAGGACTGGTATCGGCGCCCCTGATTTTCAGCCTGTTCGGCGGCCGGCTTCCCGCCATCACCATGACGGGTGGTCCCTGGACCGCCGCCATTGCCGGGCTTCTCGTTGGTTATGGAGCACTGCTGGGTTCGGGCTGTACCAGCGGTCATGCCGTTTGCGGCCTCGGCAGACTTGCGCCCCGTTCGCTGGCCGCCGTCAGCATTTTCATGATGACGGGCATGTTCGTGGCGAGCGTCATCCATCCCGCGATTATCAAGATGGGATCATGACCCTGCTCCTCGCCCTGGTCTGCGGCCTGATCTTCGGCCTGGGCTTGGTCATGTCGGGCATGATCGACCCAGCGAAGGTCCAGGGTTTTCTGAATATTGTCGGCCCATGGGACCCTCGTCTCGGCATCGTCCTGTTCAGTGCCGTCACGACTGCATATTTCGGTTTTCAATTGCTGTTCGAGTGTCACCGCCCGATCCTGGCGAAGCAATTTCTGTGGCCACAGAAACGGCAGGTGGACACACCGCTGATCCTTGGCTCTCTGATATTCGGCGCGGGCTGGGGTCTTTTCGGCTATTGTCCGGGTACGGCACTTACCGCTCTGGCGCTCGGCCAGCCGCAGACCGCCATATTCATCCTGGCTATAATAGCGGGAATGGGTCTGCAGAAGTTGACCACGGTCAAGCACCCGCCCGCGACATCAATGCACAATGATCCGAGCGGCAAACGCCGCACGCTAGATCAGAGGAGCAAAATCCATGAAAGAGCAGTCCCTTATTCCCGTAATGCGTAGCAACCGGTTTCCTGCCATCCATCCGTTCCGCAGCCTGCAGCACCAGATCGACCGCATGTTCGACGATTTCGGCTTCGCCAGCGATAGCGGCGAAAATCTGGCGCTGCGCCCGAAGATCGACATCAGCGAAAATGACGACGCCTATAAGCTGACTGCAGAACTGCCCGGCGTGGTCAAAGAGGACGTCGATTTGCGGGTGGAGGAAGACCAGATCGTCCTGCGCGCCGAGAAGAAGACCAGCCGCGAAGAAAAAGAGGAGAATTATCGTCTTGTCGAACGCAGCTTCGGCACGTTCCAGCGCGCGATCGGGCTCGCCCACAATGTGGACCCGGAGAAGGTAGAGGCAGACTTCAAGGATGGCGTCCTCAAGGTCACCCTTCCCAAAGTTGCCGAAGAGAAGCCCAGCAGCCGGCGCATCAAGCTGAGTTGAACGCTTTGCCGGTCAGGCGAACTGGCGGGTCATTCCGTCTGGTTTGCTTCATCGGCCAACTCTCGCGGACACCGCGTTTTCGCACCCCCAACGCCGTGTCCGCGAGCTTCTTCGCATAGCCGCAACTGCACCTCGCTAAGGACATCGAGAACAGGTGCGGAAGCGTTGAGGACGTGCCAATTTATCGGCCCCGTGCCGCTTTCGATCTGTCGCTTCAGGACCGGGCGGTCCGCATCGGACGGTCCCTTCGGCCGGGCCGCCAGACGGGCCGAAAGCGTTGCCTCATCACCCTGCAGCCAGAAGCCGGAGAAGTCAGCGGCGGCATCCTTCGCAAGCCGCTGGATCGCCGCTCTCTCGCCAGCATCCGTGAACGTGGCATCGACGATGACATTCCAGCCTGCGCGTAAAGCGCGGGCGCAGTCCCGCCTCAATCGGCGATAAACGGCGCAGTTCACGGCGGCAGTATAGGCCGCTTCGCCGAGAACCCGCTCCGGCAGTTCATGAAACATGCGCTTGCGGACGACATCGCTGGAAATCGTGATCGTCCGGGGTAGGGTCAGCAGCTCTCGCGCCAAGGTCGTTTTACCGGTGCCCGAAAGCCCGCCAATGGCGATCAGCCGCGCGCGCTTTCTGCTCGCAAGCATCTCGCTTGCCCACTCGATATGGTGGGCGGTGGAATGGCCCTTCATCGCGCTCGTCAGGGCGCGGACCATGGCCCGGGCCGACATGAATAGCGGTATTAACGTCAGTCCGGCATAGTCCCGTGTTGCCGACAGATAGCGCGACAACAGCAATTGTGCCTTTCCACGGTGACCGCGCAATTCCAGATCCGCCAGCAGGAACGCCAGGTCGTACGCGACATCTATGCGCGCCAGATCATCGCGGAATTCCACAGCGTCGAACGGTGTGGGAACTCCGTCCCACAGACAGATATTACTAAGATGAAGATCGCCATGACAAAAGCGCACAAAACCATGCCGGCCACGCCTATCTAGCAGAAATGCCTGCCGGGCGCAGGACTGCATCGCCGCCGAAGCCCACCCCTGGCAATCACGCACCTGCCCGGTTTCGACATTTGCGAAAATATCTGCTGCGAGGTTCCTTAGTATCTCACGAAAATCCCGCGCGGCATTGTGGACACGGACAATGGCGGCGTCCATATGCAGCGCAGCAATGCGATCGCCGGTCCTGTTGAGGATACCTTCGGTCAGACGACCGCCATCCAGCATCACGTCGAACTGCATATTCCTGTCGAACCTGCGCATTTCGACCAGCCAGTCCACTGGTTGGCCATCGCCGTCCAGCGCCAAACGCCCGTTCGCCTCGCACGTCACGGGTATCACGCCCAAATAAAGCGAGGGTGCGGCATGCCGGTTGATCGCAACCTCCCGCCTGCAAAAGGCGCGGCGATCCTGAACGTCGCGATAATCGACGAAGGGCAATTTCAACGCGCGCTTGAGTTTGTAGGCTCGCCTTTCGGTCAGGAAAATGTGAGAAATATGGGTAGTCACGTGTTCCGGCGCACGCCCGCCATAGGTGCGCGGCGATGACAGAAACGCGACGACCGCATCCTGCGACCCTTCGCTGGCCTGACGACCGAGGCCGGTCATCGGAAGATCTCGATTTTGTCGACGACCTCAGTCACGCCGGGAACCAGCCAGACGGCATCCTCTACCTTTGCCTTTTGCGCCTGCGTGGGAAGCGCGCCGGATAGATAGACGATGCCGCCCTCCACCTCTGCCTCGATCTGGCCGGCTTCTTCGTCAGCCTCATGATGCAGTGCGCGGCGGATTTCGCGCCTAACGGCCGCACAGGACGGCCTTTGCGTGACATGGATCGCGTTCGACAAGCCGATCACGCCCGGCACCGCACTGACCTGCTGCTCTACGATCAGCCGCTGATAGGGCCATTCGACCGTGCCGGTCAGCTTCACGAAGCCTTTCCGAACCTCGATGCCGACACGCTCCTCGGGTACGCTGGAGGTATGCTCAAGCTGCCTGCGGATTGCAGCCGCAAGCTGATCGTCCGCGATGGCCCGCCCGCCCGCCAGACGAACCTCGATCTCGTCCGCCAGCCCCTTTACACCGCGGCGACGGCGTACCGCCTCCAAGGCCGCCGCGCGAGCAAACTGACTTTCCACATGGCCCGTCAAGGTGACGATCCCGTTTTCCACGGCGACGCCAATATGGGCGTGATCGACATGCGGGCTCCACTCAAGCGCCGCCAAGATCGTCTGTTTCAGTTCCTGGTCCTTCGACATCATCATGGTTCCTTGTGTGGAAAGCACCTGAAGGTGACGGCCGCTAATGGTTGAACAGAACCGGGAACTTCCGCTGGGTCAGCAGATGCTGCGTGACGCCGCCCAGCATCATCTCCGCCATGCGGGACCGGCCGTAGGCGCCCATGACGATCATGTCGGCATTGATGCCCTTCGCCGCATCCAGGATCGTGGCGGAGTCGGATCCCCTTACAACCAGTTCGTCGATTTCGACCTCTAGGCCGTGATAGCCAAGATAGGTGGCGGCTGATCGCAGATCCTCTCGCCCGCTCACCTGTTCCCCCGCCGTGACGAGCAGCACGTTTTCTGCCTGTTTCAGCAGCGGCACACTCGCCCTTAGCGCCCGGCCGGACTCCTCCGTCCCGTCCCACGCCACCAGCACCTGTCCTTTTGGTTCGAACCTTTCACAGGTATCGGGGATACCGAGAACGGGCCCGATGATCCCCGTGACGGCGCCGGCAAGAAAGCGCTTGCTGCTTAGCGGACCGCAATCTTCGTCGGTCAGACTGACAACCGTCAGGTCTGCCAGAAGCGCCTTTCGCCTGAGGCCGTGAAGCGCGTCGACGTGCAGCCGGCACCAGGTCCATGGCACATCCTCTCTTTCCAGCTTGGCCTCCCACTTGTCGCGAAATGCTTGCCATGCCTCCTCGGACTGCTTGCGAAGCTCGTCAGTTGGAAAGCCCGTCCATACGCCAACGGGATAAGCATCAACGAGCAGAGCCGAGATCGCAATGGAGTGGCAGCAGGTCAGATGCGCGCCAAGGACCCGGCTTACCACCAGCGCTGCTTCCAGGCGGGATGACTGCGCCGCATCCTCATTCATATGCAGCAAAATGCTTTTCATCATCATGTTCCCTTTCTGAACCGCCCGGAATGTTCGCCGGGTCCGGGAACAAGTTTGCGACGGCGAAGCGACCCATTGCTTGACCTGCGTCAATCCGACCCGACGGAGACATGCGAAGAGGCGCTACCGTTTGCAAAAAGGGATATAAACATGTCCGATAAACATCATGACTTTAAGCCTGAGCTGGAGACCATTCGCGAAGACGTGGAAGCTCTGAAGTCCGATCTGCGGGAACTTTCCAATTCCGTACGCGGCGTGGCCGCAGGCAAGGCTTTTACCACTGTGCACGGCACCGCGGACGCCATCCGTGAAAACGCCATGGAGTTGCGCGATTATGCGCGCGGAAAGAAGGACAGCGCCATGACCGAACTCCGGCTGCATCCGCTGTTGAGCCTAGCCATCGCCGCCGCCGCGGGCGCGGGCCTCGCATTGGCGGTCAGCCGCTAACGCCATGGCACCGGCCGCGCCTGTAAAGCGGAGCGTCCAATGCCGGTCTGGCGGTCGAAACCCTGCTTCTGGATGCGTTTCTGAAGAAGATGGACCTGCCGCCCGGACTGTGCGACAAGCTGGAGATCAACGTGGATTATGGCGAAGTTTGCCGAGTTGCGCGCGATCATGTCAAATGGAGCGGTACGGACCTTGCCGTAGTAGGAACGCATGGGCGGTCCCCACTGACAACGGCAGTGCTAGGCAGCACGGCACGAGCTTTGCTCGGCTGCCTGGATTGCGATGTAATGCTGATGCGCCAGCAAGCAGGGATTTGAGGCCACACTCGATGGAAATCGGACGGAGACACTTCTGACGCGGAAAATGGGACAGCGCGGTTCTGACGATCGGGCACGCATCGTGCATTTTGCCGTTCTAGCGTTTCTGCAGCTGATAATGGCGGTCGAACTCGTCTTCCTGATTATAAACAGCCAATGGCTCCATGGCTTCCTGGTAATTGCGGTCATGGCGACAATGCTGGCGCCGGTCGTTCTAAAGCGACGACTGCTTGTTCAAATTCCCTCTGAGATTCACATTCTGGCAATCCTCTTCGCATTCGCGACGCTCTTTCTGGGCGAGGTGCGCGACTACTATGAACGCTTCTGGTGGTGGGATTTGGTCCTGCACGCCACGGCTGGGCTTCTCTTGGGTCTGCTCGGCTTCATGATAGTCTACATCTTGAACGAAGATCGCCAGGTTGATCTGCATATGCGGCCATCTTTTCTGGCACTGTTTGCTTTCTCATTCTCGCAGGGCCTTGGCGCACTGTGGGAGATTTTCGAGTTTGCGATGGACCAGCTCTTTGGCATGACGATGCAAAAGCCGATGCTCGGAGACCCATCCGGCCTTACCGATACGATGTGGGACCTCATCGTTAATGCTATGGGAGCCACGATTATCAGCCTCGCGGGTTGGCGGTACATATCTCGTGCGCGCGCGTCCTATGTCGACAGCTGGGCAAGGCGATTTATCGAACGAAACCCTTCGCTGTTTGGCGATTGAGAGGGAGGCTGAGGTAATATATGACCCGCCCGCACTTGTCGCTTTCGCCTGAACGCCTCCACGCGGTCGTCTTCGATCTGGATGGCGTGCTCACCGATACCGCAGGTCTGCACGAAACGGCTTGGAAGGAGACCTTTGACGCGTTTTTACGTGCACGGGCTGGGCCCTTTGACAGTTTCAGCCGACAAGATTACCGTGCGTACGTGGACGGTCGTCGCCGGGAGGACGGCGTACGCGCGTTCCTCGAATCGCGGGGGATCGAGATACCCGAGGGTTCGGAGACCGACCCGCCCGACGCTGAAACGATGAAAGGGTTGTCCCGGCGCAAGAATGAGGCGGTGCAGGAACAATTGAGGCGCGATTCGGTGTCGCTGCCCGGTGCCGAGGCACTGCTTCGGGCTTTGCGGCGAGCTGGCATTGGAGTTGCGGTCGCTTCCTCTAGTGCAAACGCTGGGGCGGTGCTGAAGGCCACGGGGCTGGACCGCTTTGTCCAGATACGGGTAGATGGCGTCGACTCCGCACAGCTTGAACTGCCAAGCAAACCCAATCCGGCGCTGTTTCGCGAGGCGTTGAGACGGCTCGAGGTTGAGCCGGCGCGGGCGGCGATCTTCGAGGACGCGATCGCTGGTGTCGAGGCGGGCCGGAGAGTCGGGTTCGGGACCGTCATCGGAGTCGGTCGGGGCCAGCACGCCGAAGCATTGGTTGACGCAGGTGCCGACATGGTGGTCGCCGATCTATCCGTGGTGGACGTTGCCTGAGCATCAGCGCGAGGCAGATTTCACGCAGTGTCGTCCGGTATGGCTGGATCTACAGCGCCAGGGCCAGGCTTGGCGACAGGCTGCGATCTCGTCGTCGGTCGCCGCGCCTCCGGTGCATGGGGGCGGAGCCGCAACCTCTCGCCCTCGTGCATGATCTCGATCGCATCGCCGACCTCCAGTCGGTAGACCGTTTCCTCGTGATCGATCGAGACGCGGATTCGCCGCCCGCGGATCATGAGCGGAAACCGCAGCCGATCCCAGTCCCTAGGCAAGCGCGGCCGGAAGCTAATCTTCCCGCCGCCGTCGCGTAGACCAGCGAAGCCGTAGATGAGCGCCATCCAGGTGCCCCCAATCGAGGCGACATGTGCGCCGTGCTTAACGTTGCCGCCGATGTCGGAAAGATCCATCGCCGCGGCGAAATTGAAATAATCGATGGCCTTGGCGCTATAACCGATCTCGCTGGCGATGATCGACTGGATGCAGACGGACAGCGAGCTGTCATGCGTCGTGATTGGATCGTAATAGTCGAAGTTGCGCTTCTTCTCGTCGGCGCTGAAATGGCCATTCATCAGGAACATGGCGAGCAGCGTATCGGCCTGCTTGATAATCTGCGCCCGGTAGAGGTTAAGCGGATGATAGTGCAGCAGGAGCGGGTAATTCTCCTCTGGCGTGCTTTCAAAGTCCCAGAGTTCCTTGTCGAGAAAGCTGTCGTCCTGCGGATGCACATCTAGTCGCGCATCATAAGGCAGGTACATTCGATCTGCGGCCTCGGTCCAAGCCACGACTTCGTCCGGCTCAAGACCGGTGCGGGAGACGAGCCTCGCCCGCGCATCGGGATCAAGCGCCCCTACAACCTTGGCAGCGAGGCGCAGATTCTCCTGCGCCATCAGATTTGTGAAGTAGTTGTTGTCCACAACGGCGTTGTATTCATCCGGACCCGTGACTCCGTTGATACAGAACTTCCCTTTCCGTCGGTTGGAGAAGAAACCGAGGTCGAGCCAGAAACGGGCTGTCTCGACCAGAATCTCCGCACCGTAACGGCTGAGAAACTCGTTATCCCCTGAGATTTCGACATATTTGTTCAGTGCATAGGCGATGTCGGCGTTGATGTGGTATTGCGCCGTGCCCGCCGCGTAATAAGCGGAGGCCTCGTTCCCGTTGATCGTTCTCCAGGGAAAGGTCGCGCCTCGATGACCGAGTTCGACCGCTCGCGCCCGCGCCTGGGGCAGCATGTCATAGCGGAACTTGAGCACCGCTCGCGCTGCATCGGGCGCGGTGTAGGTCAGAAACGGCAGTACGTAGATCTCGGTGTCCCAGAAATAGTGGCCTTCGTAGCTGCGCCCCGTGAGGCCCCTCGCGCCGATGCCATGACCATGAACTCGGGCGGACGCCTGCATGAGCTGAAAGTTGTTCCAGCGTATGACTTGCTGCGTTGCAGGATCACCCTCAAGTTCCACGTCTGCGCTGGCCCAGAATTGCGCCACGTTCTCCTCCTGCTCTGCAAGCAGGGCTGTAAAGCCGCGGGCGACGGCCTGATCGAGGCTCGTTCCCACAGCGTTGGACTTTCCACTGTCCTCGGTCCCATAGTGGTAAGCGAGGAATTTGGTGAGCCGGATCGGTGTGCCAGCCCGACCGGCTATGTGCAACGTGACCGTGGCACCAGTCTCGTTGCATTCCGCGGCCGTCTCGTACGGCGACGATGTTTCGAGGACGTGATCCATGCCGCAGCCGAGTTCGAGCCGTGATCCGCAGGTGATATAGGTCAATATTGCGCGCAGCCGTCCGCTGAAGCGCCAGTTCGACAAAGGACGCTGCGGTCCGGCGCTTCAGCCAGGCGTGGGTCGAATTCTTGTACCGGTAAAGGAGCGCGCTCGATAAGCTCCGAGGAGATCACCAGGTCCACGTCGTCGTCGGGCACGAGTTCCCAGTCGATCGCGGCGATGTGCTTCATGACGAGCGAGACCAGTCGCGTCGTCCGCAGGGTGAACCGCCGCCCCCGCGCCGTTCTCCATGTGACGTTGCGCGTGAGTACGCCTCTTGCGAGGTCGAGGCGGCGGGAGAACTCCAGCACCTCGGCTCGGGCGAGATCGAAGGGTTCGTCATCGATAGTCAGGCGCATGAGGGTGCCATCGGGGCAGGTGAGCATGCTCTGGCCGGAATCGGGGAAGCCGTAGGCGCTTTCGCCGTAGGTGATCGGGCGCGTCTCGTAGAAACCGTTCAGATAAGTGCCGGGCTCCTCGATCGGCTGACCCTCGTCCATCGTCCCGCGTATCCCGAGATACCCGTTCGAAAGCGCAAACATCGTCTCGGCCTGTCCGACATAGCCCAGGAAAAGATCGGTGTCGAAATGCACTGCTCCCAGTCCCCATGGATCGGCGGGGAAGACGTTGCTGGGAGGATTACGGCGGGCGCGCAGCATGGGTTCTCCTGATCGTGCGAGGGTGAGCGGATGCCGCGATCACATTGCATGTCCGCGGGTGATCCGTTTTTCGGCTTCGAGAAGCAGGAACAGGACAAGGCCGATCAGAACGATGATCGTACCTTCGCCGATGGTAAGCGGCTCCGTTTCGAAGACCGTTTGCAAGAACGGCAAATAGGTAAAGGCAAACTGCGCGCCGATCACCATGGCGAGCGCAACCAGTACGGGTCTGGTGCCGAGAGCGCCCTTGAGCGTGAGCGAACGCATGTGCAGGAAGCGGACATTAAAGAGATAGGCGATCTCGGCCACCACCAGCATGTTGACGACCATGGTCCGGGCCTTCTCCAGGCTGGCACCCAGCAATTGCGCGCCGAAGAAGATCAACAGCGAGACGCCCGCGAACAATGCCGAGACCAGCGCCACGCGCCACAGCAGGAGCGGCGTCAGCAGCGGCGCGTCGCGCCTTCGTGGAGGCCGCTCCATGACGCCGGACTCGGGGGGCTCGAAGGCCAGCACCAGCCCCAACGTTACCGCAGTCACGAGATTGACCCACAGGATCTGCGTCGCGGTCATCGGCAGCGCGAAACCCGCGAGGATGGCAAGCACGATGACGATCGCTTCGCCGCCGTTGGTCGGCAGGGTCCAGGCAATGACCTTACGGATATTGTCATAGACGGTGCGACCTTCGCGCACGGCGGCTACGATCGAAGTGAAATTGTCATCCAGCAGAACCATTTCGGAGGCTTCGCGCGCGGCCTCGGTTCCGGCGATACCCATGGCGGTGCCCACATCGGCCTGCTTGAGCGAGGGGGCGTCGTTGACCCCGTCTCCGGTCATCGCCACGATATGACCATGCGATTGCAGGGCCCGCACAATGCGCAGCTTGTGCTCGGGGCTGGCTCGCGCAAACACCGAAACTTGCTGCACGCGTCGCGCCAGCTCCGCGTCGTCCAACGCCTCTATCTCGGTGCCGGTCAGGGCCTGCGGGTCTTCCGCAAGCTGCAACTGCCGGGCGATGGCCACAGCCGTGGCGGCATGGTCGCCGGTGATCATCTTGATGGCGATGGCCGCCGAGCGGCATTCGGCGATCGCCCGCTTCGCCTCCTCGCGCGGCGGGTCAATGAATCCCATGAGCCCCAAAATCGTCGCGCCTTTCAGGTCCTCATGAGCGATGCGCTCGCGCGGCTGCTTCAGCCGAAGCATGGCGAAGCCCAGCAGGCGCTCGCCATGCGCGGCCGCCCGCTCGACATGCCGCGCCCAGTCGACTTCGCGGTCATGGCCCTCGCACAGCGCCAGCACCGCTTCGGGCGCACCCTTTATGAACACCATATGCTCATCGCCCGGACCAATGTGCAGCGTAGCCATGTAGCGATAGGAGGCGTCGAACGGTATGTCGTCCAACCGGGGCCACGCACCGCGAAGGCGGTCGGTGTCGATATCCGCCTTGGCAGCGAGCGCGAGCAACGCGCCTTCCATCGGATCGCCGGCGACGCCCCATTGGCCGTCCTGCCCCCTCACCAGTTGCGCCTCGTTGCATAGTGCGCCGCAGCGGATCAGCATGTCGGACGCTTCCTCGATGTCAGACGTTCCACTGGATGGCGTCACCACGCCTTCGGGCGCATAGCCGATGCCGCTCACGCTAAATTCGCGTTCGGCGGTGACGAGACGCACGACCGTCATCTCGTTCCGGGTCAGCGTGCCGGTCTTGTCGCTGCATATCACACTGGTGGCGCCGAGCGATTCGACCGCAGGCAGCTTGCGGATCACCGCCCGGCGCGCGGCCATGCGCTGCACCCCGATGGCCAGCGTGATGGTGATGACCGCAGGCAGGCCTTCGGGGATCGCACCCACGGCCACGGCCACCACCGCGATCAGCGCATCGACCCAATCAAAGCCGCGCACCAGAACCGCGAAGGCGAGCAGCGCCGCGCCGAATGCCAGGATCACCAGCGTCAGCAGGCGGGCGAAGGAATTGATCTGTTGCAGAAGGGGGGTCACAAGAGATGGGACCTTCTGCAGCATGCCACTGATCTTGCCGATCTCGGTGCTGGTGCCGGTGTCCACAACAAGACCGGTCGCCTGACCGCGAGCGACCAGTGTGCCGGAGAAGGCCATCGAACTCCGGTCGCCCAGCGGGGCATCGGGAAGCACCCGATTCTCCTGCTTTTCAGCCGCGACCGATTCGCCGGTCAGGGCCGCCTCCTCGATGGCGAGCCCGCGAGCGCGCAGAATGCGCAGATCCGCCGGCACGCGGTCGCCCGCCTCGATCAGGACAATGTCGCCCGGCACCAGATCGGCGACGTCGATCTCGCGCTTCTCGCCATTTCGCCGGACGATCGCGTGCGGCGATATCAGGCTGCGCATTCCCTTCAGAGCCGTTTCGGCCCGCCCCTCCTGAACGAAACCGACCACGGCGTTGACCAGCACCACCAGCAGGATCACGCCGGCATCGATCGCGTGATCGAGCAGGAACGCCACGACTGCCGCAGCCAGCAGGAAATAGATCAGCGGGTTGTTGAATTGTCCCAGAAAACGCAGCACCGGATGGGTGGGCCTTGTCTCGGGCAGGCTGTTCGGCCCGTGCTCGGCGAGCCTGCTGCTGGCAGTTTCGTCCGTCAGGCCCTCTGTTTGCGAGTTCAGCGCCTCCAGCGCGTCATCACTGCCGAGCGCGTGCCACTGGTAAGGTGTCGTTGGCGTCAAGAAATACCTCCGTGATCCGCTGTCAGGGCACTAAGCTGCCGAAATATTAAACCCGCTGTCGACATAGATGGTCTGCCCGGTGACATTGCGGGCATTCGGCGACAGCAGGAATGCGGCCATGGCGCCGATCTGCTCGATCGTGACCTGCTGATGCAGCGGCGCGCGGGCGGCCGCGTCGGCTATCAGCGCGTCAAGATGGCTCAATCCTGATGCCGCACGGGTCCGCACCGGCCCGGTCGAGAGCGCGTTGACCCGGATCGCCTGCGGGCCAAGTTCATGCGCGAGATAGCGAACGGTCGATTCCAGGGCCGCCTTCACCGGCCCCATGATGCCGTAACCGGCCACCACTTTTTCCGAGCCATAGAAGCTCATCGTCAGGATCGCGCCGCCCTCTCGCATCAGCGGTTCGGCCTTGCGGGCAAGGCGTACGAGCGAGTGGCACGAGACATCCATCGCCGTGGCAAATCCGTCGCCCGAACTGTCGATCACACGACCATGCAAGTCCTCTTTGGGTGCGTAGGCTATCGAATGGATGAGGAAGTCGAGCGCGCCCCAGCGCTCCGCGATGGTTGCGAACAGCGCATCCATCTGCTCAGGTCGCGTCACGTCGAGGGGAGCGAGGATCGGAGCCTCAATGCGACGGGCAACCGGTTCGACATGGGGTCGCGCTTTTTCGCCCAGATAGGTGAGCGCGATCTGCGCGCCTGCCTCGTGCAGAGCCGTCGCGCATCCGGCCGCGAGCGAATTCTCGTTCGCAACTCCGACGATCAGCCCGCGCAAGCCGCATGCTCCAGCAGTTCGTTTGCGTGGATCGCCATCATCTTTTCCTCGTTGGTGGGGATCACAAGCGTTTCGAATGTCGGCATGAACATGAGGCGATCCACCACGCCATCGCGGATGGGTGCGGCATTCTCACCAATCCCGGCGGTGAAGACCAGGGCGTCGAGCCCGCCGAGCGACACCGTCATCCCGGCGACGAACTGCGCGATCTTGAGGATGAAGTAATCAAGCGCGAAGCATGCTGCGGGGTCGGTACTGGCGAGCAAGGTGGCGACATCGTTGCTGATGCCGGACAGTCCTTTCAGACCCGATTCTTCATAGAGAAGGCGATCGATCTCGTTCGCGTCCAGGCCGCTTCGGTCCAGATGCGTGACGACACCGGGATCGAGCGCGCCGCAGCGGCTCCCCATCGGCAGGCCGTCGAGCGCGGTCATGCCCATCGTGGTGTCGACGCTGCGTCCACCGGATATTGCGCAAAGGCTAGCGCCGTTTCCCAGATGCGCCACCACCACTTTACCAGCCGCAAGATCGGGACGATCGTTCTGCAAGCACCGGGCGATCCATTCGTAGGAAAGGCCATGAAAACCGTACCGCCGGATCCCTTGATCGTGGAATTTGCGCGGTAGGGCAAAGCATTCGAACAGTTGAGCACGCCCTGCGTGAAACGCAGTATCGAAGCAGGCGATATCGAGCGCATCGGGAGCAATCCTGCTCGAGGCGGCGATGCCGGCAAGATTGTGAGGCTGGTGCAGCGGCGCGAGCGGCGACAACGCCTTGAGGCACTCGAGGATCTGCGGCGTCACCACCACCGGATGGGTGAACTCCACTCCGCCATGCACCACGCGATGCACGATTGCATTCAGCCGCCAGTTCTCGTCGTGCCGGTCGATATGATTGATGACCTCGGCGAGTGCGCTTTCATGATCGGATCGGGAAAGCCTGCGCTGCAGTTGCGGCTGGTCCTGCATGTCTGCCTGGAAGACAGCTGCGGAGCCGATCCCCAGAACCTTTCCCGCTATCAGCTGGTCCAGCGTCTCGCGAGCGAAGGCCTGGAACTTCAGGCTGGAGGATCCGGTGTTGAGGACCAGCAGCGCATCGATCACTTGATCTCTCCCGCCTTGCGCGCCTCGGCAAGCAGCACGGCGATGGCGCAGGACAGCAGCCTCGCCCGCTCGCTGTCCGCCCGACTGGTCAGGATCAAAGGCACTCGCGCGCCGAGAACGATGCCGGCAGCATCGGCCTGCCCAAGGAAGGTGAGTTGCTTGGCCAGCAGGTTGCCAGCCTCGATATCCGGCACGAGCAGGATGTCGGCATCGCCGGCGACTTCGGAGACGATGCCTTTGTCCGCCGCCGCCGCCGCGCTGATCGCGTTATCCAGCGCCAGCGGCCCGTCGATGATGCAGTCGGTAAGCTGGCCCCGGTCGGCCATCTTGCACAGGGCGGCTGCGTCTAGTGTCGCGACCATGTGAGGGTTCACGGTCTCGACCGCCGCCAGGACCGCCAATTTCGGCCTGCTTTTCCCGAACAGCACGCGCCACAAGTCAACAGCGTTCTGGACGATGTCGGCCTTGACGGCGAGATCGGGCGCGATGTTGACGGCAGCGTCAGTGATGATGAACGGCTTGGGGTAGCTGTCCACCGCCATCAGATAAGCGTGGGAGATCCGGCGTTCGGTGCGCAGCCCTGCGTCCGACGTTATTATGGACCCGAGAAGCTCGTCCGTATGCAAGGCGCCCTTCATGATCGCTTCGACACGGCGGCTCGCGGCCAGTTCTGCTGCCCGGTCGGCGGCGGCATGACTGTGCTCGACCGCCTCGATCTCCCAGCCTCTGATATCGATCCCGGCCTGCCCGGCTGCTTCCAGGATGCGGTCGGCCGGACCCACCAGGACCGGCGTGATCAGGTTGGCGGCAACCCCCTGGCTGACCGCCTCCAGTGTCCTGGCCTTGACCGGGTGAACGACGGCGGTGCGTAGCGGGTCGATGGCACGGCAACTGTCAAGCAGCCTGTTCAGCGGGTCGCTCATGTCGGCATTCCGGAGCGAGACCTCGCCTGGCTATTCATCGGCGCAGCGGACGACGAGGACACTCACCTGCGCATCGCGCACAATGGCCGTCGCGTTCGATCCCAGAATGCGAGTGGACATGGATGGCATGTGCGATCCGATGATGATGAGATCTGCCGCGATCCTGACGGCAAGCGAAAGCGTTTCGCCCGACACGGAGCCTCGGCGCAGATGCACGGTCGATCTGTCCTGCGGCAAATTCACCTGCTCACGCCGGGAGTTCAGCCAGTCCCTACACTCCGACGTGTCCTCTGCATCCCATCCTTCCGGGAGATACCGGGCGTAGGTCTTGGGCAATTGCATGCGGACGTGAAGCAGATGGAGCATGGCGCCTGACGCGCGCGCCAGAAAGGCAGCGTGCGACAATGCTGCATCGGCGTTCTGCGGATCGCTCACGTCGAGAGGAACAAGAATGTTACGATACATGATGCACAGCCCCCGCGCCTTGTGGGATAAGTGGAGTGTCCTTGCTTGGTCATCGCATAGTCGCATTGCCCATGACCTGATGCAACCGGGCTGACGGAAACCCTTCGTTCCATCGTCACGGCAACGAACATCCCCGGCAACCGGAGATCTGCACGCCACATCATTTCACCGCATCGCACTTCCGGATCAGAGCGCCTGCCCCACGACGAACAGGATCAATCCTCCAAAGCCGGCATAGAGCATACAGACCGGCTGCGTGCGCTTGAGCACCTCCGCAAACGGACCGAGCAAGCCAGCGGCGCCAAGCGAGTAATCGAAGGCGCCGATCGCCACTGCGAGAGACAAGGCCGCGCCCCACAGGCCAGCCGTCGCCGCTTGCTGGCGCAACCCAACCAACAGGACGACGAAAAGCAGGAGCGGCAGCAGCGCAAGCAGGTATTGCACAGCTCAGGCCCGCTTTTCAACCGACACCTCGTGCAGCGCCGCCCCAGTATCCTCGAAGGCCGCGATGTTGCCGATCGTGGTTTCGGCAATGGCCGTCATGGCTTCCTGCGTGAAGAATGCCTGATGTCCGGTGATCAGCACGTTGGGAAAAGTCAGCAGCCGTGCGAACACATCATCCTGGATCATCGTGTCGGAAAGGTTCTCGAAGAAGAGATCCCCCTCTTCTTCGTAGACGTCGAGGCCGACCGAGCCGATCTTGCCGCTCTTGAGGCCACCGATCAGCGCCTTCGTGTCCACCACCGCACCCCGGCTGGTGTTGATCAGCATTGCCCCGCGCTTCATGCTCTCGATCGCCGCGGCATCGATCAGGTGATGCGTGGCAGGGTTGAGCGGGCAATGAAGCGTCAGGATGTCCGCTTGCGCCAACAGCTCCGGCAGTTCGATATAGCTGCCGCCGAGTTCTGCCTGGTTGCGGATCGAATGCCCTGACCTCACAACCGAAGCCTCTCATGATGCGCGCCACGCACAGCCCAATTTTTCCGGTTCCGACGATGCCGACGGTCTTCCCGCAGAGATCGAAGCCGAGCAGCCCTTCAAGTGCAAAATTTCCCTCGCGCACGCGGGAGTACGCTTTGTGAATTTTCCGGTTGAGCGAAAGAATGAGCGCGACCGTGTGCTCGGCGACGGATTCAGGCGAATAGGCCGGGACCCGCGCAACCCTGATCCCCAACTCTCGCGCGGCTTCCAGATCCACATGATTAAAGCCGGCACTGCGAAGCGCGATCAACCCGATCCCATCCTTCGCGAGCAGCTCAAGTACGCGGCGGTCGAGCTGATCGTTCACAAAAGGACAAACTGCTTTATGCCCGCTGGCGAGCGCCGCGGTATCGCAGTTGAGGCGAACTTCCAGGAATGTGAGAGCATGCGCCGCACCGGCGGTTTGGTTCGCCTCGGTGAGGAAGTGGCGATCATACATCCGTGAACTGAAAACCGCAGTCCTCAAATCCAGTTATCTCCCTAGCCACGCGCGATACGCAATCGATCCCAGGATTGATTGCGAATGCAAGGAGGCACAGCAATGTCGAGGCGTACAGCAAGTACGAAACGCTTCCGATGACACAACAAGAATAAGCAGAGGTGGTTCCCACCGTGCGGATGTCCGTCGTCAGAACATTCGGCACAACTCGTGGCGTAGATTAGCGGATTGAGGTGTTGGGTTGGACGGCTCCCAACGGCATCGCGATGTGCCAGAGTGAGTTCGTTGAAGACTCAATCGAAGGAGCCGCCAGCGCACCACGCCATGCGAAGCCGGGACAGGACCGCTCTCGACGATATCCGCCAAAGCCCGCCGTTGCACGCCATCGAGCAGCGGCACACCGCCAGGCGGCACTGCGTCGATCAATCCGTCAGGACCAGCGGCGTTGAACCGCAAAACCCAATCCCGAACCGTCGGGAGACCAACGCCGCCGAACTGCGCCGCTTCGCTGCGTGTGGCCCCCTCGTAAATCCTCGCCAGTGACAGCAGCCGACGCACCTGGCCCCGCGTCCCGGCTAGACCGCGATAGCGCCCGCATCCTCGACGGCGCAGCCCACCTTCAGATCCAGGCGCTTCCGTTTATCGGCTATCTACCTTCGCCATTTTGGAGTTTGCCGCCATCGCACGTTGCCTACGTTCGCGCCCGAATTGCTTGCCTCACGTTAGCATTCGGCAGGCGCATCGGGCAATTTAGGTATCAAGGTCCCAGCGCATCGCCCAATTTCGGTGCACCAGAAAAAATGGAGGAAGTCATCATCCGCTTGTGAGGGGATGACTTGAGAGCTGGATGCTGCAATATGGCTCGTGACGCGGCGAAAAAGGTCGCGGGGGCTTGGTAACCCTACTGCACGACTGAGGCTGTCCAGAAGAGATTCTGGCCGGGTCGCCGTCGTGCATGTCCAGGGGCCGCTGTCCTAAAGACGGCGGCGCGCTCGGACTCAGTCGTGAGTGTTACCAAGGCCCGGCTTGAGGTCTCGGAGCGGATGGCAGATGAAGATTTCATTAAGTGGACGATACAGCATTGCCGAGTTCGAAGAGGCCGTAGGCCGCGTTGTAGCAGCCTTCCGTGCTAGCATTACAGTTGCGCTTTTGATTGAACATGTGCCTGCTGT
>TARA_R100000501_G_scaffold14813_2_pt1 | contig 34277 bp, 41 predicted proteins | sample TARA_R100000501 | Tara Oceans TARA_R100000501 (sample SAMEA2620120) | marine metagenome | biome: marine biome (ENVO:00000447); feature: mesopelagic zone (ENVO:00000213) & marine oxygen minimum zone (ENVO:01000065); material: "saline water (ENVO:00002010), including plankton... | reverse complement strand
GTGTCCGCCGCTTTTCAAGAGGCTGATTGGGTTTGGACCCTAGCACACCACTAGCGGCTGTCTCGGGTGCTCACTGCCTCGGCGAAATTATCTCTGAATATTCTGGCGACGCCCAAGGTCAGGTGGGTGTGTATTTCGGCAACGAGATCTCCATGTGGTTTGGCGGCCGGTCTGCTTTGGGACGCAATGAGCAAGAACATATTGTCGCGGCGAAATGTCCAGACAGGGATCAAAAGGCCAGCGCGGTGCGCCGATTCCACCAGTCCGGCAGGCCTATCAGATGATGATCAGGTCCTTGTAGGCGCAAAATCCGTCGCCGGGTCCGGATTTTGCTCAGGCTATGCGGCGTCAGCATTTCGGCGTAACGCAGTGGGCTGTTGTCTGCTGGGATTCCCTCGGGGTTACTGATCGGTTGGATTAATCGAGCGCCGGTCTCTGTTGAAAGAGCACGCAAACTGCTGATTTCGAACGGCTGGATGAAGACCAGTGCCGCCCCGGATGTCTACCCGAACAGCCGGAGCGTATACAGCAGGGGCGGCTCCAATGGTTTGCCAAGGTTTTGGAAATAGGTGGGGTGCTTGGTTTCGGGATAGATGCCGACGCCGCGTTTCTTCGCCAAGGCGATGATTTCATCGAATGTTGGAATTTCGAACAGGCCATCATGGGCCGTGCCGCGTAGCTCTGGCAGGCGTTCCCGTGCGCGGAGCGTCTTCAGTTCCGCGAGCGTGAAATCCTCGGTGAAGAAGCCGGTGACGCGCACACCATCGATCAGCTTCTCGGTGCGTCGGTCGGCGAATTCTGGGTGATCTGAAATGTCGGTCGTTCCGCTGATCTCATTTTCGTGCCGCGCGATCAGCACGCCGTCCTTGGTGATCACCAGATCAGGCTCGATGAAGTCCGCGCCCTGATCGATCGCAAGTTCATACGCCGCCAATGTGTGTTCGGGACGCTCGCCGCTGGCGCCGCGATGCGCGATGATAAGGACGTCGGGCGATGTTGACGGCGGCGTGCTGGCGCAGCCACCTAGCAGGCAAAGAAGAACCAACAGAAGTCGCATGTGAAGTCCCCGCTTGAACGCCGTGCTGCCCATGCCGACATTAGGCATGAAAAGGAGACTGTTCCATGACAGGTGAAACCGCAATTCTGGCTGGCGGGTGTTTCTGGTGCCTAGAGGCTATCTATGACGATCTGATCGGCGTGGAGCATGTCGAATCGGGCTATATTGGCGGCCATGTCGACAATCCCAGCTATCGCGAAGTGTGCGGCAAGGGCACCCGTCATGCGGAGGCCATTAAGATCGACTATGACCCGACCAAAGTGTCCTACTCGGAATTGCTGGACATTTTTTTCCACATTCATGATCCGACGACGAAGGATCGTCAGGGAAACGATGTCGGTCCGCAATATCGAAGCGCGGTCTTTCCCCTGAACGATGACCAGCGAACCGCAGCCGAAGCAGCTATCAAGAAGGCCGCCGAGCTGTGGCCGGATCCGATCGTCACGACCATCGAAACGGGGAAATGGTGGCCGGGCGAGGCGGAGCATCAGGATTATTATGCCCGCACCGGAGATAGTACACCCTATTGCAACTATGTCGTGGGGCCGAAGGTGAAGAAGTTTCGCACCGAATATGCCGACAGGCTGAAGCCAGGTACCGCCGTCTAGCCTTGAGCGACATGCTGAAATGAAAAAGGGCCGCCTGGCATGATGCGAGGCGGCCCTTTTTCAGGATGTCTCAGCGGACTGGCTCAGGCAGTCGCGGAGGCTTCGGCCTTCTGGCGGGCCTTCTTGATGGCGCGCTTCATCTTTTGCGCCTTGGCGCTCAGCTTCTCGCTCTTGGTCTTGACCAGCCAATTGTCGAGGCCGCCATTATGTTCGACGCAGCGCAGGCCGTGCGTGGACACGCGAAAGCGCTCGGTCTTTCCGAGCGTATCCGACATCAGCGAAACCTTTTGCAGGTTCGGCAGGAATACGCGCTTTACGCGGTTGTTGGCGTGGCTGACGTGGTTACCGACAAGCCGGCCCTTGCCGGTCAGTTCGCAGATGCGCGACATTATCTGTTCCTCGAATAATCGATTATGCTGAAAGGCCCGAATAGGCTCCGCCGGAGCGCAGACAAACGCCGAACCCCGGAAAGGCGCGGCACATAGGCGAACCTGCCGCCCTCGTCAACTGCGAGCTTAGCCGGTCAGGGGCCAGAAAAGCGGCAACAGGACGGCACCCACCAATCCCGCAAAGGCGAGAGCCAGCGCCGCCCATGCCGCTGCTTCGGGCGCGGTGCGTACCAGAAAGTCGGTGCCGACGATATGGGATGATGCGCCTGTGCCCAGACCCGTTGCCTCATCGTCCATGCCCAGGCGACGCAGGAGGGGAGGGACGATCAGGGCGCCCACCATCCCCGTTATAATGACCAGCCCGGCGGCGAGCGGCGGCGGTCCGCCCAGACGCTCCATCAGCGCGATGGCGAAACCGGAAGAAATCCCCTTTGCGCCCAGCGCCTGCACGAAGTCGGTCGGCAGGCCGAGGAGACGTGCTCCGAGGATCGCGCTGCCAATACCAACCAGTCCGCCTATGGCCACCGCGCAGAGCGCCGGGAACAGGGTGCGGCGGTGCCGCGCCAATTGCTGCACCAGGGAAAAGCCCAGGGCGACGATGGCAAGATCGAGAATCTGCATCAGGGGGCGGGCGGCGTGAATATAATCCGCGACACCGATATCGAGCGCCCATAGGAAAACACCGACGATGACTGCCCCCCACAGGATCGGGTTCAGCAACGGATGAGACGCCGCCATGCGCCCCAGCGCACGTGCCGCAAAGAAAGCGGTAAATGTCAGGATAATCGCCAGCATGCTGGCCAGAATATCGATCATCACGGCGTGGAATTGTTGTCGCGGCACGAATCGGCGCGTTGCAAGGATTTGATCCATCGATGAGAAAGGGCGGTAACGACCGCTGTCAGGGGGGTGGTTATCAGGATGATGATCGCCACCGACCCAAAATTGGCACCCAATTCATCGCGGAACAGCGCGAGACCGACGAACGGGGGCACGATCAAGGCGCCCAACAGGCCCGTCAGTGCCATGGCCGCTCGTTCGACCTGGGCGCGCAGACCAGGCACCAGCAGAAGAAAAACAGCGAAAAGCGCCATTCCCAGGATGGGGGCGGGCACCGGCACGCGCGTGATGCCGACAATCAGATCACCTGCGGCGGCGAAGAGTGCGATGATGACCAGGCCGATGGCAAGGTCGATAGCGGTCTTCATCTTTTGCTTCCCAGACTGCGGCTCCGCTTGCCGTCGGGCGGCACGCGCACTAACCCCGGCGTCATGCCTCACTTCGCAATTCATTGCATCGACAAACCGAACTCCGGCGATTTGCGTGCCAAGACACGCCCCTCGCATCTGGAGCATATTGCGGGCATTCGCGACCGTATCGTCGCGGCGGGGCCGCTGTTGGACGCCGATGGTGGCCCGATCGGATCGTTGATCATTGCGGAATTTGACGGTCGGACCGATGCGGTGGGGTTCGCCGCCTCCGATCCCTATGCGCGGGCGGGTCTGTTCGCCAGCGTGGCGGTAACCGCCTGGCGGCAGGTTTATCCGGACCCGGCCTGACAATGGCGGGACAGGCCAGGGTGCTGGGCGCGCTGACGCTCGATTCGGGAGAGGTCCTGCCGGAACTGACCGTTGCCTATGAAACCTATGGGACGCTGAACGAGGACCGTTCGAACGCCATTCTGGTGTGCCATGCCCTCACCATGGATCAATATGCCGCGTCGACGCATCCCATCACGGGAAAGCCTGGGTGGTGGCTGAACCTGATTGGGCCGGGAAAGCCAATCGACCTGGACCGGTATTTCGTCATTTGCCCCAATGTTCTTGGATCCTGCCTTGGTACGACGGGCCCGACCAGTCCAGCGCCTGATGGCAAGCCGTGGGGCATGCGTTTCCCGGTCATAACCATTGCCGACATGGTGCGGGCGCAGGCGAAGCTGCTGGACGCGCTGGGCATAGAGCAATTGCACGCTGTCGTGGGCGGTTCGATGGGTGGTATGCAGGTGCTCAGCTGGGCGGCTCTTTATCCAGAGCGTGTAAGGAATGCCGCGGCGATCGCCACGGCGGCGCGTCATTCGGCGCAAAACATCGCCTTTCACGAGGTAGGCCGGCAGGCGATCATGGCGGACCCCCATTGGGCCGGGGGGGATTATTATGAAGGCACGCCGCCAACGTCGGGCCTCGCAGTGGCGCGCATGGCGGCGCATATAACCTATTTGTCGGAGGCGGGGCTGACAGAGAAATTTGGCCGCCGGCTGCAGGATCGCGACGCGAAAAGCTTTGGGTTCGATGCCGATTTCCAGATCGAATCATATTTGCGGCATCAGGGGGTCAGCTTCACCGACCGGTTCGACGCCAATTCCTACCTCTACATTACCCGCGCCATGGATTATTTCGATCTGGCAGAGGCGCATGGGGGCAAGCTGGCCGCCGCCTATGAGGGAACGTCAACGCGGTTCTGTGTCGTCAGTTTCGATACGGACTGGCTATATCCGACGTCGGAATCGCGGGAAATCGTTCATGCCCTCATGGCGGCAGGGGCAGAGGTCAGCTTCGTCGAGCTGTCATCCCCCTTCGGCCATGATGCCTTTCTGCTGAACACGCCGGGGATGGACCAGATCGTCGCCGGGTTCCTGGGATGAGCGGCCTGCGTCCCGATCTTCGCATCATTGCCAGTTCCATCACGGAGGGGGCGAGCGTCCTCGACATCGGTTGCGGCGACGGCGCCCTGCTGGCGGACCTGAAGCATAACAAGCAGGTGCGTGCCCGCGGGCTGGAGCTGGATGCCGCCAATGTCGCGAGTGCTGTCGCAAAGGGGCTCAGCGTCGTTCAGGGCGACGCGGACACGGATCTTGCCACCTATATGTCCGGCAGCTTCGATTATGCCGTGCTGTCGCAGACGCTGCAGACGGTGCGCCGACCGGACCTTGTGTTGCGGGAGCTGCTGAGGATCGGGCGACATGCCTTCGTCAGTTTTCCGAACTTCGCGCATTGGCGCGTAAGGGGCAGCCTGTTGTTCGGCGGTCGGATGCCGGTCACGCGGCTTCTGCCGGAACGCTGGTACGATACGCCGAACATCCACCATGTCACCGTGGACGATTTTCGCGCTCTGGCAGCAGAAATTGGCGCCACGATAGAGGAATGCTGGTTCCTACGCGGCGACCGGCGCACGACGAGGACAGGGGCCAATTTGCTGGCCGAACACGCCGTTTTCCTGCTTCGCGCCTAGGAATCCTGCGGCTTTAGTCCGTTCTTCAGCAGTTCAAACGCGCTGGCGGACACATCACTCGTGTCGCCCTCATCGGACCAGACGCCGTAACGCAGCCCCAGAAAGACGTTCATGCCTACAATCGCCCAGGCATGTACCTCGTCGACATCGGCACGCACTTCGCCGCGTTCGGCGGCCGATCGCAGGCTGGTCAAATAGCCTTCAGCTGTGCTGCGATAATGTTCCCGATAGCTTTCCGGATCGACGAACTCCGCCTCGTCGATGATCCGGTAGAGCTCCTTATGCGCTCTGACGAAGCCGATGAATGCGGTGAGGCCGGCCAGTTCGCCCGCCAGCCGGTCCGGTGCCGCCAGAATGGCGGGGCCAACGGCGCCACGCACCTGCGCCGACATGTCCCGTACCAAGGCACGAAAGATTTCGTCCTTGGATTCGAAATAGGTGTAGAAGCTGCCAAGTGCCGTTCCCGCGCGCGCCGTGATGCCGCTGACCGACGCGCCCTGGAATCCCTTCTCGCCGAATTCCTCTGCCGCCGCGTTTAGAAGCGCGCGGCGCGTTCTCTCGCCGCGGGAGGTGCGGGGCTTACGGGCGGACTCTGTTTGGGCGGACATGCGGCCCCTTATACAAAATCATCACCCTGATCATAGTAGAAGTTGAAAGGTGGTTCACCTTTCACTATCGATGACGGACAAGGCTCTGTCGAAAGGGCTGAACCGACATATCCAATGGGGAAATCAGGCAATGATCCGCACTTTGTTTCGTTCGACGCTGGCCGCAGGAACCTGCCTTGCCGCGCTATCGACCGCTGCTGTCGCCCAGGAAGTCAGCGAGCAGGAAGCAGTCGCCGACAGTCAAGCGCTTTCAGAATCTGGCGAAACCGATGTGATTGTCGTCACCGCCCGTCGACGTAGCGAGCGCCTGCTGGATGTGCCGCTGTCCCTCACCTCTATTTCCGGTGCGCAGTTGCAGCAGCGTGGCGTACAGGAATTGACCGAATTGTCCCAGTCCGTCCCGAACGTCACGCTGGAGGTGTCGCGCGGCACGAACACGACCCTGACCGCGTTCATTCGCGGCGTAGGACAGCAGGATCCCGTTTCGGGGTTCGAGCAGGGCGTCGGCGTCTACATCGACGATGTCTATTTAAACCGGCCGCAGGCTTCGGTGCTGGACGTTTACGATGTTGAGCGGATCGAAGTGCTGCGCGGCCCACAGGGCACGCTGTACGGGCGCAACACCATTGGCGGCGCGATCAAATATGTGACCCGCCGCTTGCCATCCGAGCCGGAGCTGAAAATTCGCGGCACCTATGGCAGCTATGACCAGGCAGAGGGCGTGATCACGGCGTCGATGCCGGTGGGCGACATGCTGAAGGTTGGCGGCTCTGTTGCGCGGCTGAGCCGCGGCGGCTTTGGTGACAATCTGGTGCAGGACGCCGTCGAGAATTACAACAAGGACGTATGGGCTGCGCGCGCGACGGTAGAGGCGGAGCCCTCCAGCGCGCTCTTCATCCGCCTGACGGGCGACTACATCAAGGACGAAAGCGACCCCCGGCAGGGCCATCGTTTTCTGCCGGGTCTGATTTCCGGCGCCCCGGTTCTCGATGATGTCTACGACACGCGCGCAGGACTATCGTCGCCAAAGCAGGATGTGGAGGCTTATGGTGGGTCCCTGTCTGTCGAGCTGGATGTCTCCGACACCCTGAAACTGCGTAACATTCTGGCGTATCGGGAAGATGAATCGACGACCCCGATCGACTTCGACAGTTTGCCCGCAGCCGATGTCGATGTTCCGGCGATCTATGCGAACGATCAGTTTTCCGAGGAATTCCAGATCCTTTACGATGATGGCGATCTGGCCGGCTTGTTGGGGTTCTATTATCTGGATGCCAGTTCCAGTACGGTCTTCGACGTCCTTCTCGCGACTACGGGTGCCCTGCCTAGCGTTGGGCTACCCGGGCTGAATTCCCAGACGTTTGGCGATGTCGACACGGAAACCTGGTCGATATTTGGCGATTTCACCTACGATCTGTCGGAACAGTTCAGCGTGTCCGTGGGGGGGCGCTATACCTACGATAAGCGGTCAGCGGTTGTGCTGCGTCGCACCCTGGTCGGCGGACTGTCCGACGCGTTCGACGGACCGGGTGTTCCCATTGCGACGACCTCCGACTTTGACGGTTCCGAGACGTTCAAGGAATTCACGCCGCGCGCCTCTGTCAGCTACAAGCCGACACCTGACCATAATTTTTACGCTACCTATTCAAAGGGCTTCAAGGGCGGCGGCTTCGATCCGCGTGGCCAGACATCGTTGGCGCCCGATCTGGATGGGGATGGCGATATTGACGCCGATGACGAGTTCCAGTTCCTGCGCTTTGCGCCCGAAAAGGTGGACAGCTATGAAATCGGCTGGAAGGCCTCGCTTCTCGACAATGCGCTCAACTTCAGCCTGGCCGGCTTCATCGCCGACTATACGGACGTGCAGATCCCGGGTTCCGTCGGCTCCGATGCAGATGGCGACGGCATCGCTGAAAGTTTCGTTGGTGTCACCACGAATGCGGGTGCAGCGACAATAAAGGGCCTTGAGTTCGAAGGTACGGCGCGGGTCGGACGTGACTTCGCCGGCTATGGCAGCCGTTTCGATTTCGGCTGGTCGCTCGGCCTTCTCGATGCCGAATATGACGAGTTCATCGATGCATTTGGTAATGATGTTGCCGATGAGCGCGTGTTCCAGAACACCCCGGACTACACCGCCAGCATGCGTGCCGACCTTGCTTTGCCGCTCAGCCTCTATGGCGCCGGGGAGATCGGTTTTGGCGGGCAGGTCAGCTATCGCAGCGATGCCAGCCAGTTCGAGGTGCCGAACCGCTTCCTGGACCAGGACGGCTTTGCCCTGGTTGATGCCAGCGTCACCTGGACCGCAGAGGACGACATGCTGCGGGTTGGCGTTTACGGAAAGAACCTGTTCGATAAACGCTACGTCGTATCGGGGTATAATTTCGTCAACGCGCCTATCGGTGGTCCGGTGACGCCGACCCTTGGTCTTGAGGGGACGTTGACCGGCTTCTATGGCGATCCACGGCGCGTCTTCGTTAGTGCCGAGGTCCGCTTCTAGACGGGGTAAAAGGTGTCGGAATTCTTTACAGTAAAGAGATCGTTAACCTTATAAGCTGTTGATCGAACGAACTGGCACATAATTTGCTGCGTTTCGGATATGGTAACGCGTATCGGTAGATTGTTCGTTTTGAAAACCGGCTTTGAGGCGGGGCTTGTGATCTATGCGCTGGCCCTTGGGGCGGCGCTGAGAGGGCTTGAGTATCTCGACCAGTATCCCGGCCCCTTTGGCTGGTCATTGATGGCCGCGTGCCTGGTGACGGTGCTGATCGCCGGGGCCAGCATCGTCGACGGGATCAAGGCGTGGCGCGCCCGGCAGCCGGAACAGCGGATGCTGGCGCGTGTCGTGTCGCGCGCCACCGCTGCGACACCGGTACGGCAATCGGACCGTCTGACTTTCGCGCCAGAACGAAATGGACGCCGCCGAGCTTTGGTACCGCCCTCGTCAAAGGGGCGTCGAGCCATCTGAGGCCGGTAATCGGCGGCGCCACCAGAGCGGTCTTCCACGATTTCGGCACGAAGCCCTGTCTTGCCAGCAGCCGTGTCAGTTCACCTCGCCCATAGGGATGACCGAGGCCAAAGGGCGTGCGTTCAAAGTGCGTCCATAATCCCGCGCGGTTGGGCACGATCAGGATCAGCTCGCCAGCCGGGGCAAGGACGCGGTGAAGTTCCTCCAATATTTGATCCGGTTGGCCGTGTTCCAGCGCATGCACGATCAGGGCCTGGTCGAACAGGGCGCCCGAAAAGGGCAGCTCCGCAAGATCGCCTGTCACCGCGCAGTTTTTATTGCCTCTCTGGGGCCAGCATCGACCGCCCTGCTCCTTCGGCCATAGAAGGGCGAGGCGCTCGAAGCGCTTGGGATCAAGGCCGGTCAACAGCGGGGCGGGATAACCCAAAGCCAAAAAACGTCGCTCTGGCCCGTCAATCACGGCGGGGGCGACGATCCGTGCGATCAGCCGCGCGGTTCGTCGCCCCTCCCGGGTCGAATAAAAGCTTCTGAGTTCGTCAGCGGTGACGCGCATGGCGCCATGTTGCGACGGTAAGGCCGCGCTGTCGAGCGCCGGGTGTCAGCGCTCGATGGTCAGCGCGATCCCCATGCCGCCGCCAATGCATAGCGTGGCGAGCCCCTTCTTGGCGTCGCGGCGCTGCATTTCATGCAACAGCGTGGTCAGGATACGCGCTCCCGACGCGCCGATCGGATGTCCGATGGCGATGGCGCCGCCATTGACGTTCACCCGCTCCGGGTCCCATTCCAATTCCTTGCCGACCGACAGCGATTGCGCGGCAAATGCCTCGTTTGCCTCGATCAGATCCAGATCGCCGATGGACCAGCCGGCCTTTTCCAGCGCCTTGCGCGATGCGGGGACCGGTCCGATGCCCATATAGGCGGGGTCGACGCCGCAGCTCGCCCAGCTTGCAATGCGGCCCAGGACGGGCGCACCGCGCCTTTGCGCCTCTGCCGCGCCCATCATGATGACCGCTGCGGCGCCGTCGTTCAGGCCGCTGGCATTCGCGGCGGTAACGCTGCCGTCCTTGGTAAAGGCAGGGCGAAGACCGCTGATCGCCTCGGCGGTGACGCCGTCGCGGATATATTCGTCGGTGTCGACGACTGTGTCGCCCTTGCGTCCTGAAATTGTGACCGGTGCGATTTCATTCTTGAAATAGCCGGCGTTACGGGCGGCCTCGGCCTTGTTCTGGCTGCCTACGGCGAATTGATCCTGCTGTTCACGCGTCACCTGATAGCGCTCTGCCAGGTTTTCAGCAGTCTGACCCATGTGATAGCCGTTGAAGGCATCCCACAGACCGTCGCGGATCATGGTGTCGACCAGCGCAAGGTCGCCCATCTTCTGCCCCTTGCGGATGGTCTGCGCATGGGGAGCCATCGACATGTTTTCCTGTCCGCCGGCAATCACGATCGATGCGTCGCCAAGGGCGATCTGCTGGCTGCCGATTGCCACCGCCCGCAGGCCGGAGCCGCACACCTGATTGACGCCATAAGCGGGCGTCGATTCATGGATACTCGCGTTGATGGATGCCTGTCGTGCGGGGTTCTGCCCCTGCGCCGCCGTCAGCACCTGGCCCAGAATGACTTCGGAAATCTCCTCGGGCGAAACGCCCGCCGCCTGCATGGCGGCCACAATCGCGGTGCGGCCAAGCTCATGTGCGGGAACGTCTGCGAAACTGCCAAGGAAGCTGCCGACGGGTGTCCGCTTGGCTGCGGTGATGACGACGTCTTGCATGTCTATACTCCTGATCAATCCATATTCATGGACTGCGCCTAAAGCGAACGGAGCCATTCGACCAGAGGCGCGACGAGCAGGTCCTCTGCGCGCGAGCCAGCCACCATGCCGACATGTCCCGCCTGAACCATATGGTCATTCGGTGACTTCGGAGCGGCGGCTGCGGGGACGATGCGGTCGGTGGCGGAGATGAAGTTTACCCAGTCCATATCGATCGCCTGCGGTTGTATGGTGATGCCGCCTACGCTCCACTGTCCGCGGCCGGTCAGGTTTTCGCCGAACAGGTCCTCCAGCGCCTCGCGAAGGGCGGGAAGGGTCAGCGGTGCGCCGCCGTTCGCCCAATCCTCCATCGCCTCGAACCTGCGCGCCGCGGCGCTTTCTGCGTCCATGGCGGCGTAGCTTGCGAACTTTCGTACCGGCGCACCGGGGTCCAGCGCCCAAAAGGCGGGCTGGATCAACGACATGGGAACGACCCCCAGCGACCCGGCAATCGGCTGGGTGCGTCGCCAAAAGGCGCTCAGCTCTGCGCGCCGCGATGTGGGATATCCATCGAAATCCCACGGCGTGGCGATGGTCGCCAATGCCCGCCCTGTTCCGCGCGCCGCAGCGGCCATGGCAAGGGCACCGCCGATGCAATAGCCCACCAGTACGGGTCGACCCAGCGGCGCCACCAGCCGCTCCAGCTGGCGGACATAGGCCGAGAGATCATGGCTGCGTTCTGCGTTGCCGGGGGTTCCCCAGTCGACCAGATGAGTGGCAAACCCTGCGCCTGCCAGGCGGCCTGCCAGCGACCGTTCCTGATCCAGGTCGAGGATCCAGGGCGGGTTCACGAGGGAAGGGACGAGGACCACCGGCGTCCCCCTGCTTCCGTATTGCAGCAGCCTCGCTGCACCGTCCTCTACCGCAACCTTTGCCCGCCGCCGCTGCGGCCTTGGCGCTGACTGATAACGCGAAACCGCCGCCAACAACTGTGCCATTCGCGCCGGATCATCACCGATTTCCGCGCTCGCCAACTGCCAGAAAAGCGGCAGGGGATGCGGTCCGCGATTGAAGGGCAGGCGCCCACGTTGCTGCGCAGCATTTTTTCGTGCTATGACGTTCGCACCCGCAGCATCGGAAACGGCCCTTGGCAAAAAAATCCTCCACCGCAAAAGATGACGGGTCGCCCGGCGCAGGCCCCATTATCATCAAGAAATACGCCAATCGGCGCCTGTATAATACAGGCACCTCCAGCTATATCACGCTGGACCATCTGGCGGAACTGACGCGTCAGGACATTGAATTCAAAGTCGTCGACGCAAAGTCGGGCGAGGATATCACCCGTAGTGTTCTGACCCAGATCATCATGGACGAGGAAGCGGGTGGCCAGACCATGCTGCCAACGAGCTTCCTGAGGGAAATAATCAGCCTTTACGGTAATCAGATGCAGGCAATGGTGCCCTCCTATCTTGAGGCGAGCATGTCCGCGCTGCGCCGCAATCAGGAACAGTTTGCCCAGTCCATGCTGGGCGCCTCAAATCCCTTTTCCGCGCTAGCGAAACAGAACATGCAGATGTTCGGTGCCGCCCTGGGTGGTATCGGTCCCAGCGAAGAGAAGACATCGCATGGTGAGGCCGGGGATACCCGAACCGACACTGACCACGACACAGAAATCAAGGATCTGAAGGCGGAATTGGCGGCGATGAAGGAAAAGCTGGACCGATTGGCCTGAGCATATTCCTTCGCCAGTCTCCTCCTACTCCTTGAACAATAGCAGGGCCGCCGCCGTCATCGCCTCTACTCCCGCGCCAATTGTCGGTTCAGGGTCGGGCGCCCATTTGGAAGAATGCAGGGACGGCAGCTTGGACATATCGCCATCCACGGCGGCAATGGCTTCGGACGGTACGCCGCCAATCCAGAATAGCGTCGATTCGACATCATTGTCGGCGCGGTGGTACCGGCTGAAATCCTCGCCGCCCATGACGGGCTTGGCGGGGATGAAGCGGTCGCCGAAGCGGGCGCGAAATACCTCCTCCAGTTGGTCGGTTTGTTCGACAGTATTGTAAATCGCGGGCGTGTAGATTTCCTCCCACGTCACCTCCGGCAGATTGTCGTCTGGCAGGCCAGCGGCCATCCCTTCCGCTCTTGCAATTCGCTTGATGCCCTGCAGCAGATGATCCCGCACTTCGTCCGTATAGGAACGGACGGTGATCTGCAGCCGCGCCTCGTTCGGAATGATGTTGTGTTTCGTCCCTGCGTTAAACGCACCGACCGTCACGACGGCGGCCTGCTGCGGGTCGATTTCGCGCGATACCAGAGTCTGCAGAGTGTCGACGATACGGGCGGCGATGACGATGGGGTCCTTGGTCGTGTGCGGATAGGCGCCATGCCCGCCGACGCCCGGAACAACGACATCGACCGAATCGACGTTGGCCATGGCGAAGCCCGACACGAGTGAGACCTGCCCGGCGGGCAATTGCGCCGCGTCGTGCAGCGCTATGGCGTGGTCGGGCTTGGGAAAGCGCGTGTAGAGACCGTCGTCCAGCATCGCCTTTGCGCCCAGGCCGGTTTCCTCGGCCGGCTGGGCGATCATTACCAGTGTGCCCGACCATTCGTCCTGATTGCCCGCCAGATAGCGTGCGGTCCCGACCCAGCTGGACATGTGAATGTCATGACCGCAGGCGTGCATGACCCCCGATGTCCCGCCCGCTTTCACGGTGACGGTTTTCGTGCTGGCATAGGGCAGGCCGGTCTCCTCCGTCACGGGCAGGGCATCCATGTCCGTGCGGATCATGACGGTGGGGCCTTCACCGTTCTTCAGGACGCCGACCACGCCCGTTCCGCCGACCTGTTCGGTCACTTCGAAATTCAGTTCCTTTAGCTCCGCGGCCATACGTGCGGCGGTCTCTACCTCCTCACCGGAAATTTCCGGATTGGTGTGCAGATGCTTGTAGAGGTCGATCAGATACGGCGTATCAGCGGCAACCGTATCCGTAATGCTGTCGGCCGAAGCGGGCACGGCAATGAGAGCGGCGGCGGCAAGGATCAGGTGGCGCATAGTATCTCCGGTTCGTGATGCCGAAGAAGACTAGCACATGGCCAAGCCAAATTAACAGCGGGTGCTGGCTGCCTTCAGAGTTTGGGGGCTGCCATCGCAGAGGCGATGGGCTGACCATCAAACGCGGGTAGTGGGTCGTCCTCCGACAGCCTGACCCATTCCGCTGCGCTATCAAGGTTGGGAAAGGTTTCCGGCGGCATTTGCCTCATTCCGAAAACGGTTTCGACATGCCAGGTTCCGCGCTTGTCGCCGTGCGCCACGTCGTCCAACCGGCACAGCACGGCGACGAGCCGACCGGCCGACAAGACAAGCATGCCGTGCGTGTCCTGGCTGCCAGTGTTGATATCGATCTGTTTAAAGCTGATAGACATAATTCGCAAAGCTTAGTCCGTATTGAGTGAACGTTTCATTGACGCAAATTGCCGCAGTCTATTCCGCGCGCGTAATGTCTGCATTGCCAAGGTGCAGATAGCTGACATCGAATTCGCTTACTTTCATCAGGCGCGAAACGTCGCGTACCGTTAGACGTTTCTCCTTCAGAATGATCAAATCGTCTGACCTTAATTCCTGAATTACCCGATTCACAGTGACGGGAGTCAAACCGACCGTGTCGCCCAGCTCGGCCTGGGTGAGGGGGAGGGAGAAACTATCCTGGCCGCTGACCAGGCCGATCGTAGACATCCTCACCCACATTTCACAAAGAAGATGTGCAATGCGGCGATAGGGATCGCGTCGGCCAATATTGGCGAGCCATTCCCGCAATACCGCTTCGTCAACCAGCGTCGCCCACCAGAGCGCCCTTTCGACGGCCGGATGCCGAGAAAGAAGTTCCAGCATCGCGTCTTCGGAGAGTAAGCCGATGACCGCGTCATTCAGCAGGCCGATGCTATGATCCATTTGCCGCAATACGAAAATGTGCATATCGCAAATATCGCCTGGAATAAGATATGCCAAAATCTGCCGTCCGCCGTCCGGCAAATGTTTGTAACGAAACGCCCAGCCGTCGAGCAGCAGGTGAACCGATCCCGGCCGCTCGCCCTCGCGAATCAAATCTTCGCCCGCCTTTTTCCTGACGATATTTGTGCAGAGCCGCTGTATCGCTTTTTCATCTTCTTTGGAAAGTTTGGAAAAATTGCCGAGCTTCTTGATGAGAGCGTTCGTCATTTCAAGTTTCTCGCTCGATCACAAATAGCTACAAAAGCTTATTAGGCATGTCTTCCCGCTGCGGTCCAGTTGGGGAGGAACCTGGTGTGGGCAGTGCTGGGCAGGGGCAGTGACAGGAAAATGTCGGACGCCGGATCCTAGGGCAGGTGGCGAAGGAGTTGGACGAGCCTGCGGACCTTGCCGCTGAATAGCTTTTCCGTGAACACCTTGTTCGCGCCCGCCTTCGTAATTTCCCCCAGGGTCGGGTAGGGGGCAATATATCCTGTCATCTGGCGCGGCTTGAGACCCTGGGAAATGGCGAGCGACCAGGGATGGATCAGCTCCCCCGCATGAGCGCCAACAATAGCGCAACCGACAATGCGCCCTTTTGACAGTACCAGCTTGATCTTTCCCAGCGGGCGGCGCTCTGCTGCGGCGCGATCGTTGCTGGCCATGTCAGCCTCGAATATCTCGATTCGTGGCAGGTCGCGGTTTCTCGCCATTGCTTCGGTCATGCCGGCATTGGCGAGTTCGGGATCGGTGAAGGTCACCCAGGGCAGGGCATCGTAGTTCGCCTTCGCCGGCAGGCGAAACACCGCATTCCGCAGAACGATGCCACCATCATAACCGGCCGCATGGGTGAATTGCGGCCCCTGCCGGCAATCTCCGACGGCATAGATGCGACGGTTGGACGTGCGCAGCCGCTTGTCGACGATGATCGCCCCGGCGTCTGTCCGCACGCCGGCGGCGTCGAGGCCGAGATCATGAATATTCCGCGTGCGGCCCGTCGCGACCAGAAGGTGAGAGCCAGTGATGCGTTCGCCGTCAGAGAGCTCTACCGTGATGCTGGCCGACTGGCTGTCTGTCTGGCCATGCACCCGCTCGATTGAAATGCCTTCCCTTATGACAACCCCTTCATCGGTCAGGACCTGACGGACGGTTGAAACGAGTTCTGGATCATCCTTTGCGAGGATCTTGCTGCGCTCAAGGATCGTGACGGCGCTGCCTAGCCGCCGGAATGCCTGGGCCAGCTCCACACCTATATTACCGCCGCCCAGAATGATCAGATGTTCGGGCTGCGCACTAAGGTTCCAGATCGTCTCGTTGGTCAGATAAGGTGTCGAATCCAGACCGGTGACCGGCGGAATGAATGGCCGCGATCCCGTTGCGATGACGATCCGCCGGGCGCTATGATGGTTGCCGTTCGCTTCAATGGTACGCGGCCCGGTTAGGCGGGCGCGGTGGCGGACGACATGAACGCCCATCCCCTCAAAGCGCTCCACGCTGTCATGCGGCGCAATTGATGCAATAACCTCCTGCACGTGCTGCATGGTCCGTGTGAAATCGACTTCAGGCGTGGCTGTGACGCCGAAGGCACCGGAAGACCGGGCAATGTGAGCGGCATGCGCAGCGGCAATCAGGGATTTGGAGGGAACGCAGCCAACATTCAGGCAGTCGCCGCCCATGTCACCCGCTTCGAACAGCACGGTTTCCAGTCCAAGTTGCGCCGCGCCCGCCGCAACGGTCAGTCCGCCAGACCCGGCGCCGATAATTGCGATATCATATTTCCGGGTCATAATCGTCTTTCACGTTCCGCCTGCGGGCATGCTACGGACTAGCGGGACGCAAATGAAGAGAGGGCCGCCGAAGCACTCCAGGGGGGGAGGAGCGTTCGTGCGGCCCGTCTCAGACAGTTAACTCGCCGCGGGGGTAAGCGGGGTGGCGAGTTGTAGGGATAACGGGCGATCACCCTGCGGGTTCCCCGGCTGCGATCTTTTTTTGGATTATTCGGATGGCTGAAAATCCAGGGACATTCCATTCATACAGTATCTCTGGCCAGTCGGCGCAGGGCCGTCGTCGAACAGATGCCCCAAATGGCCGCCGCATTGGGCGCAATGTACCTCTGTGCGGGGGACGCCGATCTTATAGTCGGTCTTTGTCTCCACCCCACCGCCGTCGCCGGCGGATATGGGAGCGTAGAAACTGGGCCAGCCGCTGCCGCTGTCATATTTCGTTTCAGCAGAAAACAGGCTGGCGCCACAGCCGGCACAGAGGAATTTGCCGTCTCTCTTCTCATCGTTCAACGGTGACGAGCGCGGAGGTTCGGTCGCCTCCTCGCGCAGGACAGCGAATTGCTCCGGGGTTAACTCCTCGCGCCATTCCGCCTCGGATTTCGAAACAGGGAAGTTTTCCGCGTCTCCGCCGCGCATCTTGTCGATCAGGCTCATGCCAATTCATCTCCCTATGGGCAGCAGGCGCCGGTGCGCCTGCGGGACCATCTATAGATGGCGTTTGCCAGCGCAGTGGCAAGTCCCCGCCCATGAAGGAACTTAGCCGAATACCCGCGCAAAGATCGTATCGACGTGCTTCAGATGATAGCCGAGGTCGAAGCGGCTTTCGATTTCATCGTTCGATAAGGCCGCCGTCACATCGGGGTCGGCCTTCAATAGTTCCAGCAGGCTTTGCTGGCCGTCCGATTCCCACACCTTCATCGCATTTCGCTGAACAAGCCGATACGCATCCTCCCGGCTGACGCCTGCCTGTGTCAGGGCAAGGAGGACACGCTGCGAATGGATGAGGCCGCCCATGCGATCGAGGTTCTTCTGCATGCGTTCCGGATAGACAAGCAGCTTGTCCATCACGCCGGTCAGGCGCGCGAGAGCGAAATCCAGCGTGACGGTCGCGTCGGGGCCGATCATGCGTTCCACCGAGGAATGGGAAATATCCCGCTCGTGCCAAAGGGCGACATTCTCCATCGCCGGCATGGCATAGCCGCGTACCAGACGGGCGAGGCCGGTGAGATTTTCCGTCAGCACGGGATTGCGCTTGTGCGGCATGGCCGAAGAGCCCTTCTGGCCCGGGGAGAAATATTCCTCCGCCTCCAGAACCTCGGTGCGCTGCAGATGGCGGACCTCGACGGCCAGGCGTTCGACGCAGGAGGCGATAACGCCAAGCGTGGCGAAATATTGCGCGTGACGGTCGCGGGGGATTACCTGGGTCGAAACAGGCTCCGGACGCAGACCCATTTTTGCCGCAACGTGTTCCTCGACCTGCGGATCGACGTTTGCGAACGTGCCGACAGCGCCTGAAATAGCGCAGGTGGCGACCTCGTCCTTCGCCAGTTTCATCCGCGTCAGGCAGCGGTCGAATTCTGCGTAGGCCTGCGCCAGTTTCAGGCCAAAGGTGGTCGGCTCGGCATGGATGCCGTGGCTGCGGCCGATGGTCACCGTATCCTTATGTTCAATGGCGCGACGCTTCAGGACGGAAAGCAACGCCTCCAGATCATCGATGATGATGTCGGCGGCACGAACCAGCTGCACGTTCAGGCAGGTATCGAGCACGTCCGAACTGGTCATGCCCTGATGAACGAAGCGGGCCTCGTCGCCCACATGTTCCTGCAGGCTGGTCAGGAAGGCGATGACGTCGTGCTTCACCTCGCGTTCGATCTCGTCGATGCGGTCAATATCGAAGCCGCCGCGATCCCAAACGGCCTGTGCCGCCTCACGCGGGACGACGCCCAGATCGGCCAGGGCGTCCATCGCGTGCGCCTCGATCTCGTACCAGATCTGGAAACGGGTCTGCGGCTCCCAAATGTCGGTCATGACCTTGCGGGAATAGCGGGGGATCATCGGGAACTCCTGACTGGGCAAAGCGCGCGCCTAGCAAGGCGAGCGCGCGGCGGCAACGCACCCCGCTTCAGGGGCAGGGCGCAATGGAGCATCTTAGAGAAGGCCGAGCGCCTTGAAGCTGGCATTGCCTGCCTTCGCCACGATGATGTGGTCATGAAGGCGTATATCGAGGGCAAGGCAAATGTCGGAGATGCGCGCAGTGATCGCGATGTCATCGCGACTAGGACTTGAATCGCCCGACGGGTGATTGTGTACGAGGATGATCGACGTCGCCCCGAGGTGTAGAGCCATCTTGATGACTTCGCGGACATGTACGCTGGTCTCGTTGACCGTGCCCTCGGACATTTTGGCATCGCGCAGCAGGACGTTCTTGCCGTCCAGTGCCAGGACGCGAAATTCCTCCCGCGGATTATGCGCCATTTGTGCGGTCAAATATTCCTCAACCGCCTGCCAATTGCCGAGGACCGGCCGCGTCGCGATCTTCCCGCGCAGCAGGCGGACAGACGCCGCGCGCACGAATTTCAGGATTGCGATGATGGCGTCACCAACACCATCCACCCGCCGCAGATCGTCAGGGTCCGCCGATATTACGGCGCCGAACGTACCGAATTGACGAATGAGCGCCTTCGCAAGCGGTTTCATATCGCGGCGCGGCACGGCCAGCGCCAGGACGTATTCCAGCAGTTCGTAATCGGCAAAGGCGTCGTCGCCGCCCTCCAGCATACGCTGGCGCAGCCGCTGTCGGTGATTGCTGCTGTCGTCCGGGCTGTTTGAATTTGGCATTTCGCGGTCTGCCGGCTCAGGGGCGCGTCTGGCCGCTGCCACGGACAATGGTTTTATAGGTGGTCAGCCCTTCCAGCCCGACTGGCCCCCGCGCGTGCAGGCGTCCAGTCGCAATACCGATTTCGGCGCCAAAGCCGAATTCTCCGCCATCTGCGAATTGCGTGCTGGCATTGTGGATGACGATGGCGCTGTCGACGCCCGCCATGAACCTGGCTGCCGTTTTGGCATCATCGGTTACGATGGCATCGGTATGGTGGCTGCCATGCCGTTCGATATGGGCGATGGCATCGTCTACCCCGTCGACCAGCTTCGCGGCCAGGATCGGTTCCAGATATTCCGTATCCCAATCTTCCGGCCGCGCCGGCTCGACCCGCATTTCCATGCCTTTGATGGCGACGTCGCCCCGCACCTCGCAGCCCTCGTCAAGCAATAGGCGAATGAGGGCAGGGGCCTTGTCAACGGCGGCGCGGTCAATCAGCAATGTCTCCATCGCGCCGCAGACGCCGGTCCGACGCATTTTCGAATTCAGAACGATGGCCTTTGCCATCTCCAGGTCCGCGGCGCGGTCAACATAGACATGACAATTGCCGTCGAGATGGGCCAGCACCGGAACGCGCGCTTCCTCCTGCACACGGGCGACCAAGGCCTTTCCGCCGCGCGGAATAATGACGTCGATGAATTCCGTAGCCCCCAGCATGGCGCCGACGGCGGCGCGGTCCTGCGTCGGCACCAGTTGGATCGCGGTGCCGGGCAGGCCAGCCGTTTCAAGGCCTTGAACGATGGACTTGTGAATGGCCCGATTCGATCTCACTGCCTCGCTGCCGCCGCGCAGGATAGCCGCATTCCCCGCCATCAGGCACAGCAGACCGGCATCGGCGGTAACATTGGGGCGGCTCTCGTAGATAACCCCGATTACGCCCAAGGGTACGCGGACACGTTCGAAGCGAAGACCGCTTGGGCGATCCCAGGATGAAATGATCTGTCCGACCGGATCGTGGAGGCCTGCGATCGCCTCGGCGGCGTCGGCCATCGCCATGACCCGTTCGGGATCAAGTCGCAGCCGGTCGACCATGGCATCGGACAGTCCCTTTGCCGCGTCGACATCGGCCTTGTTCGCTTCAAAAATGGAATCGAGATCATCCCGTAATGCTGCAGCGACCGCGCGCACCGCATTCGCTTTCACACTGCCAGACGCCAGCGAAACTGCCCGCGCTGCGGCGCGCGCTGCCGCGCCCAACGATTGAACCAGCGTATCGGGATCTTCGTTCATATGAGGACCAAGTCATTCCTGTGAACAACGGCGGCACGCGGAGCATAGCCCAACAGATCGCCCTGCGCATCGCTGCGCGTGCCCGCGATTTTTCGCATTTCATCGGCAGAATAGGCGATCAGGCCTCGTGCAAGAAGGGCGCCGTCCAGATCGTGGACCTCGACCGCATCGCCGCGCGAAAAGGAGCCGCTAACGCCTTTGATTCCCGCCGCGAGCAAGCTTCCGCCCTCGCACAGAGCGGCGCGGGCACCATCATCGATGGACAAAGTGCCGCGCGCATCCAAATGCCCGATCAGCCACGCCTTCCGCGCGCCGGGGGCAGGCGAGGGGAGGAAAGTAGTGCCGGTCCCCCGCTGAAGCCATGTGCTGAGCGGGTGCTGCACGCGCCCGTCGGCGATCGTCAATGCAATGCCGCTGGCGGCGGCGATGCGCCCGGCCTCGACCTTGGCGGCCATTCCGCCACTGCCGAGACCAGAGGAAGGACCAAGTTCGGCGGCAATCTGCGCATCGGGCGCAACCTGATTGATCAGGGTGGCGCCGCCTAAGGCTGGATCGCGGTCGTAAATGCCCGCCACGTTGGACAGCAACAACACCTTGTCCGCGCCCGCCGCCTGTCCGACCCGGGCGGCGAGCCTGTCATTGTCGCCAAAGCGGATTTCCGCCGTCGCCGTCGAATCGTTTTCATTTACGACGGGGACGGCCCCCAGGGCCAACAGCCGCGCAAAGGTCGCACTGGCGTTCAAATATCGGCGCCGGTCCGCAAGATCGTCCAGCGTTACCAGGATCTGTGCCGCCGTCAGTTTGCGCGCGCTCAGCAGGTCGGCATAAAGACCGGACAAAACGATCTGCCCCGCCGCGGCCGACGCCTGTGCGTCATCCAGGCTACCGCGCCCGCCATCCGTCAGTCCCAGCCGCCGCGACCCTAGCGCAATCGCGCCGGAGGAGACGATGATCACCTCCGTCCCCCGTGCGCGCAGATCGGCAATGTCATCAATCAGTGTCGCCAGCCAGTCCCGACGGACTTCGCCCGCCGTGTCGACCAGCAGCGCAGAACCCAGTTTTAAGACCAGACGTGCTGGCAGGAGTTCTAGATTCGGCACCGGATCTCTCCGTTCGTCAGGGGAAAGGAGAAAGGTACAGCTAGGGGCGCCATTCCTCGACCTCCTCGACTGTCTCCGGATCCTCCTTGCGTGCCGCAAATGTCTTTTCCATCAGCATGTCGAGAATCTTTGTCATCCCGGCGCCGGATATGGCCGACACGGTGTGGATCTCATTCCCTGTCACCTCCGCCAGTTCGGCACGCTGCGCGGCAATCAGTTCAGCGTCCAGCGTGTCGCATTTCGTCAGGGCGACGATCTCCTGCTTTTCGGCAAGGCCATTGCCATAGGCGGCAAGTTCATCGCGCACTGTCAGATACGCCGCCGCAGGGTCATTCTGCCCCGCGTCGACCAGATGCAGAAGGACGCGGCAACGTTCGATATGGCCCAGGAAGCGATCGCCTATGCCGACGCCGTCCGCTGCTCCTTCGATCAGCCCCGGAATGTCTGCCAGGACAAAGGACCGCTCCTTATGCTCCACAACGCCCAGTTGAGGCTTTGTGGTGGTAAAGGCGTATTCGCCGATTTTTGCATCGGCATTGGTGACGGCGGACATGAATGTCGACTTGCCGGCATTGGGCAGGCCAACCAGACCGGCATCGGCCAGCAGCTTCAGGCGCAGCCACACCCACATTTCTTCCGCCGGCTCACCCGGCTGTGACTGGCGCGGTGCGCGGTTCGTCGATGTCTTGTAACTGGCATTGCCGCGTCCGCCCAAGCCGCCCCTCAGGACAGTGACCTGCTGACCGACCTCCACCATGTCGGCCAGCAGCGTCTCGCGATCCTCGTCAAAGACCTGCGTTCCGACGGGCACGTCAATGATCAGGTCGTCGGCGCCGGCGCCCGTGCGGTTGGAACCGGCACCGCCCTTCCCCCGCGCGGCGCGCCAATGCTGCCGATAACGAAAGTCGATCAGCGTGTTCAGCCCTTCGACGGCGCGAAAGACGACATCGCCGCCGCGCCCGCCATTGCCGCCGTTTGGACCGCCATATTGAATATATTTCTCGCGCCGGAACGAGACCGCACCCGGCCCGCCGGCGCCGGATTTCAAATAGATTTTTGCCTGATCGAGAAATTGCATATGCCGCGCCTTAGCCCAGGGTGCCGCCCACCGCCACTAGGCGGCGAGCGCCATACGTTCGCCTGCCCATTCATCGCGGGTCAGTAGATATTCCACACAAATTACATCTTCCCCACGCGGTATACTGAAATAGCGGCGCAGGATCGGCAATTTGCGGAAGCCGAGCTTTTGCAAGACCCGACCGCTATTGGGATTGTCGGTGTAATGACCAGCGGAAAGCGTGGGCAGCCGCCACGCAGTGAAGGCGTGTTCCAGAACGGCGCGGCCCGCCTCTACAGCGATTCCGCGCCCCCAATAGGGTTCAGCGATCCAGTAGCCCAGTTCGATAGCCCGATCCCTGTCCGGGCGTTTTCCAAACCCGATATGACCAACGTGATGCGGGCCGGTGTCCGTCCGCAGAAAAATGCCAAGGCTGATCTTCTGCGGCCACGCGGCCCAGTCAGCGGCAATTTTCTGTTCGGCGTCCTCAAGGGGAAAGGGCGACCGCGTCGACGCAAGATTTCGGTGAACGGCCGGATTCGCCAGCCCCTCATGCACAGTCTTTGCGTCTTCGGGCCATAATGGCCGCAGGAACAGTCTTTCAGTGACCATGAACATCCGGGAATTCCTTTCCCGGGAGAATGAAAAAGGGAGGCGGTGACCCGTCTCCCTTTTCGCGGAAGCCTTTTGCGCTCCCTGGGTCACCTCTCCGGTGACCTATAGGCGGGTCACCACGCTTATTCGGCAGCTTCTGCCATCGGCAGGACCGAAATATACTTTCGGGCTCGCGCACCTTCGTGGAATTTCACTTCGCCTTCGATCAGCGCGAACAGCGTGTGGTCCTTGCCCATGCCGACATTGCTGCCCGGATAGAATTTGGTGCCGCGCTGACGCACGAGGATATTGCCGCCCAGCACGTGCTGACCGCCAAAACGCTTCACACCAAGACGTTGACCCGGACTGTCGCGTCCGTTGCGGGAGGAGCCGCCTGCTTTTTTATGTGCCATGGTTCAGGGTCCTCTCTTATTCGCCATCGCTCGTGGGAGCGGATTTCTTCGTTGCCGTTTTCTTGGCGGGGGCCTTCTTTTCGGCTGCGGGCGCGCCCTCGTCGGCTGATTTCTTGGAAGCAGCCTTTTTGGCAGGTGCCTTTGCCTCTCCCTCGGCGGGAGCGGCTTCGGACTTCGCAGGCGCCGCCTTCTTCGCTGCCGGGGCTTTCCCGCCCAGGCCGGTGATCTGCAACACCGTCAGCTGCTGGCGATGGCCCTGCGTACGACGATAACCGTGGCGCCGCTTTTTCTTGAAGACCTTGATCTTCTTGGCCTTGGCCTGCTCCAGGATTTCGGCATGTACGACCTCCTTGGCCGCGTCCTTCAGATCGCCGCCATCGGCCATCATCAGCACGTCATCAAGGGCGATCTTGTCGCCTACTTCGCCGTCGATACGATCGACGATGATTTTCTGGTCTGCGGCAACGCGGTACTGCTTGCCGCCCGTGCGAACGATCGCGAACATCGGGTCTTCCAAACGAATATGTCTCAAACGCACAAAGACAGCGCCAGGCCGAACCTTTCGATACGGCGCGCTGTCTAGCGAAGGGGTTACCTAGGAAAGCGCCGCCCCCGCGTCAACCTGATTCCTAATGGGCATGCCCAGGTTTCAGGCGATAGCGGCCGTCACCCGCCTTTTCGAAGATGTCGCTGATGGCCGGATGTATCGGATCATCGGCATTATCGTCGTGCAGCAGGTTCTGCTGACTGACATAGGCGACATAGGAATCCTGTCCATTGTCGGCCAGCAAATGGTAATAGGGCTGGTCCTTCTTCGGGCGCACCTCTTCGGGGATCGCCTCCCACCATTCGTCGGTGTTGGCGAACTCAGGGTCGACATCAAAGATGATTCCCCGAAAATCGAAAAGGCGGTGCTTCACCACATCGCCAATACCAAAGGCGGCCTGGCGTACGATCGCGTCGAGCGCGGACGTGCGTGGGGCACCGCGGTTCGGCGTCTCGGTCATGGCTGCGCTCCTTTCGCTACTTGTTGGCAATATAGGAAGGGTCAGGGACGGCTGCAAAGCCCGTGGTCGCCGCAGCGTTCCTTTCCCTTTGCAAAGCGGGCAATCCCCCCTATATGCCCGCGCTTCGATCAGCGCGGCCCGCCCGCGTCAGCGCCCTTCTGCGGAGAGGTGACAGAGTGGTCGAATGTGGCAGTCTCGAAAACTGTTGTGCCTTATGGGTACCGTGGGTTCGAATCCCACCCTCTCCGCCATTGGCCATTTTTAGGCTGTCCCCCATTGTACGCATTTATCTACGTTTCCCTAGGGGGTAATCACTGCTGATGTTCGCCGCTGTTCGTTGACACTCGCCCGCAACCGATACAAAGTGTGGGGAGAGATGTTGGGACAGATCCATGGGAAAGCTAAACGCCACGAAGGTGCGGGCCCTAAGGGAGCCAGGGCGATATCAGGACGGCCGCGGTCTGATGCTGGACGTTAAAGCGTCAGGATCGCGCAGTTGGGTTCTGCGCCTGCAGAGCGCAGGCCGCCGACGAGACTATGGGCTCGGATCCCTAGAAGATGTCTCCCTCGCCGAAGCGCGGGAGGCCGCAGCGGACTATCGGCGGCAGCTCCGCGCCGGGGTCGATCCCATTGCCGCCAAGGAGAAGGCGAACAACGTCATCCCCACATTTTCAGTCCTTGCGAAAGCCGTCCATGCGGAACAGCAACGTGGGTGGAAAAACGGCAAGCATGGGGCTCAGTGGCTCTCTACGCTTCGCACCTACGCATTCCCGACACTGGGGGATATGCTGGTCTCTGACATCGAGGCGGGGCAGGTGAGGGACGTCCTGAGCAAGATTTGGCTGGAGAAGCCGGAGACCGCGCGTCGTTTGCGCCAGCGCATAGGCACCGTATTGGACTACGCATATTCAAAGGGGTGGAGGGGTGCCGAGGCGCCCATGCGGTCCATCACGAAGGGCTTGCCGCGCCAGCCTCGCAAGACCAGTCATTTTGCAGCCATGCCCTATGAGCAGGTCCCCGCATTCATGGAGATGCTGGGTTCGCAGCTGAGCGTGGGACGTCTCGCTCTCGAGGCGCTCATCCTGACCGCAACAAGATCAGGAGAGGTTCGCGGCGCGTGCTGGTCAGAGATCGATCTCGATGCAAGGACCTGGACCATCCCAGCAGTCCGGATGAAGATGGGCGTAGAGCACGTCGTGCCGCTTTCTGAAGCTGCACTGGACGTTTTCCAGAGGGCTGCGGCGGTAAGGCGTGCCGGTACTGACCTAGTGTTCCCGGGAACGGTCCGGGGGAAGCCCCTGTCGGACATGACGTTGCTCAAAATTCTGCGGGATCAGAATCTGAAGTTCACCGTGCATGGCTTTCGCTCCAGTTTTCGTGACTGGGTTGCAGATCAAACTGCATTTCCAGGGGAAGTTGCCGAAGCCGCGCTCGCCCATGCCGTGTCGAACCGTGTCGAGGCTGCATACCGTCGTACGGACTTTCTAAAAAAGCGGAAAACACTGATGGAATCTTGGGGAAAGTTTACTGCTAGGGACGAAGCGTCATTATCGGCACACCAGGGCGCAAAATGATGGCTGTTTCTAAACCAAAGAAGCCTAAAACCTTGTCTTCGCACAATTCGGTACCTGTACCGTCACCATCTGAACATTGGATACCGATTTCCAGTGCCGTGGAAGAGGTGATCTCAAAGCTCCAGTGTTCTCAAGGAGAGGCGTTTTATGCAATCTGTCGTCGGCTGATATCGTTGATTCCCGCAAAAGTCGATCACTGGTCCTGCGAACTTGTTGAGCAAGATTCTAGGGATATAGGAATATTTAAAGATCACTATAATGACATGACGCATTTTAGCTCGGCTCCGTCTCCCAAAGCATACCACGAAATCTTAGGATTTTTTGATATACTCGGAAAATATTCGCATAATTTTCAGGATAATTCTACACCTGGTGTATCTGTTCAGTTGTGTGAAATCGCTAGTGGAGATTTCATTATCGATTTCTCCATTAGATTTTCTGTAATGAGAAGAACGGCGATCGGCGTTCATGTCGATAGAGCAGGTTTAACGAAGGCGTTCGGACTTTACAGTGAGAGTAAATTAAGCAGCCAAAAAGGTGGCAGACCGCCCAAGTATGACTGGGAAGGTAGCCTGATCGACATAATTGCTCAGGCAAATACCCCGGACGGTTTGCCGGAAGGTCCCGGAGCCCAAGCAAAGATAGAAAACATGATGTCGGAATGGTTCATCGCACGTACCGGCGAGGGACCTGCAATCAGCGAAGTGCGGCGGCGCGCTAAAAGAGTTATGGAAGCTATATCAAAGGTTGGTAATTAGGTTTTCAAACATTTCCGTCCTTTTCCATCCGTTTCCAGCCGCTATCGTGCAGCCTCGTTGATATCTTCCTGCATCCGCCACGCACCTTCGCAATCTCGGCGGACGTAAGGAGCAGTCAATGGAAACGATGCTTTGCTCAATTCCCGAAGCCGCGCAGGCTCTCGGGATCGGGCGATCAAAAACTTATCAGCTGCTGGAAGCTGGAAAATTGGAAGCCATCTTCATCGGGAGGCGTCGCCTTGTACGCGTAGCAAGCGTCAAAGCCTTCGCGGAGAAGGAGGGGCAGTCATGACCCTCAGCGAAGGCGAAAACCCCGGCGCGGCTGGCACCGCGCGCGGGGTCAAGACTGTTGGCCAGCAAAGCTCAACGCCTTCTCATACTGCGGCGCCGGGGCGATGTCAGCCCCTTCGGCGGGGAAAGGCGCGATCCTTTCGGAGCGATGTTCTGCTCATCCTACCAAAACGCAGAGGCGAGGAGCTGCGCGTGGAGGAGTGCTGGCTCAAAGGCAGCCACTTCCTCAACCTCCGCATCTGGTATGAGGAGGGGGAGGAGATGATGCCATCTCGGCGTGGCGTCACCGTGCCCTTCAAGCGCATACCTGAGCTCCTGAAGGTATTGACGGGTCTTGTGAATGGCCCGGGGGCCCTCGGCGCCTCCCAGGAGGTTTAAGCTGGACGAGGGGGCATCCTTCGGGATGCCCCCTTTTTTTACCTCGCAAACTTGAAACTTACGAAAAGGGCCGCCTCATGTCCCTGTTGAGCGCTCGGACTGCCGCCCAAAATGGCGAAGAGCCTGATGATTCCGATAACGGCACGGCCTTTGCAATTAAGGTTAAGCTACTTAGTGGGGTGCCACCCAACCAGAATGTCCCCGCCAGGTCCTGGGGAGGGGCACGCAACTCCGCAGCTCGCACGAGTGAGTTCATAACTCTGCAGCAGGCTCAGAATGTCTTGGACGCTGCGCGTCATTCGTTGGTGATCGGCCTTCCGTTCACTCGCCACACGACCATCCATTGGGAGAAGCTGGGGGTGCCCGACCATGAGGCGGCGCGCGCAACGGGCCGCTATGTGAAGCGCATGTCCGACTGGCTGCGAACGCTGGGTCATGAGATGTCTTGGATATGGGCGCGCGAGAACGGTCCTGGGGCAGGAAGTCACGTCCACATCCTCTACCACCTACCTAGGTCCCTCGACCTCGGCTCTCGTCCTCGTAAATGGCTGCGGGGCATCGCCAGGTCGGGATATCGGAAGGGGGCGATCCGTACGGACAGGATAGGAGGGCATGCGAACACAGCTATGACCTCTCCGAAGCTGCACCTCGCCAACCAGGAGGCTGTCCTCGGCTATTTGCTCAAGGGTACCCACCCGAGCGCTGCGCACGTCCTGAGGCTAACGAGCATACGTCCCCAAGGGGTCATCATAGGAAGGCGGGTTTCCACATCCGAGAACATCGGACGAACCGCCAGGGCTCGCAGACAACGGCTTAAGAAACGCGCGTGATCGAGGTCCGTCTGACGTCTCACGATGTATGGCGGAAACTGGCGGACATAACGCGTATGACCCCACCCCCACGTCTAGAGGTGCTTTCGTTCGCAGTACGCGCGCACGCGCGCGCGAGGCACTGCCAGGACGAAAAGGAGGTTATGCGAACCGCTGCCGGCACCTCCTCTCGGTGTCTCATCGAACTAGGACTCTTGGTGTGGATGTTGGCACCGGTGCTGGAGCGTCATTTACCGCTCGGCATGAAGACTTCGCCGGACGGTGGAAGACGTTCGCCTCCTTGTAGGGGTGCAGCCTCGCGCGCGCACGCGCGCACCTGTGGGCAAAACTAACGTGGGGTCGCCCTGGCCGCCGGGAGGAAGGACCACTTCGTCGCTCGGAATTGCGTACGTTCTCGTCACCTGCCTCGCGCGCACGCGCGCGCCTGTTACGGAAACCGACGGGGGACAGCGGTTCGGCCATTGAGGGTGCCGGAAAACCGCGGCCGTTCACCGAGCCCTTGGGGAGGCAATGATCGCTGGCGCCATGGGCCAGTTGGGAAACCGCCGATGACCATGTCGAGGGCCATGCTCAGGACTCTGCTCAGGAGAAAATGAGCATCACCTTCGCTGCCTTGCCCGGATCGGCCGCGATCGAGAGCGCTTCATGAAACTGGGCAAAAGGAACGCGATGGCTGATCATGGGAGAGTGGTGAGATCTTCGCAACACGCCACGGCCTCCCGCAGGATCCAGATCCAAAGCAGAGCCGCTACATAGAGGCAGCGATCAACGGGGTCATCGTTGCCTGTCTCTATCTTCCGAATGGGAATCCTCGTCCGGGTCCGAAGTTCGATTACAAGCTCGCCTGGTTCGAGCGGTTGATCGATCGTGCGGCTGACTTGCTGGCCAGCGGTGCGCCTGTTGTCTTGGCAGGCGACTTTAACGTTATTCCCACAGAGCATGACGTTTACAAGCCGGAACGCTGGCTCGACGATGCGCTCTTTGCTCCAGAGGTGCGCGCCGCGTACTTTCGGCTTCTCGACCACGGATGGACGGATGCACTTCGGGCAAGGCTTCCCGAAGAAGCGATCTATACGCTCTGGCACTATTTCCGGGACGCATTCGCCCGCGACGCCGGGCTGCGCATCGATCATCTGCTGCTTAGCCCGTCACTCGCCGATAGGTTGGTCGATGCGCAGGTGGATCGCCATGTGAGGAGCTGGGAAAAAGCCAGCGATCACGCTCCCACATGGACCGAGATAGCGCCCGCAACGTAGCACTGGGTGCCCGTCTAAGCCGGCCTTCGGGCAAGGGGCGCGGGTCATCACAGCGGTGTGACTGAAGTTCTATTGGCTGTCCACCTGGTTCCTGCTTCGGCCCCCGCCGCCGCTCGTTATACGCCCAATGGGAACAGCACGCGCCGCACTGCTGATCTATGGCCAATTCGAGATTGCTTCCTGCTGCATAGTTCATCGCGAAAATCGTGATTGGCTTGCCGTACTGCTCAAGCCCCACGGCAACGCGGAAGCCACCCATCGCCTGCGGGATGATCTTGATATTGACCGCGCCGCCATCCGTTCGGGCGCGACAAATCAGGGCGTACATGTTCACCCCGCATGTTAGAACGAAAACAGAACGTCCGGTCAATGTGGCTCAGCATCCGCCTCATCAGGGCGCTTGAAGAAGCGAAAGCTGAGAAAAGGGAGAGACAAGTTTCTTAGCTTCATTCCAATCCGCTTCCAGCCCAAGCGAACCCGTTTCAGCACTAAGCAGCACCGGCATCACTGTACCGACCGTTTCGTTCGGATCCGTTGTCAGGAAGGCGTAGCGCGGCCTCTCACCTTCCGCCGGTCGCCAGATGCCCGCGAAGGCGAACAGAGGCTCGTCCGTCAGCTCGAACCAGGCCTTCCGCTTCGATTTCTTTTCCCCGGTCCATTCACAGAAGGCGGTCACGGCGACGACGCAGCGGCAGTCCGGGCGTTTCAGGGCGGACCGCCACAAGCTGCTGGAGAGGTTCCGAACGTTCGCAACAGGCCGCTGCAAGGCGCTGGTGGTGGAAAGCCCCAAGTGAAAGTTCGATTACGGGGCCGTCACCGGGGCGACGGGCAATAATAGCGTCCTGATCCGGGTAGATCTCCGGCAGGTCGGGGATGTTGCCGCCGGCATGCTCCGCGCCGCACAGGTTCGCGATTTCACTCGCGTTTGAGCGCACGCGATAAAGGTCGCACATCCCGCCCTAGTGGTGCTGCTTGAATCTCGAGTGCCGGGACAGGCTGTGCCACTTGTCTTCGGACTTGAGCATCTCCGCATTCAAACACCTAAGCCGTCCAACCTACCTTCGTCCTCACAAGCCGTAATCGCGCGGCAGAGGACATCCGCGGCGCCGTCTGCCACGTTGGTATCCCAGCGGCAAAATTGTGTACCATCCTAAACTGTTGCCCACAGGACAAAAGGCAGGCAAACCTATCGTAGACAAATGTTGGGGGAATCAAATGGTCTTCGATCTCTGGAATTTTCTTAGCGGTTTGGTTGCTGGGGCAATCGGCGGCTCTCTGCTTACGTTCCAGCTCACGAAAAATGTCCGCGCAGATCGACACGGCACCGCAACCGATCAATCGGGCGCGCTTGCGGGTGGAGACATCGTGGGTCGCGACAAGCGCTAGCTAGCCAACAGCACGAAATCACCCATGGGAATTGCGACGTATGACGGCATGATCGCCAACCAACAAGGCGCTAAAGCAGGCGGCAACATTGCCGGTCGAGACTACTACAACCAAGAACCACAAAAAGGGCTGGTTGAAAAGCTGCTTCTCAAGCTGAAGGAGCAGTACGATTGCAGCGAAAAGACTCAAACCACGATGGAAGAATTGGCGCGATATCACACTCGCCGCGCCACCGATGGAATTGACGGCCTGGAAGCCAAACTCAAAGCGAGCGACCGTCTGGATTACTACGACGAGGCGATCGAAAAAAAAGAGATGTTCGCGAAGCTTCTCGAACAATGGTCTCTCTATTCTTCAGCGCAGCAGATTTTTGTCCACATACTCGCTAGAGCTGAAAACGAGTTTACGCACGTCATTTATGGTCAGATACCGACTAATAGTCCGGAGGAAATAAACGCGCTCGTCATGGATCGTATTGTGATTCCTATTGTGGAAGAGTGCGGTGGCGACCTTATGTCCGTGAGCCATAACATTGTTCAGGGGATGGTTTACTGGCTGGCGGAGCAGTGCTTCATCAAATGGCATAGGAGCCCGATCGTAGCATGATCCAGCTCACCTACAATGAAGCGTTCGATGCATATCACGCAGTTTTTAGGTTTCTGAGACTTCATCTCGCTTGTGACATCGGCGCAAAGCTGCCGTTCGACACCTTGCGCATTCTCGACTTCTACCTCCTTTTTCCTTTTCGGCTTCAGGCTATGAAGTTTTTCGCACGCGATACAGGTTGGAGAAAAGTCAGCAAGGCCTACGAAGATTGCGCGCCGTATGGCGCAATGCCTGAGGACAGCACCATCTTTGCGAGAATGGAGCCTTTCCAAAGGGCGGCAGCGGCGAGCCTTGTGCATAGCGGCCATCTGGCGGCCAAGGCATGGGATAACAATGAAGTACTGTTCACGCCTGCGATGCTGCCGCCGACTGTTGCTGAGCGTTGCTCGTTGCTGAACGCTAATATGACGGATATCATTGATATCCTGTGTCAGATCAGAGCGCGCTATCCTCTCGGGGGGCGTGACGGGCTGAAAGATCGGACCGGGCTTCTGGAGTACCGATATGATTCGGTATGACCCCTGCCTCATCGTCAAGCGCCTCGTCGTAAAGCGCGGAACTGCGGTTCTTTACGACGAGGCTTTTCATTGCGGCGTGAACATTATCCGAGGTGACAACTCCTCGGGCAAATCGACTATCATGAACTTCCTGTTTTTTGGGCTTGGGGGTAACCTCGACCGCTCGGCCTGGAGCGAGCATGCGCTCTTGTGCGAGCACGTGTGGCTGGAGGCGGAATTTAATGGCAATCCTGCCGTGCTTCGTCGCCAGATCGATGTCTCATCTCAATCCGCCATGGAAATATTCGGAGGCCGCTACGAGCAATCCGTTTCCGCACCGATTGAGGCTTGGAAGCGATACCCGTACGCTCGCTTCACGAACCAAGAGAGCTTCTCCCAAGCGATCTTCCGGCTCCTTGAGATGCCCGATGTGGCCGTCGAAGGCACATCTAGCATTACGATACATCAGATTCTCCGACTTTTATACGCTGATCAGCTATCAGCGACCGAGAGCCTTTTTAGATTTGAAGGCTACGATCCGGAGAATCTGCGCGAAGCTGTTGGCAACCTACTGTGCGGCGCATTCGACACGGAAATTTACGAGCTACAGCAACTGAAGCGCACGAAGGACCGCGAATTCACCGAGGCATCTGCCGAACTCAGGAGTATATTCCGCGTCCTTGGTGGCGGCGATGAAAGCATGACGCTTGATTGGATCGAGCAGCGCCGAAAGGCCCTGGTCGATGAGCGAGAAGCTCTCTCCGCTCAGCTCTTGGTCGCTGAAGAGGCATTCTACTTCAGCCAGTCATCTCGAAAAATCACGATGCAGGCTCAGAAGGAGCTCTACAAACAGGTTCAAAAGCTTCAGGTGGATATTCGGCAAAAGCAAGCTGACGTGGATTCTGTAGAGTTTGAGCTTTCAGACTCATCCGCCTTCATAAAAACACTTCGTTCCAGACTTGAAGCATTGCGCGATGCCGAATTGGCTGCGAATGTTGTAGGCACGGTTCGGTTTGGAATTTGTCCGGCATGCTACGCCGAAGTCGTCGATGACGAACATACCGTCTCGGCTTGCCATCTTTGCAAGACGCCGCTCGACACGGAACGTGCAAGAGAGCGGATCGTCGGGATCATTAATGAGCTTTCGATACAAGTCACACAGTCTGAGCGGTTGCAGAAGATCAGAGCTGACCGGCTAAAGACTTTCCAAGCCCAACTGAGCACCCTGCACGAAACGTGGCAGATGAAGGCCAAAAAACTCGCCAATCTCAGTTCGGTGCCAACGTCGAAAGCTCAAGAGGAGATTCGCGATCTTCAGCGCCGCCTTGGCTACATCGATAAATCGATCGAAGACATTGAAGCACAGGTGAAGTTGTCCAATAAAATTGGCGACCTAGCTGCCAAGAAAGCTCAGTTGGATCGGGACATTCAATCGCTGAGCACCCGCATAAGCGCTCTTCAGTTGAGCCAAACTGATCGCTTGTTGACAGCTAGAGCGAGTATAGAAAACAATATCATCGGAATTTTACGCGGCGATTTGAAGCGCCAGGATTCATTTGAGAACCCGGAGCACGTTCAATTTTCTTTTGCCAAGAACAACATCACGGTCGATGAACACACATATTTCTCGGCCAGCTCCCGTGTCGTCCTAAAATCCGCCTTTTTGGTCGGCTTTCTTGAGGCCGCTCTACAGGATCGGAAGTTCCGCCATCCTCGTTTCCTGATGATCGATATCACCGAAGACAAGGGGATCGAACAAGCGAGAAGCCACAACTTCCAAGAGCAGGTTATCGCGATTTCAGATCGAGCCCAAGTCGAACACCAAATCATCCTTTCAACTGCAATGCCATGGCCCGGAATCAGACCGGAGCTGTTCGTCGGCAGACATTCAACCCGCCAACAAGGCACGCTTAGCTTTCTTCCCGGGAAGGCCGATAGCACGGAGCAACCGTAGAAAGTTCTCATGTTACAAGCGTAACTAATTGAAATTGCAGGTCAACAACTCTAAAGGAACTGAACCGCCCCGGGATTGTCGGAGGCTC
>TARA_R100000501_G_scaffold8783_1_pt1 | contig 35304 bp, 32 predicted proteins | sample TARA_R100000501 | Tara Oceans TARA_R100000501 (sample SAMEA2620120) | marine metagenome | biome: marine biome (ENVO:00000447); feature: mesopelagic zone (ENVO:00000213) & marine oxygen minimum zone (ENVO:01000065); material: "saline water (ENVO:00002010), including plankton... | reverse complement strand
CCTTGCCAGCCGATTTCCCCCTCATGAGTATAGGTAGCCTTTGCCCCGGCAATGTCAACCAGCAAAAGGGTGGGTGAGATTTCCCGCGCTAGCCAGCGCATACGCTCCAAGTTGATCTTTAACTGCTCCTCACGATAATTACGTGACAGATTAAGAGCGGCCAGCGTCTCGGGCCCCACAACTCCGTCTACCTTTAGGCGATGACGGGCCTGAAAATCCTTCACCATTTCCACCAGTTCTGCATCGTAGTGATCAGTGATATAAGAATGACGAACATTTTGCTGATCGAAGCCGTTGATCTGTGATGCCAATCGTTGGCGGAGAATAGAAACTCTGACATCCTCCATGCCGGGTTTCAGCAGGGGGCCAGGTGGTACGATAGGCCAACTTACCTCACTATGTAGCTCGTGCCAGTTCTTGTAAGCTGAGCGTAATTTTCGGTATGCAGGTAATTTGGGCCGGGCGCTATCAAAACTGGCGCGGATGTACTGCAGCCCCCGGCGAGCCACAACACCAAGGTTCTCAAGAGACGCGGCTTCGACCCCGCTGCTTTTATCCTCAACGAGTCGCCAGAGGGGGGCAATATCTGAACGATCGAGTAAACCATACTGCAAGTGGTAGAGCGCTGCCAGATAGGCCGTAGACGCCAATAGATCACGGCAGGCAAAGGTTTCGCCATCTGCACTGCTGATTGATCGCCATTCTTCCAGCTGCAAGAGGCCATACATCTTTGGATCCAGGCCATCCCATTTTACATCCGCAAGGGCAGCAAGCAAGGCATCATAGCGCTCAATATCCGACCACAGTGGAGCTGAGAAACTGTTACCGTATAAACTTTGCAGCCAGACCGCCTGGTACTGTGACTTGCTAGAATCCGGGACACGACAAAGTCCGCCGTCAGACATAATCGGAGCAAGATTGCTGGCAAAACCTCCTAGTGAATTATTCACCGCCAACACCTGACAGGACCATACCGAGATAGCGAAAAAGCATGCAGTTAAAGCACACCACTTTGGTAACAAAATGTACAACCTTCTTGCTCCCTTCTCCAAGCCTGTTAGAATCCCTTAACCATAACATTGTTAATTCGGGATGCGAACGAATTGTGCTGTTCGCACCATTATTGCGGTTCTGACATATTGACTCAGCCCTGATAGGGGGCACCAGAGCACTATTAGGGGAAAACATTGATGCACAAGCCCTCATCCCGGCGCCATACGACAGCTTTTATCTTTAGCCTGATGCTGCTCCTTTCCGTTCCATCTCTTGCCGCAGATAAAGCCCCAATGCTTTCGCCACTAACGGAAGACTTGGCCATTCAGGCCCCCAACATGAATCGAGCCGTACTGGACAAAGCCATTTCCGCGATGAGGTGTGCGGTCAATCATGGTGCTGACCAGGCGGACCGACTGGCGGTCATCGATTTTTCTTTACCTTCAACCGAACCACGCTTGTGGATATTTGATTTGAACAGCCGTTCACTGATTCTCGAGGAGCTGGTGGCCCATGGTCGCAACTCAGGTGACAATGTAGCGACCAAATTTTCCAATGAGGAAGGCAGCCATCAGTCCAGCATCGGTCTGTTCCGGGCTTCAGAGAGCTATATAGGCCGGCACGGTTATTCCCTGCGTATGGATGGCTTGGAACCTGGCATCAATGATCGCGCTCGAGAACGGGCAATCGTTATTCACGGTGCTGACTACGTGAACAATCAATGGATCAAACGCCATGGCCGCATCGGCCGAAGCCATGGATGCCCTGCAGTAAGCCGGGATGTTGCCGATCAGGTGGTGGATACACTTAAAGACGGCCAGTTTGTCTTTTCTTATTACCCTGATGATCATTGGCTTGCGACTTCCCCTTATCTCAACTGTCAACCCAAACGGGTGGCGGCAATTCTGCCACCAATCAACAATAAGGGTAGTTGATAGAGTCATCAGCGCGCACAAAACCAGTTTACTTGTGTACAAGCGATAACCAGTCCTGATGTCCTTAACCGTCTCATAAAGTTAGTGCTGAGATGATGTATTGTTAATGCTTCAACTTACCCCTTGATTTTCATAAAATTTAGAGTAAGCACGCATCGTTTCAATGTTCTTAATGCACTCATTAAATAAGTTTTACGCTACCAACATAATTAACCATCCAGCATTAATTACAAACCGAGTGTGTAATTCACATAAGCAGTGGCTGAGCCAGTACTTTGAAAAGGTAATTGTTGGTAGTAAAAATCTACTGCAATTCGTTGATTACTGGCGGGGCTGAAATAAGCACCAATGCTTGCCACAGGACGCGTGCGATTAAGACTGTCGTTAAAATTTTCACTGGTTAAGCCACTGACGCCCGTCGCTGTTAAATCATCTACGGAGTGAGAAAGGTCGTGTTCAATACCCACGCTACCAGTGAGATTCACTTTGTCTGTCAGTTTTTGATTGAGCTTCATACCCACTAAAGCAACGGTTGAACGGTCTTCAAGAGCTGCATAGGTTAAAGGCGAAGAGATAGAACCTTCTTCTGTATAGGCATCCTGTTTGATTCGGGTATAACGCAAAGCGGCATATGGCCTGACTAATGTTCTCGCTTGATTCACTAGGAAGCTGTAACTCAACTCACCCACATAACTTTGTGTATTGATGGACGTGTCACCAACACCGGCTTCTGAGGTATTCAAGATTTCGCGGGTGGTTGTTAAATTTTTATCTTGGTAGGCATTGGCGATTTTAAATTGATAACCCAAGTGGTCAGCATTTTGATTCCAGACTATAAATATTCCCATCAGTGGATTTGCATTTGAAATATCCACACTGTCGACGGTATCAGTATTGAAATTGTGGTTTAAAAAGCCACCAAAGCGAATGGTTGGTGTGGCTTTGTAGCCCACTACGATTACGGCAGAAGTCTCATGCGTGCTGGGATTATCCACATAGGTCTGTTGACCACCCACAGAGACACAAAAACCTCTGGTATCAAATAAATCACAGTCATAAGTGTTCATGTTGGCAAAGTTTGTAGCGATAAGCTGCTGTGAAAATCCGCCGCGTAGGTCTGATGCTAGAGATTGAACAGAGGCTTGGGTATCAACAACGGATGGACCGGCAAATTCAAATAATAGATCCCAGGCATTTAAAATGGACTCATTCGCTACCAGACTGTAGTTATAGCTGCCATAAGTACCTGTTGTGCCCGATATATCGGCTATAGACGTAAATTCTTGCAGGACATTCACATATCTTCCTTCGGAGACGACTGATGCATCGACACCGGGAACAAGTGTGGTTCCCTTATTACCATATATATTAAGGGCCATACTGCCAGAGGAACGTGTACCGTAAAGCTGACCATAATCCGTAGGGCTATTGATAATGATGTTGTAACTTTCGGGCAAATTACCCACGATTTTTATCGGGTTAGAAAGTCGTGCACCTTGTAAATTATTAAAAACCTTTATCGAGGCATTAACGTTGTTGATGCTTCCGAAAATACCGTTATAGTTGCCAAAATCACCCGTAATACGACCGACATTGGTTAATGAGTTGATGGTTGCTGCATTAGTAATACCGTATCTTACCGAACTCGACATTTGGCCAAAGTTAATCACCTCAACGTTGCCAGGCGAACTATTCCATAATCCCCATTGGTAATAGGTATCGATGGTTCCGTAATTGACTACTCTAGCTGATGTGGCGGTGGCCAAAATCACCACAGATCGACCCTTGACACCAGAAAACGCATCATTATATACCGTAACACCGGAGGCAATCGTGACATCCGCTCCGGTATCAAGGGTTAGTCCTTTTACATTATCTCCATTACAACTGGCTGTCACTTCCAGGGGAGTTGTGACTGTCACGCCGCCATTACACAGGGCAAAAGCAGGTCGGGTAAACAACACCAATAAGATGGAAATAATTAACTTCAACTCTGTTACTCCAGTGAGCAAGCATTAATACTGCAAATTTTTTGGTTGAGCAGCGGAAAGTAAAACTACGTTTTTTTATTGAGATTACTAATCGCTTAGAGTCGAAGTTGATAAGTAACTTATTATTTCAATTGATTAAATTTATTTTGCTAAATGCCTTTGGACTTCATTCTTGAGCACTTCAATTACGGCACTCAGACCAAGACTTTAGGAATTTTTCACAGGTTATCACTTTTTAAATGACGTGGTTAAAATTGTTTATAAAGTATTCCAAATTCAGCATAAAAAATAATTAAATAAGGGGGATTTGTTTTTCACTTCTTCTGTAACTTAAAAATATAATTAATGCATATAGAGAAAGCTACATATTAATAGCCATGTTTATATTTTTATCTTATAAATAGAAATCAAAACAAATTCATTGGTCGAAGACAAATTTGAGTGATAGCGGTAAACCCATTCCTAAATTTTTCTGAACGATTTACTCAATTAGTGTCAAAACATTAACTGACTAATCAATCAGAGGAGTTATTTTGTTGATTAAGGATATGCGTCCACTGCTGTTTGGTGTGCTCACCTTTTCATTAATCCCTGCCTGTTCCAGCGAATCTCAACGGGCCAAGCAAAATCTGGCAGCACCATCTGAAAGTGGTGTTTTACACGTTGCTACACGTAACGGTTCAACTACCTATTATTTAGACCGTCATGAAAATCCTGCCGGACCTGAATATGCGTTAATAACAGATTATGCTGCCGCACGTGGTTGGGAAGTGGAGTGGACAATGTATGACTCCACCTCAGCGGTAATTAAAGCACTTGACAATTCGTCAGTACATCTGGCCGCAGCAGGCCTTACTCTTAACTCACTTCGTAATGCAAAATACGCTAAGGGACCAGCACATACCGAAGTGACCGAACAACTGGTTTGTCATCGGGAACTGCGTCCATTACCTGATTCATACGATGGTTTAACTGACTTTGAGATTGTGGTGACGGAAGATTCCAGCTACGTAGACACTCTCAAAGAAATTAATGCTAATTATGCTGACATACAGTTTCGTGAAGATTCACGAACCAGTGAGTTGATTCTTACTGCGGTGGCAGAAAAAAACATCCCATGCACAGTGGCTGACGCCAATATCGTCAATATTATGCAACGGCATTTTCCCTATCTGGAAGTTGCCATGGATCTCACCGATGGCCGTAATCTCGGCTGGTATGCACCTAATAAATTCAGAGACATTGCTAACGATGCTCATGAGTGGATGAACAGCCGTGAAGGTGATGAAGCCATTGGTCGGATGGAAAGTCGTTATTACAGCTATATCAGCGAGTTTGATTTTGTTGATTTACGTGCGCTCAATCGTAGTATTGATAAACGCCTCAAACGTTATATCGATGAATTCGAAACAGCAGAAGAAAGCACTGGCATGCCTGCAGACCTGCTGGCCGCCCTGGCGTATCAGGAATCAAACTGGAATCCAAAAGCGGTATCCCCAACGGGAGTGCGTGGCATCATGATGCTAACCCAGGCAACAGCAGAAGAACTAGGCGTGGAAGATCGCACTGATCCTGAAGAAGCTATTGATGGAGGCGCGCGCTATCTTGCTGATCGCCATCAGCGCTTACCTGAATCAATTCCTGAACCCGATCGAACATACCTGGCACTTGCCAGCTACAACATTGGTCGAGGACATTTATTAGATGCCCGGCAGCTAGCCCGTGATTTAGGTAAAAATCCGAATTCCTGGTCAGATATGCGTGAGGTCCTGCCATTGAAAGCGGACAAACGATATTACCCCAGCACCCGTTATGGTTACGCTCGAGGTTATGAACCTGTTCATTTTGTGCAACGTATTCGTAACTATCGTGATGTGATTAAGCCGGTTTTTACAGATTAACATCACAAAGAAAACGGGTAGGTTGGGTTGAGTTTACGAAACCCAACAATTCCATACATATCCTGTTGTCCTGTTGAACTTGTAACGTTTAAGAGAATTGTTGGGCTTCGTACCTCAGCGCCAACCTACCATACACCTCGTTCCCTTGCTCCTGCGTAGGAACGGACTTAAGCTGTAAATCTTACTGGCAAAGTTGTAAAAAGTTCATTTCCTGAGAATCTGAAATGTTGGGCTAGAAACCAACAGGCACGGCCAGTAACCATCTCCGAGGTATATTTTCAACTGGCATTGTCCTTGCGTTAATTGCTGGTAGACAACTTAAGCGCTTAGACCATAAGTAAGGTTAGCGCTCAACTTATCAGGAGGACAACCAATGCAAAATTCAGCGAATAATAGTAAATCTCTGCAAGGCAAAAAAATTGCGTTTCTCGTGACCGACGGCTTTGAGCAAATCGAATTGACTACGCCTTGGGAGCAAATCAAGCTTGCCGGCGCCGAAACAGAGTTGATAGCGCTCGAAGAAGGCAAAGTTCATGGCTTTAACCATCTCGACAAAGGGGATGCGTTTCAAGTAGATAAAAGCGTCGCAGATGCATCAGCCGATGATTATGATGGTCTGGTTTTACCTGGTGGCGTAGCTAATCCGGATGCACTGCGAACCGACGAAAATGCGGTTGATTTTGTCCGTGCTTTCTTCACTGAACAAAAACCTGTGGCAGCAATCTGCCATGCTCCATGGACGCTAGTCGAAGCAGACGTTGTTCACGGAAGAAAACTCACATCATGGCCAAGCCTGCGGACCGATATTAAGAATGCCGGTGGCAACTGGGTAGATCAGGAAGTAGTGGTGGATCAAGGGCTGGTGACCAGCCGGAAACCAGACGATTTAGAAGCTTTCTGTAGCAAAGCTATCGAGGAATTCGCCGAGGGTAAGCATGACCGCCAGCGGGCCTGATTAGACAGATTCGAGATCGAAAAGGGGGCGGGTTTATTTTAGTTAAATAAATCCGCCCCTTTTTTTTAGTTAATTGACACCTGGATTTTCAAAATAGGGTAGGTTGGGTTGAGTCTACGAAACCCAACAATCTCTTAAATAATAAAATAAGCGTGGATTTTTAATTGAGTCTGACCTCTTTGATCATTAAGCACGGTATCAGTTCAATTTACTTTCAATACCATGTAACTAATGACGATATATCGCAGAAATTTACCTGCAGTAACCAATATAAGAAACCACTTTAAGCGAACCCGCAAAACACCTGCCATAACGGTTAATGGGTCACCGATTATTGGAACCCAAGCAAAACACAACGCAAACATGCCGTATTTAACAAAGCGCTGTTCTGCTCGCACGAAATCAACTTCTGACATCCTTAACCACTTTTTTACCACAACCAAGCTACCCCAGTAACCTAGAGCGTAGTTTGTGAGTGAACCCAAAACATTTCCTGTTGTTGCAATGATGACTAGCGTAGTGGGGGATAAACCATTCAGCAATAAAGCACTCAAAACAATTTCTGAGCTTAAAGGTAAAATCGTCGCGGCTAAAAATGCAGAGATAAAAAGACCAATATGTCCGAGTTCTGATAAATATTCCATGATGCTTAATGTCTGTAGCACGGACAAAAATTGAAATAAATGGGGTCAGTTACCATTGATAGTTGTGAAGCAAATTTCAATCGACTCTGACCCTATTGTTCCACATGCTGATTAGTGGCAGTGATAAGGTTTTGAACCTGCATGGCAACATTTTCCCGGAGGGCTGTCTTTACGGCAGCCACCGCTATGAGCTAGAGCTGTTGATGTGAAGACTACAATTGAAAGAAGTAGCAAAAACTTTTTCATGGGTATTCTCCGATATAGTTATTGGCATATATCTAAACCTCCATGTTTAGTAAAAACACAATATCACCAGAACTATGATTTAGCTCACTTTTTGGCCGGTGTTGCCAGTTTTGCACTCCGACCATATTGATCTGCATTAGCAGGTGATGTGAATTTCAATTGAATTTTCAAGTTGGCTAACCCCTTGATACACAGGACTGAGCCCAGTTCAACAGCTTAACAAACAGACCTTTCAGTTCTGACTGCAATGCAGCAGCACGGGCAGCAGAATATGGAGCAGGAGAGTCACCTTGAACTTCGTGCATGTAGCTTTGCTGAGCTATTTCCAACTGCAACCCGTGAACCTGACTGGAAGGCTGGCCATAATGACGGGTTATCCAGCCACCTTTAAACCGACCGTTATGCACGAAAGAAAAATTACCACCGGATAAATGCTTTTCGACCAGAAGGGCAAGGTCTGGTGCGCAGCTTCGACCACTATTCGTACCCAGGTTCAAGTCGGGCAAAGTGCCGTCGAACAGTCGTGGACATTGTGAACGAATCGAGTGGGCGTCAAACAGAATGACAATGTCGTGATCCAGCAACAACCGCTCCAACTGGCCCCGAATAGCGGCATGGTAGGGTTCAAAATACTGCTTTTTACGACGTTCAACCTCTGCGTCGTCAAGAGGCGCTGAATACAGCGGCTGACCATCAAAACGGGTTGTTGGGCAAAGCTCTGTAGTGGCCTGTCCAGGGTACAATGACTGACCGGAAGGATCGCGGTTTACATCGACCACGCAGCGGGAAATAGTAGTACGAACAGTGGATATTCCCATTGAGCTGACAAAATCGTACAACTGGTGCACATACCAGTCGGTATCTGTCAGGGCTTGTTCGGTCGAACAGGCAAGCTGAGATTGGATAGAGTCGGGGATTTGCGTTCCGGTATGCGGTAAGCTCACCAGTACGGGGGCGCTACCCTGATTGATTTCAAGCCATTCGGTTGTCATCATTGAAGCTCCAAAATAAAACTTTGAGTTGTGTCCTTTCTCAGACCGTAAGCCAAAGGTGGGAGAGAACCTTGCAACCAAATCGTGCATCAATGGGGTCAGACACCATTGATTGTTGCTTGGAGCGACTAGATTTGAAGTGAATTTCAATCGAGTCTGATCCCTTTGATCTCTCTGAATTTTTAAAAATAGGGTAGGTTGGGTTGAGTTTACGAAACCCAACAATCTCGTGAGTAATTAATCAAGCGTGGAATATCAATTGAATCTGAACCTTTTGATTTGCATATTTTCAAGTTTGCAACCCCCTTGATTTACTGCTCCCTACAGCTTAAATAAGCTCTCAAATAGTGCCTGCAGCTTATTGTGTCCCAGACTATTCATTAGCGCCACGTTTCGTATTGGAACTTGATCGACATCAGGATATTCCACAATAGCTCGCTCAAGACTCGCCTCCCGAATTAGATGCAACAAGGGGTAGGGAGAGCGGTTTGTATAATTCTCTGCATCCTCCGGATTTGTTCCACCAAATTGGTAATCTGGATGAAAACTGGCGATCTGATAGGTACCTTCCAGTCCCATTTCCAAAAGGAGGTTATCGGCATTACTCAAAAACTGATTGTAGTCATAAAAGTCCTGCAATACATTTGAGTGTATCAGCAGCGTAGTTTCAACTGACGGATCACTATTGAGCAGTTCCAGCTCGTCTTGCAGTGACATCAACAATTGTTCTTCCGTTATCGCTCTTGTGGTAGCAAAGCGCACCCGATTGTTCAGCATCTCATACTTAGCAAACGGGCAAAGATTCATTTCCATCACAAAAGTGTTAACCCACTGCCGGACCGATAGAACAATTTCCTCGTCATTTCGGATCTCACTTGGTCGTGATAATTTCTTCATTTGTCTTTCATATATCGTTACCCAAAATAAAACACTCTGACCCTATTGATTCACTGACCCCATTGATTCATTGTCTGTAGCAAGGGCAAAAATTGAAATAAATGGGATCAGATACCATTAATTGTTGTGAAGTGAATTTCAATTGTTTCTGACACCTTTGAAATGCCACCTTTTATGTCCACCTTATACTAAAGTCTCTAAGAATTTCGAAGCGCCATCAAAACTGAAAGTTACTTCCCTATTCCCGAAAAATTTTAACCAGTGCTGTTTTAATCCATCTTGCTCAATTGGATTGAGAAAATCAACGACATGAATTTTGGCATTTTTACGGGTCATTCTCGACAGTAATTGGCGCATCTCGAAATCGGCATAAGGCAATGAATAACCAATAAAAACAATTTGATCTGCTTCGGAAATCTCTATCCCAGCATTTTGCCAAATAATCCTGTATTGAGGATTAGATAGGTCTTTTAAATAGGTGGGCATTATTAAGTTGGCTGTTAGTAGATGTTTGCCTTTCTCTTCTGGAAAATTAGTATCGCAATGACGACAAGATGTTGGATCGAAGAAATTATCCAAAGTTTGCTTTATAAAAAACTTGGTATAAAGCCTAGAACATCTAGGACATTGCAACCAATTCAGTGAACCATGCAGTTTCAATAATTTAACATTAAATCCACCTTGCCCTAGCTTTTCTAAACCGGGTTTTACAGTATCATCATTTTTATCTATAGAGCTTATGTAACAACAATAATCTACAACACCATTGTATTTATGGTTTGATTGCAATACCTGATAGATTGAGTTATCTAGAAGAATATCCCAGTTAGTACTTATAACACTTACTGGATCCTCATTCCTGTATTGGTCACTAGCTCTAGTCGATGATTTTTCAGCTAAAAATTTGGCAAAGGTATCTATGTATTTTTTTGATTTATTGGGTTCGTTTAATAAAAGTTGTATCGTTCGGCCAATAACGAAGAAGACTGACTCTCTGACTTGCATTATTTTGCCGAGACCAATACCTCTAAACTGGGCACTTTCGCTTAAACATCTATCTAATGGTGTAAAGATATCCTCTAAATCAACAGTTGAAAATTTGTCTTCTGATACATTTAATTGTTCACTGATAAAATTGGTAAATTCTTCAAATCGTTTATCATCAAAATTTGCCTTGTCAGCATCACGAAGTCTAAAGGCTTCACTTATGATTGATCTCTGGATCGGGGCGCCTGCTTCTACAGAAAATCCTGCACCTAATATATAGACCGTTTTCATATTTCCCTATACCTGTTTAGTTAGAAAAAAACTAACAATACACTAATGCCTTTTCACATGTTTTTGGACTTTATTGCAGGGGGGGGGCAAAACAGGACAGACACTATTGAGAATAGATGATGCATTTTGTTATGAAGATTATTTACTTACTCTGAGTCATCCAAGTCAAGAGATGCAACATATAAATCAGCAAAATCAAATTCAATCGACTCTTACCCATTTATTGCAATCTATGTGAAGAGTGATTGGATTAAAAAATAAGGTTATTACTCGCTCTTAACTCTTATAGAACTTAAACTTAAGCAGACTAGTAGAACTAAAGTGCTAGGATGAAAAAGCTTAATTCATGATTGCTGCACTTGTGAAGATAGACTAAGGTTAGATCCTTCAATATTCAGCCCTTAAAAAATAGATGAAAAAAAGAAAAATAAAAGTTTTTATTGCCACGCCATCGGATCTGACGGAGGAAAGAGAGGCTTTCCGAAATATTTTAGAATTACTAAACGAGGGATTTGGAGATGGAGCTAATATCGAGTTCGAAGCTCTAGGCTGGGAAAATGAATATGCTTCAACTGGTCGTCGTGTTCAATCATTGTTTAATAAAATGATTGATGAATGCGATGTTTTTATTTTAGCTATACATACAAGGTGGGGACAAACTGCCTCAGACGCTGCTCCATACTCTTCGTATACCGAAGAAGAGTTTTATCGAGCTTATGATAGATTCAGAGAACAATCGAAACCTGAGATTTTTGTTTTTTTTAAACAAATTGAGCGGGCTTTAGAAGCTCATCCAGACGAGCAACTTCAAAAGGTGTTAGATTTCAGAAAAAAATTAGAAGAATCTGGTGTCGACTTTTATAAAGCATTCAAAGATGTACAACAATTTAAGACTTTAATAGGTCGTCATCTTCGTGCCTATGTTAAAGGAGACCTTACATCTCTTAAACAAGGTCTTCATCCGATTATCTTACCTCTTGATGTAGTAAAAGAAATTGAAGCTCAAAAAAAGGAAGTTCAGCTTGAAGTACAAAATGCGTCTATGGAAAAAGATCAAGCATTATTACAGTTAGAGCTTAGAGATCTTAAGATGGCAGAATTTGCAGCTGCTTTATCGTTTGAGGGAAAAATAGAATATGCGAGACAAATGTTTTCGATTGTTAGTCTAGAATCTAAAAATTTAAAAATTCTTAACCTAAGCTTTTTGTTCTATCAAAGAACTGGTGATTTAGACGCTGCCGATGCGGTACTCCAAAAATGGGATGATTTACTAGTAGATAACAAAAATACTATTGAGGGAGCTGCCGTAACTGGAAATAAAGGAATTATTTTACTGAACAGAGGAAAAACTGACGAAGCTCAAAAATGTTTTCAACATGCTTTATCTATTTATGAAACGGAAAATTTTTTACCAGGTTTAGCACAGCAATTTGGGAATTTAGGTGTCGTGAACCAGATTCAATCAAAATATAAGCTATCTGAAAGGTTTTTTTTTAAGGCTTTGGATATACACAAATCTCTGAATCAACAGAGGTTCATTGGTGCTGATTATTTAAATTTGGGGGATGTTTACTCTGAGCTTGGACAGCTTGATATGGCAGATAAAATGTACCTTAAGGCTGAGAAAGTTTTTAAAGAAATTAATTCTCAGGAAGGAATAGCTAAAGTTAAAAGTAATCACGGCCACGTGTACAAAATCAAAGGTGAATACCTAAAAGCCATAGCTATGTATGAAGAGGCGGCAATAATCAATTCTCAATTGGGATCCATACAAGGAGAGGCAATTCAGTACTCAAGCTTAGCAAACATATACCGAAAAATGCGGGACTTTAAAAAATCAAAGTTTTATTTCACGAAAGCAATAGAAATAAATGAAAAATTTGGTTTTATAGAAACTCTGGCTTCAAATTATGGAAATCTTAGTCTTCTTAATAAAGATATGGGTTTAATTGATGAAGCAGAGGAATTAGCTCTTTTAGCACTAACTTTACACCGAGAAGTTAATAGTCAATCTGGTGTTGCTGCTCAATATAGCAATTTAGCAGTTTTAAGTGAAAAACGTGAGGAAATTAATAAAGCAATGGAATTTCATCATATGTCTATGGAAATAAACTCATTAATTGGACATAGACAAAATTTAGCAGTGAATTATGGAAATTTGGCAGGACTCCATCTTAAAAAAAATGAATTAGTTATTGCTGAAGAATTTTATAAGAAATCAATCGATTTAGCTTTATCAGTTGGAGACAAAGAAAATTTAGGGAATCAATATTCAAACTTAGGTGATTTATATTTATTGACAGAAGATATTGATAATGCAATTAAAATGTTCACGAGTTCAAAACAAGCTTTTTTTGAATTAAATTCATCAAAATTTGAAACAGTTGATAAAAAGTTAAAGTTTTTAACTAGTTGACTATATTAAGCATAAATTAAAATTTATTTATTTTTCAAACTGCCTCTTCAACAAAACATACAAAGCCCCAGTCCCACCATCCTCTATCGTTGCACTGCAAAATGCCAGTACGGCATCACTTTGTCTAAGCCAGTGATTGAGTTTGCTTTTTAATACCGGTTTGTTATCGCGTGAACCCCAGCCTTTGCCGTGAATGATTCGCACGCAGCGAATCTTCTGCTCTTGGCATTGTTCGAGAAAATGGGAGAGGGTGGGTTCAGCTTTGGCGAGGGTGAGGCCGTGTAAATCGAGTTCGGCTTCCAGATGTACTCTGCCACTTTTGAGTTTGGCGAATTGGCGGTTTTGAATGCCGTCACCTCGGTATTCCAGATATTCTTCGTTACCCACGGTTTCGGGGGCGAAAAGACTGGAAAACTCGCTGGTGTCATGGGGGAGTTCGGCTGCGGAGGGTTTTCTGACCGTTGGCGGAGGTGGTGGTTTTCGATGCACCAGGCGGTCGTGTTTGATGGGCTCGGCGTCGCTCATTTCATTACGAAACAAGGAAAACTCGTCGTCATCATTTTTATTTTTGTTATCTGCCATGGCCGATGTTGCCTGATTTCATGCCGTTTGATGTGACCCATTGTGCCAGATGATGCTTGTGTAAAAAATCATTTTTAGTTTAGGATGATTTCCACTTGTCGGGGTGCCCCCTCTGAATTATCAGAAAGGGCTGAGATGAAACCCGTTGAACCTGAAGAGGCTAGAACCTCCGTAGGAAACAAGCCGGAATGCCGGTACGTCTGATTGTCTGACTGTAGCCGCCGTGTATCTCCATCACCTTGTTCGCGAAAGCGCAACGTCTTCATTTCCCCGACTTTTTTATTCAAAAAGGGGAAATCAGATGTCAGCAGCCAATCCAAAAGTCATTGATATTAAAGACCGTAGTGGCATTACTACTCAGCCATTACCGGGTTCTGAAAAAATCTATATTACCGGCAGTCGTGATGATCTCCGGGTGCCATTTCGTCAAATTTCTCTGACTGATACACCGAACCGTGATCCCAGTCTGCCGGGTGAGCCGAATGCGCCGGTGATGGTTTACGACACCTCTGGTATTTACACCGATCCCACTGAAACAATCGATCTGGAAAAAGGCTTAACGCCGATTCGTCAGCAATGGATTGAGGAACGCGACGATACCGAAGTATTACCCGCATTCAGTTCCAACTTTACCCGTGATCAGGATGGTCTGGAATTTGATATTCCACTGTTCACCAATCGTCGTCTGCCACGCAAAGCCAAACCCGGCAAAAACGTCAGCCAGATGCACTATGCGCGTCAGGGATTGATTACCCCGGAAATGGAATATATCGCCATTCGTGAAAGCATGGGTCGAGCAGCGTTGCAGGCCAAAGGCGAATTACCAGCTGATAAACCCAATCACATCACCCCGGAATTTGTCCGTAAGGAAGTCGCCGAAGGTCGGGCGATTATTCCAGCCAATATCAATCACCCTGAAGCTGAGCCGATGATTATCGGTCGTAACTTTCTGGTCAAAATCAACGCCAATATCGGTAACTCTGCCACCACGTCTTCGATTGAAGAAGAAGTGGAAAAAATGGTCTGGAGCACCCGTTGGGGCGGCGACACGGTAATGGATTTGTCGACTGGTAAACATATTCACCAGACCCGTGAATGGATTATCCGTAATTCACCGGTGCCAATCGGTACCGTGCCGTTGTATCAGGCATTGGAAAAAGTAAATGGCATTGCCGAAGATCTGACATGGGAAGTATTTCGCGATACGTTGATTGAACAGGCCGAGCAGGGCGTCAGTTATTTTACGATTCATGCCGGTATACGTCTGGCGCATATTCCACTCACCGTAAATCGCACCACAGGCATTGTCTCCCGTGGTGGTTCGATTATGGCGGCATGGTGTCTGGCACATCATGAAGAAAGCTTTTTGTACACGCACTTTGAAGATATCTGCGAAATCATGAAAGCCTATGATGTGTCGTTCTCGCTGGGTGATGGTTTACGTCCAGGTTCACAAGCGGATGCCAACGATGAGGCCCAGTTTGCCGAACTGCGAACCTTGGGTGAATTAACCCATATTGCCTGGAAGCATGATGTGCAGGTGATGATTGAAGGACCGGGTCATGTGCCGATGCACAAGATCAAGGAAAACATGGATCTGCAATTGGAAGTCTGCCACGAAGCGCCTTTCTATACCTTAGGGCCATTGGTTACCGATATTGCACCGGGTTATGACCATATTACCTCGGGTATTGGTGCGGCGATGATTGGCTGGTTTGGTACGGCAATGCTGTGTTACGTAACACCTAAAGAACATCTGGGCTTGCCGAATAAAGATGACGTTAAAGTTGGCATTATCACTTACAAAATTGCTGCCCATGCCGCCGATTTGGCGAAAGGTCATCCGGGTGCACATGAACGTGATGATGCGATTTCCAAAGCACGTTTTGAATTCCGTTGGGAAGATCAATTTAACCTTGGTTTAGACCCGGATACTGCTCGGGCTTTCCATGATGAAACCCTGCCAAAACCGAGTGCCAAAGTGGCGCATTTCTGTTCAATGTGCGGGCCGAAATTCTGCTCAATGAAGATTTCACATGATGTGAAAGAAGCCTTTGCCGAGAAGTCGGAAGAGTTTAAGGCCGGTGGCAGCAAAATCTATCATCAGGTTTGATTGGACCGGATCTCGATCGCTATGAAGCATTATCTGATTATCGGTAGCGGTCTGATTGGACGCCTGACAAGCTGGCGCCTGATTCAGGCCGGTCATGCCGTGACGATTCTGTCATCAGACGATAAAGCTGGTACCGACAGTGCCGGTTTTATTGCGGCTTCAATGATCGCGCCGTTTACCGAAGCGGTGACGGCAGATCGGTCGATTCGTGATCTGGGTATTCAAAGTAAGGCGTTGTGGGATAAATGGCTGGCTGAGTTTGAACAGCCAATATTTAATCCGCAGAGCGGCACGTTGGTCGTCGCGCACGAAGGGGATAAGGCTGAACTGGCACGTTATCAACGTCGTGCAATACATATTCTGGATGCAACTGATTATCAGCAGATTGACGCTCAGCAGTTACAAAACCTGTCTCCTGAACTGGCCGAAAATTTTCGGTCGGCGTTGTATTTCCCGCAAGAGAGTTGTCTGGATAATCGCCAGTTTTATCAGCAGGTTGGTGAGTTTCTAACCGAACATGCCAACTGGCAAATAATTGACCCGATTGAAACGTTAACTAACGCCACATTGGAACAGTTGTGCCAGCAAACGCTCGGTCATTCGCTGGATAATTTTACCTCGGTGATTGATTGCCGGGGTAATGGCAGCAAAGTTGATTTGAAAGACTTGCGTGGGGTTCGTGGTGAAGTACTGCGTGTTCATGCGCCGGAAGTGAATCTGCAACAGTGCGTACGCTTAATGCATCCACGTTATCCGCTGTATCTGGCCCCCAGACCGGATCAGCAATATGTTATTGGGGCGACGGTAATTGAATCCGAAGATCGGTCACCAGTGAGTGTACGTAGTGCTATGGAATTGTTATCGGCGCTTTACAGCATTCATAAAGGTTTTGCCGAAGCCCGAGTGTTGGAAATGCGGGCGCATTGCCGTCCGGCATTACCTGATCATTTACCCATGATTCGCCAGCAGGAGTGGGGTTATCAAATCAATGGCCTGTATCGGCATGGTTATTTGCTGGGGCCGGTAATGGTCGATCAATTACTGACAACATTATCAGAACACACAGATTCGGGAGTGCGTTATGCAAGCTGAGTCGATTCAACCCATTTCACTTATTTTGAATGAACAGCCCATAGAAACCACAAGCTTTAATTTGCAGGCGTTTCTGGCTGAGCATGGCTGGATAGAAGGCCGGTTTGTGGTGGTGATTAACGACAATATTATCGCCAAATCAGCACATCCAACCTATCAATTATCAGCAGGCGATCGCATTGATGTGCTATCGCCGATCAGTGGAGGCTGACATGCAAGCATCTGACTGGACCGTTTACGGCCAAACCCTTAGTAGTCGTTTATTTATCGGCACGGCGCTTTATCCTTCACCGCAGGTTATGTGTGATGCCATCAAGGCTTCAGGTGCTCAGGTGATTACTGTGTCATTGCGTCGGCAAAGTGCCGGGCAGGCCAATAGTGGTCAGCAATTCTGGAACATGATTGAAGCGCTGGGCTGTCATTTATTACCTAATACCGCGGGTTGTTACAGTGCAGCCGAGGCAATTAAAACAGCCCATATGGCTCGTGAGTTATTTGAAACTGACTGGATCAAACTCGAAGTCTTAGGCGACAGTTTTAACTTGCAACCGGATCCGTTTGCTTTATTGGAAGCGACCAAAACCCTGATTGCTGATGGTTTTAAAGTGTTTCCCTACTGTACTGATGATTTGGTGCTGTGCCAGAAACTGGCTGATGCCGGATGTGAAGTTTTAATGCCCTGGGGGGCACCAATCGGTACTGGACAAGGATTACTCAATCCTTATGCATTGAGAACATTGCGAGAACGCTTACCGGAAATAACGTTACTGGTCGATGCGGGCATCGGCAAACCTTCTGATGCAGTGCAGGCTATGGAACTGGGTTATGACGGCATTCTGTTGAATACCGCCGTGGCCGAAGCACTTGAACCGGCACTTATGGCCGAAGCGTTTAAACAATCCATCAATGCAGGACGACTGGCATTTGAAGCGGGCATTATGCCAAAACGTGATTCCGCCAAGCCCAGTACACCGACGTTAGACCAACCAATCTGGCAGCAACATGGCTGATCATTCACAAAAAGCTATTTTATTAATAGGTGGCATGGATCCTCAAGGTTGTGCTGGTCTGACAGCAGATATTCAAACCGTGAGCCATCATGGCTTTCATCCTGTTCCGTTAATTACCTGTGTAACTGAACAGACACAAAGCGGTATGCGTGCATTAAATCCACTAACGGCTGAGAAATTTCTCAAACAATACGAAAGCTGTATTGTTGATTTTGACATTGCTGCTATCAAAATTGGTTTGATACCTGATTTGGAGATAGCCGAGGCGATTGAACGTATTCTTAAACGTCATGATGTGCCAATAGTGATGGATCCGGTGATGGCGGCTACGAGTGGGGGAAAGCAGGCTACGCCGGAAGTATTGGAGTTTGTGCGTAAATCAGTATTACCAAAAATTACCTTGCTGACACCTAATTTACCTGAGATAGAGTATCTCTCTGAGAATGTCACCGGCTCGGTGGAGAAGCAGGTCCGCCATTTAATTGAAGAAGGATTGTCAGCGTGTCTGGTGAAAGGCGGGCATGGCGATCAAAGTTTTGTCTCGGATTATTTTGCCAATGCGTTTGGCCATTTCTATTGCTATCAACCACGGTTGAATAAAAATGTTCGCGGAACCGGTTGTGTGCTGGCATCCAGTCTGGCGTGTTATCTGGCACAAGGCGAAGATATCCGTGATGCGGTGATTTTATCGCGTAGTTATATCAACCGCGGGATTCGGGAATCGCAGACATTGGGGCCGTATCAGCTGTTTTCTCATCAACAGCAACCGTTTGAACTTCGAGATATTCCACGATTGAGTTATACCCCGGATCTGATTGGAAAAAGTTTTAGTTTTCCCGAATGTCCGGAACGATTGGGAATCTACCCAGTGGTGGATAGTGCGGATTGGGTCAATCGTTTATTAACCATTGGCATCAAAACCATTCAATTGCGGTTGAAACAAACGGATAAAGCTTTTCTGAATGCTGAGATTGCCAGTGCGGTGGATATCTCTCATCAACATAGTGATATTCAGTTTTTTGTGAATGATCACTGGCGTATGGCGATTGATAACGGTGCTTACGGTGTGCATTTGGGACAGGAAGATTTACATGATGCTGATTTGCTGGAAATCGAGCAGTCCGGATTGCGATTAGGGATTTCAACCCATTCGTATTGGGAACTGGCCAGAGCCTTAGCGGTAAACCCCAGTTATATTGCCTTGGGACCGATATTTGAAACTGACAGCAAACAAATGCCATGGCAACCCCAAGGGTTTGATCGGTTAGCAGAATGGATACGCTTATTAGATGGGCATACGCCACTGGTTGCCATTGGCGGGATTGATCTGCCGCGTGCAACGGCGTTACATAAAACCGGGGTGGGGTCAGTGGCAATGATTTCGGCGATTACCAAAGCAACTGATTATCAAAAAGTCACCCATGATTTACTGACGTTATGGCGTCATTCAGCGAATTAAACGTAATTCCGTGCGGCGGTTTTGGGCACGACCTTCAGGTGTTTTATTACTCGCAACAGGCTTGTTATCACGATAGGAATGCGTTTCGATAATACCTTCGTCGATTTCAGCCTGTTCAATCAGAAAGGTTTTCACCACTTGCGCGCGTTTATCTGACAGCTCGGTATTCAGTTCTCTTCGACCAAAACTGTCGGTGTGCGATTCGATAATAATGCGGGTGATGCTGTCATCCACTTTCAGATACTCAGCCAATCGTTTCATCCGTTGAGATGCACTGTTGTCGAGAATGGCTTTCTCCGATTCAAAATACACACTGAATTGCTTTAAATCGTTAAAACTATCCGGGTGCATTTTGTCTGAACATTCCTGAAACTCGCGCATGGCGGGCAGAAATTGCACATTGGATAAAATCACGCTGACCGGTTGAATGCTGGTTTGCGAGGCATATTGCAGTTGAACGAATTGACCTTGTTGCAAAGCTGCCAGCGCTTTTTGCGCCGCATTACCTTCCACCCTGAATTCACGCTGTCCATAGGTGATGGGCAGAGTCACTAACTTTTGTCTGACCTGATCGAACTGCCAGGGCGTGTTGATGATCATCAGTTCAGCAGTGTTTTGCGAAGCGGGATGATCTGCCGTGGAAATAGTAAGCTGCAGCGGCTCACCATTTTCGCGATGAAAAAGGATATCCCCAAAATCCGTAACGTCATGGCTTAAGCTGCAGGAAAGCGGTGATTCTTCAGTCTGCCATTTTGCTTCGTGCACAGCTGATTGATAAACCGTGTCAGCAAAAACGGGAGAGGTAAATAATAAAAATAGTAAAAACTTCATTAGTATTGGATTACGCTGTGTACGTTAACGTCAGTTAGTAAGGAACGGCCATTCAGCCCGGTGATTTCCATCAGGAATGCACAGCCAACCACATTACCACCCAATAACCGGATTAATTCGCAACTGGCCTTGGCGGTGCCACCAGTGGCGAGCACATCATCAACGATTAAAATATTGTCATTTTCTGCCAAGGCATCGGCATGAATTTCCAGGCTGGTTTCACCATATTCCAATTGGTATTCGACCTTATGGGTAGTGTGAGGAAGTTTGCCGGGTTTGCGCAGTGGAATGAATCCGACCTCTAGCATTGAGGCGGCGAGTGAACCAAAAATAAAGCCCCGGGCTTCCATACCAGCGACGGCAGTTATATTAGATTTTCGATAGGGTGCAATCAGCAATTCAACGGCCTGACGCAGTAAGACAGGGGATTGCATTAACGGGGTGATGTCTTTGAATAAAATGCCGGGTTCGGGAAAATCTGCGATATCGCGGATCTTGGTTTTTATCTCGTCCATCTGACGCCTAAATTATTTGAGAAGGAATGGTCACCACCAGTATTATAACGACACTAATTACAACAACTGTAATGCAATTTCCCAGAAATCTTTAGGAGTACAACATTTCGTGATTCACAGATGGCAGAGAGTGCTGGTTTTCGTTCTGTTCAGTTTATTGACCGGTTGTTTTGGCTTTGGTGGTGGAGATAAAGAAGCTGACGATATGCAACCGCGTTTTTATATCGTCGATGTTGATCGAGGTAATGTTGCTGCGGAGTTTGCCCAGAACCGGGTTTTACGCATTAAACCTGTTCGTATAGCACCCCATTATCGCACCGAGAATATTGTGTTTCGTATTGGCGACAATGAATATCAACCGCAGGCAGGACATGTATTGCTTACTGATCCGCAGGTGATGTTTACCTCACAATTACAACGCTGGTTGTCTAAAAGTGGTTTATTCAGTGCTGTCATTACCGATGATTCTCAACCAGCAGATTTAGTGTTGGAAGCGGCAGTCACCAAACTTTATGGTGAAGAGCGCGCCGAGTATCCGCCGCAGGCTGTTTTAGAAATGCAGTTTTTTATGAGTCCGGGCGATGCTGATCGTAGCAAGATGCTGTTTCAAACCGGTTTTCGTGTTGATGCATCGATTGATGAAACAAACCCGCAAACCGTTGTAACTGGCTGGCAAAATGCGCTGGAAGAAATTCTCGCGACGTTGGAGCAGGATTTGAGCGATTATTTTGATAAAGCTGGTACACCCTAGCAGTATCTTATAAACGTGCAGGAAATCGCTCAGAGTGGTAGGATTACTCCTTTGTTATGGTTAGCATCTGTTCGGGTTTTGGCAGCAGAAATTTTTGTCTGAAACTTCAACAAGCTAGGCTTGCTTTTGTTCATTTTGGAAGAATATTAAATGTCTGAGATTGCTCTGGAACTGGACTCGATCAGTATCGAAGATGAAATGAAACAGTCCTACCTCGATTACGCAATGAGCGTTATCGTAGGACGCGCCTTACCGGATGTCCGGGACGGTCTGAAACCTGTTCACCGTCGTGTTTTATATGCCATGCGTGAATTAGGAAACAGTTGGAACAGCCCATACAAAAAATCTGCTCGTATCGTCGGTGACGTTATCGGTAAATATCACCCTCATGGTGATACTGCTGTTTATGACACGATGGTACGTATGGCCCAGCCGTTCTCAATGCGCTATATGCTGGTTGATGGTCAAGGTAACTTTGGTTCAGTCGATGGTGATCCACCTGCCGCGATGCGTTATACCGAAGTGCGTATGGCGAAAATCGCCCATGAAATGCTGGCCGATCTGGACAAGGAAACTGTTGATTTCATCCCTAACTATGATGAATCCGAATCTGAGCCAGCTGTTTTACCCACTAAATTTCCAGCGTTATTGGTCAATGGTTCCTCCGGTATTGCCGTGGGCATGGCGACCAATATTCCGCCACATAACCTGACTGAAATTCTTAATGCCTGTATTGCGATTATTGATGATCCGAGTGTTACTACTCGTGATTTGATGGAATTCGTTCCCGGCCCGGACTTTCCGACTGCCGGTATTATCAACGGTGCCAACGGTATTGCTGAAGCCTATGAAACTGGCCGTGGTCGTGTTTACATGCGTGCTCGCGCCGAAATCGAAACCAATGAAGCCACTGGTCAGCAAAGTATCATTGTCCACGAGCTGCCATATCAGGTTAACAAAGCACGTTTGCTGGAAAAAATCGCCGAGCTGGTCAAAGAGAAAAAAATCGAAGGTATTTCTGCCCTGCGTGATGAATCTGACAAAGATGGCATGCGGATGGTGGTGGTCATTAAACGTGGTGATGTGCCGGAAGTTATTCTGAACAATCTTTATCAGCAAACCCAGTTACAAACGGTGTTTGGTATCAATATGGTGGCGATCGTTGATGGTCAGCCACGTACATTGGGTCTGAAACCGATCCTTGAAGCCTTTATTCGTCATCGCCGTGAAGTGGTTACCCGTCGTTCGATTTATGAACTGCGTAAAGCCCGTGATCGTGCCCATATTTTGGAAGGTCTGGCCACTGCACTGGCCAATATCGATGAAGTTATTGAGCTGATTAAAGCTTCACCTAGCCCGTCTGAAGCCAGAGAAGCCTTGTTATCTCAAGGTTGGCGCAGCGAAATGATTCTGGAAATGCTTGGCGCTGCGGGTGCACAGGCTTCACGTCCAGAAGATTTGGCCGCTGAATTTGGTCTGGTGGAAGGACAATATTATTTATCGCCAGTTCAGGCCCAGGCTATCCTGGATATGCGTCTGCATAGACTGACCGGTCTGGAACAAGACAAAATCCTGCAGGAATACCGTGAAGTTCTCGATCAAATTCGTGACTTGCTGGCTATTTTGAGTGACCCAGACAATCTGATGGCTGTTATCCGTCAGGAATTAGTAGCAATTAATGATGAGTATGGTGATAACCGCCGTACCGAAATTCTGGATACTCATCTGGATCTGACATTGGAAGATCTGATCACTGAAGAAGAGATGGTGGTCACTTTATCGCATGCTGGTTATGCCAAAACACAGCAGTTGGATACCTATCAGGCGCAACGCCGTGGTGGTAAAGGTAAAGCAGCCACTTCAATGAAAGATGAAGATTTCATTGAACATCTGTTTATTGCCAATACGCATGACACTTTATTGTGTTTCTCCAGTACCGGTAAGGTTTACTGGAAGAAAGTTTATGAATTACCACAAGGTGGCCGTACGGCCCGTGGTAAACCGATTGTGAACTTGCTGCCTCTGGAAGAAAACGAACGTATCAATGCGGTATTGCCTATTCGTGAGTTTGAAGCCGATAAATTTATCTTTATGGCAACTGCTAGTGGCACGGTCAAGAAAACGCCATTAGTCGATTATTCTCGTCCACGCGCCAACGGTATTATTGCGGTCGATCTGAAAGACGATGACAAACTGGTTGGGGTGGCATTAACGGATGGTGAGTCCGATGTCATGCTGTTTAGCAGCAATGGCAAAGTTATCCGTTTCCCTGAAACCGATGTTCGCTCAATGGGCCGTGTATCCCGTGGTGTTCGTGGTATGCGTCTGGCCGATGGTGAACAGATCATTTCGTTGATTATTGCTCAGCAGGAAGGTGCCATTCTGACCGCAACCGAGTTCGGTTACGGTAAACGCACCAACCTGGAAGAATATCGTGTCCAGGGTCGTGGTGGTCAGGGCATTATTTCAATCCAGACTTCTGCACGTAACGGTCAGGTCGTCGGTGCAGTACAAGTCTGTGACGAAGATCAGATCATGTTGATTACCAATGGCGGTACGCTGGTCCGTACACCTGTTAAACATGTTTCTCTGGTAGGACGTAATACTCAGGGTGTACGTCTGATTAATCTCAGTAATGAAGAAAAACTGGTGGGTCTGGAACGCGTTATTGAAGATGAAGATCAAGATATCGACGATCTGCCACACACTGATGATTTAACGGAAGAATAAGCACTTTGAGAGCCTATAACTTTAGTGCCGGCCCAGCGATGTTGCCGGACGATGTAATGCTGACTGCTCAGCAGGAAATGCTGGACTGGCATGGTACCGGTATGTCGGTGATGGAAATGAGTCACCGAGGTCCTGAATATACCTCGATCGCTGAACAGGCTGAAGCCGACTTACGTGAATTGATGGGGATTTCGGATGATTATGCCGTGCTGTTTTTACAGGGCGGTGCGTCCAGCCAGTTTTCGATGATTCCGATGAATCTGCTTAATGGCAAATCACATGCGGATTACTTTAATACCGGCGCCTGGTCGGAAAAAGCCATTACCGAAGCCGGTCGTTACACTAAAGTAAATGTGGTTGCTGATGCCAAACCATCGCATTACCGGACCATACCCGATGAGTCTGAATGGCAGTTATCGGATAATGCCGCTTATGTGCATTACACGCCAAATGAAACGATTCATGGAATCGAGTTTGCAGATATTCCTGAAGTAGGGGATACCCCATTAATTGCGGATATGTCGTCAACCATTCTGTCGCGTCCGGTTGATGTGAATCGTTTTGGGCTGATTTACGCTGGTGCTCAAAAAAATATTGGTCCTGCAGGACTGTGTATTGTTATTGTACGTAAAGATTTGATTGGTAAAACCTTGCCGGGAACACCTGTGATGTTTGACTACAAAGTTCATGCGGACAATGGCTCAATGTATAACACACCGGCAACTTACAGCTGGTACCTTGCTGGTTTAGTTTTTCAGTGGCTGAAAAAGAAGGGTGGTTTAGAGGGCATGGCTGAAATCAATCAGCGAAAAGCCACTAAACTCTATGCCGCGATTGATGGCAGTGATTTTTATGCCAATCCGGTTGATATTCGCTATCGCTCATGGATGAATATTCCCTTTACACTGGCAAACAGCGATCTGGATAAACAGTTTCTAGCGGATGCAGCCAAAGAAGGCTTGCTCACACTTAAGGGGCATCGTGATTTGGGCGGAATGCGTGCCAGCATCTATAACGCTATGCCTGAAGCCGGGGTTGATAAACTGATATGGTTTATGTCTGAATTTGAGCGCAGGTTTGGTTAAACATGTCCGAGAAAAAAGCTCTTCAAGCCGTTCGTGAGCAGATTGATAAAGTCGATAAGCAACTTCAGGACTTATTAAACGAACGCACGGCACTAGCGCATCAGGTTGCAGAAATAAAACAGCAATCCGGCGAACAAGCAGATTTTTATCGCCCTGAACGTGAAGCGATGATTTTACGTCAGGTAATGGAACGTAATGTAGGCCCGCTATCTGATAAAGAGATGGCCAGATTATTCCGCGAAATCATGTCAGCTTGTCTGGCCGCAGAAAAACCATTACGTATTGCCTATCTTGGACCGGAAGGCTCGTTTACTCAGGCCGCTGCTTTAAAACATTTTGGCGGATCTGCAGAACTTCATCCGGTGAGTACTATTGCCAACGTTTTCAGTGCTGTTGAAACAGAATATGCCTGTTACGGAGTGGTGCCAGTTGAAAATTCTACTGAAGGTATGGTCAATCATACTTTGGACAGATTTGTCAGTTCACCCTTAAAAATCAATGGTGAAGTGACACTTCCGATACATCACTACCTGTTGAGTAATGCTGCACAGCTTGCTGATATTAAAAAGGTTTATGCCCACCCACAGGCGCTGGCTCAATGCCGTCAGTGGTTAGGTGATCAATTGGTCCAGGCTGAACTGATTCCTCTGGACAGCAACTCCGAAGCAGCAAAACGTGTTGCTGAAATGAATCATGATAGTGCAGCAATTGCGGCCAGCACGGCAGCAGAAATTTATGGATTAAAAGTCCTGGCCAGCAATATTGAAGATGAAGCGGGCAACACAACGCGGTTTCTGGTCATTGGTCGTCAGCATGTGGGACCGTCAGGTGTGGATAAAACCGCATTGTTGGTCTCCACAAAAAATAAACCGGGTGCATTACAAAACTTACTGAAACCTTTAGCTGACAAAGGCATTAGTATGAGTCGAATTGAATCCCGACCTTCACGTAAGGGCATCTGGGAATACGTCTTTTTTATTGATATTGACGGTCATTGTGAGGATCCGACGGTTGCCAGTGCATTACAGGAACTGGAGTCGGAATCTTCTGTTTTCCGCGTTTTAGGTTCTTATCCAAAGGCAGTGTTGTAAATGACCAAACTGGTATTAGCCAATCCACGAGGTTTCTGTGCCGGAGTCGATCGGGCCATTGAAATTGTAGAGCGTGCTCTGGAGTTGTTCGGAGCACCGATCTATGTTCGCCATGAAGTTGTGCATAATCGTACCGTGGTCGAAGACTTACGCAACAAAGGTGCAATTTTCATTGAAGAATTAGCCGATGTACCAGATAACAGTACATTGATTTTCAGTGCACATGGTGTTTCCAAAGCCGTTCAGGAAGAGGGCAAACAACGTGGCCTGAAAGTGTTTGATGCAACTTGTCCGTTAGTCACCAAAGTTCACCTTGAAGTCGCCAAACATGAAAAAGTTGCCCGTGAATGTATTCTGATTGGGCATGCCGGTCATCCCGAAGTCGAAGGTACAATGGGTCAATATACTGCTGATCCAACAGCGATGTATCTGGTTGAATCACCAGAAGATGTCGCTAAATTAACAGTCAAAGATCCCAATAACCTTTCGTTTGTCACTCAAACCACTTTATCGGTTGATGATACCAGGCTGGTGATTGATGCTTTGCGTGAACGCTTTCCAAACATCACTGGTCCTGGTAAAGATGATATTTGCTATGCGACACAGAATCGTCAGGATGCAGTAAAACGTCTGGCCGAAAATTGCGATCTGGTGCTGGTAGTAGGGTCCATAAATAGTTCAAACTCTAACAGACTCAAAGAGTTGGCGACGAAACTTGGCACAGAATCTTATCTGATTGATGATGCCAATGAAATTGATGAAAACTGGTTAAAAGATAAAAAACAAATCGGTTTAACTGCTGGAGCTTCAGCCCCGGAATCGTTGGTTCAGGCTGTGGTGGATAAGCTGAAAATGTTGGGTGTTGACGCGATTATTGAAGATAAAGGTCAAATCGAAAATATTGCTTTTTCTTTACCGAAAGCACTTAAAGTAGATATTTCCAGCCTCAGAAAATCAACTTAAGGACAGCCATGCCCTTTCTGCCGGTATTCCTGTGGACCGACATTCTGATTTTTCTTCTGCTCGCTGTTATTACTGCCGGCATATTCTATCTTCGTAGCAAACCACATTTACGTTCCCCCTGGATAACGGTAATGCAACGTAAGCGTGGTGTTATCTCGATAATTATTCTGCTCAGTTACGTCACCATTGGCTTTCTGGACTCATTACATTTTCGAGTCGCACTGGATTCGGAAACAACCGAACAGCAACATTATTCAACTGAAGTGCTCAGTGTGCTTGACTGGATGGTTACGCCGATTCGCACCCAGGTTGAAAAAACCTATTCTGCCCCGTTTGCTACGCATTTATTTGTCAAAGAAATGCAGATTATTCAGGGAGGGCAGCTGGAATACAGCTATCCAGAACTGAAATACTCCGCAAAGCATCTGCAATCTGAATCTGAAAAGTGGACAGATATCGCTTCAAGCGTAGCCAAGAGTACAGCCGCAGCGATTTTGTTAATGCTGCTGATCATGGCTATTTACATTTTCTATCGGAAAACACGTTACCAACAAGATATATTTGCCGAGCTGAAGCGAGTAATACGCGGCGATTCGGATTATCCGATACGTACCTTTTATCTGATGCTTTTTATGCTTATCTGGCTGAGTATCACCTTAATTGTTTTAAGCCAGAATTATCATGTATTTGGAACAGATAAAGTTGGTCAGAGTGTGCTTTATCAGGCTTTGAAAAGTATCCGAACGGGGCTGGCAATTGGCACTTTGACCACCTTGATAATGTTGCCGCTGGCGATTTTTTTAGGCATCAGTGCCGGCTATTTCAAAGGCTGGATTGATGATCTCATCCAGTACATTTACACCACATTGAATTCCATACCGGGAGTGTTATTGATTGCTGCAGCCGTTTTGATGTTACAGGTTTATATCAATAACCATCCTGACAGTTTTGCCACCGTGGCCGAGCGGGCCGATCTGCGGTTACTGTTTCTCTGTCTGATTCTTGGCGTCACCAGCTGGACAGGTTTATGTCGAATTCTGCGTGGTGAAACATTAAAACTGCGTGAAGCAGAATATGTACTGGCAGCCAGATCATTGGGTGTAAGTGGTTTCAATATCCTGCATCGACATATTCTGCCCAATCTTATGCATATTGTGTTGATTACTGTGGTACTGGATTTCAGTGGTCTGGTACTGGCTGAAGCGGTGTTGTCATATGTTGGTGTAGGTGTTGATCCTTCCATGATTAGCTGGGGCAATATGATTAACAGTGCCCGACTGGAAATGGCTAGAGAACCAGTGGTCTGGTGGTCGTTAACTGCCGCCTTTATCTCGATGTTTATACTGGTGCTGGCAGCTAATCTATTTGCTGATGTGGTACGCGATGCCTTTGACCCACGAATGCAGAAAGCACGATGACCTCGCCAGTCTTATTAGAAGTTACTGGCCTTAGAACCTGGTTTGATAGCAAAGATCAGCCTTATAAAGCCGTTGATGGTATTGATTTTCGTATTCATCAGGGTGAAACCTTCACCTTATTAGGTGAGTCAGGCTGTGGCAAATCCATCAGTGCATTATCTTTAATGCGGTTAAATCCCTACCCTGCCAGCCGAATTGTGGCCGGTGAAGTCAAGTTAGATGGAGAGGATCTGCTTAAACTTTCTGAAGCGAACATGGAATCCATTCGCGGCAGACGTGTTGCGATGATTTTTCAGGAGCCGCAAAGCTCGTTGAATCCGGTATTAACAATTGGTCAACAAATCGGTGAAACGCTGCGTTGGCATTTCAAACTCTCTTCACAAGAAGTACAGAAGAGAAGCCTTAAATTACTGGATTCGGTAGGAATTCCAGATCCATTACGCCGTTTGAAAGATTATCCGCATCAATTATCCGGTGGGATGAAACAACGGGTGATGATTGCGATGGCGCTGGCTGGCGAACCCGAATTACTGATTGCTGACGAGCCAACAACGGCATTGGATGTGACAATTCAGGCGCAGATCCTGGATTTACTCAAACAAATTCAGCGTGATACGGGTATGGCGATTTTGCTCATCACTCATGATCTTGGTGTGGCTGCCCAAATGGCCGATCAGATTGCTGTTATGTATGCCGGACAAATCGTTGAACAGGCTGACAGGCAGACGTTTTTTGACAGTCCTCAGCATCCTTATTCACAGAAATTATTTGAAGCATTACCTAGTGAGCAGAAACGTGAACAGCGCCTGACGGTGATTAAAGGCAATGTTCCGCCGTTGAATCAGCATTTTGTCGGCTGTCGTTTTGCTGATCGATGTGATCATGCCTGGGATCATTGTCAGCAACATGAACCACGGTGGATTGAGAGCAATCAAGCCGGGGTTCGATGTCACTTATACGACTCTGCTGTAGTGTCATCGAAAGTGGAGACTAAAAAACCATTACATGCATCCCATCTGTCGGATGTGGTTCCTTCACAGGTACATGCGCTTGATGTCAGAGGGTTGAAAGTTCATTTCCCCATTCGCAAAGGCATCCTGCAACGTCAGGTAGGCCAGATTAAAGCTGTGGATGGGGTTAATCTCAGCATACATAACGCTGAGACACTGGCGTTAGTCGGAGAGTCTGGTTGTGGCAAAACTACGGTAGGAAAGGGCATTCTGCAATTGGTCAGGGTGACCGCGGGTGAAGTACGTTTTCAGGGAAAAGTCTTAAACAGACTCTCGCAACGTGAATTAAAACCTTATCGTGGTGAACTGCAGATCATTTTTCAGGATCCATTTTCCTCAATGAATCCACGGATGACCGTTGAGCAGATTATTGAAGAGGCGATCAGTGCTACTGAGATTCGAAAAGATCCGAAAGCAAAGTCCAGTCACATTGATTCCTTGCTGGAACGTGTTGGTTTAAGGCCTGATATTCGCCATCGTTATCCACATGAATTTTCTGGTGGACAACGCCAAAGAATATGTATTGCCCGGGCTTTGGCGACAGAGCCTGAACTGATTATCTGTGATGAACCTACCAGCGCACTGGATGTATCTGTTCAGGCACAGATCCTGAATTTACTACGCGATATTCAGCATGAATTTGGCCTGTCATTTCTGTTTATTACCCATAATATCGGTGTAGTCGATTATCTCGCCCATCGCGTTGCCGTAATGTATCTGGGTAGAATAGTGGAGCAGGGCAGTCGTCAGCAAGTACTGGATTCGCCGAAACATCCTTATACGCAGGCTTTATTGGCAGCGGTTCCGGACATTGGCAAGCAGGCCATACAGGTTGCGGTAAAAGGTGAATTGCCTTCACCTGCCAACCCTCCTGCAGGATGTCACTTTCATCAGCGCTGCCCACATGTAATGCCCATTTGCCATGAGCAATATCCCCCAACTACCGTGCTGGAAAATGGGCATCAGGTGAATTGTTTTTTATATGAAGAGAATGAAGATGGACAAACAGACCCAAACTGAACTTGAAGCTGCCGCTTTTCGCAGATTAGTTGCGCACTTACAGGAACGAAAAGATGTGCAGAATATTGATTTAATGAATCTGGCCGGGTTTTGCCGTAATTGCCTTTCAAAATGGTATCTGGCAGCGGCAGAAGAGCAGGGCGTGGCCATGGACTATGATGCAGCCCGTGAGCATGTTTATGGCATGTCTTATGAAGAATGGAAACAGAAATATCAGAAATAAAGTTTAGAACAAGGCAAGTTGCCAGCCAACATATTACTGTTTGCTGGCATTTTCTCTAAGCACTTTCGCCAGTGCTTTGGTTTTGTCATCCACAATGATTTGGTTTGCTGGCATCAATTTGATGCTGGTGATAGTTATCTTGAGCTGGCGCACGTAATTACGGCAGTTATGACAAATAAATAAATGCAGCTTGAATGCCATACGTTGCCGAAATGACAGATCTTTATCCAGATAGTCACTGGCAAGTTGTTCAATTTGGCGGCATTTAAGCATGTTAATCATTATCCTGATACTGAGCGATTTTCTGTTGAATTGCAGAGCGTGCACGATGTAGCAACACTCTTGCATTAGACGCAGAGAGGTCGAGAATATTACAAATTTCCGACATTGATTCACCTTCCAGATCATACAAGCTCAATACTGCTTGCTGTTGTGGTGGCAGTTGTTCAAAAGTCTTGCTGATGATATCGCTGAGTTGGTCGTTGGCCAGAATGGCTTCAGGTGTTTCAAGTTCCCACTGCGAAACCGGTTCTTGCCAATGACCAGTATGATCAAAACGATCTGCGGTTTCTTTTTCCTGCCAGTTTTCATCCAGCGAAACCTGACGTTTTTCTCTGCGAAGTCTGGTTTTGGCGGCATTGGCTGTGATTTGAATCAGCCAGGTATTCAGGCTGCTGCGACCGGCAAATTCACTCAATGACCGAATGGCTGACATCCAGGCATCCTGAGCAATCTCTTCTGCGAAGGCTTCCCCTATAATAGCTTTGGCAATGGTTACCATTCTTGGATGATAGAGTGCTACAGCTGTTTCAAAAGCGGTTGAGTCACCTTCAAGCATGGCATCAATTAATGCGGCATCATTTTCGTAGAAGTGCGAATCACGCTTGTCTGTCATGTTTGTTAATGAATCCTGACGCCAGCAGCCTAGTCTAATGCCTCAAATGTATAGGCCTTACGAAACAGCTGATATTAATAACGGATGCATCTTGTGCCTGCAAGTAAAAAAGTTTGTGGTCGATCATTCGAAGTGCATTTTATGTATGGTGATCGACTTAGTGAATTCGATAACGAAAGGCAGCAATCAAAAAATGTTTTTTGACTAAAAAGACAGGTGTTTTTCAGAAAATCGCATAAAAGTTTGTAACAAATGATTTGCTGGTCAGTCTATGTCAACAAGCCCGGTTATGAAAGTCGGGTTAATCATGTGACTCAATACATAAGGAATTTAAACATGGCTATGAACAAAAAAACTTCTATCGCATTGGCTGCCAGTGCAGCGATGACTGCAGGTCTGGCTTTTTCACCAATTGCTGCTGCAGATAGCAATCCATTCCAATCAACCGAATTAAGTCATGGATACATGCAATTGGCTAAACATCACGAAGAAGGGAAATGTGGCGAAGCCAAGTGTGGTGAAGACAGTAAAAAAGATGCTGAAGGCAAATGCGGTGAAGCCAAATGTGGCGAAGACAGCAAAAAAGATGCTGAAGGCAAATGTGGTGAAGCAAAATGCGGTAATAAATAATCCGGTATTTGTGATTCATATTAAAAACAGGGGCTGCAAGCCCCTGTTTTTCTTCTAGGGACAACCACTATGATCCAGTTGTTAAAAAACTTACAGTGGTCATTGAATACCACGCGTAAAGTGGACTTTTTGGCGCCTTTATTATTGAGAGCTTACCTGATACCGGTTTTCTGGGTAGCTGCCAATAACAAATGGAATCCATTCAATCCCGAGAGTTCATTACAAAGCACCATAGACTGGTTTGCTAATCCGGACTGGGGATTGGGGTTACCGTTTCCTGAGCTGATGGCTTATATGGCTTGGGGAGCAGAGTATTTTGGCGCTATTTTATTATTGTTGGGACTTGCCGTGCGCTGGGTCAGCATTCCATTGATGATTACCATGCTGGTTGCTGCGTTCAGTGTGCACTGGAAAAACGGCTGGCAAGCAATTCATGATCCGATGAGTGCATTTGCTGCTGAAAACGCGGCGGAAGCGATAGATCGTTTGGACCGGGCCAAATCAATCCTTCAGGAATATGGAAATTATAGCTGGCTGACGGAACATGGCAGCTTTGTTGTACTCAATAATGGTATAGAGTTTGCCGCAACCTATTTTGTGATGTTGCTGGCATTGTTCTTTATCGGGGCTGGTCGATATATCAGTATTGATTACTGGTTAGCCAAACGTTATATGGCAAATGAGGTGCATCATGTGGATTCGTAAAAAACATTCGTGGGATATTCCTGAGTCAGAAGTCACGGACTATCAGGTCTATTTGAACCGTCGACAATTTATTAATGGTGCAGCGGGATTGGCTGCAGCAAGTGCAATGCCACTGAGTTTCGCTGCTAAAGCACCAACCGGAGAAGCTTTTACTGATTTGCAGCAAAGCGATTTTTCCACTGAGGAAAAAACAACGACATATGAATCTATTACCACCTATAACAATTTCTATGAATTTGGCACTGACAAGGAATCACCCTCGGCATTAGCTGCCGATTTTCCTGATCGCAGCGAGCCATGGATGATTACTGTGGATGGTGAGTGCGATAAACCAGGTAAATATGATTACAGTGAGCTAATCAAAACCCAGACATTGGAAGAGCGTATTTATCGTCTGCGTTGTGTTGAAGGCTGGTCGATGGTGATTCCCTGGGTAGGTTTTCCGTTAGCCGAAATCCTTAAACAGGCTCAACCCAACTCCAAAGCCAAATTTGTTGAGTTTACCACGTTGTATGATCCTGAGCAGATGCCGGGACAACGTCGTCGCGTGTTAAATTGGCCTTATCGTGAAGGATTGCGCATGGATGAAGCCATGCATCCTCTAACGTTGCTGGCTGTTGGTTTGTATGGCCGTGAAATGCCGGGGCAAAACGGGGCGCCGATCCGTCTGGTGGTACCGTGGAAATATGGTTTTAAAAGCATCAAATCCATCGTGCGGATCCGTTTTGTTGAAGAAATGCCATTAACCGCCTGGGTTCAGGCTAATGCCGGTGAGTATGGTTTTTATTCAAATGTAAACCCGGATGTGAACCATCCACGCTGGAGCCAGCGACGGGAAAGACGCATTGGTGAGTTTCTTAAACGAGAAACGCTGATGTTCAATGGCTATGGAGACGAAGTCGCAGAGCTGTATAGCGGCATGGATCTTAAACGATATTTCTGATGCAAAAACATATCACCAGTCTGAAACGGCTGGTTTTTATCATTTCGTTATTACCGCTTAGCTGGCTGATCTATGCATTGCTGACCGATCAGCTGGGTGCTAATCCTATAGAAGCGGTAACTCGGGACACCGGCGTATGGGCATTGCGCTTTATTATGGTGACTTTGTTGATATCACCGCTACGTAAACTGACGGGTATCAATCACTTTATCCGCTTTCGCCGAATGCTGGGACTTTTTGCTTTCTTTTATGCCAGCGTGCATATGCTGCTGTATCTCGGACTGGACCAGTTTTTTGATGTACAGGAGATATGGCTGGATATTGTTAAACGTCCTTTTATAACCATTGGTTTTATCAGCTTTGTCTTGCTGATTCCATTAACGGTTACCTCTACCGACAAGATGATGAAACGCCTTGGTGGTCGTCGCTGGAAAAAATTACATTATTTAATTTATCTTATTGTCGTGCTTTCTTGTGTGCATTTTTATATGCTGGTCAAGCAAGATAAAACTGAACCATTAATTTATTTTTTCATTGCTATCCTGTTGCTTGGCTTCAGGGTATTCAGCCAGCGCAGGCGTAGTCAATCAACCGCTTCATAAAGCTTATTTAACCGGCTTTTACAGCAGTTTTTTGTTATAAATTTTTTCCACAAGGTTTTGATTTTCTTGTCAGAATGGCGCTGTAGCACGCTTTTGTCGGCGTGCTGCAGTGTGAATTAAACAAAAACTGTTACAATGTGCGGCTGTAATTTATCGCGTTGAGATTTAAGAAGGTATATATGACTGATTTTGTCGATCACGATCCACAAGAAACGCAAGAATGGTTGGACGCTCTGGAATCTGTGCTGGAAGCGGCCGGTGACGAAAAAGCCCATTTCATTATTGAAAAACTTATTGATAAGGCCCGCCGTAGTGGGGTAAACCTGCCATACAGTGCCAATACTGCATACGTTAATACCATTCCGGTGGACCAGCAGGAACGTATCCC
>TARA_R100000501_G_scaffold17919_3_pt1 | contig 35305 bp, 34 predicted proteins | sample TARA_R100000501 | Tara Oceans TARA_R100000501 (sample SAMEA2620120) | marine metagenome | biome: marine biome (ENVO:00000447); feature: mesopelagic zone (ENVO:00000213) & marine oxygen minimum zone (ENVO:01000065); material: "saline water (ENVO:00002010), including plankton... | reverse complement strand
GCAGCGCAGACGCGCTGCCACCGCCCCGTCGAAATCAGGCCCACATTTCAGGAAGCCTGGTTCAGGCAGGTTCCGCCGACGAAATCGCCTGCTCTCCGACGATGTTCAGGCCATATCCCGCCAGCGCCACCAGCGTGTGGTGCGAATTGGTCAGCAGGACCATGTCCTGCACGCCCAGCTCTGACAGGATCTGCGCACCGATGCCGTAATCGCGCAGTTCGCCCATTTCGGGCTGCCCCGGCGCGGCATGGCCCGCCTTCAACTGAACGACCGTGGTCATGGCATTTTCCATCACCCGGTTGACGATGACGACGACCCCGCGCCCCGCCTCCTCGATCTGGCGCATCGCACCCTGCAGCAGGCCGGTGCGGTCGGACCGCTCGCCCAGGCTGTCGTTGAAGATGTTGAGCGTGTGCATTCGAACGAGGGTCGGCGTGTCGGGATCGATCTGTCCCTTCACCAGCGCCAGCGTCTCGGTGCCTACCGCCTTGTTGCGATAGGTGATGGCGCGCCAGTCGCCACCGTAGACACTGTCAAAACTGGTTTCGGCAGTTTTGACGATATTGTGGTCGTGTTTGCGGCGATAGGCGATCAGGTCGCGGATCGTGCCGATCTTCAGCTTATGTTCCCTGGCAAACGGGATCAGATCGTCCAGCCGCGCCATCGTGCCGTCATCGCGCATGATTTCACAGATGACGCCGGAGGGGTTGAGTCCCGCAAGACGCGAAACATCCACTGCCGCCTCCGTATGGCCGGCGCGAACCAGAACGCCGCCGTCGCGGGCGATCAGGGGAAAGACGTGGCCCGGTGTAACGATCGCATCGGCACCGCGGGAGGCGTCGATTGCCACGGATATGGTGCGTGCCCTGTCGGCGGCGGAAATGCCTGTGGTGACGCCCTCTGCCGCCTCGATCGAGGTGGTGAAGGCCGTGCTGTGCCGGGTGCGGTTATTGGCGCTCATCAATTCCAGGCCAAGCTCGCGCACCCGGGCACTGGTCAGGGCCAGGCAGATCAGGCCGCGCCCGTGACTGGCCATGAAATTGACGGCATCGGGCGTCGCCATCTGGCCCGGAATGACGAGATCGCCCTCATTTTCGCGATCCTCGTCATCCACCAGGATGAACATGCGGCCATTGCGCGCCTCTTCGATCAGCTCCTCAGGCGTTGCCAGATAGTGCTCGATCGTCGGTGCCACATTCATCTCCTTTGGGCCGATGTCGGTCAGCGACCGAGTACGCGTTGAACGATGGCCTCGGCCGCGTCCTCCGCGCTCATTTTCGTCGTGTCGACCTCTATGTCAGGGTTTTCTGGCGGCTCATAGGGGCTGTCGATACCCGTGAAGTTCTTCAGCTTGCCTTGACGTGCCTTTGCATAAAGGCCCTTTGTGTCGCGTCCTTCGGCGACTTCCAACGGCGTGTTGATGAACACCTCCATAAACTCGCCTTCCGGCAGGATGGCGCGGACCATGTCGCGTTCTGCGCGGAACGGAGAGATGAAGGCGGTGAGGACGATCAGGCCCGCATCCGCCATCAACTTTGCGACATCGCCGATGCGGCGGATATTCTCGATCCGATCCGCATCCGTGAAGCCGAGATCCCTGTTTAGACCGTGACGAATATTGTCTCCGTCCAGCAGGAACGTGTGGCGGCCCATCACGTGCAGTTTCTTTTCGACGAGGTTGGCAATGGTCGATTTGCCAGAACCGGAAAGACCTGTGAACCATAGCACGCATGGTTTCTGGTTTTTGATCGACGCATGCGCCTCCCGCGTGACATCGACCGCCTGCCAATGGACATTCTGACTACGACGCAGTGCAAAATCGAGCATGCCCGCAGCGACCGTCGCATTTGTCATCTTGTCTATCAGGATGAACCCACCGAGGTCGTGATTTTCCTCATAGGGTTCGAACGCAATGTCGCGGTCGGTATAGACTTCGCAGACGCCGATGTCGTTCAGTCCGAGTGTTTTCACCGACAGCTCGGCGAGTGAATTCATGTCGACGGCATGTTTCGGCTCTTGCACCGTGGCGCTGACCGTGCGCGTGCCCATTTTCATCCAATAGGCGCGGCCCGGCAGCATCTCGTCCGCATCCATCCAGACGATTGTCGCCTGAAACTGATCGGCGGTCTGGGGCGGGGCATCGGCGGCGGCGATTACGTCGCCGCGAGAGCAGTCGATTTCGTCGGCGAGAGTCACCGTGACCGACTCTTCGGCGACAGCCACATCCCGATCGCCGTCCATCGTGACGATGCGGGCGACGGTTGATGTGCGCCCGGACGGCAGCACACGCACGGGATCGCCGGGGCGCAGCGTGCCGGACGCGATGACGCCGGCAAATCCCCGGAAATCAAGGTTGGGGCGGTTGACCCACTGCACCGGCATACGGAACGGTTTCGCCTGATCGCGATCGCTGTCGAGTTCGATTGTTTCCAAATGCTCGATCAGCGTCGGGCCATCATACCAGGGCGTTTCTTCCGACTTGGAGGCGATATTGTCACCGGCAAGGCCGGAAAGCGGAATCGCTGTGAACTCCTTGATGCCGATCGATGTCGCGAATTCACGATAATCCGCGACGATCTCGTCAAACCGGCTCTCATCATAGTCGACGAGGTCCATCTTGTTGACGGCCAGAATGATATGCCTGATTCCGATCAGGTGCGCCAAATAGCTGTGGCGTCGCGTCTGCGTCAGCACACCCTTGCGCCCGTCAATCAGAATCACGGCGCAGTCGGCGGTGGATGCGCCCGTCACCATGTTGCGCGTATATTGTTCGTGGCCTGGCGTGTCGGCGACGATGAACTTGCGCTTTTCGGTTGCGAAGAAGCGGTACGCGACATCGATGGTGATGCCCTGTTCACGCTCGGCAGCCAGACCGTCGACCAGCAATGCAAAGTCGATTTCCTGGCCCTGAGTGCCGACGCGTTTCGAATCCGCCTCCAGACTTGCCAGCTGATCTTCAAAGATCATCTTTGAATCGTACAGCAAGCGCCCGATCAGCGTCGATTTTCCGTCGTCGACACTGCCGCATGTAATGAAGCGGAGCAGGGACTTGTTCTGGTGAAGCGCCAGATAGGCGTCGATATCCTCGGCGATGAGGCCGTCCACCTGATAGCTGCTGCTTTGCGTGGCCATCAGAAATATCCCTCCTGCTTCTTCTTTTCCATCGATGCCGCCTGATCATGGTCGATCGCGCGTCCCTGGCGTTCGGATGTGGTCGTCAGCAGCATTTCCTGGATGACCTCCGACAGGGTCGATGCTGTGCTTTCGACGGCGCCCGTTAGCGGGTAACAGCCGAGCGTGCGGAAGCGGATCGAGCGTTCCACGGGCTCTTCGCCCTCCTTCAGCGGGAAACGGTCGTCATCGACCATCAGCACCAGACCGTCGCGAACGACCGTCGGGCGCGGCGCGGCGAGATACAGCGGCACGATTTCGATATTTTCTGCCAAGATATATTGCCAGATATCCAGCTCCGTCCAGTTCGACAGCGGGAAGACGCGGATGCTCTCCCCCTTCGCCTTGCGGGCATTGTAGAGCCGCCATAGTTCGGGCCGCTGGCTTTTCGGGTCCCAGCGGTGGGTCGCGCTGCGAAAGCTGAAAACGCGTTCCTTCGCGCGGGATTTTTCCTCGTCGCGCCGGGCGCCGCCGAATGCCGCGTCAAAGCCATGTTCGTTCAGCGCCTGTTTCAGCCCCTCTGTTTTCCACATGTCGGTGTGAAGGCCGCCATGATCGAATGGATTGATGCCCCGCGCCTTAGCCTCGGGATTCTGATGAACGATCAGTTCCATTCCTGCCTCTGCCGCGGCCCGGTCGCGCAGGCGGTACATGTCCTGAAATTTCCATGTCGTATCGACATGCATCAACGGAAATGGCGGCGGAGAAGGATAGAACGCCTTCTTCGCCAGATGCAGCATCACCGCTGAATCTTTTCCGACGGAATAGAGCATGACGGGCTTTTCGGTCTCCGCCACTACTTCGCGGAGGATATGAATGCTCTCCGATTCCAGGCGTTGCAAGTGCGTCAGGTGCCGGGTTCCCTCTGCGGCGCCGGCGGTGGTCGTGTCGTTCATTTTATGCATTCCGAAATATCGTTACTGGGCAGCGTCGGTAAATGTGATCATATGGCTGATGTCGCCGCGTTCTTCGCGTTTGCGACCGGCCTTTGCCAGATAATGGGTGGTGATCTGCATATCTGGCCGGAGCGGCTCTATCACTTCCATGACGCGGTCATATTCCGTGCTCGCAATCTTCCATTCCCCATCGATGCGAACATAGCGGTCGCGATAGATCGCGCTGCCGGCCGTCACGTTCTTGCGTTCCAGCGAGATATAGATGTCCTCAAGGTACCAAAGGCCATCTGCGCTGTCGTCACCTGTAAAGGTGATTTCAGGCATATGACCCTGGTGCATGGCAACGGCGTCGGAATGAAAGCTGTTCAATATGAAATCCATCATCGCATCGCGCCCCTGCAGCTTTGCGACATAACTGCCACCGCGATATTCGACACTGATGTCATCCGTGAACAAGGTCTTCAGCAGCGCCTCATCCGCGGTATCGATTCCACGATAATAGCGGTGCTTCAGCAGCCGAATATCTTCAAGGTCGGACAGCTGTTGCAGTGTATATGGCATCGATCACTCCCGCTTGCGTACATAACCTTCTGCTGGGTTACGCATCTGCGAGGCGATGTGACATGAAAATCCACTACGCGCAATATCGTGGTCGGTCATTCGTCGAAATTCGTGGCGATGCTTGTTTCGCGATGCTGTTCCATGGCGGCGCGGATTTCATCCATCCGTGCGGTAATCGCGGCATAGGCATCCGGCCCAGCGATCAACTGACGCGGCGGTTTTTCCATATCCGCGACCGAGACGACCATCGCGGCCAACTTGTCGGGATCGCCCATTTGACGACCATCTGCCGATTTCACGAGTTCGATCCGCGCATGTACGCCGTCGCTATAGTCGCTGACGCCCTTTTCCCCGGTTTTGAGAGAGCGGCCGGAAAAGTCGGAGCGGAACATGCCCGGCGCGATCGAACAGACACGAATGCCGAGATCCTCCACCTCGCGCGACAGCGCTTCACTGAGCCCCTCCAGCGCGAATTTCGAACTGGAGTAAAAGCCTGTGGCCGGATTCGATATGCGCCCGGCGAGGGAGGAAATGGTGATGATCGAACCGGAACGGCGCGACCGCATCCCCGGCAGCACCGCCTGCATCATGCGCAGCGCACCGAACAGATTGACGTCGAACATTCCCTTGATCGAGTCGATATCCCCCTCCTCGATTGACGATACATAGCCATAGCCTGCATTGTTGACGAGAACATCGATGCCGCCAAAGCGCGCCTCTGCCTCGGCAACCGCGGCACTCACCTGATCGGGATCGGCAACGTCCAGTCGCACGGCGATGGCGCGGTCGCCATGCGCGGCAACCAAGTCCTTCACGTCGTCGGGGTTCCGTGCCGTGACGGCAACCCTTTCGCCGCGATTCAGTACATGTTCCGCAATTGCGCGGCCGATGCCGGTGGAACAGCCGGTGATGATCCAGCGGCGCTCGCTCATTCCGCGATCCTCCACAGATAGCTTTTCGCCCGCTCTTCCTGCTGCTTGCGGCGTTCCTCCGGTGTGACACGTCGGACACTCTCAGGAAGCTCGTGATCCAGCGAGTTGAAGGGGACGACGCGGCTTTGCGCGCCAAAGCCACGCCCCGGACGACCATCCTCAAATTCCGCCCAGCGCAGGGTCAGGAGACCTTGCGGCATGTCGCACGGGTCCAGCCAATTCCAGATGCCGGGATCGCGCACCGACACGACATAAGTCAGCGTATTGGGTGTCGTGCGGTGCGACTGGGTCAGGTTCAGCGAAGAGGTGCGATGCACGATGTCGTTGGTCGTGCCCCAGATGTTGGTGATGGGTGCCAGGAAATAATCGGCCCCACCCAGGCCAACCTCGATGATCAGAGCTTCGTCTTCCTTCAGATCGAAATGGCTCATGATATACAGCTGGTTGCGCAGCGCGCCGTCACTGTCGCGGTCGATGGTGAAATCGAACGCGTTCGCCGCCTTGTCCATCGCCTGCGCGTTCCAGCGCATGGTATTGTCGACATTCTTGATCAGCATCGCCTGTGCATCGGCGACTTTTTGATCGAAGGTGCGCTCCGGCGTGGTGGGCGCGCCGCCCAGCCGCTTTATCGCCAATTCGTTGGGCCGTTCATTGGCCCAGTCGGCGATGACGTCGCGGATGTAGAATTCGACCGCTTCGGGCGATGATTTGATGTGATTGGCGCGGTCGCCCTTATCATCCGAATCGACGAAGATTTCGAAACGTCCTTCATCGTCCAGGACAAGGCTCTTGCCGTCGAGTACGTCGACGGTGCCCATATGGGCATTCCACAGGGTGAAATAATTCTCGGTCAAGCGCGGGTCCGGCACCTTGCCGGTAATGACGTAGCGTTCGGCACCAGAGATCGGAATGACGCGATAGACGCTGTCGGGATTGTCGAGACCCCAGCGGGAGCCGGGTACGTCGACCCCGCCCAATTGGTGCGGAATGCGGGAAATCGTGACGACGGCGGGGCGCTGGGGATCGCTGTTCAGCGACCAGATAATCGCGCCGAACACGACTTCGTCATATTTGCTTTCGAACGCCTTGCGCATTGCGTCGCCGGGCTGCGCCTTTTCCAGCCAATAGGCGCGGCGATCCTCTATGGTCGACTGCATGCGCGGATCGGCAAGTACCTTCAGCGCCTCGCGCTCGAAACGCGCCTGTTCCTCGGTCGCAATTGGATTGTTCATCGGGCGATCCTTCCATTTTTCGATTACGCTAATGCGTAACGAAGGGGGGTCAATTGCTTCGCATTGTGGCATAGGGACCAATATCGTAGAAAGTGACGCGAAGCTGATCCGCGCGCCGAGCCATGTGTTTCCAAGTGCGGCCGGGACCGGCGATCCGAATGTGCGGGGGCAAACCCGCCGACGGCAGGGGAGAAATATGGACGGAGGATATCGAACCATTGAGGAGGTCGCGTCCGCCAATCTGCGGATCGAACGGCTGATCCAGGACGGCAGCGGACCGTTCGAGCGGGTGCACAGCATTCACCACCCGTCGCTCGTCTACATCCGCACCGGGCCGGAGGGGCCGGCGCTTGGATGTCTGGGGGAGCCGCGATCCTACGATGCCTTTGCGCCCTTTGGCACGGCGGTGCTGGTGCCGGCGCATGTGCCGCTTCACGTTCGTTCGCCCGGCTTTCCGACGCGCGAAATGATATTGTTGCGGTTCGACGATGCTCAGTTCGAGCGCCTGACGGGATTGTCGACCCTGACGGAGGCGGAACTGCGCGCCTGTGTCGACCTGCGCGCGAGAGATGTCGTGCCGCTGGTCGACCGGCTTGTCCGCGAACTGACCCGCAACGGTCCGGGCAGCGATGCCATCATCGCCGGCCTGTCGCTGACGATCCTGGGCGAACTGGCACATCATTTCGCGTCGCTGCGAGAGCGCGATGGCCAGCATAGCGGCGTTTTGGCGGCCTGGCAGATTTCGCGGATAGAGAAACGGCTGGAGCAGGAGGGCAGGGGCTTTCCGGATATCGAAGAGCTTGCGAAGCTGTGCGGGATCGGGCGCCGTCATCTGATGCGCGCGTACAAGGCGACAACGGGCGCGACGGTGATGGAGCGCGTGGAGCGCAGCATGTTCGAACGCGCAACCCACATGCTGGAGGAGGGGGACGTGTCGATCAAGGAACTGGCGGCAATGCTGGGCTTTGCCCGCCAGGGAAGCTTCTCAACAGCGTTCCGGCGCCGCTTCGGCATGACGCCCAGCGAATGGCGTGCTTGGCGGCGGGGCGACCGTATGCTGCACTAGCGGAGTTGGCCTAGCCTTCAGTTTCCAGCGACCGGCCCCGCGTCTCCGGCAAGGCGATCCACACGAGCGGGATGGCGAGGTAGGCAACAAAGCCCAGCAGGGTCGCGGCCGGACCTATGCCCCCCATCGGCGCCGTCATCGCGCCGAGGATCCAGGGTGCCAGAACCACGCCCCAACGTCCGATCAGATTATGGCACCAGCCATTCGCGGCGCCGCGCAGGCGCGTCGGGAACAGCTCTGAATTCAGTGTGTAGGCGGCGACCCAGACGCCGAGCATAGCCTGCAGACCGACAAAGGATGCGGCGATGACCCAATAGCCCTGCGCACTATAACAAAGCTGGGTTAGCCCGCCGAGCATGATCATGAACAGCGTCACGGTCAGGCGGCGACCGATGGCGTCCATCAGGAAGCCGACCGCCAGGTACCCCAGGAACGCGCCCCCCAGGCCCAGCGGTGCCAGGCGCGCGAAGTCTCCCGGTGCCCAGCCACGTTCCTGCACGACGTAGAGGGTAAAGAAGAGGGCGGATACCGAGGTGGCGAAATTGATGATGAACCACAACGCGCTCATCGTCAGAAAACGACTCCGCAATTCGCTGCCGATCAGGCTACGGAATTCCGCCATGGCGGTCAGGCGCGGCTCGGCCCGTTGGCGCGCCTGTTTCCATACCGGTGTTTCCGGCAGGTAGATGAACAATAACGGTAGCACGAGCAGCGGGGCTGCGCCTATCACGAACAGCAGGCGCCAACCCATTGAACTGGCAAGTGCCGGCTCCAGAGCGAGGAAGGGCAGGGCGGCGCCAAAACTGCCGCAGGCACCTAGAATTCCATTGGCGCGCCCGCGCAATTGCGGCGGGATCGTCTCGCTGATCAGCAGATAGGCGACGGCGATCTGTGTGACCATCAACAGGCGGGCGACAAACTGTATGGCGGTATAGCCAGCCACGCTGCCGGTCAGCACGGTGGCCAGCGACCCCAGCGAAAAGCCGGCAGCGGCAAGGATCAGGATGGGGCGCCGCCCGAAACGATCCGCCAGACGGATGAGGAACCAGGCGGCAATGGAGCCGAGCGCGATCACCGCCAGCGCCTCGCCCAGCCGTTCCGAGGAAACGCCGTATTCCTCCCCCAGATAGGGGAGGACGACACTCGTCAGGCTGATATCGAACCCCTCGAACATGACCACGATGGCCAGCAAGGCGATCAGGCCGACATGCCGCAGCGACAGCCGTTCAGCGACAACGGGTTGCGAAGACTCACTCATGCCGCATCCCCCGCCTCATCCAGTTCGAACACGCTCACCGGCGTCTGCACGACGCCCGTCTCTATCACATAGCGATCCCATGCCTCGATCAGTTCGGCAAGTACCTCACCGCGTTCCGGCGCAAGATCGTTGATCTCACCCGGATCGGCCTGAAGGTCGTAAAGCTGCCATTGGCCGACACCTTCCGGCGCGCGCATCCACACGGCCTTCCACGCCCCACGGCGGATCGCCCTGCGCCCGAACAATTCCCAGCCGGTTTCGGTACCGTCGGGATGTACTGCGTCGGCTTCTCCGGTCAGATGTGCCGCCATGGAGCGGCCCCTGATCGGTTCCACCCTGTTCCCGCGCCATGTTTCTGGTGCCGCGATGCCTGCCCATTCCAGCATGGTCGCCGGCACATCCATTGCGGTAGCGAAGGCGTGGCTGATCCCTCCGTCCGCCTCTATGCCGGGGCCGCACGCGACGAAGGGGACGCGAATGCCGCCTTCGGTAGGAAAGGATTTGTGCAGCCGGGAGGGCGCGGTGGCCGCCTGTGCCCACCGGGGGCCGTACCAGCAGCAGCTGGTCGGGCGGCCCAGATTTTCGGTGCTATTGTCGAAATGCTCGGCAATCTGCGCCTCGATCAGCTTGCCGACGATGGGCATGGCCTCAACCATTGCACCCTCGGCGCCATTGTCGGAAAGAAACATGATAATCGTATTTTCGAGCGCCCCGCTGCGCGTAAGGGACTCGATCACCCTGCCAATGTTCCAATCCATGCGGTCAACCATCCCGGCATAGACTTCCATCGTCCGGGCCGACCAGTCGCGCGCGTCCTGGTTCAGCGTATCCCACTGGCCGCCGCCAACGAAAGGATGTGGAACCGCGTCCTCGGGACAGAGGCCCAATGCGCGCATGCGGGTAAGTCGCTCTTCCCGCAATGTTTCTGGACCTGCATCATAGCGGCCTTGATAGCGCGCAATGCTCTCGTCCGGCGCATGGAGCGGCCAATGCGGCGCGCTGAACGGTAGATAGGCGAAGAATGGCTGCTCCTTTGGCCGCTCATCCAGATAGCCGATCAACCGGTCGGTGAAATAATCGGATGAGTAATAATCATCCGGTAGCGTCGTGATCTGCCGTCCATCCTCCTGATAGGCGGTCGCGACGATGGAAAAACGGTCCAGCCCCTCACCCGCGAAGTGGCTGGCACCCGCGGGCATCAGGGCAAAGGATTTGTCGAAGCCGCGTTCTGCCGGCGTGCTGCCCGGCGTCTCACCCAAATGCCACTTGCCGGAAAGCGCACAAAAATAGCCGGCGTCGCGCAGCAGTTCGGACACTGTGACAACCCTATCATTCAGATGCCCCTCATAGCCGGGCGCCCCCTGGAAATCGGGCTGCGCGACCTCCAGCATCGTTCCGATTCCTGCCAGATGCGGGTCGGTACCGGTCATCAGCATCGCCCGCGTGGGCGAGCAGGCAGGCGCGGAGTGAAAGTCGCTGAACCGCACGCCCCGCATCGCCAGCGCGTCCAGATGCGGCGTTGCGATCTCACCGCCGAAACTGCCTAAATCCGAAAAGCCGAGGTCGTCGGCGACGATGAGTAGAAAATTTGGACGCGTCACAAAGATGTCTTCAATGTAATTCCATAGGTGCGAGGGTCGCCCAAGATCGCCGTCGACTGACCCGTGTTGAAGGCGGAAGGATTGATGATGCTGATATATTCGCTGTCGAACAGATTGCGTGCGAACAGCGAAATGTCCCAGCCGCCATCATCCGCGCGGATGCCGATGCGGGCATTGGTCAGATGGTATCCCGGCGCACGTGAATCCGCCGCGAGATTATAGGTCGTGAAGAAGTCCGACCTGTATGCATGGTCGGCGTTCACATACAGCTCTCGGGAATTTGCTACCTCCACCGCATATTCGCCGCCGACGGACAAAGAATATTTGGAAACGCCCGGCAGGCGCCGGCCGCTTAGGTCGCAGATCGTCTGCAAACCAAGAAATTCGACCGGGCAGGGCGCATTTTCAAAACTGCGATATGTCGCGTCGGTGTAGGCGCCTGCAACGAAGAGGTTTAGCCCGCGCGTTGGGCGCAAACTGGCATCAAGCTCGAACCCTCGCGACCGTACCGTACCGACATTCGCGATATAGGCCGTTTGCGCGACTGCGGTATCGATCTGCTGGCTTTGGTAGTTTTTCACATCCTGCGTGAATGCCGCGAGGTTCAGCGTCAGCATCCGGTCGAAGAACTGTGTTTTCAGACCGACTTCATAAGCCTCAACCTTTTCCGGATCGATGACGCGTGGGGCATTTGTGGCGTTGAGGTTGAGGCCCCCTGATTTGAACCCGCGCGAATAGGTTGCGTAAGCCAGAATATCTTCTGCCGGGCGGACGGCGATGGTGCCACGGCCGGTCAGGTTGTTTTCGTCGGTGGAGGCCGAGAAGGTTGGGATATTGGGCGCAAAGGCGTTGCGGATCGCCTGCGCGCCGAACAACACCTCAGTCGCTGTCAGGGCGGGCCCCCGCTGCACCTGGCCAAAGGAGCCGTCCTTCTTTTCCTTCGTATAGCGAAGCCCGCCGGTCAGATCGACAGCGGGGCCGATGTGCCACGTTGCTTCGCCAAACGCAGCATAGCTCTTTGTGGAGGTGACGGCGGTGCCGTCCGCGAACAGGCCGTTCAGCGCAGCCTGACCGCCGATCGAGGGGCCGGTTGACCCCGGCGCTGGCCCCAACACCCACAGCGCCGCATCCGGGCCGTAGATCGTGAAGAAACTATCGTCGATCTGCTGCCAGAAATAATAGAGGCCCGCGACATAATCGACGGTGCGGGTGCCGTTGGAGGCGATGCGCAACTCCTGACTGAACTGTTCCTGCGTTTCCTTCACGCCCGCGCGGAGAAAAACGTCCAGACCGATGACATCGGCGTCGGTTTCCGGATCGAAGTTCAACTTGCGCCAACCGGTCACCGAGGTGATTGTCGCGGGGCCCAGATCGAGATCGGCAATGGCCGTACCGCCATAGGTTTCCAGCTTCACTGAGAAAGGCTGGTTGGTTTCCAGTCGCCGTTCATAGGGGTCTATTGGCAGCGGGGTATAATCGAACCGGTCGACACGCTGAAGGAAGTTCGCGGGAAGGGGTGAGCCGTCGACCCGCGTCGTCCTGATCGCGGTCGTGACGCCGATGCAGCAATTCTGCCGCTGCTCCGAATAGTCGCCGATCAGGCGGACGCGAAAGATATCGCTTGGTTCCCAAAGAAGCTGTCCGCGAAGGCCGAGGCTGTAGAGGTCATGCACGCGCTTGCCGGTGTCGCGGATCGTCTGGAACCCCTTGTCGCGGACAGTGTCGGTAAAGCTGAGCCGCACCGCGAGCTTGTCCGTTATGGGTGCGGTACCTGTCGCCCGCGCCTGTATCGAGCGGTAATTGCCAAGGCTGAGTTCGCCGCGCGCGGACGGTGTGAATTCAGGCTCCTGCGTCAGGATATTGATTGCGCCCGCTGTGGTGTTCTTGCCGAACAAGGTACCTTGGGGTCCGCGAAGAACCTCCACCTGCGCGATGTCGTAAAGGTCGAACGCGGACTGAGTCGGCCGACTGAGGTAAACCTGATCGACATAGACGCCGACACCATATTCCAGGCCCGGACTTGCAAAAGCAGGCGTCGCGCCGAGGCCGCGTATATTGATGTTGGTGTTGCGCGGGTTCGTCGCCGTCAGCTGCAGGCTTGGCGCCAGTTGTGCGACTTGGGAAAGGCCGACCGTCCCTGGCGCTGTCACCGCATCGCCCGAAAGGGCCGTCAGCGCGATCGGCACATCCTGGGCGCTTTCGGCGCGGCGGCGTGCGGTGACGATGATTTCGCCCTGAGCAGCGGGCGTTGCCTCGGCGCCCGACTCCGCATCCGGTGCGGTTTCATCTGCGTCTTGGTCGGCGGCGGTTTGTGCCGCAGCGGGGCTGCAGGCGCTGGCCAAGGCAAAAATGCTGGCCGTAGCGGCGAACATGATCCTAGCGATCCGCATCTACCCTCTCCCTGATATTATCTGCGCTTGTGTCGCGCCGTTTGTTCCGCATATGCTGATCCATAAGGGGCAAACATGTCAACTTGCGTAGCTTGACGCGACAAGGACAGATGTTGGCCAAAGCGACAAAATTGTCGTGCCTTGGGGAGAGACGAATGCGACTAGAGGGCAAACGGGCAGTCGTAACCGGCGGTGCACAGGGTATCGGCCAAGCCATTGCCCGGCGGCTGGTGGACGAGGGCGCGCGTGTCGCTGTTCTCGACCGGACGGAAGAGGCGGCTCGCGCCGCCCTGCAGGATCAGGAACGGCATCTGGGCATCGCCTGCGACGTTTCCGACAGCACCTCCGTCGACGCGGCGTTCGCCAAGGTTGCGGCGGCCTTTGGCGGCATCGACATTGTTGTCTGCAACGCGGGTATTGGCCGTGGTCCCGACGATGGCAGCGATCAGATGTATGGCGGCGCCGCACGCCGCGCCGAGCAGATAGCCGCCGGGGAGACGCCCACGGCGTACCCCGATCAGACCATCCATATGTCTGACGCCGGTTGGGCGGCGGTGCTGGGCGTCAATCTGAACGGCGCGTTCTATGCGGCGCGCGCGGGCTTGCGCGACATGGCGAAGCGCGACGCGGGCGGATCGATCGTCCTGATTGCGTCAACGTCCGCCGCCTCTGGCGAAGGACCGATTCATTACGTTACCAGCAAGGCCGGCATAGTGGGGCTTGCGCGCGGTCTGTCGCGCGAAGTTGCCTCTCGCGGAATCCGCGTCAATGCGGTCCATCCCGGACCGACGGATACGCCGATCATGGCAAATGTCCCCGACGCCATGCGTGACCAGATGGCGGCGGCGGTGCCGCTGGGCCGCATGGCCCGGCCAGAGGAGATCGCCGCATCAGTGGCGTTCCTGGCCAGTGACGATGCGAGCTACGTAACGGGGGCGGTTCTTGCCGCCAATGGAGGTTCCTATTTCTGCTGATGTGCGGCGGGTCCTGTTCGCCCCGTTCGAGGGGCGCAATCTGCGTTTGCCCAATCGGATCGTGATGTCGCCCATGGGCCGCGCACATGCGGTCGATGGCCGGCCCGACGATGGGTACGGCACCTATTTTTCACGCCGGGCGGAGGGCGGCGTTGCCCTGATGATCACAGGTGCAGCGGCCATCGCGCATCCGCTGGCCGACTATGACGGTACCGGTCCGCACTTTGCCGGGGGGCATGCGCTGGATGGATGGCAGGCAGTATTGGCCGAGGTCCATGCAGCCGGCGGCAAATTGATGCCGCAGTTGTGGCATACCGGTATGGAGCGGCGTACCGAGCACTTCCCCTCGCCGGAGGCCATTGGCCCCTCTGGATTGTCCATCGCCGACCTGGATGCGACGCGCGGCCCCAGCGGACGCGCGATGACCGCGGCCGACATGGAGGCGGTGATCGCCGGTTTCGCTGCGTCGGCGTCAGAGGCGCAGCGGCGCGGCTTCGACGGGGTCGAGGTCCATGCGGGTCACGGTTTTCTCCTCGACCAGTTCCTGTGGGCGGGAACCAATCGACGGCAGGACGAATTTGGCGGTTCCCCGGAAAACCGCGCGCGCTTCCCCGCCGCCGTCATTTCCGCCGTGCGTACCGCGGTCGGACCGGACTTCCCGATCCTCGTCAGGATGTCGCAGTTCAAGATCGGTGCCTATGAAGCGGACATCGCCAAAACGCCCGCGGAGCTGGAGCGTCTTTTGACGCCGCTGGCGGATGCGGGCGCCGATATTTTCCACTGTTCGCAGCGGGAGGCGTGGCAGCCCACATTTGCCGACAGTCCGCTGAACCTTGCCGGGTGGGCAAAAAAGCTGACCGGTCGCCCCAGCATAGCGGTCGGTTCGGTCGGCCTTGCCGGGCTTTTCACCGAAGAGGAGGCGGCAACACCGGGCGAGGCTCTGCCCGGCGTGTCGCTCGAAATGCTTGACCAGATTGCGGAGATGATCGGGCGGGGGGAATTCGACCTGCTGGCGGTTGGCCGCTCCCTGCTGGCCGATCCGGACTGGCCGCGAAAGGTCCGCGAAGGCCGTGATGAGGAATTGCGCGCGGTCGACCTCGCCGCGCTGACCACTTTGACGTGAAGGAATGGCTGCGATGAAACGGTTTCAGGACAAAATTGCCCTCATTACGGGCGCTGCCTCCGGAATCGGCAGGGCGACCGCGCTCCGTCTCGCGCAGGAGGGGGCGACGCTGCTCTGCGCTGACAGGGATCAGGACGGCTGCGCGGCGACGGTGGCCGAGATTGGTGACGCGGCAAGCACCCAGATGCTGGACGTTACGGATCCTGCGTCCTGCGATGAGGCCGTGGCGCAGACGGTGCAGCGATATGGCCGCATAGACCTGCTCGCCAATGTGGCCGGGATCGGAGGTTTCGGCCATGCCGCAGACATAGACGATGCACAGTGGCAGCGCATGATCGGCGTCAACCTGACGGGCGTGTTCCAGATGGTACGCGCCGCGCTGCCGCATTTGGCAAAGGTTCGCGGCAATATCGTCAATATTGCCAGCGCGGCGGGGTTGATCGGTACACCCTATGCTGTCGCCTATGCCGCATCAAAGAGCGGCGTCGTCGGCCTGACCAAGTCGATCGCGGTGGAATATGCCACACGCGGCGTCCGGGTGAATGCCATCTGTCCTGGCGCGGTCAATACGCCCCTGATCGCCGGCGGCTTCGACGATATTGGCGATGTGGAACCGCGCCTTTTCGAGCGTTTGACGCCACTGCTGGGCGATATGGCAGAGCCAGAGGATGTCGCCGCCGCCGTTGCGTTCCTGGGGTCCGACGATGCGCGCTTCGTAACAGGCGCGATCCTCAGCGTGGACGGCGGGCAGACCGCCGCCTAGCGCTCAGGCGGCACCTCCGCGCAACTGGTCGGGCGGCGTTTCGCTGGGCATAATTTTCAGGCATGGCCCTTTCTTCCAGCCGTCAGGCAGCGCGGGCTGTTCGCCCGACAGCCGTATCATCGCATCATAGGGCAGGGCCTGATCCGATAATGAGGTCAGGAATTCCAGACTGGCCCCTACCGTCCGGCACGCGTCCGTCAGGGCGGATCGATCCCCGCCCTCATCGGTTAGCAGGAGGATCGTGTCGCCAGCATCGCCGTCCGTCAGCACCGGTTCCGAAACGCCGGCCCGGGTCCGCTCCTGATCGAGGAAACGGCGCTCGTCCTCCCTCATTGTCGTCCCGGCATCGCCTGCCATTAGTTCGCCTATTTCTTCCAGCGAGCTGACCCAGAATTCTGAGATGCAGTCGAACCCCGGCTCGCCCGCATCCTCTGGCAGATGATTGCGGCGATACCGGCTGAACGGGAACAGCGGCATCGCCATTGGCGCATGCCGGGTCTCGTAATGCGTGCGAAACTCCGACCGGGTGGACCCTGGACGGCGCGGCATGAAGGCGATTGTCTTGGTCATTCCGGCAACATCCCCTCGGGGGCGTTGTAGGACCAACATTTTTCCTCGCGCCGATGGGAAATGCGCCAGCCAGCCTCGGTGCGGACCAGTTCGTCATTGTACCACAGGCCAATGAAGAAGACCCGCTCCTTGCCTTCGTGCTCCATCACCATGGGGTTGAACAGGATCGTCTTTGCCTTCGCGCGGTCGCCATCCAGATCGACCCGGGTGGTGGTCGACAGGTGCTGAAAGGCGGGAAAGTTCGGCATTGCCTCTGCCAGATAAGCCTTGGTTTCCGCGCGCGTGCCCTTCTTGCCGCCGAGTTCGGTATAGTCGACAATTGCATCCTCGGTGAACACACGGTCCAGCGCGTCCCAGTCCCGCTCGTCGATTGCATAGGCATAGCGGGTGATCAGATCCTGAATCTCAACCCGGTCGGACAGTTCCTGTAACGGCAGCATATTAAACCTCCCACATAGACATTGTTCTTTCTTCCAAAGATGCGCGTTCACGTGGCGGCTTGCAAATACTTTCGTGAAATGCGTATCCTCATGGGAAAAGATATTCGCAAAGATGGGGGAGTGATGGCACAGTCGGCAATTCTGCGTACGCCCGAGCAGTGCTTTGCAAATCTGCCCGGTTTTTCGTTCGCTCCGCATTATGTCGAGGTGCCGGACGCGCATCTGGGGCCCCTGCGCATGCATTATCTGGACGAGGGCGACGCGCGGCACGGCACCGTACTGATGCTGCATGGAGAGCCGAGCTGGAGCTATCTGTACCGAAAGCTGATCGGCCCGGTGGCGGACGCAGGCTGGCGTGCCGTCGTTCCCGATCATGTCGGCTTTGGCCGGTCGGACAAGCCCACGGATCGTTCGCTGTTCACCGCCGACCGCTTCGTCGCATGGATGCGGACCTTCGTCGAATCGCTGGACCTGACCGATATCGTGCTGGTCTGCCAGGATTGGGGCGGTCCCATCGGCCTGCGCGTGTTAAGCGAGATGCCGGATCGTTTCCGTGCCGTGTTTGCAACCAACACATTGCTGCCGAACGCAGAGCCGCCGCCGCGTGGCGTGGGCGACTGGCCGGGGCCGATCGTCGAGCCCTGGATCGCGCATTGCCGCGACAGTGATGATCTGGCGGTCAGCGAGGTAATTGCCGCCACCTGCGTTTCCCGGCCTGACCCCGCCGTGCTGGCCGCCTATGACGCGCCATTTCCGGACGCGGCCCACAAGGCGGCGGCGCTGGCGATTACGACGCTCATTCCTGTCGACGCCGCCGCGACCGGCATGGCGGAGAACCGCGCGGCGTGGAAGGTGCTGGATCAGTGGCAAAAGCCCTTCGCCACCGCGTTCAGTGACGGCGACCCCGCGACTGCGGATTGGCAGTCGGTGTTTCGCCATCGCGTGCCGGGTGCCGCGGACGCGCCGCACGTTACCATTCGAAATGCCGGGCATTTCGTTCAGGAGGAACAGGGCGAAGCGCTCGCCGACACATTGGTAGCGTTTCTGGACGGGCTAAATGACGGCCAGTGAACGACATAAGATAGAAGATATTGGGAGGACGAGTTGGAAAAGCTGATCTACGCATTGTGGCGCAAGGAAGGGCAATCGCGGGAGGCTCTGAACGATGCATTACTGGGTCCGGTGACAGAAGGCCTGCGGCCCCTGGTTCGCGCGCTTCGCATCAATGTTCAGGATGACGCGGTGGAGGGGGGAACCAGCCCCCGGTTTGTCGTCACCGAACCGCAAATGGATGCCATGGTTCAGATCTGGGTCGACACCAGCTGGTCTGTTCGCCGCGAGCCGATTGAAGCGCTGCTCAACGATGCCGCCGGCCAAGTCGCAGGATGGCTGGTGAGCGAATCCACGCCGCTGCCCAATACTCAGCACCCGCCCGTCGCCGGCGAGCGGACGGAGGGATTTTCGCAAATGGTGTTCCTGGAACGGCCGGATCATCTCGATTTCGACGAATGGCGAGATGCCTGGCAGGAGCGCCACACACGCGTCGCCACCGACACGCAAACGAATTTCGAATATATCCAGAATCTGGTGGTGCGGCCTGTCACCAAGGGTGCGCAGCCCTTTGCTGCGATCGTAGAGGAATGTTTCCCGCAAAAGGCGCTGCACGACCGGGAACTCTATTTCGATGCCGTCAATGATCCGGCCAAGCTGGACGCCAATTATGCCGCCATGATGGACAGCTGCGCCAATTTCATGGGTCCGAAGGGGGGCGACTGCATCCCGACCAGCCAATATGATATGAAGGTCCCCGCATCGCGAAATGCGTAACGTTCGGCCAATATTCCTGCGCAAAGCGTTGACCATGGGTCCGCAGAGCGGCATCCTGTATTCAATCTAGAAAAAAACATGCCTGGAGGAGAAGACACCATGACAGATCAGTCCGGTACGCCGCCCAAGACGGACCCCGCCACCACCGTCTATTCAGATACGGTGACAATCAACGCCCCCGCATCGGTTGTGTGGGAAGTGCTGACCGATCTTCCCAATTACGGTGCCTGGAATCCCTTCTGCATCGCCGCCAAATCCACGCTTGAAATGGGCGCGCCGTTGGAAATGACGCTCGCCAATTATACGATGCCGGGAGAAACCTATCCGAACGTCGAATATGTCTGCGCAAACGTGCCTGAAAAGCTACTGTCGTGGGAATTGCCGGATTCGCCGGAGATGCCGTACCCGGCACGCCGGGACCAGGTGATCGAGGCGGTCGATGACCAGAGCTGCACCTATTATTCGACCGACGCCTTTTTCGGTCCGAATGCTCAGCATGTCATGTTCTTCTGCAGCCAGTGGATCAAGCGCGCGTTCGACGATACCGCTGTCGCCCTGAAGGAGCGGGCGGAGGCGCTGCACAGAGAGCGCAAGGCCGCAGCATGAGCCTGCAGCTCGAGGAGATCGAGCTGATACGGCGGCTGAAGCACCGATATTCGCGCGGTATAGACAGTGGCGACATGGATCTGGTCGCCAGCCTGTTCACGGAAGATGCCGAAATCGACTATCGGGGCGGCAGCTATCATTTCGCTCTTCAGGGCCGCGACGTCATCATGGAGGCGCTGTCGCAGGCATTTCATCCGCGCTTCGTGGGGTCGCATACGGTGCATATGCCCGTCATCGACGTCCACGACGACGGGACGGCAGACGGGGAATGGACGCTCCTCGATTACGCTCTCGACCTCGATGCTGACAACCGCACGACGGTGGGCAGCGCCACCTACAAGGACAAATACCGGAAGGTGGATGGCGAGTGGCTGATCGCTCGTTCTTCCTATGAACGCGTGTACGAGCGTGTCTATCACGAGCCGGAACCGGGACTGACCGCGCATCTGCTCGCGCGCACGGGGGCGGCGGCATGACCGCTGTTCCTGACCCGGCGGCGGTGCAGGCGCTTCTCGATCGTGAAGCGCTGCGGACCCTGATTTACGCCTATTGCAATGCTGCCGACCGTCACGATCATGCCAAGATGCGCAGTCTTTACCATGAGGACGCCATCGACGATCATGGCGCGATGTCCAGCGGGCCTGCGATGGATTTCATCGACAAATTGCCCGAGATTCAGGCGCCGATGGAAATTCTCCATCACAATGTCACCACCATCAACCTGGCATTGGATGGCGACTATGCGGAGGGTGAAGTCTATCTGATCGCGCTTCATCGCGTGCGCGGAGAGGACGGGCCGTTCGACGTGCTGGTCGGTGGTCGCTATTTCGATAAATATGAGAAACGCGGCGGGGTGTGGAAATTTGCCCATCGCGCGATTGTCGCGGATTGGGCGAACATTCATTCGCCCTCCATCGTCGATCTGGAGCACCCTTTTCTGCATGGCGCGCATATCGGCAAGCCAGGGCCGGAGGATCCTTCATATGGCTTCTTTCGCCTGTTGAAGCGTGTCCAGCCATGACGGCAGGGCGTTGTAAATCCATAGCCTTGCTGCGTCGGCGCGCCGACCTAAACCGCGCCGACTTCATCGATTATTATGAGCGTCAGCACGCACCTCTTATCCTGTCGCTGCTTCCGGGCATCGTCGATTATCGGCGCAATTTCGCCAATTTCGAGAGTGCGTTCGTGTCGGACGGAGCTGCCCCCTTCGACTTCGATGTCGTGACGGAATTGTGGTTCGCCGACCGCGGCGCCTATGATCGGGCGATGGCAGTTGCGACGGCAGAGGATGTCGCCGCCCGTATCGCTGCGGACGAGGAAAACTTCCTGGATCGATCTGCAACGCGCATGTTCCTGGTGGAAGAACGGACCAGCCCGCTAGGCTGATCGTTCAGTCGATCAGCGCGCAATAGCGGAAGTCGTGCTTGATGAAGTTCTGGCCCAAGCTGTAGCGGACGCGCCGCACGCCCGGGATCTTGTCGATCGTCTGATGCAGGAATTCGGTAAGCTCGTTGCCGTCCTCCACCAGGGTCATGGCCAGCACGTCCGCGCGACCTAGCATGGTCGAAACGAAACCGATTTCCGGCAGTTCGGCAAGGCGCTCCGTCAACAATTGTATATCGGCGGCGGTGTCCGCCTCGATCCACAAATAAGCGAGGAACGGGTTGGTCAGTCGGTTCGCATTGGTGACAGCGGCGACGCGGATGACCTTATTATCCAGCAACCGCTTCAGCCGGGATCGGATCGTCCCTTCGGTCAGGCCGAATTCGCGGCCGATCTCGCGGTTGCTGACACGGGCATCCTGACCCAGGCGGTTGATGATCTTGTGATCCAGCTCGTCAAGCGGAATGCGGGTCATAGCGGCACCCATTCTGGGTTGTATTTCAGGATCTTCATTGAGAGGCCGGGGAACAGTCGTTCGACACCGTCCACGCGCGCAATGACGTCTGTCAGGATTCGATCCAGTTCCGCAATATCATGGGCGACGACCTGAACCTCCAGATCGTACATGCCTATGGTGACGTTGACGGTGATCACCTCCTCGAATTGGGCGAGTTCGCGCCCAACCTCCGCCGCCGAGCGACCCTTTACCTGGACGCCTACCGCGGCAATTGCGTTGAATCCCATGGCCGTCAGGTCGCGCATCGCGACGACGCGTACCGCGTCGCTCGATTCCAGCTTGCGCAAGCGGGTGCGTACCGTCGCCTCGTTTACGTCGATGGTACGCGCCAGATTGCGGTTGGAGATACGACCGGACTGACGCAGCTCAGCGATGATCTTTTCGTCAATGGGTTCGAGCGCAGGAGGAGGCGCGTCGTTCGGAACGGCGGTCGAGCGGCCGGGCGCCGCCTTTTTCCTCTTTGTCTGCTTCTCGTCCGCCACCGTCACCTGCCAATCTGATTAGAGCGCCCCCGGCGCAAACCCCCGAAGTATCGCAAGGCCATCATCCCGCCAAGGGCAAGTTCGCCGCATGCACCTATCTGATGATGGCCGGATGGGGGTCGCGCGGGGCCCCCAGCATCTCCCGAAAGGACGGAGGAGTACGGCCCTCGTCCTTGATGGAATAGCGTTCGCCCAGTTCCGCACCGATCAGCGTCTTGCCTGTCATCGTCATGCGTTCGGGGTCCTTGTGGACTGCCGCGATTAGCTTGCCGGTGAATTCGGGCGTCTCCGCATTCGCCATGATTTCTTCATATTGGTCCGGCCGATCCTCGATCGCCTTCATGGAGCGCTCAGTCTTTAGCGGACCCATCCAGATGGAGATCGCGGCCACGTCCTGCTCCTTCAGGTCGACGCCCATATCGGCAGCGAACTTGTCTACGCCGGCTTTCTGCGCGCCATAGGCGGGGCCGTGCATGTAGCACACCGAGCCGAAGGAAGAGGTAAAGGCGATCACGCCGCCGCCGGTTTTCACCATCAGCGGCGCGGCGTAGAAGCTGGCGACATAGCCTGAGCGCAGGCCCACATCCAGAATATCGACCAGTGCCAGCGGCCGTTCCCAGAACGGGCCGGGCTCGATCAGCGCGTCGTCAATGACGGCGGCATTGTTGACGAGGATGTCGAGCCGGCCCTGTTCCTCCTCCACGCGGCGGAACAGCGCGGCGACTGCCTCATCGTCGCGATGGTCGACGGCGACGGCAATTCCCTTCCCGCCGGCCTCGTCGATCGCCTTGGCGGTGCCGCCGATGGTTCCGGGCAGGGGCGCGTCGCCCTCTCGAACCGTGCGGCCCGTAACGTAAACTGTGTAGCCTGCGCCACCGAGGGCGCGTGCAATACCCGCGCCTGCACCGCGACTTGCGCCTGTGACGACGGCGACCGGACGATTTTCGTTGCTCATGAATTCTGCTCCTTAAGGATATCGAGAAAGGGAGGACGCTCGCCGCCGCCATCGACGTTAAGCGCGGCGCCCGTGACGTAGGATGCTGCTGGTGAAACCAGGAATAGTGCCGCCTCGGCTATTTCAGAGGCGCGGCCCAGGCGCTGCGCACCGATATTCGCGGCAATCGCGGCCTGTGCGGCCTCATTGCCATAGGTCGCCTCAGTCGATTCCGTTTCGATATAGCCGACGACGATGGCGTTGACGCGGATCGCCGGTCCCCATTCGTGCGCCAGACTGCGCCCCAGCGCCAGCAGGCCCGCCTTTGCGGCCGCATAGGCGGTGGTGCCGGGCGAGGGGCGCAGCGCCGAAACGCTGGCAATGTTGACGATCGCGCCGCCGCCTGCCGCCTGCATGTGTGCATAGGCGGCCTGCGACAGATTGAGAGGCGCGAGGAGATTGAGGGCGATAACCCGTTCGGCGAAGCGCGGCGATGCGGTCGCGGCCTCCGCCTCCGGCGATCCGCCTGCATTGTTGATGAGGATGTCGAGCCGACCGAAGCGATCCGCCACGCCATCGACGAAGGTCTTGGCGGCCTCCGGGTCGCGAATGTCGCACGCCACGAAATGCAGCGATTCCGGCAGGTCATCTGGTGCAGAACGACCGCAGACAATGACTGTGGCACCTGCATCGCTGAGCCGCGTGGCAATGGCGCGCCCAATACCGCGTGTTCCGCCCGTGACGATGGCGACCTTGTCCTTGATCGGCTGGGCTGAATTCTGATCCGTCAATTCCTGCTCCTGTGTCGGGCATTCCGCCCTGGTTTCAACGATTGGCGCGTGCCGCATGTCTTGCGGCGCGGCGGCCTGAGAAAATGCAATCGGCGAACGACAGTCCGCTGACATAGGTTTGCGAGGCAATGCCTACCGCCGTGCGGCCGGCGGCATAAAGACCGGGGATCGGCTGCCGTTCTGAATCGAGCACCGCGCCACTGTCCTCTGCCACAGTCAGGCCACCAAAGGTTATGACAGGCAGGGGCAGGAACTTGCTCTCTATCGAGATGTCCATGGCATAAAAAGGGCCGGTGGCAATGGGTTGCATATCTGCCGGTTCCTTGCCGAAACTATCGGCGATTTCACTCCGGGCGGCGCGATTATAGGCGGTGACGGTCCGTTCCAGCCCTTCCGCATCTATACCCACCCGCTTTGCAAGGGCGGCAAGCGTCGGCGCCTTCTGTGCGTTAAAAGCGAGGTTAAGCAGGGTGACGTCGCGCTGGAACGGCACCAATTTTGGGTCGCGCGCCTGCTGGAATGCCTTTTTACGCAGCGCCTTGTCATAGATCAGCCAGGCAATGCCGCCCTGGTGGTCGCCAATATGTTCGCCCAGTGTGGCGCCATAGACGGTTTCATCGACAAAACGTTCTCCGGCGCGGTTGACGACGATTGCGTCGGCCCACGCTTTGGGTGGATTTATGAAGCGCCAGGCGCTGATCTTGTCCATCAGGGCAGTCGCGCCCCCCGCCGTCATGCCGAGAACGATGCCAGATCCCTGGTCGCCCAGGGTGCCGTTGGGCATGCCCTTCGAATAGGTGGGGGCGTAGCGCTTCACCATGCGGCGGTTCATAATGAAGCCGCCCGCACTTAACAGTACGCCCTCCCTGGCGCGCAGGTGCCGCGTCACCCGCGCCTCGTTTTCGATCGCCATGGCTTTTCGCAGGTAATGGTTGCCCAGACCGATCGTGATCGACGCGAAGGGAATACTGGGGGGCAGAGCGGCCAGAAACACATTGGCACGAGAGATATATTTGGCGAAGCGCCGGGCGGCGCTGGTTCCCTCCGGGATCGATAGAGTTTTTACGCCAATGATCCGGCCGTCGCGGTCGCGGATCAATTGCCGCGCCTCGCTGAAACGGTGGAAGGACAGGCCCAGGGACAGTGCCGATCGGGTCATCGGCTCCGTAATGAATTTGCCGAGGCCCCAAGCCTTCTTGCCATTGCGGGCGAAGGCACGATGCCCGCGCGCCGCCGGCTTTGCGCGTTTGCGGTAGCTGGCGACCAGGGAATTGTCGGGGTGATAGAGGAACTTGTCGAGCGGCGGGTAGCTAGATTTCTCCTTCCAGACGCCGCCCGCCAGCTTGCCACCGTGCTTCAGGATCCAGTCGATGGTTTCGGGGCTTTCCTCTACGAAGCGGCGCAGGGTCTCCTCCGACACGACGTTCCCGGCCTCTATGCGGAGATATTTCAGCATCTCCTCGGGGTCGTCGTCCTCGCCCTCCTGCTGCTGGATGACGGTCCCGCCGCCGGCGTAGAAGACGCCGCCATTGGCTGCGGTCGATCCGCCGCCGTCATAGCGGTCGACGGCGATTACGCGGAGGCCGCGCTCGAGCGCCTCTACCGCCGCGGCGACACCCGCGCCGCCTAGACCGACCACCACCAGATCCGCCGCCTCGTCCCAGGCGATATCGTCCGGGGAGTCGACGGTCAGCGGCGCTTCGACCGACAGGCCGAGCTCTGCGGCCAGGGGGCTGGTATTCGAGGTCAGAACCGCACCGAAACCTGGCCCAGCACTTCGCGCGGACGGCCGGGCCGGGCGGCGATGGCGGCGGTGTAATTGGCTGTGCCGACAATATAATCGCGGTCGAACAAATTGGTGCCGATCAGCTGCGCGCGCCAGATTCCATCTGCGCTGGTCCAGCCGAGCCGCGCATTGACGGTGCCGTAACTGCCCTGCTGTTCTGGATAATTGCTGACGCCGCCAATGCCGTCATTGGCCGCGGTGAAATAGACCGCCGACTGGACGTGGGTGTCGGCGCCGATGGCGATTTCGCCTGAGTCGGCCAGGTCGAACGTGTAGCTGCCGCCAAGGGTTGCCGACCATTCGGGGGCGTTGTTCAGCCGCTTGCCCGACGCATCGAAGTTGCCAAAGGTTGTGACAAACGCATCGGGGTAGTCGCGGTACTTGGCGTCGAGGTAGGCAATGTTGGCGGTCAGCTCCAGACCGTTTACGGGACGGCCGACGATCTCTGCCTCAATGCCCTTAACGCGCGCTGTCGCGGCGTTTTCGGTGCGCGCGCCAAAGGAGGCGCCGATCTGCACGTAACTTTGCACCTGCAGGTCGGTATAGTCATAGTAGAAGCCCGTTAAGTTGAGGCGCAGGCGGCGATCGAGCAGATCGCTTTTCAGGCCCGCCTCGTAGGACCAGAGTTTTTCCGGGCCATATCCCGCAGACGCGTCGGCGGCATTGCTGGCGCCATAATCATAGCCACCGCTTTTGAAGCCTCGCGTGGCGGAGACGTACAGAAGCACGTCGTCGTTAGGCGTATAGTTGATTCCGAATTTCGGCGTCAGCGCATCGTCCGTGCGGCTGGTGTCGACGATGAAGGGGTCGGGCAAGCCGGGAACGCCGGCAAGCACGAAACCGTCCTCCGCCACATCCGGGTCGGTGTCGGTGCTGGCAGTGAAATAGTCCGACAGGAAATAGCGTTTCCGCTCTTTCGTGTAGCGCAGGCCGGCAACCAATGAGAGCTGGTCTGTAAAATTATATTCGGCCTGGCCGAAGAAGGCATAGGATCTGGCCTTCAGCTCCGGGCGCTGAATGTGGGATGCGCCGAAAGGGAAAAGCGTGAGCGTCAGCGGCTCGCGGTTCTTTTCCCTGAAGTAATAGCCGCCGACCACCCAGTTCAGAGTGTCGCTGTCGCCGGTCAGCGTCAGCTCCTGGCTGAACTGGTGCTGCCGGATCGGGCGCAACTGGTTCAGCAGCATGTCAGTCGAGCTGGCGTCGGCGTCGGCAATGATCGAACCGCGAAATTCGCGGTAGCCGGTCAGGTACCGCAATTCGATACCCGAACCAAGGTCGAAGCTGAGATCGCTGGAGCCGCCGTAATTTTCCAGCACCGTGTGATTATCCCGGTCCATCGAGACCTTGTCGAAATCACCGAGGATGGCATCATCGACCGGGTTGCCCGTCGGCCGGATCAGCTTTGGATAGGCACCGAATGCCCCAGACTGACGCGACCAGTCGGCGCGCACGAGCCATTCGCCAATGCCGCCAAGCGGAACCAGGATCTGACCGCGCACGCCGCGCGATTTCATGTCCTCTAGATCATTACCGGTAGAGACGTTCTCTCTGTAGGCATCGTGGCCCGAAACATCCGCGGCGAGGCTGGCGCGGATGTCACCGGCGATGGGACCGGAAACATAGCCCTGCAGAGCGTAGCGGTCATAGGTGCCGTAACCTGCCTGGACCTGCCCCTCCAGCGTGGACGAAGGACGCCGCGAGATGACGTTGATCGTGCCGCCGACGGAGTTGCGCCCGTAAAGCGTTCCCTGCGGACCGCGCAGAACCTCAATCCGCTCCACGTCGAGAAAGTCGCTGAGATAGCTGAGCGGACGCGCCAGATAGACGCCGTCCAGATGGATCGTCGTGCTGGGATCCGACCCGATGAACACGATGTTTGAGCCGATGCCGCGCAGGAAAAGCTGCGTATAGCCGGACAGGTCAGAAACCTGCAGGCTGGGGACATAGGTGTCGAGATCCTGCACGTCGCGCACGCCGCGATCCTGGAGATCTTCGCCGGAGAGGACGGACACCGCAATCGGAGTGGACTGAAGCGCGGTTTCGCCCATGCGCGTAGCGGTGACGACGATGTCCTGGATGCGGTCGTCGGCAATTTCGTCGGCCGGGGAGGACTGTGGACCATTCTGTGCCAGGGCCGGTGCGGCCATTAGCCCCAGGACGCTGACAAAACAGCGAAGCCAGACAGATTTTTGCATTCTAATTCCCCTCCCTCACTAGGAATTCCGTCGGTCTTTCGCCGCACCGGTAATTCACTACGAAAGAGCCTAGCCGCTCATCCATCACTCTGCAATCGGCGAATTGCCGATAGCTGGTTGACGATTTGCGTAGTAAACCTTAGCTCATCTTACGAATTCGGTGAGTTTGAGATCGGCCACGGAAGGGCCGGCACGGCTGCTGAAAAATGGAGAATGACGATGGGGATGGCGCTGAAAAAGGTTGATGCGACGGAGCCAACACGCGACGAGCTGGTGGAACGCGCACGCGAAATGATTCCGACCCTGAAGGCCCGCGCTGCAAAGGCGCTGGCGGACCGGAAAATTCCTGAAGAGACCATTGCCGAGATGAAGGAGGCCGGTTTCTTCCGCATCCTTCAGCCGCGGCGTTGGGGTGGCTATGAAATGCACCCGAATGTTTTCTTCGACGTGCAGAAGCTTCTTGCAGAAGGCTGCATGTCCACCGGCTGGGTTTACGGCGTCGTAGGCTGCCACCCCTATGAGATGGCGCTGTTCCACGATCAGGCGCAGCAGGATGTGTGGGGCGAGGACAATAGCGTCCTGGTGTCCTCCTCCTATCAGCCGGTCGGCAAGGTCGAGCATGTCGACGGCGGATTCCGCCTGTCCGGCCGCTGGGGCTTTTCCAGCGGATCGCAGCATTGCGACTGGGTGTTGCTGGGCGCGATGGTTCCTACCGAAGAGGGCAACCCGCCGGACATGCGCACGTTTCTGGTGCCGCGGTCCGACTATCAGATCGATGAAACATGGGAAACGTTCGGTCTGCAGGGCACCGGCAGTCACGATGTCGTCGTGGATAATGCCTTCGTTCCGGATTATCGCACCCACAAGGCAAGCGACGGCTTCATGTGCCAGAATCCCGGTCAGAAGGAGAATGACGGGCCGCTGTATAGCTTGCCATGGGCGCAGGTGTTCGTCCGCTCCGTCTCGACAGCTGCTCTTGGCGGCGCGCACGCGGCGGTAAAGGCAGCGGTGGAAATCGCCCAGAGCCGCATTTCCACGAATACCGGCAAGGCGTCCAAGGCCGACCCCATATTGATGGCGGCCATTGCGCGCGCGCATGCCCAGGTTGCCGAGATGGAATTGATGCTGGCGACAAGCTTTGACACGATGATGGACAAGGCGGAGCGTGGCGACGAGCTAACGCTGGATGAGCGCGCGACCTATCGCTATCATTCCTCGACCGTCGTGCGCCGCTCTGCTGAGCTGGTCGACGAACTGCTGCCACTGCTGGGCGGACGGGCCATCTATATGTCGAGCCCGATCGTTCAGCCCTGGCTGGACCTGAATGCGGCGCGCGCCCATGTGGCGAACGATCCAAATAATATGGCCGCAGACCTGGTGAACGGGCTGATGGGCGAGCCGCCTTCCTTCCTGTTCCTGTAATTCTTGGAAAAAGTGGAGGATGGAATGACGCAGGATTTGCGCCGCAAGAGCTATTCCGTGGCGAATGGCTATGAGATCAGTATCGCGGAAAAGGGCGAGGGGACGCCTATCGTCTTCCTGCACGGAAGCGGCCCGGGCGCTTCGGGCGCGTCCAATTTCCGTACCAATGTCGACGCCTTTGCGGCGGCGGGGCATCGCGTATTGCTGCCCGACCTGATTGGCTATGGAGAGTCGTCGAAGCCGGAAGGGATCGACTACACGCTCGATCTGTTTGCGAGCAGTGTCTACGAGGCGCTGGCGGCCGCAGGAGTGGAGTCCGCCGTTCTGGTGGGCAATTCGCTGGGCGGGGGCATCGCCATGCAGATCGCGTTCGACCATCCCGGTTTCGTTACCAAGATGGTGGTGATGGCACCGGGCTGCATCGAGGAATTGCCGGTATATTTCGCGATGCCCGGCATCAGCAAGATGGTGGGCGATTTCACCAGTCCCGACTTCACCGAGGACGATCAGCGCAAACTGGTATCCAATCTGGTCTACGATCCCTCAGTCATCACCGACGAACTGGTCGCCGAGCGCTATGCGGTCGCGCGTACCCAGCCGAAGGATGTGCTGTCGCGTATGAAGACACCCAATCTGGCGCCGCGCCTGGGCGAGCTGGATATGCCCATCCTGGGTTTCTGGGGACTGCAGGACGAATTCTGTCCGGCAAGTGGCGCGCAGCGGTTCCTCGATGCGTGCGAGGACGTGCGCTTCATGACCTTCAACAAGGTCGGCCACTGGGTTCAGGTCGAACGCTCGGCGGAGTTCAACCGGTATAGTCTGGCATTTATCGATGGCTGATACGGATAAGTGGGTAGAAAACCTGTATAAGGCGCTGCGTTCGGGTACGACCATTGCGCCGCTGGTATCCGTGGACCCTTCGCTGTCCATCGACGATGCCTATGCCATTTCACTGGGCACACTGGAGCGGCGCCGCGCGGACGGCGAAAAGGTCGTCGGCAAGAAGATCGGTGTCACGTCGAAGGCCGTGCAGGACATGCTGGGCGTCCACCAACCGGATTTCGGTTTTCTGACCGACCGCATGTGGATCGATGGCGAGACGATCAACATCGAGAAGCACGGGCTTATCCAGCCGCGTGCGGAGGCCGAGATCGCCTTCATCCTGAAGGATTCGCTAAACGGCCCGGGCGTCACCAACGAGGATGTGCTGGCGGCGACGGAGTCGATTGCCCCCTGCTTCGAGATTGTCGACAGCCGCATCGCGGATTGGAAGATCGGTATCGTCGATACGGTTGCGGACAATGCTTCTTGTGGTGTCTTTGCGCTGGGCGATGCGCGGGTCGATCCGCGCGGCCTGGACCTGCCCGGCCTGCATGTGACGGTGCGCAAGAACGGCGAGCCGCTGAGCGAGGGCTATGGTTCGGCAGTGCAGGGGTCGCCCCTGGCTGCGGTGGCCTGGCTGGCAAATACGCTCGGCGCTTATGGCGTGACACTGGACGCCGGCGATGTCATCCTTTCGGGGAGCCTCGTGCCGCTGGAAAATGCACGTGCCGGCGACCTGTTTGAAATGGAGCTGGCGGGCGTGGGCACCTGCGCCGTCCGCTTCGAATGAAGGAGACGCAATGTGGCTAAGGTAAAGGCGGCTATCATCGGATCGGGGAATATCGGCACCGACCTGATGATGAAGATGTTGAAGTCGCCGCAGAATATGGAGCTGGTGGCGGTCGTCGGCATCGATCCGGAATCCGAGGGGCTGGCGATGGCGCGCGAACGCGGCGTCGCCACCACGCATGAGGGGATCGAGGGGCTGCGCAAGCTGCCCTGCTATGCGGATATCGCGATCGCATTCGATGCCACATCCGCCGGGGCGCACAAGAAGCATGACGAGGTGCTGCGCGCAGACGGTAAGCAGGTCGTCGACCTGACCCCGGCCGCGATTGGCCCCTTCACGATTCCGCCGGTCAATATGGAGGCGAACCTCGACCAGCCGAACGTCAATATGGTGACGTGCGGCGGCCAGGCGACCATTCCCATGGTGGCCGCGGTCAGTCAGGTTGCGACCGTGCACTATGCGGAAATCGTGGCGTCGGTCTCCTCGCGGTCCGCAGGGCCGGGAACGCGCGCCAATATCGACGAATTCACGCGTACGACCGCCAGCGCCATCGAGCAGGTGGGCGGCGCCACGCGCGGCAAGGCGATCATCATTCTGAACCCCGCCGAACCGCCAATGATCATGCGCGACACCATCTTTACCCTGTCCGAAGGCGCCGATGAGGACGCCATTCGCGCGTCGGTAGAGGCGATGGTTGCCCGCGTGCAGAAATATGTTCCCGGCTATCGCCTGAAGCAGGCGGTGCAGTTCGAGCGGTTCGGGGACAATCACCCACTGAAGATTCCGGGGCAGGGCGAATTTACCGGCCTGAAGACCTCCATATTCCTGGAGGTGGAGGGCGCAGGCGATTATCTGCCCAGCTATTCCGGCAATCTGGACATCATGACCGCCGCGGCAAAGGCCACCGGCGAATTGCTGGCGGAGCGGATCCTCGAAGGGAAGAAGGTAGCGGCATGACTTTCGATGTGAACAGCCAGAAGCTTTATATTCAGGACGTTACGCTGCGCGACGGCATGCACGCTATTCGCCACATGTACGGCCTGGACCATGTACGCGACATCGCCAAGGCGCTCGACAAGGCAGGGGTCGCCGCGATCGAGGTCGCGCATGGCGACGGCCTGTCGGGCACCAGCTTCAACTATGGATTTGGCGCGCATACCGACTGGGAATGGCTGGAAGCCGTGGCGGAAGTGCTGGACAAGGCGGTTCTGACGACGCTGATCCTGCCGGGGCTGGGCACGGTCGAGGAACTGCGCCGCGCCTATGATCTGGGTGTGCGCTCCGTGCGCGTTGCGACGCATTGCACGGAAGCAGACGTGTCGAAACAGCATATCGGCATCGCGCGCGATCTGGGCATGGACGTATCCGGCTTTCTGATGATGAGCCACATGATCGACGCCGAGGCGCTGGCGCAGCAGGCCGTGCTGATGGAAAGCTATGGCGCGCATTGCGTCTATGTGACCGACAGTGGCGGTGCGCTGGACATGGACGGCGTGCGCGAACGGTTCCGCGCCTATGACAAGGTCCTGAAGCCCGAGACGGAGCGCGGCATGCATGCGCACCATAATCTGGGACTGGGCGTCGCGAACTCGATCGTCGCCGCGCAGGAGGGCGCGGTGCGCATTGACGCAAGCCTCGCCGGCATGGGCGCGGGCGCGGGCAATGCGCCGCTGGAGGTCTTCATCGCCGCCGTTGACCGCAAGGGCTGGGACCATGGCTGCGACGTGATGTCCCTGATGGATGCGGCAGAGGATCTGGTGCGGCCGCTGCAGGACCGGCCCGTCCGTGTGGACCGGGAAACGCTGTCGCTGGGCTATGCAGGCGTTTATTCCAGCTTTCTGCGGCATGCGGAAAAGGCCGCCGAGGATTATGGCCTGGATACGCGCACGATCCTCGTCGAACTGGGCCGCCGCAGAATGGTGGGCGGTCAGGAGGACATGATCGTCGACGTGGCGCTGGACCTGGTAAAGGCGCGAGAGGAAGCCGCGTGAGCGGCTATTCGCTGCACCAGCCCTGTCCGGTCGATGAAGTGCCGGCATGGGATTATGAAACCGATGTCGCCATCGTCGGCTTTGGCGCCGCCGGTGCCTGCGCCTCCATCGAGGCGGCGGGCACGGGCGCCGACGTGCTGCTGTTCGAGCGTAATTCCGGCAGCGGCGGAGCCTCCGGTCTGTCGGGGGGAGAGATCTATGTCGGTGGCAGCGGCGGCAGCGATGCGCAGCGTGCCGCCGGGTTCGAGGACAAGACCGAAGATTTCGCCGCCTATCTGAAGGCCGCAGGCGGACCATGCGTGGATGAGGCAAAGTGCGATCTTTATGCGCACGAATCGCTGAAGCACTTTGACTGGCTGAAAGCGCAAGGGGTGCCCTATCGCGGCAATTATCTGCCCGGGAAAGTCATCGAGCCGACCGACGATTCAACGCTGATCTGGTCCGGCAGCGAAGCGGCCTACCCGTTCTGCGAAATCGCGAAGCCGGCGCCGCGCGGCCATGTCATTCAGCATATGGGCTGGGGCGGGGGCCGCCCGTTCGTCGACATATTGGAACGGCGTGCGCGCGAACTGGGCGTGGAAGTTATCCCCGATGCGCGTGCGGTCGCCCTGATCGAGGATAAGGACGAAGGCTGCGTTGTCGGCGTCATCATGCGTATCGACAATGTCGACCGCTACGTGCGCGCCCGCAGCGGCGTGGTGCTGGCAACCGGCGGCTTCGTGATGAGCGAAGAGATGCGGCGGCGTTATTGCCCCGAGACCTTTCGCATCAATTCGCCCATCGGCGACAAGGATGACGGTTCAGGCATACTGCTGGGGATGAGTGTCGGAGGTGACGCAATCCACATGGACCAGTTCTTCACGACCTGTCCCTGGACCATGCCGGAACCGCACGCGCACGGTGTTTTCGTAAACCAGGCGGGACAGCGCTTCATCAACGAGGATTGCTATCACGGCAGGGTGAGCCGCTATGCCGTCGATCAGCTGGGCGACCGTGTCTATCTGCTGCTGGATCAGGCGCATTTCCTGCAGCCGATCGACCTTGCCGCAATGTCCATCGCAGGAACCGGCGATAGCTGGGAAGAGGTTGAGGCGGAACTGGAAATGGTGCCCGGTACGCTGTCGGCGACCATGTCCCTTTACAATGAACATGCCCGCGAAGGCCGCGACCCGCTGTTCGGGAAACGCGCGCCCATATTGACCCCGCTGGACCAGGGGCCGTTCGTGGCGCTGGAGCTGAATTTCGCGACGACCTATTTCAGCTTTTTCACGCTGGGCGGCCTTCACACCTCCGTCGATGGCGAGGTGCGGGGCAGGGACGGCGCGCCGATCCCGGGCCTGTTCGCCGCTGGGCGCTGCACATCGGGCCTGCCGGCATGGGGACATGGCTATAGTTCCGGCATGAGCCTGGCGGATTGCACGTTCTTTGGACGGCGCGCGGGACTGAGCGCGGCGGCGGCGAAAGCCGGCACGAAGGCACGCCAGATCGCCTGAACCAGAGGTGTTCGCCCGTCTAGTCCAAACGGACGATGCGCGGGCCTTGGGGGCCATTAGGGTGGGACCGGACCGGCACGAGACCGGATGGTGAGGAGAATGACACATGAAATTTTCAATTATCTATGAAGCGCAGATGGTGGACACCTCGCGCGAGGCCGAGGCTCGCTGCTTTGAGGAGATCGTCGAGCAGGTCATGCTGGCCGAGGAGGTGGGTTTTGACACCATCTGGGCCGTCGAGCACACCGCACTGACGCAATATGCGCACATGTCCGCGCCGGAGACGTTCCTGGCCTATATCGCCGGTCGCACCAAGACCATCGGCATCGGCCATGGCGTTGTCTGCCTGCCGCCGGCGATGAACCATCCGGTAAAGGTCGCCGAACGCATCGCGACGCTGGATATTCTTTCGGGCGGCCGCGTACATTTCGGCATGGGCAAGGGCGGCACGCAGCAGGAGGCTGGCACATTCGGCTATGACCTGGCCGACCTGCAGCCGATGATCGACGAGAGCATGTACCTGATCCCGAAGATCATGGTCGAGGACGAGATCGAGCATGACGGGGAATATATCAAGATTCCACGCCGCCCGATCCATCCGAAGCCGGTGCAGAATCCGCATCCGCCGCTTTATTATGCCTGCACGCGCGAAGCGACGCTGACGCTGGCTGGCAGCCGCGGCATTGGTGCGCTGGTTCTGGGCTTCTCCGGTCCGGAAGAGATCGCGAAGAAGAACAAGATCTATCGCGAAGCGTTCGCCAACCGAAAGGCGGAGGACCAGGTAGGTTATCGCCCCACCGAGCATCTGGCGGCATTCTGTGCAGCCTGCGTGCTAGACGACCGGGACGAGGCACGGCGTATCGGACTGCGCGGTCAGCGATTCTTCGCAGAGGCCATCGCGCACTGGTATCAGGGCGGTCCGAAGCCGACCCCGGTCGACCTGTCCGCCGAGGAGCAGGAAGCCGCGCTGGGTCAGAGCAAGGAGGCAATTGTCACCTATCTGTCCGAAGAGAAGATCGAGATCGGCGACGAGCACACCAGCAATTATGCCGTCGCGCAGGACGCCTATGGTACGCCGGAGGATTGCATCCGTTATGTTACCCGCCTGCGTGAAGCCGGCGCGGACGAGGTGCTGTTCCTGTTCCAGATGGGCGGTATCCCGCATGAGACGATCATGGAGACGATCCGCAATATCGGCGAGAAGGTGATCCCGCACTTCCGTGAAGCCAATCAAGAAGCGATCGCGGCCGAATGAGCGCGTCCGCGTTCGAGGGGCGCGTCGCACTCGT
>TARA_R100000501_G_scaffold17055_2_pt1 | contig 35539 bp, 30 predicted proteins | sample TARA_R100000501 | Tara Oceans TARA_R100000501 (sample SAMEA2620120) | marine metagenome | biome: marine biome (ENVO:00000447); feature: mesopelagic zone (ENVO:00000213) & marine oxygen minimum zone (ENVO:01000065); material: "saline water (ENVO:00002010), including plankton... | reverse complement strand
AGCTTGCAGTTCTTAACGTCCTGCAAAGAAGCGAGAATTATACAGACCTCGCTCAGTCTGTCAACCCTCAGAACGTTTATTTATCAGCGTTGAGGGCCGCCTGTCGAAACAGAACGGCGCATTCTACAGGTTGAATTGAATACGTCAACAGGAAGTTTTTCTTGATTGTTTTAGGGTTACGCTAGTCTTATGAATTGATAAGAAAAATACTGATTAAATAATTACAATTTACTCATTTGCCACTCTCAATCCAGTCGTTTTTTGGGTCATAGCACTCCACGTGCGCCAAGAGAGAGATACTTTATACTTACTTTGATACGAGGCGAATCTAGGAATTGGTAAATAATTGACGATATGCCCTAGGCGAACAACCGTAATATTTTTTAAAAACTCGACTGAAATGCGACATATTGTTAAAACCGTATCGCATAGCAATCTGGGTGATAGAAAGACGGGAATAAAAAACGTTTGCCAGACAATGCCGACATAGCTCCAATCTCTCTTCAGTCAGGAAGCGCATCAGCGAAGTATTTTCTTCGTTGAATAGGTTATTAAGATAACGTTTCGATAAGCCTGTCGCATCAGCAATTTTTGTTGCTGTGAGTTCTGGGTCGCTCATTGCACTCTTTATATATTGTTTGATACGTATCAACATAATCTGACGGTGGCTGGTTGTTGTCAGCTTATTTTCAATAACCTGCCCTAATGACAAGGTCAACATATCGACCACTGGCTGCGATAATAATTGAAACTGTGACCTGGAAAATTGTTCCAGTTGTTTAACGGTAGATTGAATAAAACTACTGGTGACAGAACCAATGCCCTCAGCCGAAGGAATCCGGGTAGCTGTAATTCTTCCAATATTATTTAGCCGTTGATCCAGAATCTTGCGGGGGATAGAAATTAATATCTTGGAAAAAGCTTCTGGAATAGTAATTCTGTGCGGCTGAGTCGCATCATAAATCGTCATTTCACCTGGTTTGAGAAAAACTTCTCTGCCACCCTGCTCCAACTTGTACTTCCCGGAAGTAAGCAGGACCATGAAATAGCAATCCTGACTTGAATGGGAAGGCTCTTGAGGTAATCGCTCCAATGTAATTGCATTGGATTGAATGGGTGATAGCCGTACACCTTCTTGCCAGGGATAAATCAACATATCATTGAACAGCACCATTTCCTGAGGCGGCGTAATATCGACGTTGGCATATTCCCGGCCAATGACTTCCTTCAGCCACTCTACCCGCTGAGCGCTGGGTTGTTGCTCAGTGCAGAAACGCTGCCCATCAAGACGAACAAGCGAATCAGGACCATCAGCTATCTGGCCTGGAGGAGCAATCAGTGCGTTTGTCATAACTCATCACCCAAATGTACAAGGATTTCTGCCGTTAGAGTAAAGAATACTCATCTTAAGCTCGGCATACTGCTGCTGTATTTCAGAATAATAACAGGAGAGAGCATGAAACAGAATGATAACCACGCTGGTAATGTGGTGCTGATAAGAGGTGCCTGCTTGTGGATACTGATGGCTTTATTACTGGCTTGGTCACTGGTTGGTATCTATAACCAGATTGGTTTTCTGGAGACTTTATTTCCGGGTAAACCTATGCGTGTGTTGCAGGCACATATCGACTTTTTACTAATGAGTGCTTTGATTCTGGGATTTTATGCTGCAAGGATTGGATTGCCATGGCATGTTCGCTGGGCGATGGTAACGGGGGCGTTTACCAATTCCAGTCTTTTTTTATTGTATGCAATGTTTCCTGAATTGGATCCGCTATCAGAAACATATACTCCTGCAGGTGTCTGGTTCACAGCTTTTAATATCTATTTATATTCAAGTCTATTAATAACCAGTTATGGCTTTGGTAAAGCTGCAGTTATTATATTTCTGACCACTCTTGAAAACGATTCAAGCGCAAAAAATTGTAAGCGATGTGGTCGACATCTGATGTGACAGCAGATTCATACCAGGCTAATAAATAATATTTTACAAAGAATCAAGTGGTAGAGATACGGGCAAATTTACGCTTGCCTACTTGAAAAACACCTTCGACACCCATCTTAATTAATAAGGATTTATCCTCTACTTTTTCGCCGTCGATTTTGACAGCCCCCTGCTGAATCATTCGCATTGCATCTGAGGTGCTACTTGTCAGCCCGGCCTCTTTAAGAACATTGGCTATTGGCATACCTTCAGCTCCAACAGCCAAAGTTACCTCAGTGATATCATCTGGGATTTCACCCTTTTTGAATTGATTTTCAAAATCCTGACGAGCTTGTGGTCCAGCATCTTCGCCATGAAAGCGAGAAACAATTTCCTCAGCAAATAACTTTTTAATCTCAACCGGATTCCTTCCCTCTGCTGTTGATTGCTTCCAATCAGCAATTTCATCCAATGACTTAAAACTGAGCAGTTCAATATAACGCCACATCAGTTCATCAGAAATTGACATGAGTTTGCCGAAGATATCCTTCGGACTTTCATCAATACCAATATAGTTAACCAGCGATTTGGACATTTTCTGCACACCATCCAGCCCAACCAGAAGTGGCATCGTCAAAACGCATTGTGGTGATTTTCCATAAGCCTTTTGTAATTCTCGTCCCATCAACAAGTTAAATTTCTGATCTGTTCCACCAAGTTCTACGTCAGCATCAAGCACAACAGAGTCATATCCTTGAATTAAAGGATATAAAAACTCATGAATAGCAATAGACTGGCCTGTTGTGTAACGTTTATGAAAATCATCACGCTCCAGCATACGGGCAACGGTATGGTGAGAAGCTAACCGAATCATATCGGCAGAAGATAACTCGTTCATCCAATGCGAATTGAAAACGACTTGAGTGCGTGCTGGATCCAGAATTTTGAATACTTGTTGTTGGTAAGTTTCCGCATTGCATTTGACCTGCTCAGGCGTTAATGGCTGGCGCGTCACATTTTTACCGGTTGGATCGCCAATCATCCCAGTAAAATCGCCAATCAAAAATAGAATCTCGTGTCCCAATTCCTGAAACAGACGCAACTTGTTAAGGAGTACCGTATGTCCAAGATGCAAGTCCGGCGCAGTAGGGTCAAAACCAGCTTTAATACGCAGTGGCTTACCACTTTCCAGCTTTTCTATCAGTTCTTTTTCAACCAGAATTTCTTCTGCTCCACGACGGATTTCTGCCAAGGTTTCTTGTACAGTTGTCATCATCGTTCTCCGCACATTAAAAATTGGCGGGCAATATAACACAAGATCTTGACCTGAAGGGGTTTCAATTCTGTGTAAATGCTGAGAGAATTGCACGAATTTACTATAAACAGGGAATGCCCATGAAGAAACGTAACAGACTTCTGAGCTCATCACAGCAATCAAAGTTATTTAAATCTGAATCGCTGTCTCCCCATAAAAACCGACATATCACTATTTTGTCGTTACTGGCATTAACCGGTATATTCATCACTGGGATTGTACTTGCTACAAGCGAACCAAGCGCCACGACAAGTCAAACTCAGCCAGTACAGCTGCCGAACATGCCTGAAAATACTGAAGCCACGACCTCAGAATTAGAAACAGCTATTAATTTACCCTCTCAGCCCTCTTCGGAACCTACACCCTCAGCTGATATTGTTACCATTGAAGAAGATCAACCTGTAACCACGAATGCTGCTTTGAGTGAATCTGCTGAAATTGAACGGCTGCATCTGAATCAACCGAAAGCAGCCCCTGAAAATGCATCAGATATTACTATCTTAAATGATGCCTTATCAGATTCTCCAGCTGACAGTGAAACCGCTTCAGACGAACTGAGTTGGCAAGAAATTGAAGTAAAATCAGGCGATAACCTTTCCTTGATTTTTCCCCGTGCAGGTTTAACTGCACGTGATGTTTATGTTGTTGCCCAGACGGCTGGTGAAGATGCAAAAGCCCTTCTCAATCTCAGACCCGGTCAAGTGCTTCGTTTTGGAACAGTGACGGATAATGAGCAGAAGCTGGAACTGAAACAGCTGCAATTACAATTAACTCCAATGAAAACATTGACCTTAACGTCAACTGAAAAAGGCTTTGAAACAGATCTCATTGAACGAGAACTCGATAAGCACCGCCAACTGGTTGCGGGTGAAATTCAAAGCTCACTCTTTTTAGATGCCCAAAAAGCCGGCATGTCAGATAAATTGATTATGCAAATGGCGCACATTTTCGGTTGGGATATCGATTTTGCATTGGACTTACGTCAGGGTGACAGTTTTAAAGTTATTTATAATGAAAACTTCCTGGATGGAGAGAAGATTGCTGATGGTGAAATCCTGGCAGCAGAATTTACCAATCGCGGCAAAACCTTCCGAGCTATTCGATTCACTGACAGCAATGGTGAAAGTCGTTTTTACACCCCAGACGGCGACAGCATGCGTAAAGCATTTACACGTACCCCTGTTCCTATTTCACGTATAAGTTCAGGCTTTAATCCAAATCGTAAACACCCTGTATTAAAAACTAACCGTCCCCACCGTGGCGTTGACTACGCTGCTGCAACTGGAACGCCTATTCTGGCAACTGGCGATGGCAAAGTAGCATTCGTTGGTAATAAGGGCGGTTATGGTCGTACAGTTATCCTGTCACATGGTGGACGATACACCACGCTATTTGCCCATATGTCTAAATATAAGAGTGGTATTCGCGCTGGCCAACGGGTAAGACAAGGTGAAGTCATTGGATATATTGGTAGCAGTGGACTAGCAACCGGGCCACATTTGCATTACGAATTCCGAATCGACGGCGTGCATAAAAACCCATTAACCGTCACTTTACCTAAAGCTGAACCGATTCCTGGTCAATATCTGGCAGAGTTCAAAACGCTGTCACTACCATTGCTTGCCAGCTTGGATAATCTGCAAGTTCCAACATTGGCATTTCGTCAAGACTAGCCATATCAATAATGGGACTTTATGTCGGTGTAATGTCAGGCACTAGTCTTGATGCAATTGATGTTGCATTAATCGAGACATCACCGACCGACCAACCGAAATTAATTGGTTTTCATAGTGCGGATTTTTCGAAAGATCTGCAAACTGCTTTAAGAACATTAATCCGCTCTCAACAATGTCAGCTATCCCAGTTGGGCGAGCTCGACATCCAGCTTGGCCATGCCTATACAGACGCGATATTTAATCTGCTGGAATCTGCTGATGTGTCACCCCATCAAGTTGATGGTATTGGTTGTCATGGCCAGACAGTTTTTCACTCTCCTGACTCAATTTATCCCTTTAGCATGCAAATCGGCAATGGTAATGTTATTGCGGAAAAAACCGGTATAACCACAGTATGTGACTTCCGTCAGCGTGATATGGTAAATGGAGGTCAGGGAGCACCATTAGTTCCAGCCTTCCACGCTGCTATGTTTCGTTCTGATAGCGAAAACAGGGTCATCGTCAATATTGGTGGCATTAGTAATATCACCATCTTAACCAAAGCCCCACATAGTTCACTTCAAGGATTTGATACCGGGCCAGGTAACACTCTGATGGATTCCTGGATACAAAAGCATAAACATCAGGCTTTTGATAATGACGGGCTATGGGCTGAAGCTGGGGAGGTTAATCAATCCCTGTTATTAACTTTAAAGTCTGATCCCTATTTCAAACGGGAAATCCCTAAAAGCACAGGTTGTGAATTATTTAACCAAAACTGGTTAATGCAGAAGATAATTGCTGCTAATTGCGCAGATCTACCACCACAGGATATTCAAGCCACACTCTTGGCATTAACCGCGTCGACAATTGCAGATGCTATTCATCAATACGCCGCTCAAACAGACAAACTTTATATCTGTGGTGGTGGGGCAAAAAATACTGCTTTAGTTAAGCAACTAAGGAAGGATTTAGCGCCGATTATTGTCGGCACTACCGCTGAAATCGGTTTAGATCCACAATGGGTCGAGTCGGCCGCCTTTGCATGGTTTGCTGAACAGACTTTGCAACATAACGCACTTGATTTGCGCCATTTAACAGGTGCTAGGCAACCCAGTATATTAGGTGCCATCTATTGGTCCAGAAAAGCCTCGTAGTCAGCGGAAGACATTAATTCTGCAGCTATTTCTTCATACGGAACCTCAGAGCGAAACCGCACAATCCATCCATTGTTAAAAGGTTCCTGATTAATCAGTTCAGGCATTTCGACCAGTTGCTGATTTATTGCAATGACTTCACCACTAATCGGCATAATCACATCCGAGGCTGATTTTACCGATTCAATGACTGCACACTCTTCACCCGCTGCAAACTGTTGCCCTTCAGCAGGCAACTCCACAAATACAATATCTCCAAGGCTATTCTGAGCATGTTCAGTGATACCAAGTGTAAAAATTCCATCACCTTGCTCTTCCAGCCAAATATGAGACTCACTAAAAAAATAATCTTCTATATTATTCATCAATGATACGTCCATATATTTTGTTTAAGGCACTTAAATTACCTGAGCAATATTCAGAGAGCATATTCCACTCAAACTGCCACATCCAGTTATCTTCCATGGTACCGGGAACATTCATTCGATGTTCACCACCTAACTCAAGTAAATCCTGCATAGGAATAACGGCAAGTTGAGAGACTGATTTTAATGCTACCCGGATAAGTAACCAGGGCATTGCTTCATCGCTGGGTCCGATATATTGATGCATATGATGCCGGGTTGCATCATCAAGCTCATGATACCATCCAAGACTGGTGTTGTTATCGTGAGTGCCGGTATAAGTAATACTATCCCTGCAGTGTTGATGTGGAAGATAAGGATTGTCAGCATCACCCCCAAAGGCAAATTGCAGAATCTTCATGCCAGGCATGGCAAATTGTTCTCGTAACGCAGTTACTTCTTCAGTGATTATTCCCAGATCTTCGGCAACAAGAGGAAGCTCACCAAAGTTTGCTACCAATTTATTAAATAACGCTTCACCTGGGGCTTTACCCCACTCACCTTCCATTGCCGTTTCGCAACTGGCCGGAATCTCCCAACATGACTCAAACCCCCTGAAATGATCTATACGGATTAAATCAAACAGCTCGAGCTGAGTCGACAAACGTTTTACCCACCAATCAAAATCTTCGTCAATGTGCGCCTGCCATTCATAAAGCGGGTTACCCCAACGTTGTCCCGTTGCAGAAAAATAATCAGGCGGAACACCGGTTACCTTTGTGGCCTGCCCTGTCTCATCGAGGGTAAACAATTCCGGTGCTGCCCATACATCGGCACTGTCATGGGCAACGAAAATTGGCATATCACCAAACAATTTGACGTTCTTCTGATTGGCATAGGTTTTTAAATTGTTCCATTGCTGGAAAAACAGAAACTGTTCAAATCGGCGAATATTCAGGGATTCTGCACGTTGCTCAGCCAAGTCTTTCAGCGTGGCCGGGTCTCTGTCACGAAACTCAACTGGCCAGTCAAACCATGGTAGTGCATGATTCAGATTACGTATTTCACGATACAGAATATAATCTTCCAACCAAAATGCCTGTCGCTGACAAAAACTATCAAAGGCAGCCCAGTCAGCCTCATTAGCATTTTCGTAGAATTGCTTGTAAGCATTTGCCACGATTGTGTAGATTTTTTTACCCGCCAGATCTTCGGTGTGCACCCAGGGTTGAGCTTTAATATAAGCTTCACATAACAGTTTGTTATTGCCAGCATGAGCCGATAAACATTGATAAGGCGAACCATCATCATGGGTAGGTCCTAATGGCAGCATCTGCCAGACTGTTACCCCTGATTGGTGCAAAAAATCCACAAAACGGTAGGCATCTGCCCCTAAGTTTCTACTGGGTAAACTGGTGATATGCAGCAATACACCGGTCCGACGATTATCAAAGATATGAGCCTGTTTCATTAATTAGCCGCCACGACGCATTGTGCCACCCTGCTCGGCTTCTCCTCCTCCTAATGACACAACCTCTGACAATATTTGAGGCACTTCTTCTCCCAACATTTGATAAAGGTTTGATAAATGCAAACGGAACAGTCGTTCAAAATCACTGACACTGTCTGCTGCGTTGTAATCGCCAAACCACCAGAACCAATCCGATCCCTCACAAATAGCCAGCTGTTTATCAATTGCCTGTAGCAGATCTTCATCAATCTCTGCAGCAGCAATTTTTTCGTCATAAACCTGTTTAGCCTGACTCAGCAGATCCCATGCCCGATTTTTATCAACATCACCAATCCAGGTGGAGAAAGTACCGTAAACCCAGCTACCAGCTACCATTTCAGGTAATAATGCGGGTTTAACGCCATTCTCCAGACAATCTGAGAAAGTGGTCAATTCTATATCCGGATGTCTGGAAAGCTGTTTATACAGGCTTTGCAAAAAATAAAACCCATTATAGGAATAATGTTCCCAGGCATTTTCTCCATCCAGAATGACTGAAACAACTCTATCGGCATCACCCTCTGTCGTAGCTTTAATATTAGTCAGATGATGAATAAAGTCGTTAACAGCATCTTCAGCACTCCATTTGGTATAGGTAAAACCAATTAAATCGGATAAACCATCATCTCGGAAAAAGCATGCAGGACCTACCGCTTCTAGTTGATAAGGCTTATGAATGCTACTGTCAGGCAAAGCACTTTTCTGCAGACTGTTTCGTAAGACATTTTCACCACTGGCAGTCCAACTAAAGCCATGTTTGGCTATCGACTCAATAGTTGGCTTTGAAACTGCACCTTCAGATGGCCAGCAGCCTTTGGGACGGAAACCAAAAAATGACTCAAATACTTCCAGACCTTTTTCCATATGCCAATCGGTGCGGACATCTCCACCAGGATACTGCCGAATTTGTGGCAACAGGGCATCCGGCATCGCTTCCAGCGTGCTATTAATATCCAGTAATAATGGCACTATCGGATGAGCGTAAGGCGTTACCGATAACTCAACTTTTTTGGCCTCTGCGAGTCGTCGATAACGTGGAATAACATCACTCAGCAACTCACCAATAACGATCATCAATTGCCGGCGATCATGAAAATTAAATTGCTGGCCTTTTTTCATTAAGGCCTGAATACGAATATCGTTGCGCCTCACTGACTCGCCCATCCACACCAGATGGTACCAAACCAGCATATCCACCAGGAATTGATCATTTAGGTAGGCCAGACGCTGCTTCTCTTCCAAGACCCAGCATGCCATTTCAGCAAGTTTTGCAAATATTGGAAACGGCGCTATAAGCTTCTCATCATTGGCGCGCAGACAAGCATTTAGTATTGTTTGGCGCTCTTCAATATGAACTGGTTGCACCGGTGAATCCAGCGCAATTAACAAAGGATCTTTCAGACATCCTGTTCCTTTAAAGCGGCCTTTCAGTTGCTGATCATAATCATCAATCTGTTCCAGTAAGGTAGGTGCGAAATTAACCACCGCCCGAGCCTCAGGGATTTGTTCGAGATGCCAGGCCATATCGACATAATCTTTTATTGCATGCAAATAGGTCCAAGGGAGCTGATAGCTTCCGCCCATCGGTTCACTATATTGCGGCTGGTGCATGTGCCAGCATAAAACGACTTTTAATTTATCGGACATAACGGTAATTTTGCCCCAGCATTTCAGGTGTGACTAATACAACACCATTGGGTGAAACTTCAAAACGTTGAGCATCAAGTTCAGGATCTTCGCCAATAACCGTTCCTTCAGGGACGATACAGCCTTTATCAAGCACAACTTTCTTCAGGCGACAGTGCCTGCCCACAGAGACATCCGGTAATACCACACTATCTTCTATCAGACTGAAACTATGGACTTCTACATTGGAAAACAGAACCGAGTGCCTCACAACGGATCCGGAAATAATGCACCCCCCTGAGACCATTGAATCAACAGCCATACCCCGCCGATCGTCATCATCAAAAACAAACTTGGCAGGCGGCAATTGGGCCTGATGCGTCCAGATTGGCCACTCTTCGTCGTAAAGATTCAGTTCTGGTGTAACACCAATTAATTCAAGATTCGCCGACCAGAAAGCATCTATTGTTCCCACATCACGCCAGTATCCTGGATCATTGCCCTGCACATCTTTGTAAGGAAAAGCGACAACTTTATATTTCTCAATTAAGGACGGGATAATGTCATGACCAAAGTCATGACTGGATCTTGAATTGTCAGCATCCTTTATCAACTGCTCATACAAGAAACCAGCATTGAAAATATAAATCCCCATTGAAGCCAATGCAACATCATCATGCCCCGGAATCGGCGTTGGATTTGCAGGTTTTTCATTAAAAGCGATAATACGGTGATTCAAATCAACCGACATGACCCCAAAAGCTCTGGCCTGGTCCAATGGTACCTCGATACAACCAATAGTCATATCGGCATTTTGCGCAACATGTTCAGCCAACATATCACCATAATCCATTTTGTAAATATGATCGCCTGCCAGGATCAATACATACTCAGGGCCATGATTGCGTAGAATGTCGATATTCTGATATACCGCATCGGCGGTGCCGGTATACCAACCCTGCTCGGTACGCTGTGAGGCTGGCAACAACTCGACAAACTCTCCCAAAGCACCACGCATAAAGCCCCAGCCCTGTTGGATATGTCTTATCAATGAATGCGCTTTATACTGTGTTAACACCCCTACTCTGCGGATCCCCGAATTGACGCAGTTTGATAGAGGGAAATCTATAATCCTGAATTTTCCACCAAAGGGTACAGCGGGTTTTGCACGCCAACCAGTCAGTTGTTTCAAACGTGAACCACGCCCGCCTGCTAGAATCAACGCCAGAGTATCTCTGGTCAGTCGACTGACAAAACGCGTGCTATTATTTTTGGGCATATTCAAATCTCCAGCCAGCTATGCAGTGAAATATGTTGTAATGGCTTTAAGCGTGCCACATCGTTAAGGTGGACAGCAATAGAAAAATTTACGGGACAGTATATCTATGGTTTTTGAACAAAATTTGACAGATGACCAACTTAAAATCATAGAAGCCAGACATCATGATCCTTTTGCAGTTTTGGGTCGTCATCCGACCAAAAGCGGCGTGTATGTCAGGGCTTTCTTACCTCATACCGAATCCGCCACGGTAGGAAACAATCTGCCTATGAAGCGGGTTGAGGGTACAGATATTTTTGAGTGGACAGGCCGTTCTGATGATTTAGAAACGCCATACCAGATTCATCGTACCACTTCACAAAATCAAATTCAGAGTCATTACGATCCGTACTGCTTCCCACCGCAAATTTCGGATTACGATCTGTATTTGTTTGCGGAGGGTAAACACTGGCATGCCTACCGAATTCTGGGATCTCACAAGCGCACAGTAAACGGTGTACAAGGTGTGATGTTTGCCACCTGGGCACCCAATGCCCAACGTGTCAGCGTTGTCGGCACATTCAACCGTTGGGATGGACGCTGTCATCCCATGCGTTCCAGAGGCAGTACTGGTGTATGGGAATTATTCATTCCAGGTCTGGAAATTGGTGAACTCTACAAATTTGAAATACGTAACTATCATGATGGCAGTCTGCATCTGAAAATGGATCCATATTGCCAGCAGGCAGAACTTCGTCCCGGTACTGCATCAGTGATTTTTGACAGCAACTATCAATGGCAGGACAAAGAATGGATGTCCAACAGAGAGCATACAAAATGGCTCCATGCGCCACATAGCGTTTATGAAGTCCATCTCGGTTCCTGGCAAAAGCGCAGTGATGGCAGCTTCTGCAGTTACCGCGAACTTGCCGACAAACTGGTGCCATACGTCCGTAAAATGGGCTTCACTCATATTGAGCTTTTACCGATCACCGAACACCCTCTGGATATTTCCTGGGGTTATCAAACCACAGGTTATTATGCTGCAACCAGCAGGTTCGGCTCACCGGATGATTTTCGATATTTTGTCGACCAATGCCATCAAAATAATATTGGTGTGTTACTGGATTGGGTGCCTGGACATTTTCCCAAAGACAGCTTCGGCCTTGCCAAGTTTGATGGTACCGCGCTCTATGAACATGAAGATCCCCGTCGTGGAGAACACCAGGACTGGGGTACATTAATCTTTAATTACGGCCGCAACGAGGTTCGTAACTTCCTGTTATCCAGTGCATTTTTCTGGCTGGAAGAATGCCACATAGATGGATTACGCGTCGATGCAGTCGCGTCGATGCTTTATCTCGATTATTCACGTCAGGAAGGTCAATGGTTACCTAATATTCATGGTGGCCGTGAGAATCTTGAGGTCATCAGCTTTCTCAAAGAAGTTAATACCATACTGCATCAGTCTCACCCTGGTTGTATTATCGCCGCGGAAGAATCCACCTCCTATCCAATGGTTTCTCGACCAGCAGATATGGGCGGACTGGGTTTCTCGATGAAGTGGAATATGGGCTGGATGCACGACATCCTTGAGTATATGAAACAGGATCCGATTCATCGTCGCTATCATCATGATCAGCTTACCTTTGGTTTGCTTTATGCATTTACCGAAAATTTTGTATTGCCTTTTTCACATGATGAAGTTGTACATGGTAAAGGTTCGATGCGATACAAAATGCCCGGAGATGAGTGGCAGCAATTTGCTAATCTGCGATTACTTTATACCTTTATGTACAGCTATCCCGGCAAAAAATTATTATTTATGGGATCAGAATTTGGTCAGGGCAGTGAGTGGAATAGTGAAAAAGCACTGGAATGGTATTTACTGGATTACCCAAAACATCAGGGCCTATTACAGCTGGTCACTGATTTAAATAAAGTCTACCGAGAGAGCCCGGCGCTTCATTATCATGACTTTGATGCACATGGGTTCGAATGGATTGATTGCAATGATCGGGAACAGTCCGTACTAAGCTACCTGCGACAGGGACAGGATTCCATCGCTGTGGCAGTGTTCAATTTCACACCTGTCGTGAGGGATAATTATCGCATTGGTGTGCCTGAAGCAGGCGAATATGAGGTTGTCATCAATTCTGACTCGGAGTACTACAGTGGCAGTAATTATTCTGTTAGTCAGGTAATTCAGAGCGATTCAATAAGCTGGTCTGACAGACCTTACTCAATTGTTTTGAACTTACCACCTTTGGCTGGATTGATTATTCGTAAAAAGCATTAACTCTTGATGATGAGAGCGGCTCGTCAGTTACGAGCCGCTTTGATTTATCTATTGGCGCAAGGTACGGATCAGTCTGATAAGCTCGGTAGTAGAACTATCATGTACTGAGATTTCGGCATTACTCTGCAAATCCGGCAAAATAGCTTTTGCAAGCTGTTTACCAAGCTCAACACCCCATTGGTCAAACGAATTGATGTTCCAGATAACCCCCTGAACAAATACTTTGTGCTCATAGAGAGCGACAAGCTGTCCCAACATTTCCGGCGTTAATTTAGGAAATAACAATACATTACTCGGACGATTACCCGGGAAGACTTTATGCGGCAATAATGCATCCAGGGCTTTGCCTTCATAGCCTTCCTTGACCAACTCTTCTCTGACTTCCTCAGCCGTTTTACCTTTCATCAATGCTTCTGATTGAGCCAAACCATTGGCCAATAAAATGGATTGATGATCACATTCAGGATAATGACTGTTGACCGGTAACACAAAATCCACCGGAATTAACTGTGTACCCTGATGAATCAGTTGAAAGTAAGCATGTTGGCCATTGGTACCAGGTGTGCCCCAGATAACCGGTCCCGTTTTATAACTTATGCGAGCGCCCTGACGGTTAATAAACTTACCGTTGCTTTCCATATCCAACTGTTGCATGTGACTCGGAAAACGCGCCAGTGAGTGATCATAGGGAACGATTGCATGGGTCTGGGCGTTAAAGAAATTGATATACCAGATCCCCAGCATTCCCATAATCAGCGGAATATTTTCTGCCAATGGCTTGGTACGGAAATGCTTATCCATTTCATGTCCACCATCCAGCAATCGTAGGAAATTATCCATGCCAACATACAATGCAATCGGTAGACCAATAGCACTCCATAAAGAGTATCGACCACCCACCCAGTCCCATATTTCGAACATATTGGCAGTATCAATACCGAACTTGGCAACTTCCTTAGCATTGGTTGATACGGCAACAAAATGTTTTGCCACATCAGCCTGAGTTGCTGCCTTCAGAAACCAGTTCCGTGCTGATTGAGCGTTAGTTATGGTTTCCTGAGTCGTGAAGGTTTTCGAGGCCACAACAAAAAGTGTAGTTTCAGGATTCAGTTTTTCCAGTGTTGTACTGAGATCAGTACCATCAACATTGGAAACAAAATGGGCCTGAATGCCATCAATACCATAAGGCTCAAGCGCATCGCAAATCATGGCTGGGCCGAGGTCAGATCCACCAATACCGATATTAACGATATCCGTAATTTTTTTACCGCTGAATCCTAACCATTTACCAGAATGCACCTGTTCGCAGAAAGCAGCCATTTTGTCCAATACTGCATTGACCTGCGGCATGACATCCTGACCATCCACCATAACCGGTGTATTAGATCGATTGCGCAATGCCGTATGTAAAACAGCACGACCTTCGGTGTGATTAATCTGATCACCCGAAAACATTCGTTCTATCCATTCCTGAATATTAACCGCATCTGCCAGCGCAATTAGCTTATCGATGGTTTCCTGAGTAATGCGGTTCTTTGAATAGTCGAGCAGTAAATCCCCAGAGCGAATTGAGAAACGTTCAAAACGTCCTGAATCCAGTGCGAATTGTTCACGCATCGACAGATATTTGATATCGGAATAGTGTCTATCAAGTGATTGCCATTCGGCGATATTTAGTGGCGTCATATTTCTACTTATTTTTGTTAACTGTTAGTTGAATGCCGAAGCAGAAAGAAAATTCGCTAGTTCAGACCAGGCTAACGTCTGTTGCTCGCCTGTGGCCATGGTTTTCACACCAATGGTTTGCTGCGCCATTTCCTCTTCCCCCAAAATTAAGGTCCAGCGCGCTCCGCTGCGATCAGCCCGCTTAAATTGGCTTTTAAAACTACCACCACCACAGTGGCTAATCAAGCGAAGTTGAGGAAGTTGGTCTCTCAGACTCTCTGCTAATAATAATGATTGTGCGGCGGCGACATCCCCTACTGCAACCAGATAGACGTCAGGCCCGGATATTTCAGGCAGTACTCCACCCGCTTCCAGTAGTGAAATCAAACGTTCAAGCCCGATGGCAAAACCTATCGCAGTGGAAGCCTTACCGCCAAGTTGATCTATCAGTCCGTCATAGCGCCCGCCCGCACATACTGTTCCCTGGGCACCCAGTTGATCGGTTACCCATTCGAAAACTGTTTTGCCGTAATAATCCAGTCCACGGACCAGTCGGGGGTTAACTTCAAAAGCAATTCCGGCTTCCGTTAAGGTAGCGCATAATTGCTCAAAGTGTTCAGCTGACTCTGCATCTAGATAATCTATCAACTTAGGTGCAGCCTGGTTAAGCATCTGCATTTCAGGATTTTTACTGTCCAGAATGCGTAAAGGATTGCTCAATAAACGCCGTTGACTGTCCTCATCAAGTTGCTCATGATTAGCTTGATAATATTCAACCAGCTTTTGACGATATTTAATACGAGCTTCTGTACTGCCCAGAGAGTTTATCTGCAGGGTAATATCTTTTAATCCGAGCTTTTTCCATAACCTGGCCGTTAGCAGGATCATCTCTGCATCGATATCGGGTCCACTGAAGCCATAGGCTTCGACACCTAACTGATGGAATTGGCGATAGCGACCTTTTTGAGGACGTTCATGGCGAAACATGGGCCCCATATACCAGAGTCGTTGTTGCTGATTGAACATACCATGTTCCATGGCCGCCCTGACGCATCCAGCGGTGCCCTCTGGACGCAGAGTGAGGCTGTCACCATTACGATCATCAAAGGTGTACATTTCTTTTTCAACGATGTCCGTGACTTCGCCTATAGACCGCTTGAATAATTCGGTTTTTTCCAGAATGGGTAACCGTATTTCCTGATAACCGTAGCTATCGAGAACCTGTTTCAGGCTGGTTTCCACTACTTGCCAGTACGGCGTCATTTCCGGAAGAATGTCATTCATTCCCCGGACAGAACGGATAATCTCTGCCACCTTTAGCTTATGTCCTTTATCGGAATTACTTTTTCGGGTTGTTCACTTCGCAGCGAAATCCGTTGACGAATTTCTTTTTCCAGCTGATCAACCAATGATTCATTATCTAATTTATGATGCGGTTTACCATCACGATATAACAGATTGGGTGAACCGCCAGTCAGACCAATTGCCGCTTCTTTAGCTTCACCTGGGCCATTTACCACACAACCGATAACAGCCACATCCATCGGTTCAATAATATCTTCCAGTCTGGCTTCCAGAGCGTTGACTGTTGAAATCACATCAAATTCCTGTCTGGAACAGGATGGGCAGGCAATAAGGTTAATTCCTTTGCTGCGAATGCGCAGGCTTTTTAAAATATCAAAACCGACGCGAATTTCTTCGACAGGATCAGCGGCCAATGAAACTCGAATGGTATCGCCAATGCCTTCCGCAAGTAGCATACCTAGACCTATCGCTGATTTGACTGCTCCACTGCGCAGACTTCCTGCTTCGGTGATACCCAGATGCAAAGGCTGCTCAATCTGGTCAGCCAGTTGACGATAGGCATGCACTGTCATGAACACATCAGATGCTTTCAAACTAACTTTAAAATCCGGGAAATTAAGGCGATCCAGAATATCAATATGGCGTAAGGCCGACTCGACTAAAGCTTCAGGCGTTGGTTCACCATATTTTTTTTGTAATTCTTTTTCCAATGAACCGGCATTGACACCAATGCGGATTGGAATACCAAAATCTCGTGCCTTGTCGACAACAGCCCGCACCCGATCTTCGCGACCAATATTGCCCGGATTAATACGCAGGCAATCAACACCCAGCTCAGCCACCCGCAGCGCAATTTTATAATCGAAATGAATATCGGCAATTAAAGGGATATCCACTAACTTACGAATCGCACCAAAAGCCTCTGCCGCATCCATTGAAGGGATAGAGACCCGAACCAGATCAGCACCCACTTTCTGTAATCTCTGGATCTGATCAACGGTGGCAGCAACATCTGTTGTTTCGGTATTGGTCATGCTTTGAACGGCAATCGGCGCATCACCGCCTACCGGGACATTACCAACCATAATTTGACGTGATTTTCGACGTTTTATCGGTGAAGCAGTTTGCATTAAGAATCTTCTCCCAAGGTAAATCGAGCCACATTACCGCGAGTGTATTCAGTAATATCGATGATATCGCCATCAAATCTGACAGAAGCGGCATTCGCCTGCCCCAATGAAACTTGTAAAGGTAGCGTACCGGTCAATTCGACCGTATTACCTGCTCTGACCACACGACTAATCAGAACTTGCTGACTGGCATCTCTGACTTCAACCCAGCAATCTGCATCCAAACCAATGATAAGGTTCTTTTCAGTTGTAGCTTCTGCTGTAGCAGGTTCTGCATCTTCAACTTCTGCAGGTGGGGTTATCTCAGCTTCAAATGGTTCATCGAGGGCGGTATCCGCGGTATCCAAAGTTGGCTCAGATGTATCGGTTTCATCTGGTGATAAAGGTTGTTCCTCCAGGCTGATATCATTAGACTCAGTCACTGGAACAGGATTAACATTATTCTCGGTTTCCGGCTCATCCAATGGTTCAAGCAGTGTTCTCTCTGCCGGCTCATTATTCTGTACAATTTGCGTCGCCTGCCATTGCTGGTAGGCAAACCAGGTCAAAACTGCCACGGTAATCAGCAATATCAAAGGCAGCCAGGGGAATGTTGATTTTGCAGGTTTAATCTGTTGAATTGGTGCTACCGATGGGCTTCTTTTATCAGTCTCGGTGAATTCGATATTAAAACCTGCCAGCATTTCATCCTGTGGAAGCCCCAAAAACTTTGTATAACTCAGGAAATAACCACGGGCATAGGTTCGACCGTGCAGCTTATCCCAGTCTTGTTCTTCGAGATGGACAATGGCGCTGCGAGTCACCCTCAACTGGGCTGCCGCATCAGAAACCGAGATTTTTTTTGCTTCGCGAGCTTCCCGCAGTCGTCTACCAACGTCCACTGATGATGAAACAACATTTGGTTCTTCTGAATGACTCTCAGTCATAAACGTTAAATACCTTCATTGACCATGCGCATTTCATCAGAATCCGGAAAACGGGCTCGCATAATTAACTCGTAACTTGATACGGCGTCTTCATTGCCCAATTTGGATTCAGTTTTAATCGCGGTTAGTAAAGCCTGTGGTGTCCACGGAGAAACACTACTGTAACGCTGAACATAAGCGCGTGCCTGCATGTAATTCTTTTGTTCATAGCTCAAATCAGCCATCCCAATTAATGATTTACTCAGATTTGGATTGATCTGTAACGCCCGTCTGAAATGGGATTCAGCTTTGACCAGATCCGGAATTTGTCTGGTACAGAGTGCAGCGTTTTCATAGGCCATGGCAGCACTTTGATAGAGCGGGTTTTCCACGGATTTTAAAAACCGCTTTTCAGCCTCTACATATTTGCCTTGCTGGCACAGAAACACACCATAGTTATTTTGTGCTTCGGAATATTCCGGAGCTCTGCTAACTGCTTCTTTAAAATGTTTTTCGGCTTTTTCATCTTCACCCAGTCGTTGATAAAGCAAGGCGATAGTATTGTGAGCACTGGGTAAATTTGGATTTTGTTTCAACGCTTTATTAAGCTTCTCCATGGCGATTTCATAATCACCACGTTGCAGATAACTCAATCCCAATTGCATATTCAATTCAGCCGCCTTGGGATCCGGCGCAATATGCTCACGTGGCCCGGTTGTACCACATGCGGTAAGCATTATGATTGATGTCGCCAGAAAACCTATTTTCAAAAATGATTTCATCGGACGAAAACAACCTCCCGTTCAGCTAATCTTTGAGTACGACGAGTTTTATCCTGAACTTCGCCTGCCAGTTGACCACAGGCTGCCACGATATCATCACCACGGGTTTTTCGTACAGTCGCAACCAGACCGGCCGCGATCAACTGCTCTTTAAAACGATTAATGACATTTTTTGAAGAGCACTGGTAATCGGTGCCCGGGAAGGGGTTAAATGGAATGAGATTGATTTTGTTCGGTATGCCTTTCAAAATCCGGATCAGATCCCGTGCATCCTTTTCCGAGTCATTAATTCCTGCGAGCATCACGTATTCAACTGTGATGTGACGACGCAATTGCTCACCCGTCACATATCGTTTACAAGCCGCTAATAATTCAGCAATCGGGTATTTATCGTTTAACGGAATAATCTCGCTGCGTAATTTATCGTTCGCAGCATGTAATGATATGGCCAGACTGACATGGCAATCTTCTTTCAGACGATCAATCATTGGCACGACACCTGAGGTGCTCAATGTTAACCGTCGCCAGGAAATACCATATGCCAAATCATCACGCATAAGATTCATCGCTGAAATCACATTATTGTAATTTGTCAGCGGTTCTCCCATGCCCATCATCACCACATTGGTGACCATTCGATTGCCTTTGGGGTCTTTACCTAAAGCCTCATTGGCAATCCACAACTGAGCAATAATCTCGGCAGCACTGAGGTTGCGATTAAAACCTTGTTGACCGGTTGAACAAAAAGTACAGGTTAAGGCACATCCCACTTGAGAGGACACACATAAAGTCCCACGACCATTTTCCGGAATAAATACCGTTTCAATGGAATTATCACCATCCATTTTGATGATCCATTTACGGGTTCCATCAGTGGATATGTGCTCGTGTAACAATTCGGGTACGCGTATCTCGGCAATCTGACTCAGTTTTTCGCGCAACGATTTGCTCAGATTACTCATCTGGGCAAAATCAGTGACACGATATTGGTGAATCCATTGTAAAAGTTGACGCGCACGGAAGGGTTTCTCACCGATTTCGATGAAAAACCCTTCCAGACCTTTCAGATCCAGACCAAGCAGATTGGTCAGTGCAGTTGCCATCAGTTATTGATTAGCGTGTGCGAGCGCACAATTGATCATCAGTAAAGAAATACGCAATTTCACGTGCTGCACTTTCAGCAGAATCAGAACCATGAACAGCATTTTCATCAATACTTTGCGCAAAATCAGCACGAATGGTGCCAGGTGCCGCATCAGCAGGATTGGTTGCACCCATCAGATCGCGATGAGTAATAACCGCATTGTCACCTTCCAGAACCTGAATCATGACAGGGCCAGAAGTCATAAAACTCACCAAATCGCCAAAAAATGGACGTTCTTTATGTTCCGCGTAAAAGCCTTCAGCTTGCTGCTGTGTAAGATGCACCATACGGGCTGCTACGATAGACAGACCAGCTTTCTCGAAACGTGAGTAAATCTCACCAATAACATTCTTTGCTACCGCGTCCGGTTTGATAATTGACAGAGTACGTTCAGTCGCCATGTGTATCCTCATTGATTGATTGGATTAAATCGACATATTCTAGCATCTATAAGACTCAGAGATAGTAACGTTCACCGAGTTTTTATTAAGCGGTCAATTTTGCTTTGGATTTGATGACAAAACCATTACCATCAGCTGACTATTTTTTGATAAAACTCAAATGCAAATTCGATGATGAATAACACATTTAAACGTATCGGCCTGTTCATCCGTAAGGATGATCCTGTCCTGGAAACTGCTGTAATTCAAATAAATGAATTCCTGATATCCAGAGAGTTACAGGTATTTTGCAACGAGCCGATAAGTTTTTTACCTGATTTGGAAGTTATTTCGATCGCAGAGTTTCCTTCAAAATGTGATTTAACTATAGCGATTGGCGGGGATGGCACCATGCTATCTGCCTCACGAGCCCTGGCAGGATTTGATTTACCGGTTGTTGGCGTAAATGTTGGCCGGCTGGGTTTTTTAGCTGATGTCACCCTGAATAATCTGCAATCTCAGTTAGGTCGAATTCTTGACGGCCAATATCGGCATGACAATCGGTTTTTGTTACAAGCCCACCTGAATAATGCTGAAGATCCAATTAGCATTGCCATGAACGATGTAGTGGTGCATTCACATCAAAGCCGACATATGATTGAATTTGAAACCCATATCAATGGACGGTTTTTAAACAGCCAACGTGCTGATGGATTAGTGGTTGCTACGCCCACCGGCTCAACCGCTTATGCCATGTCAGCGGGAGGTCCGATTCTTGATGTTGATTTGGATGCGGTGGTGTTAGCATCAGTTTGTCCACACACTTTGAGCAATCGTCCTCTAGTGATTGCGGGCAGCAGCATTATTGACATTACATTAAGTGAAAATAACATTACCACAGCAATGGTCACTTGTGACGGACGTCCTGGCCACGAGCTTAAACCTGGCGATACTGTCCGAATTCAGCGTCATCTAAACCGTATAGATTTACTGCATCTTGAAGATCATGATCATTATTCAATTTTGCGTGCCAAACTGGAATGGGGCCGAAAACTGACATGTTGATAGCGTTAACTGTTCGCCAGCTGGCGGTGGTAGAAGATTTATCCTTAACTTTTAAATCCGGCATGACTTCACTAACGGGTGAAACCGGGGCCGGTAAATCCATATTGGTGGATGCCCTTGGTCTGGTACTGGGGGATCGTGCTGATTCAAATATGGTACGCCATGGAAGTGAACGTGCTGAAATAGAAGCCAGTTTTGATATCAGCAGTAACTTGCCGCTTCAACAGTGGCTTAAAGAACAAGAACTTGATGATGAAGATCAATGTCATCTGCGCCGAACAATCAGCCGTGATGGTCGCTCCAAAGCGTATATCAATGCCCGACAGGTTGCATTAACCCAACTACGTAATATCAGTGAATTAAGTGTTGATATTCATGGACAGCATGAACACCAATCCTTGTTACGGACGGAGACTCAGCGCGAACTTCTGGATATTGTCGCTAACAATAAAGCCCTGCTTAAATCATTAAAACAAGCCCATGCCGAGTGGCAAAAAATTCAGCAGCAACTGGCTGCAATCCGTCAGCAAACTGAACAGCAACTGGCACGTCAGGAATTATTAAACTATCAGGTCAGTGAGCTTGAACCGTTAGCACTGACAGACGAGAGCATCAACTTACTGCTACAGGACCAGCAACAGCTTGCACATGCTGCTCAACTTCTCCATACCAGCGAATCAACACTGCATAATTTATTTGAGCAGGAGCATGGTGCGGCTTACGATCTGATTGGTTCAGCACTGACCGAGCTGGAAAAGTTACAACAATACGAACCCCGTTTTACCGAGATCATTGAGACGCTGAACAGTGCGGCAATCAACCTTGATGAAACGGCCACTTCGCTACGTCATTATCTGGACAGTGCGGATCTGGATCCGGCGAGGCTGGAAGCCGTTGAAGATCAGTTAGCTGTGTTACATGATCTGGCGCGTAAACATCATGTTGAAATTGAGGCCTTACCTGCCCATTATCAGGCTTTGTGTGATGAATTGGATAGCCTGTCAAAATCCCAGCAAAATCAGACAAAGTTGTCTCAGCAACTCAAAGCCCAGGAAAAATTATGTCTGGACTTATCTGCACAGATCCGTGCAAACAGAGAAAAACATGCTAAACCTCTGGCGGAGACCATTACCCAGTCCATACAACAACTGGCCATACCTGCTGGCCGTATAGAATTTGTTATCACACCCTTTGAAGATGGCAAATTCAGTGAACATGGTGCGGATCAAATTCAATTGTTGGTCAGCACCAATCCCGGCCAGCCGGCAGGAGAATTGGGCAAAATTGCATCGGGAGGTGAATTAGCACGGATAAGCCTGGCCATTCAGGTAGTTACTGCAGGAAAACGTAGCGTTCCTACGTTAATATTTGATGAAGTTGATGTGGGAATAGGCGGCGGCGTTGCTGAAATTGTTGGTCAACATCTCAAATTACTGGCATCAAGCCAGCAGGTGATCTGTATTACTCATTTGCCTCAAGTCGCGGCACAAGCTCATCAGCAACTGCAGGTTACAAAGATTCTGGGTGAAGATAAAACCCATACTGAAATCAGCGAACTTAATCGTGAACAACGCATTGAGGAAATTGCCCGGATGCTGGGCGGAATGAACCTGACCCAGAAAACTCGTTCACATGCTGAGGAGATGCTGGATCAGGGACAAAACTGATTTATCGTTCTTTTTTGCAGTCTTCGCGGTTGCAAATGCCATAGATGTAAAGGCTGTGATCGGTCATTTCAAACCCATTCGCCTTGGCAATCTCTCTTTGCCGCTCTTCAATCACCTCATCATAAAATTCGATAATGCGATTGCATTTCACACAGAACAAATGATCATGATGTTCGCCATCTTCCAGTTCAAAGACCGCATGTCCACCATCAATATTTAATCGTGAAACCAGCCCTGCACCCTCAAATTGCGTAAGCACTCGGTAAACAGTTGCCAGACCGATTTCCTCTCCCATTTCCAGCAAAGCCTTATAGACATCTTCAGCACTTAAATGGCGCTGTTTGGAGTGTTCAAGAATCTCCAGCACCTTTAAACGTGGCAGAGTAATTTTCAATCCCGCTTTTCTTAAATCTTGTCTTTCCATTATTATTGTTGCCTCGTAGAATAGTTACGAATAGCGTATCATCGCACTTTGGTCATCAACACAGAAACAAATACTAAATGAAAAGCCTGCTTATTTATAGCCTTTCCTTGGTTATTCTCACTCTCAGCGCCTGTAGCAAAGACAAAATCCCTGGTGTTTATCGAATTGATATTCAACAAGGCAATCAGGTTACACAGGAAATGCTCAGTAAGCTCGAACCTGGCATGACTAAAAGCCAGGTATCTTTTGTGATGGGAACACCGATGTTAATTGATGTATTCCATCCGAATCGCTGGGATTACATATACAGTTTCCACCCCGGAAACGGTACACGCGAGCAGCGTCGCATCACTTTGTATTTTGATGAAGCAGAAACGCTTGACTACATTGATGGCAATACCCAGATTGTTGAAAACATCCAATTAACGGAAGAACAGCGCACTGATACTAACGTGGTGGTTCCGTTAAACGAGAAGAAAACCGGTTTCTTCAATGGCATATTTAATGTGTTTGGCCTAGGCGAAGATGAAGCAGAGATTATCGAAGACGATAACGAAACTGATGCCGCTGAGAAAAAGCAGAAAGAAGCTCTGCCGGAAAACTTAGATGACTCAATGGGAACACAACCTGCAGGTCAGCTCCCAGATATTCAGTAAGTCCCTGAAACGCTATTCCTGAACCGGTTCAAACTGGCCGGTTTGGGAATTAAAACAAAGCAACTCTCCTGCTGCCAAGTCAAAATACCAGCCGTGTAAGGTCAAACGACCCTCTTCTACCCGTTGCTGAACACATTCAAAACTCATCAAATTATCCAGCGAAACTAGCACTGCACGTTGTTCGCAGGCCTTTAACTGACTGGCCTCATCGCCATCAGCGTGCGAATTAACCCAGTCCTTTGCCGGTTGTGCAATTGAAACCCACTGATGGATGAATTTTGAGTTTTGTTGTCCATCATCATCCCACAGCGCACGTATACCACCACAGTTGGCATGCCCCATGACAATAATGTTTTCGACTTCAAGATTATTAACGGCAAATTCAAGTGCTGAGCTGGTGCCATGATGTAAACCATCATTCTCACAGGGTGGCACCAGATTGGCGACGTTTCTGACGGTAAATAAATCCCCAGGATCACAATCTGTCAAAATCGCGGGATCAACTCGAGAATCACAACAGCCAACCATTAAGGTTTTCGCTGGCTGCCCCGTTTTCATACTGGCATAAAGTCGGCTGTCCTGACCAAAGTATTGTTTTTTAAAACGTTGAAAACCTTCAATTAATCTATCTGTATTCGCCATTTTTTATGCATGTCTCAAAAACGTTAAAAAAGGATTATGTTGTTTCTCATGGGAAATGGTTGTGACCGGTCCATGACCACTATGCACTCGCAAATGCCCGGGTAATTGCATTAACCGTTGTAAGCTTTGCTGCATTATAGCCGGATTCCCCATAGGTAGGTCAGTGCGTCCAACGCTGCCAGAGAATAAGGTGTCACCGACAAAGATATCCTGCTCGTCATAGTAACAACCCTGGCCTGGTGTATGCCCAGGGGTCGAGATAAACCTCAGTTTGGTATTCCCCAGCTGAATTTCATCACCATCGTCGACAAAATGGTCAATTCGTCCACATGGCCGATTAAATGCTGGCTCGCCAAACCAGTCCCCCTGTATCGGTAATGTCTCAAATAATGGAACCTCGTTTCGCGGCAGGTAGGTCGGCACATCAAATTGCGATTGTAAGTAGACCAGGCCTCCTGCATGGTCCAGGTGACCATGTGTTAGCAATATCATCTGTATGCGGGGACGAGGATTGATTGACAGCAACTTTTGCACTAATTCATCTGTTTCGCCGGTATCGATTACTGCTGCATCACCAGTCGTCTCATCCTCGATTAAATAGGTATTGACCTGAAATGCACCAACGGTAAAGCAGGTGATTTTCATCCTGTATAACTCTCCCAAAAAAAAACAGCTGGTCGGTTAAACCAGCTGTTTTTAATAATGACATGTAAGACGTTTTATTTATCTTTGTTTTTCTGCGCTTCGCGCGCTAAACGCATATTGTTTTCAAACCAATCACGTTTAATTTTTTGGGTACGGGCCAGATTGATATTAGCTTCATACCATTTCTTTTTGATATCTGCATGTGGATCGGGATGCAGGTTCGCTTCATACCATTTTTGATGGCTTTCACGAGCGGCCTGCAAGTTGGCTTCATACCATTTTTTATCACTGGCCGTCTGCTCATCACTGAATTCATACCAGTGTTTATCGGTTGGCGTCTGATCCAGATTGGCTTCATACCATTTACTGTGTTGTTCACGGAATTTGGCCAGATTAGCTTCTTGGAAGCGTTTTTTCCAATCGGTATCGCCCGCTTCTTTGAACTCATACCAATGGGTAGTCGTAGGCGTATTGTCCAAATTGGCTTCATACCAGTGACGATTCGCTCTAACCGTTTCTACTGCTGTGCGTAAATTGGCCTCATACCATTTTTTCTTGCTATCAAGATGATCCACCATATTGGCTTCGTACCAATGCGTATCGCGCTGTTGAGCTGGACGCTGATTCGCTTCATACCATTTGGAATTTTCACGAGCAACATGGGTATTGTAGGCAAACCAGTCACGCTTGATTTGTTGGGTACGTGCCAGACTGATATTAGCTTCATACCATTTCTTTTTGATATCCGCATGTGGATCGGGATGCAGGTTCGCTTCATACCATTTTTGATGGCTTTCCCGAGCCGCTTGCAGGTTGGCTTCATACCATTTTTTATCACTGGCAGTCTGCTCATCACTGAACTCATACCAGTGTTTCTCCGTTGGCGTCTGATCCAGGTTGGCTTCATACCATTTACTGTGCTGCTCACGGAATTTTGCCAGGTTGGCCTGTTGCCAACGCCTTTTCAAATCACTGTATTGTGAATCAGCAAATTCATACCAATGGGTTTGTGTAGGCGTTTTATCCAGGTTCGCTTCATACCAATGACGGTTCGCCCGCACTGCTTCAACAGCAGTACGCAAATTGGCTTCATACCATTTTTTCTTGGTATCAAGATGCTTCACCATGTTCGCTTCATACCACGGACGTTCAGAATGCTTTACAGGATTCTGTGCCGCTTTGTACCAAGGCAGTTTTTTCATTTTATCTCTCACTGCGTTTGCGGATTGCAACTTAGCTTTAATGCTATCAACTGTTGCGTGATTGCTCTCGTACCACTTTGTTTTAATATCTATTGTGCTACTCATTGCGTTTACCTCTTTGGGTAGTTTTACAAACTGATACTACCCCAGAAGTGAAGCCTACTACAAGTAAAACCATGCGATGAGACAGCGAAATAATCTAATTATTCAAAGCAATGCTTTTCAGCTTTTACCCGCTGCAACATAGCTATTTTCTGTTCCACTTGCTGTGTTCTTCTGGCCTCTTTTTCATCTACCAGAGAAGAATATCCCAGATAGGCCAGACCCAACCATCCCTCAACAATCGGGATCGTATCAAAAGCAATTAATGTCGCGGCCAGTTTATTACTGCCATCCTCGTAAAAGCCAGGCTTGTAACTATAACGATATGGATGAAGCTGGTTGATAGCACCATCAATTTCAACGCAGCTATGCTTGCGGATTTCATCGGTAATTTGCACTACCGGCGGTTCATAATAAATTGGCTCAGTCGGCACGGGAACAGGTGTTAACGCCTGTACTGGTAACACCATAAAACCAAGCATCAAACCTATAGACTTGATAAAAAATTGATTTTTCATAACTGACATACCTATACAATTTATGCGTGTTTGCCTGTAGAGGTTAACGGCTGACCTGACCGTAACTATAGCCTAAGGCTTGTTTATCTTTCATCTCCGCTATTGCTGGTGACTATTTCTTGTCCGACAAGGCGGTGATGAAGATAAAATCAGCCCTAATCACTTGCTTCATGGCTACTGTCTTTATCATGCTTGTGCAGCTCCGCCCAATTGGCCAGTCTTGCCGCGACAGCGCCATTAAAACTGTTTTCAGGATAGTTGCCCTGTTCGTCTGCTTCGCCAGCCTCATATTCACTCAGCACATTGATAGCATCGCTGATGTCATCGACAGCGTAAATATGAAACAGACCATTCTCAACGGATTGTCTGACTTCGGGTTTCAGCATCAGATGCTGCATATTACTGCGGGGAATAATCACGCCTTGTGTGCCTGTCATTCCCACCAGACAACAGACATCATAAAAGCCCTCAATCTTTTCATTAACGCCACCGATAGCCTGAACCTGCCCGAACTGGTTCATTGATCCGGTAATAGCGATAGATTGTTTGAGTGGAATTCTGGCAATAGAAGATAATAAAGCACACAGCTCAGCGACTGTTGCACTATCGCCATCGATCTCACCATAATTCTGTTCAAACACAATACTGGCAGCCATGGATAGCGGTTTATCTGCCGCATAAAAAGACCCCAGATAAGCAGCCAGAATCATCACACCTTTTGCATGCAGGTTGCCCCCCAGCTCCACTTCTCTTTCAATATCAATAATCGCATCATCACCATATCGGCAACTGGCAGTGATGCGGGTAGGTTCACCAAAATGAAAACTGCCGATGCTCAATACCGATAAGCCATTGACCTGACCGATATGCTTGCCATTCACATCCAGTTGAATAATCTGCCGCTGTATTTGCTGATAAACCACTGAACGAACGCGATCCACCCTTCTGAGACGCTGTTGCCAGGCATGATTCACCGCATCAGCAGTAATTTCAGCCTGTTGGTATTTGCGAGTCCAATAGGCGGCTTCACGCAACAGATCAGTCATATCAGCAATATGCAGCGACATTTGTTGCCCATCATTAATTGATCTCGCTGCATATTCAATCATTAATGCCACTGCACTCTGCTGCAAAGCGGGCAAATGCTCATTCATTGCTGTTGAGGCAATCAATTTTGCCATTTGCATATGTGTTTCAGCCGTACGCGGTAATTCATCTTCCAAATCAGCCAGCACTTTAAATAATCCAGCAAACTCGGGATCCAATTCATACAGTTGATAATAAAGATCCCGGTTCCCCAGTAAAATCACTTTGGCTGAAAGCGGGATTGGTTCAGGTTCTAGTGAAACCGTTGCCACCAGACTATAGGTTCGTTCAAGGTTTTCCAGGGGTATTTCGGAAGCTTTTAACGCTGCCTTCAACCCCTCCCAGGCAAAAGGCTGCTCCAGAAGCTTTTCGGCATCAACAATTAAAAAGCCGCCATTGGCACGATGTAATGCGCCCGCCTTAATCAAGGTAAAGTCAGTCACCAGTGCACCCATCATTGCCATGTTTTCAACACAGCCCAATAGATTCTGATGATTTGGTTGATTGAGATACACCACCGGAGCTCCATGCAGATCGGCATTATCCACAATCAGGTTAATCTGATAGCGCTTCAGACAATTATCGACATTAACATCTTCCTGCCTCTCTTCATTTTTGAGGAACATCTCGATATTCCTCTGAATATCAAATTGCATATCATCAAAATAATTCTGTAACGGCTCGGATTTTGGATAAGCATGGCGTAAAAAATCGATTTGCCGGGTTATCACTTCTAACGCAACCTGATCATTCAGCGCGGTAATCTTATTTACCGTGTCATGTTCCCATTCATGAATTTCAATCAGGGTATCCTGCATTGACACCTGTAATTTCGCGATAGCCTCTTCCGTTTCCATTTTCTTGGCATAGGGCAGATCTTCAAAATCTTCGCCAGATAAAGGCTCCCCTTCATGCTGAGCTGCAAAGGCGTAACTGCCATCTTCCATTCTAAGCAGTACAACGCCCTGTTTATCCGCTTCAGTCTGCAGTGCACCAAACAAGCGTACCCGGTGCTGGCGACTGGCTTCTTCAATTGCCCTTACTCTTCCCCGATAATATTCGTCATCAAAAGCGTGAGGTAATTGTTGCTGTAGCGCTTTGATAACCCGCTCGATATCCAGTTTTAACTGCGCACCATCACCGGCGGGTAATGACAATGATTTAGGCTGTTGAGGTAAATCAAAATTATGTAAATAAGCCCAATCTTCTGCATCAGGCCGGTTGGCAGTATGTTTGGTGAGATATTCACTGACCAGCGACTTTTTACCCATGCCGGCCTCCCCCATCACATACAGGTTATAACCATCTGCTTGAATATTCGCTGCAAATTCAATTGCTTCGCGGGCTCTGTCCTGGCCAATCAAGCCTGTTAAAGGCTCCACTGTAGCGGTAGTTTTGAAGGGCAGATCAGCCGGATTGCAGCCGTGATACAGTTGTGACGCGTTTAAGTGAGTTACAGACATGGATATCTCTGGACGAATGAACAGAACTTAGCTTAGGCTAGGGGCATCTGATAGGCAACTGCATCGATAAGGGATAAAAATTATGGCAGGTCAGGATTTTGAAGAAAAACGCAATTATTTCCGAATGCGCGTCAACGGTCCGGTACAGATAAAGCGTCCGGATACCACAGAAAGTTTTCAGGCAGAAGGACTCGATTTAAGCGCCAGCGGTTTAAGTTTGATAGCGGATGAAATGGTTAGCGAGGGGGAAATACTGGATATCAGCATTAAAAGTCATAATCCGGACCTGGCCGACTTTGTTGCACAGGCTGAAGTGGTCAGAGTTGAGCCTTCTGAAGAACAGGCGGGACGTTTCAATATTTCATTGAAGTTTACGACAATCTATTGACGTCAGCTTACAGCCAATAACTGCTGCGGGTCATCACTTTCGACATTGGCTGCATGATTTTCTGCACCAGCCATGGCAATTGAGCGCCGCCGGCAGCTAAAGCAGTTTGCTGATGATGACTTTCATCTTCACGCATTTGCGCAAGAATTGAACGACTGCGCAGATCCGCATCACTCATCTTGCCGAGATGCTCATCGAGATGTTCTATAACCTGTTTTTCAGTTTCGGCAACAAACCCCAGACTCCATTTATCACCAATTTTTCCTGCCACGGCACCAATCACGAAAGAACCGACGTACCACAACGGATTTAACAGGCTGGTACGCCCCTCCAGTTCATCAATACGTTTTTCGCACCATAACAAGTGATCGTTTTCTTCAGCGGCTGCCTGACGCATCGATTCGCGAACATTGGTCAGTTCTGCCGTTAATGCCTGTCCCTGATACAAAGCCTGGGCAGATACTTCACCCGCATGATTCACTCGCATCAATGCAACTGATTGCCGACGTTCATTATCGGTAAGGGGTGTTTCTTCTATATTTGTTGCCGGGTTATCTCTGCCACTTGATGGTGGGGTCCCAGCCAGAGTAGTTAATGCTTTATCCAGTTCGATAATAATTTTGTCAGCCAACAACAGATTACGTAAGCTCATATTTTTCCTGGGATTTTTTCAAAATAATTCAACGTCTGAACTCGCTATTTTTTTCGGCTCGCTAATTTTACCTTCTGCCACCAGGCTATGGTAATTTTGCACTTGATTTCGACCTTCGTTTTTGGCGCTGTACAGCGCCTCATCGGCCTGTCCAATAACATCCGTTGGCGATAATTGTGCGGAAACTTCCACAAAACCAATACTGACAGTGACCTGACCAAGCTGAGGAAAGCTATGCTCCGCCACTACCCTGCGTATTCTTTCAAAAGCCTGCATTGCATCCGTTTCATTTGCAGCTTTAAGTAACACCACAAACTCCTCGCCACCAAAGCGATAAATCAGATCATCATCACGGATAACGCCCGAAGTCATCAGCCTTGCGACCAGAATGATCACTTCATCACCGTATAAATGGCCGTAGGTATCATTGATGGTTTTAAATTTATCAATATCCACAACGCCTAACCAATGCTTAATAGCATAGCGACGGCGTCGTGAATCATTTGGTGAAGCCATCAGCTTGTTAAGTTCACTGCTCTGATTGACGAGAATCTTGGTTATTTCTTCATCCAGCGTTTCCCGGTTATATAAACCGGTTAATTTGTCACGTTGAGATTTATCAATTAACGCCAGATAATTGGCATACACCCTGAGAATTCCATGGACCAGTCGTTGGTCAATGCTGGATGGCAATTCCTGGCAATGGTGGACCAGGCTGGCGAATATTTCACCATGTGAATCATATGCGGGATAAATCACATTCCAGCCAGTTTCTTCAGCAGGACGATAAGAAACAATATCTTCTTTATCAATCGCTTCTGTCATTGCGGCAGTAAGCTCATCCGCCGTTTCCTGATTCAGTTTGGGATGCTGTTCGGAAGATGAAATAACATCATTTACACAAAAAGCCAGCAGACTGATATCGTGCATCAGATCATGGCGTTTGATTCTAAATAAACGTAGTGATTGTGCCGGAAACAATTCATTGAGAGTTTTGAGCAGACTTTTTTCCAGTACCTGCCGATCGTGATGTCGGGTAATTTCGGCAAGATTGTCGACAATTCGTATACTGCTATGACGATGTTGCATTATTTGTTGCCTTCAACAGTTCGGATAATCGAAAAGACTCATTTACGCTGTTGGAACAGCCTCCATATTAAAATGGTATAAAACACTAATGAGTACTTTCAATAAAACCACGAATGGTTGCTGCCAATTCACGTGGTTGAAATTTTGATACATAGGCATCTGATCCCACTCCCCGACCCATTGCCTGATTGGCAACCGCTGTCAGGGAAGAATGCATAATCACCGGTAAATGGGCCATACGCGGATCCGCTTTGATTTTCTGTGTCAGGACATAGCCGTCCATCTCAGGCATTTCCACATCGGTTAACACCACTTGAATTTCCGTCGTAATGTTCCGGTTTTCCTGTTCACATTGGGTCGCCAGTTTATCGAGCATTTTCCAGGCCAGTGCACCGTTCACTACGCCTACATGGCCAACGCCCAACTTGTCTAATGTCTGTGTAATCTGTTTACGAGCAACATTTGAATCATCGGCATATAACACTTTGTATTTTTTACCGTTTTCAATTTTTTCAATGCCTTCAAAAGCATTCTCATCATAAAAGTCGCCGGTATCGGCCAGTACTTTTTCCACATCCATGATCATGACCAGACGTTTATCCTGTAATTCAGCCACCGCGGTGACCAGCCCGCCCAGACGTTTGGAAATCAATGGAGGTGGTTCTTTAACCTGCTGCCAGCTTAAACGTTGGATAGTATCAACTGAAGTCACCAGAAAGCCCTGTACATGGGTGTTATACTCGGTGATCATCAGGATTTTTGGGGTTTCATGAGATTTTAATTTACAGAATTTTTGCAAATTAATGATCGGCACCATATCGCCACGCAGACTTACAAAACCTTCAATGCCATCAGGCATTTCAGGGGCGCCTGTGATTTCAGGGACATTAAGCACTTCACGAACTTTAAACACATTTATACCAAACAGTTCATTTCGTCCGGTATCATCATTAGTACCAAGACTGAATAGCAAAACTTCAAGGTGATTTGTGCCTGCTAGTTTGGTACGCTCATCAATCGAGTCAATAAAAGTTGCCATGTCCATTCTCACTGTGCAAAGGCTGATTTTCCGTTGGGCACACTAGGAATGTACCTTGATACGGTATGTTAACTTGCACAATATCGTAACCTTAAAACAGGTTCAATAGCATTAATAATCAGAATATGGAAATGTGGAACGAGAAAGATTCACCTGAAAGGACCAATAGCAGTTAAAATGGTCTGGTGACAATAAAGAAAAATTCGGAATGGTGCCCAGGGGGAGACTCGAACTCCCACGTACATACGTACACTAGCACCTGAAGCTAGCGCGTCTACCAATTCCGCCACCTGGGCAAGAAGACGCGCATCATATAGATCGAGATAAAAACTGTCAATGACTGAACAAAACATAACTGACCCTTTTGAGGGTCGTGAAGCCGAGAAATACGATAATCCCATCCCTAGCCGTGAATTTATTCTCGAGCTCCTAAAACAACACAAAGCCCCTGTTTCCCGGAAAAACCTTTCCAAACTTCTGGACATCAAAGGGGAAGAACAAACCGAGGCACTTCGTCGCCGTCTGCGCGCCATGGAGCGTGACGGACAAATTCTGCGTAATCGCAAAAATGCTTACGGCATTGTCTCTAAAATGAATCTGGTCAGTGGCCGTGTGATGGGGCATCCCGATGGCTTTGGCTTCTTAATTCCTGACGAAGGCGGTGAGGATTTATTTCTCAGCGAACGTGAAATGCGGGTGGTTTTGCATGGTGATCGTGCATTAGCTCGCATCAGCGGCACCGACCGTCGTGGCCGAAGAGAAGGCGCGATTGTTGAAATAGTCAAACGTGCCAACCAGACCGTGGTTGGTCGCTTGCAGGAAGATGCCGGCCTTTATTATTTAATTCCGCATAATCGTCGCATCAGCCAGGATATTATGATTCCTGTTCCCGACTTAATGGACGCCAAAGACGGACAAATAGTCGAAGCAGAAATTACTGAACATCCGAATAAACATCGCTCGCCTTTGGGCAAAATCGTTTCCGTATTAGGCGATCATATGGCGCCAGGTATGGAAATCGATATTGCACTTCGCAGTTTTGAATTGCCGCATGTCTGGTCTCCAAAAGCACTGGCTCAGGCTGAAAGTTTCGGTGAAACCATTCCTCAGGATGCTATTCAAGATCGCCTCGACTTGCGCGAATTACCGCTAGTCACCATAGACGGTGCTGATGCGCGTGACTTTGACGATGCAGTTTATGCTGAAAAACTGGACTCTGGTAACTGGCGTTTATGGGTGGCTATTGCTGACGTTTCCTATTACGTGAAACCTGACGATAATCTCGATAAAGATGCCCAGGAACGCGCCACTTCAGTGTACTTTCCAAGTCAGGTCATTCCAATGCTGCCTGAAGCACTATCCAATGGCTTGTGTTCATTGAATCCTGAGGTTGACCGTTTATGCATGGCCTGCGAAATGATCATCAATCAGGAAGGTGAGATTGAATCCTACAAATTTCATCAAGCAGTAATGAACTCCAAGGCACGGCTGATTTACGAGCAAGTTGCCAGCATTCTGCAAGAAAATGATAGCGAATTACGCAATCAATACGCCCATGTACTTCCGGGGCTGGAAACCATGTATGAACTGTTTCATGTCATGCTCAAAGCTCGCGAAAAACGTGGAGCAATTGATTTTGAAATGACCGAAACGCAATTTATGTTTGATGAGAATCGGAAAATTTCCTCAATCGAACCACGTCAACGCAATGACGCACATCGGTTAATTGAAGAATTCATGATTGCCGCCAACGTCGCCGCGGCAAAATATCTGCTCGCCAGCAAACTGCCGGTTTTATATCGTGTTCATGAAGTGCCTTCGGTTGAAAAGCTATCCGCCTTACGTGAGTTTTTAGGGGAATTGGGATTGTTTTTAGGGGGTGGAGATGAGCCCGAGCCCGGCCATTATGCCTCTCTATTGAAAACGGTCAGCAATCGTCCTGATGGACATTTGCTACAAACAGTTATGTTGCGCAGTATGAAACAAGCTGTTTATTCTCCTGATAATCTGGGTCACTTTGGTCTTGGTCTCGAGGCTTATGCACATTTCACGTCACCGATTCGACGCTACCCGGATTTGTTAGTACATCGTGCAATCAAGCATACGATTACTAAACAGAAAAAGGCCGCCTGGCATTATTCGGAAGAAGCTATGGTTCAGCTAGGCGAACATTGTTCAATGGCTAGCCGTAGAGCTGATGAGGCAACACGTGATGTGGCTGACTGGCTCAAGTGCGAATATATGCGTGATCGAGTTGGTGAAGTTCATGAAGGTGTGATCAGCGGTGTTACGGGTTTTGGTTTATTTGTGGAACTGAGTGATATCTACATTGAAGGTCTGGTTCATGTCACTGCACTGAAAAACGATTACTATCAGTTTGATGCCAGCGGCCATCGCTTGATGGGTGAAAGATCACGCAAATCCTATCGTTTGGGTGATTCCATTAAGGTTAAAGTGGTACGAGTCGATCTGGATGAAAAGAAAATCGACCTGGAACTGGCT
>TARA_R100000501_G_scaffold7881_2_pt1 | contig 35923 bp, 34 predicted proteins | sample TARA_R100000501 | Tara Oceans TARA_R100000501 (sample SAMEA2620120) | marine metagenome | biome: marine biome (ENVO:00000447); feature: mesopelagic zone (ENVO:00000213) & marine oxygen minimum zone (ENVO:01000065); material: "saline water (ENVO:00002010), including plankton... | reverse complement strand
GTGGCTGATTATGTTCAGCAGAAATCGGGGCCGCATAAGCGACCTATCAATCAGGTATTGGGAACTCTCCTCGCCTTCAACTAGCGGAACGCAGATCAAGCGCCAGAGATGATCGAAGGACTCATTAGGTAGATCGTTGTAAAGGAACCGCTTCTTGAGTAGCTGTCTCAGGAGATCCGGCTCACTCCAATCCAAAGAGGTGCGAATCTCCTTGCCACGATCCGGGGTGCTACCGACGAGTAACTGATAAACATCGTTTCGCATGAAAACTATGGTGTGGCAGTCGATCTCCTGGACGTTGAAGGCCTGCTGCAGCTTTCGGCTTGCGTCTAGCAAGGATCTCATCATCAGCAGGTCCGCGTCAGAGACGCCGTGCGTGGACCACCCTTTGTCAAGGTTATCGAAGAGTATCCAAACCTCGCCTTTGAACTGCAGGTAGTCTTCGAGTGCTCCGCGCAGTTCCTTTAAGTTGTGAAGGTAAAGGATCTCCGTGACTTGGCGTTGGTTCAGGCGAACGTGAGACTCATCGCCGTACTTTCGGCGGAACACATCAACTATTCCATCAACTAGACGTAGCATCCGTTCGGAGAAGTCCCCCTCCCGGACGTGTTCTTCCTCAGAGTAGGCAACCGACAGGCGCTGGTATGGTTCGAGGAGACGGTGATCACGAAGGTGGAGTACCCTATCCTTTTCGAGGAGCTTATGGACGATCTCTAGCAGCAAGAGGTATTCCCAGAACGCCGTAATCGTGTGCTCTGCTGTTCCTGCTTCAAGGAAATCGAGAATTTGATCTTTGAACTTCCGAAGCTGATATCCTTCTGGCTTTAGGTCCAGCACGACATTTCGACGATCAGACCGGACGTGATCGCGCACCTGCGCAAAAACCGCTGTTTTTCCAGCTCCTTTGCGCCCAGTGACGATCCGTACCTCGCCGCGCAATGCCCGCCGGAATCCATCTGTTTGGAGGTAATAGCTACCGAGATGGGCGAACTCGTTCTCAGCCGTGGATGAGCCCATGTCCAGCTTGAACAGCAGGCCTCCGCGCGGAGCCGTGACCGGCGTACTCGACTGGAGCTTCTCTGTCACATCCGACGCGAGTTCGGCCACGAATTCATCAATTTGCCCCGGATGCCGGAAGCTCTGAACCAGATCACGATAATCTAGAGGTACGGGATCATCGCCGGACTGGAGCAGGAGGGTGGCCTTTCTGAGACCGTGGCTGAGTCCTGCCGCGAAAGCTGCTCGCAAGTTATGGATCCGCGCATCAACCATGTCGTGGTGAGCCAACGGTATGATCACGCCGTAAGAGGCGCTAATGCTCTCAATGGCGTCATTAGCCGCAAGGCGCGCCTGTTCGGATGGATCAAAGCTTCGGTATCTCACTCGAGCTTTTTTCACCCGGGCGATAACGCGACCCTGCGCCTCCGTCTTGAATGGGAATTGGAGGATCCAAACGGGAGCACTCTGGTCGATCCGCGTTGGTACCGGCAGGCCTTCGAAATCTTTGATACCTCCCAGGATCGTGGCCATTTGCTCACTGTTTTCGTATTCTAGATATCCGAGGGTATCGAAAATGCCGACGCGACGGACCTCCGTATCATCAGAAGCATGAGCGCGGTTCCTCGTAAGCACGACGCGCTTTCCCCGCGCAATCGCGTAACCGACCTCGTAGGTTACGTTGAAGTTGAGGCTGCTGATGTCTGCAACCAAGCACTTCGCTGCGTCGATGTGCTCTAAAGTTGGGTCCGCAAGGAAGCGCCCAGCAATATCGTTCTCGATCCAGGAAGCGAACCGATTCTTGCCGATCTGTTGGGCGCATCTTGCAATACCCGCCTCGATCGTTTCCCCGACCCATGCCGGTTGAGCAGCATATGCTACGAAACCAATTTCCGGATTATTCGACATGGTACCCCCTCGGGAGAAGGTTAGCGACAGATCGCTTGGCGGGCTAGACATGCAAACTCGCAGGTGGGTGAACGCAGTGCCAGATCTGTCAGCTTTGTTGGCCGGGTGGCTGAGAACCGCCGGTCCGCTCTCGGCCCAATTTCCGCCGACAGCCTGCGCTTGAACAAGTGGCAGCTTTGGGTGCGCACGCCGGAGGTCCTGACCGTCCGCTAATCAGGCGGCTGCGGAAGTGCCGTTTTGGTTCGGAGAGTTTCAGTTTTCCAAATTTGGTACCTCCGTCGAGAAAGGGGAGTCGGCCCAGTCGATCAAGTCGAAGACACGACATCATTTTCCTGTGTCGGAATTACGAGTGTGGCCTGAAATTCATTTCCGGCAAAGCGCAAGTTTGTGGTTCCTTCAAGCTGCCGCTCGACAACTGCCTTAACGAGAGACAATCCGATACCAGGCGCTGGCCCTACCTCGACGGGCTTTATCCCCTTTTCCCTCCATTCGAGGTGCAGCTCACCGGGAGAGACATCCCAGGACAAAGTGAGCGCGCCGTCATTACACCGCAACGCTCCATGCTGCCGCGCGTTAGCCATTAACTCGTGCAGCACCACGGCGATCGGCTGCGCAAGCCTAGCCGAGATTTTTACCGGCGGCCCCTCCAAACCATATCGCTCGTCGGGTGCCTCCTCGGCAATCAGCTCGGTCACCAGAGTCGCACCCCAGCTCGACCGGGCGAGTATCCGGTGAACTCGTGAGATCGAGTCGATCCGCCGCCTTACGGCAGCTGAGTAGCCTGCGATGTCATCCGCTCGGGTCAGCTGCAAAATGCTTTGTACAAGCCCCAGTGCGTTCATTGACCGGTGATCGACTTCCATCAATAGAAGGCGTTCGGTCGCCTCGAGCTCTTGCGCTCTGCGCCGGGAGGTGACGTCTCTCTGTGAGGCGAAGTAGTAGATCGTTTCTCCCGCTTCATTGTGGACCGGGCTGATTTCTAGTTGATTCCAGAACGTGGACCCATCTTTACGATAGTTCAGCAACTCCGCCGTCACAAAATGATCATCCGCTGCCATTCCTCGCCTTATTTCGTCAACTGCTTCTGGTGCGGTGGCAGGACCTTGCAAGAACCGGCAGTTGTGGCCGATGACTTCATCCGCGGAGTACCCTGTCAACTTGAGAAAGGCTTCGTTGGCGAGGACGATCGGAGTATCAGGCTGCCGAGGGTCAGAAACTACCATAGGCATGCGAGTGCGTTCGACCGCGACGAGTGCGAGTTCGCGCCTATCTTGGAGTACACTTGGTCGAGCGGCTGTGGGAGGATCTCCCTTAAACGATGCCATGTGGACTCCTGAGAACTCAAGCGATTTCAGGTCAAAAACGCGGGCGGGCAAATTCGGTTTCTTCAAAAGCGAGCGAGAGCCCCATTTCTCCTAGAGTTGCAGACTGTTGCAGAACTCGCGGCTCTCATCGGCTTGGCTAATCGACATTGTTTCGGTAGAGCCGAGCCTGATCTTTGGAGGAAGAACAAAGGTTAGCCAGCCGGGGCCTCCGTTCCGGAGCTGATCGTCGGCTGCTGGAGAGCAGGAGAAGCGGCTTTACTCCCTGGCAAGAGCTGTGGTCTGGATCAGCTGTATCAGTCCGTCCGATCGAGTCCGGACTCCATCTCTGCTCGATCAGCAGCGAACCCGTGATGGCGATACGATTGACCTCCCGATAAATCAGCGAGCGCTTTGCTGCGCGAAAGCGGAGCGGAGAGATCACCGAGTATTACTCGGCGCGCCTGGCTGTTCTGCATTTTCTGGAAGAAGGGCCCGCCTCTCGGCTGCTGAGGTCGAAAAGTCCGGCGGAAAGCACTTCACAGGTACAACGATGACGTCCGCTCCGGTCGTTAAATTTCCCCAAGAGGTCGAGCGCATCCTGTTCGGTAGAAAGCGCCGCGCCATCGGCGGAAGCAAAATACAGGTTGATGCCGCGATGAGCTTCCGTGCCCATGCTGGTTCCTAAATATCTTACCTTGCTGGTTCGCTAAAGCGTCACGCCCGGCAACTGGCTGACCTGTCTTACCCAATCTGCGATGAGGTTCTCATTTAACTCATTATTCTCCTGAATATTCAGGTAACGCGTCTCTTCCGGCTTGGAGCTTATGGGGGGAACGGGTGACAGCGACGTCCCCCGCATGAAGGTCAGCTGGACATGCCGTTTGTAGCAATACATCGAAAAGAACCAGCCATCGTCCTTGCCATAGAGCGGCGTGTTCCATCTGACCGCCTTGGTAACTTCCGGGAATACATCCTCCACGATCTCGTCGAGTCGCCGCCCGATCTCACTTTTCCAGCCGGGCATCGCGGCGATGTATTGTTGGACCGGCGCGTCGCCGTCGCCCTTAGCAATCTGCGGATTGCCGCTCGACAGCAGCTTCGGTTTCTTGTCCTCGCTCATCTTTGACATCCTCTTCCGGTCAGTCCCGAAGCTTTCGCATGTGGGGCAAGGCGAACTGATAGAGGCCGCTCAGTAGCATCGGAACGAGCGCCTTGTCCAAGACGGCGAAATGAGATGTTTAGCGAGTGGCGTTAGAGACAAATCGACGCTCAACCTGTTTGAGAGAACCGTCCATCTTCCCGTCCTAGTGGATAAGGCAGTAACCAGCTTTCACTCCCCGAACCTGCCCGCCACGGCCTGCTCCACCACCGGTGCCCGAGGAACTTATCGCAGCTTCTAACAACCCGCTTTGGGGCGGCGAACGTCAGCTTAGCCAGCAGTTTTCGTCTGCGCTGCCGATTGAATTCTGAGCATCGAGATAGCCTTGCACGCGCACGTTGGGTCTGGCGTGTCTGGCCCATGCTACCATCCGGAGTGCATCGACAGGTCGCGTCCAATGACGCATCGTTCCCAAAGATATCCTTCGCGGTTCATGACACTATATCGGGCCCGCCTGCGTTATGAGGTAGCATGTCCGATCGCCTGAAAGTCCTGCTTCAGTACCTGCTGCCCAAGCAGCATTTGACCACCTTCGCAGGCCGTGTCGCCGGAGCGCGGGGAGGCTCGATGACGACGCGGCTGATCCGTTGGTTTGTGGGTAAATATGGCGTCGACACGCGTATGACCTACATACCTGGCACGCTGTTCTCGGTGAATCCGGTCACTGCGCGCGGCGTGCCGAATCTGTTCGCGCGCAACGAACGCGTGGTGTGCGTGTTTCAGTCGCCGGACCATGGCCCTTTCGTGATGGTGCTGGTTGGCGCCACCATTGTCGGTAGTATGGCAACTGTGTGGCACGGCGTGGTCAATCCAAAGCGTAGTGGAAGGATATCCGAGTGGAACTATGCCGACCGCGACATTCAGCTGAAGAAGGGCGAGGAAATGGGCCGCTTCCTTCTTGGCTCAACGATTGTGATGCTGTTCAGGCAGGGCACGATCGCCTTCAACGAAAACTGGGCACCGGAACGCCCGGTGCGCCTTGGTGAACTGATGGGCAATCGAACGGCCCACAAGGAACGGTGACCCAGGATTGAAGATCGCGACATACAATGTGAATGGCATCAATGGGCGGCTGCCGGTACTGCTGCGCTGGCTCGAACTGGCCGGACCCGACATCGTCTGCCTTCAGGAGCTGAAAGCACCGCAGGAGCGCTTTCCAGTACAGGCAATCCGAGATGCTGGTTATGAAGCCGTTTGGCACGGTCAGAGCCGCTGGAACGGCGTGGCGATCCTGAGCCAGATTGGCGAGATCCACGAAACGCGCCGGGGCCTGCCAGGCGATCCAGACGATAATCAAAGCCGCTATATAGAGGCTGCCATCAATGGAGTGCTTGTCGCAGGACTCTATCTGCCCAACGGCAATCCTCGGCCGGGGCCCAAGTTTAACTTCAAGCTCCGCTGGTTCGACCGACTGAAGGAGCATCTCGGCACGCTAGTCGATCTCAACGCGCCGGTGGTCATAGCTGGCGATTACAATATCATACCGACCGATCACGATGTCTATGCGCCAGAACGCTGGCGCGATGATGCCCTCTTCGCGCCCGAAGTGAGGACTGCATATTGCCAGCTTCTCGACCAGGGCTGGACCGATGCCGTGAGGCACCTGCATCCGGACGATACAATCTATACGTTTTGGAAATATTGGCGCGGCGCGTTCGAACGCAACGCCGGGCTGAGGATCGACCATTTCCTCCTCAATACGCCCGCAACCGGCCGCCTCAGGAAGGCGGAGGTGGATACGCGGCCACGCGGGTGGGAGAAGACCAGCGATCATTCGCCGGTCTGGATTGAGTTGGCAAAAAGACCTGTTCGAAAGCGTCGCGGCTAATCGAGTGCGAACCAGCTTCAGCGTCTGTTTGAAGAAGGCCTCCTACCGATCGGAGGAAGAGGCGCTCGTCGTCGTCAGGCGCTCCGGTTTGCAGCTCCGGACCTACCGCTGCGACCGTTGCCGCCTTATTCACCTCACGAGCCGCAGGAAAGGCAAGCGCATTCCTCAATTTGCTGACTGATGATCCAGGAACTGCCGTCTGCCACTTTTGGGGGAAGGTCCGAAACGTGCATGAACATACGGCTGGTTTTGACGGGTCCTTTGAGCCGCCTAACGGCAGCAATGTTCGCGGGAATTACCGTCAGGCTGAGTTGTTCGAAGGGCGGGTTTCCCGGCGCCAGGCGCTGGATCCAACGTTCCACAGACGGCCATGTCCCGTCTCCCTCGGTCGAAGATTTGATGCGAATGGAATGAAGCTCAGCTCCTCACGGAGAGACCACCCAGAGAAAGGCCCGGTAGAAAGGCACAGGGTGGGAGCAGCTAATTTATCTCTCGCCCGCACTGGATGCTTCGATGCCTTACAACACCCCGGAAAGAGGCGGCAATTCGGGCTCCTAGCTAAGTCGCCAGCAACTGCCGCCAGCTAGAGATATCTGTGTGGTGCGGTCGAGAAGACTCGAACTTCCACGGGCTTTCGCCCACAACGACCTCAACGTTGCGCGTCTACCAATTCCGCCACGACCGCACGCGTGATGGCGGATGGCGCCAAAGGCCATCCGAAGCGCCGCCACTTAGCAGCCATGCCGCTACCCCGCAAGCATGGTGCGTGCGAAATTCCGAAAGCGTCAAATACTTGATTTATAGGCAAAAATTAAAACCGCAGGTGCGCGGTCACTGGGCGGCAGGTCGGGGCAGGGCATTTGCCCCTGCTGTCAGCCGCCCAGTGGGTGTCGATCAGGCAGCTTCTGCCTGATCCTCGATCTGCGCTGTCTTGGCGACCTTTGCCGCGGCAGCGGCCTTTTTCACCAGGACGCCGACGATCTTTTCCTGTGCCTCGTCCTCGTTCGTGCCTTCGAGCGCGGCGAGTTCGCGGGCGAGACGGCCGATGGCGGCCTCGAAGATTTGCCGTTCGGAATAGGACTGTTCCGGCTGATCCTCCGCACGGTGCAGGTCGCGCACAACCTCGGCGATGGACACGAGGTCACCCGAATTGATCTTCGCCTCATATTCCTGCGCGCGCCGCGACCACATGGTACGCTTCACCTTGGGCTTGCCCTTCAGCGTCGTCATGGCATCGGCGAGCGTCGCCTGGCTGGACAATTTGCGCATGCCGACGGTTTCTGCCTTCAGCGTGGGAACGCGAAGGGTCATTTTCTCCTTTTCGAACCGCAGAACGTAGAGTTCCAGCGCTTCGCCTGCAATTTCCGTCCTTTGTATTTCCATGACACGGCCCACGCCGTGTTTTGGATAGACGACGAAATCGCCAGAGGAAAAGTTGAGAGACGAGGATTTTTTAGCTGCCATGTTCACTCCTGTCGCAGGGCCGAATCTGCGCCGGCGTCCCGAACAGGGGGCGCCAATGGCAGGGGCTCACATGCGAGATGCCTGCTCTGATTGTCACAATGTCTCGACTGCCGCGCAGGCTGCGGCAGAGGGGACCATATATCTGAGTTACGTACGGGAAGCCCCGATTGTGTCAGGATTATAACATAAATTTGCGCCGCGCGCTACTATGCCGCCAATGATGCGTCGTCGCAGGCCGTCGCTTTATCGCGGTGCCATGCGGATCGCACCGTCCAGGCGAACATCCTCGCCGTTGAAATAGGAATTGCGGCACATTTCAACTGCGAGGCTGGCATATTCCTGCGGATTACCGAGGCGTTTCGGAAAGGGGACCGAGGCGGCGAGCGCGTCGTTCACATGCTGGGGCATGCCCTGCATCAGCGGCGTGTTGAAAATGCCGGGCAGGATCGTGTTGACGCGAATACCCTCCCCCATCAGGTCGCGCGCGATGGGCAGTGTCATGCCGACGACGCCGCCCTTCGATGCGGAATAGGCGGCCTGGCCCATCTGGCCGTCCTCTGCCGCCACCGACGCCGTATTTACGATCGCGCCGCGCTCGCCGTGTTCCCCCATCGGGTCGAGCGTCATCATGCCGGCGGCGGACTTCGCGATGCAGCGGAACGTGCCGATCAGGTTGATCTGGATGATGGTATTGAACGCATCGAGCGGGAAATGCTTGATTGCGCCGTCCGTCTTTGACCGGCTGGCCGTCTTGATGCCATTCGCGGTGCCGGCGCAATTGACGAGGATGCGTTCCTGGCCATTGGCAGCGCGCGCCTGCTCGAAGCCCGCATCGACGCTGTCGTCAGAGGTTACGTTGACATTGCAGAAGGTGAAGCCGTGTTCGGAAGCGGCGGCCTGCCCAGCCTCTTCGTTCATGTCGAAAATGGCGACCTTCACACCGTTTTCGGCGAGCAGCGTGGCGGTGGCGAGGCCGAGGCCGGACGCCCCACCGGTAACAATGGCGGATAAACCTTCCAGATTCATGATCATCTCCTGCAATTCGGGTCTGGCGCGACCATTAGAGGGTGGCGCCGTGTCGCGCCCCTTTGACATTCAATAGGCGCAATCGTCCTAGAGGCCTGGCGGGGGTCGGCAACCCAAACCGGACACCGGCAAACCGGACGGAAACATACACACAGCGCGCATGCGCGCGCCCGTGCGCGAGGAATCATTATATAATTTCGAGATACGGTTTGTCTCATGGCAAATCCTATTGTGCAAGTGCGATCCGCACATCGCGGAGCTGTTCAGCCCTGTGGGGCAATCGCAATGCTGGACAAATCAGTGTCGCGATCCACGAGAATTCCAGCCTGTTTGCGTTCGGAATAGCGGTCGACGAGCTGTTCCGCGTGCGGACGCAGCAGGACGGTGAAGCGCACCAGTTCCTCCATCACGTCGACGATGCGGTCGTAATAGCTGGACGGTGCCATGCGGCCATCCTCGTCAAATTCCTTATAAGCCATGGCGACGGAGGACTGGTTGGGGATGGTGAACATCCGCATCCAGCGACCGAGCAGGCGCAACGTGTTGACGGCGTTGAACGACTGCGAGCCGCCAGACACCTGCATGATGGCCAGCGTGCGCCCCTGCGTCGGGCGCATGCCGCGCATTTCCAGCGGCAAATGGTCGATCTGGGTCTTCATGATGCCGGTTATCTGGCCATGGCGTTCGGGGGTGCACCAGACCTGCCCCTCCGACCACATGGAAAGATCGCGCAGTTCATGAACGGCGGGATGATCGTCACCGGCGACCTGATCGGGGAGGGGCAGGGTGGAGGGGTCGAATATCCGCGTCTCCGCCCCGAACAGCTGCAACAGGCGGGCGGCCTCCTCTACCGCAAGGCGGGAAAAGGACCGCTCCCTGAGAGAGCCATACAGCAACAATATGCGCGGGGGGTGCTGGTCCGATCCCAGGCCCAGCGCCGGTCGGTGCCGGACGAAAGCGGGGTCGAGCGCGGGTAGATGGGTCGGATCGGGAAGGTCGCGGAGAGGCATAAATATTCCAGTGTCCGTCGCAGGATATGGATCAGGCGGTTCGAGGCCCCAGCAGGATGACGCTGGCGCCGATCAGGCATAGAACGGCGCCTGCCACGTCCCAGCGATCGGGGCGCACCCCCTCCACGCCCCACAGCCACAGCAGCGACGCGCAGATATAAACCCCACCATAGGCGGCGTAGGCGCGGCCCGCCGCTGCGCTGTCCACGCGCGCCAGTAGCCAGGCGAAGAGGATGAGGGAGGCGATTCCGGGGATCAGCCAGAGGACCGACTTCCCAAGACGCAGCCACGCCCAGAAGGCGAAACAGCCGGCGATTTCGGCTAGCGCCGCGCCAATGTAGAGAAGCGCCGTCATCCGAGCGATATCCTGAGGGCAAGCGCTGCCAGCGTCGCGAGAAGAACGGGGATCGTCAACGTCACCCCCACCTTGAAATAATAGCCCCAGCCAATTCGTATCCCCTTTTCCCGGAGAACGTGGAGCCACAACAGGGTAGCGAGCGATCCGATCGGTGTCATTTTCGGGCCAAGATCGCAGCCGATGACATTGGCATAGATCATCGCGTCCCTGACCGCGCCCGTGGCATGCGCGCCCTCAATGGAAAGTGCGCCCACCAGAACGGTCGGCAAATTGTTCATGACCGAGGAAAGGATGGCAGAGATGAAGCCCGTTCCCAAGGCCGCGCCCCATACCCCGCCCCGGGCAGTGAGGTCGAGAAGGCCAGCCAATTGGTCGGTCATTCCCGCATTTCGTAGGCCATAGACGACCAGATACATGCCGAGCGAAAACAGCACGATCTGCCACGGTGCGCCGCGCAGCACCCTGGCCGGTTGCACGACATGGCCGCGCGAAGCGATGATCAGCAACAGGATGGCACCGGCGGCGGCAACCGCGCTGACCGGGACGCCGACAGGTTCCAGAAGGAAAAAGCCCGCAAGCAGCAAGCCGAGGACGACCCAGCCGGCGCGGAAGGTGGCGATGTCCCGGATTGCCTCCCGCGGAGCGGGAAGCCGTCCGGCATCATAGGCCCCCGGAATGTCGCGCCGGAAAAACAGCATCAACATGCCCAGCGTGGCGACAATGGAGACCAGATCGACCGGCACCATAACCAATGCATATTCGCCGAAGCCGATATCGAAGAAATCGGCGGACACGATATTGACCAAATTGGAAACGACCAGCGGCAGGCTGGCGGTGTCGGCGATAAAGCCGGCGGCCATGACAAAGGCCAGGGTTCCCTTCTCATCATAGCCCAACGCCCGCAGCATCGCGATGACGATGGGCGTCAGAATGAGGGCGGCACCGTCATTGGCGAACAGGGCCGAGACGGCGGCGCCCAGCAGAACGACCAACACGAACAGGGCGCGCCCATTGCCGCGCCCCCAGCGGGCGACGTGGAGCGCCGCCCATTCGAAGAACCCGGCCTTGTCGAGAACAAGGCTGATGACGATGATCGCGATAAACGCGCCCGTCGCATTCCAGACAATATCCCACACCACGGGGATGTCGGACAGGGAAACGACACCCAGGAGCAACGCCAGGCCGGCGCCGCCAAGTGCGCTCCATCCGATGCCCAGACCGCGAGGCTGCCAGATGACGAGCGTGATCGTGGCAATGAAGATCGCGAGCGCGAGCAGCATCAGGCGACGCGCTGGCCAGAATCATCTACGACATGCTCGCCGTCTTCCTTCGTAAAGGCGCCAAGCTGGCCCGTCGGCAGCAGGTCCAGCACAGCCTCTGACGGGCGGCAAAGCGCGACGCCCAGAGGGGATACGACAAGAGGGCGATTGATCAGGATCGGGTGCGCCATCATGGCGTCGACCAGGGCATCGTCGGACAGGGAGGCGTCATCGAGGCCCAGTTCGGCATAGGGTGTCCCCCTTTCCCGCAGCAGGTGGCGCGGCGAGATCTCTGCACGGGCCATCAAGTCAACCAGCAGGGCGCGCGCGGGCGGCGTTTTCAGATATTCGACGACGTGCGGTTCGATCCCCGCATTGCGGATCAGTGCCAGCGTATTGCGGGACGTGCCGCATTCCGGGTTGTGATAGATAACGATATCTACGGCCATGATGCATCCTTATCAACAGGAGGGGGCGAGTTCGGCGAGAAGGGGGGCGCACAGATCCGGCGATCCGGCGCAGCAATCCTTTACGAGAAACAGGGTGAGCGCGCGCAGCCCGTCAATGTTGGCGCGATAGACGATGGAGCGGCTGTGGCGCTCGGACAGTACCAGACCGGCACGGGCAAGGATGCCGAGGTGCGACGACATGGTGTTTTGCGGCACGTCGAGCTGGCGGGCGATTTCCCCTGCGGCCAGGCCATCCGGTTCGTGGCGCACAAGCAAACGGAATGTATCGAGGCGAGTCGCTTGCGCCAGCGCCGCGAGGGCGGAAATGGCCGATTCGGTTTCCATATATCCAGCATAACGGATATGTTCTGTAAGGCGAGGCCTTCGTGGCGGCGGGGCTTTTGTGAAGGCGGGGCGGGCCAAGGACGTGAGGGTGACAGACGCCCAGGCGCGGTGGTGCCTGTTTGCCGCAATCTACCTGCGGCGGTTTAGGCCCAGCCCTCCAGAACCTGATCGGGCGGGCGGTGGCCGTCGGACCAGGCGCGGATATTGGTGATGACCTTCTCGCCCATTTGCTGTCGTCCCTCGAACGTCGCGGAGCCCATGTGCGGCAGCAGGGTGACGCTATCGAGCGCCTTCAGCGCGTCGGGCACGTTCGGTTCGTCGGCAAATACATCAAGACCTGCGCCCGCCAGCTTGCCGGATTCCAGAGCGGCGGCGAGGGCCGCTTCGTCGACGATCTCTCCGCGCGCGGTGTTGATCAGATAGACATGTTCCCGCAGCCGCGCGAGCCGCGTCGCATCGAACAAGCCATCCGTTTCGGGCGTCAGCGGGCAGTGGATGGAGACGATGTCGACTTCAGGCAGCATGGCATCGAGGTCGTCCCACCAGGTCGCGCCAAGCTGGCCCTCCACCGTATCGGGAAGGCGGTGGCGATTGTGGTAATGCACCTTCATGCCAAAGGTTCGTGCCCGCAGCGCGACGGCACGTCCGATGCGGCCCATGCCGACGATACCCAGCGACTTTCCACCGATACGAGTCCCGCGCAGGGATGTGGGCGCCCAGCCGCTCCAGGAGCCATCGCGCAGGCTTGCCTCGCCCACGCGCATGCGGCGGACGGTCGCAAGCAGCAGGGCCATGGTCATGTCGGCGGTATCGTCGGTCAAAACGCCCGGCGTATTGGTGACGGGAATGCCCCGCGCATGTGCGGCGGCCAGATCGATATGATCGACGCCGACGCCAAAATTCGCAATCAGCTTCACCCGGTCGCCCGCCGCGGCGATCAGGTCTGCATCGATCTCGTCCGTCACGGTGGGGACAAATACGTCGCAATCGTGCAGGCCGGCGACCATTTCTTCTCGCGATAGAGGGGTGTCTTGGTCGCGCAGTACCGCCTCGAACAGCTCGTTCATGCGGGATTCCGTCGCATCCGGCAGGCGGCGTGTAACGAACAGTTTGGGGCGGGCAGGACGCTGTACTGGCATGGGGAACGGGTACGTCGCAGCCTGCCGCCGGTCAAGCGCACGGCTTTCCCACTTGCGGGCACCCGCACAGAAATCCACAATGCGCGGCATGCTGAAATATTCGCTGGCCGCTTTGCTGCTCCTCTCGCTGTTGCCCGTCGACCCCGCCCCTGCCTTTGGCCAGTCGGTGGAGGCCGAACGGGGACGATCCGGGCTGCCCATCCCGCGTTTTGTATCGCTGGGAACCAATGAGGCGCGCATGCGCGCCGGGCCGGGCCGCGACTATCCGGCGAAATGGATGTACGTGCGCGAAGGGCTGCCGCTGGAGGTGGTCGACGAATGGGGTATCCACCGAAAGGTTCGCGATCCCGATGGCCAGGAAGGCTGGATGGACAAGGCGTTGCTGTCGGGCGCGCGCACCGGCATGATCGTCGGCAAGGTCACGACGGCGCGGGCGCGCCCCGAGCTGGACGCGCCGCCGGTCTGGCGCGCGGAGCCTGGGGTGATCGTCAGGGTGCAGCTGTGCGAATCAGGCTGGTGCCGGGTTCAGGTCGACGGACGGGCGGGATTCGTCAAGAATCTGGACCTGTGGGGCGTCTATAAGGACGAGGAAATCAACTGATCGCGCTGTGCTGCCCCACGCCCGCGCGATCATTCGGCGCGGGGGTGGGCATTGCGATAAACGTCCAGCAGGTGCGCGGCGTCGACCTCTGTATAGACCTGCGTGGAGGACAGGCTGGCGTGTCCCAGCAGTTCCTGAATGGCGCGCAGGTCCGCGCCCCGGGCCAGAAGGTGGGTAGCAAAGCTGTGCCGGAGCGCATGTGGCGTCGCCGTGTCCGGCAGGCCGAGAGCGATGCGCGCGCTTCGCATGTTCTTTCGCACCACCCCGGGCGAAAGCGCCCCGCCGCGCGTGCCGCGAAACAGGGGATCATGTGGCGACAGGGTGAAGGGGCAGGATTCGCGATAAAGGGCGATTGCGTCCGCCACCTGCGCCAGCAGCGGCACTTGGCGCACCTTTTGCCGTTTGCCGGTGATGCGGATTGTCTCGCCCCCCAGCGCGGCGGGGGTAAGTGACAGCGCCTCCGCGATACGCAGGCCGGCCCCGTAAAGCAGCATGAGAACCGCAGCATCCCGCTTCTGCGTCCAGGAGGCGTCGTCGGGTACGGCGGCAAGGTCCTTCGCCTCTGCTGGCGCCACGGGCCGCGGAACGCGCTGCTTCGCCTTGGGCGTCGAAAGGCCCGAAATGGCGGCGCACTGGATACCGCGCGCGCGTTTCGTCCAGCGAAAGAAGGAGCGCAGCGCCGCCACCTCTCGCGCTGCGCTGCGGTTTGACAGCGCGTGCGCCCGCCGATGTGACAGATAGGCGCGCAGATCGGAAAGCTCGACGCCTGCCAATGTAGACCCCGTCACCGGCGCCCCGAAATGCCCGGTCAGGAAGGACAGGAACCGCAACAGCGTTGCGCGATAGGCGCGCAGCGTGTGCGGGGAGCGCCGCTCGGCATGTTCCAGCGCGGCGCACCAGTCCACCACCAGTTCCTTTGCGCTTGTCGCTAATGCACCTGTGTCAGACATGAGGTGAGCTTGCGCGAAACAGCCGCCGCGAGAAAGTCCAATAAGCCGGAATCGTCCATGGCCGAGGGCGGTGAGGCGCGCAGCGAACCGAAGGCGAGAATGCCAAGACCCAGGGGGCGGGGCAGGGTGAGCGGCGCGACGCCAACCGTCTTTACGCCCTCGCCCGCATCGCCGAAAAGCTGTGTTGCCCCCTCGACCGCACGCAGGTGGACGCCTTCTCCGCCCTGTGCCCAGGCGCGTACGCGGCGCGCGGGCAAACGCTGTATGCCCTCCGGGCCGGCACGAAACGCTTCGTCATGCGCGACGAGGGCGAGGCCGACCATGTCGATATCGAGTTCCGACGGCCATTGCTGCGTTACGGTGCGGATAACGCCAGCGAGGTCGGGCGCGGATATGAGCGACAGGGATGCGGCCCGCGCCGCCTCCTGCACGCCGAGTGCGCCGGTCGCATATTCGTAAAGTGCCTGGTTCGTCTGGACCAAGGTGGCCGACCTGTCGGCGATGATGCGGCGGGCGTGGCTGTTGAAATCGATGATGTTCATGCGTCCCCTTCTGCCATGACAGATTTAAGGGCTTGCGAGCGAACAGGCTTACCGCTTGATTAAATGATATTAGCTGAGCGGACGGCAGACCGCGATGCGGTTCTTTGCCAGCAGCAGCATTTCGCCATCCTCCGTCAGGAAGGGAAAGAAAGGCCTGCTGTCGTTGAGGCAATCCAGCACGCGCTCGTCCAGGCTAAGGAAGATAAAGCCGGTCAGGTTGGTGCCGTCCTCCAGGACGAATTCGACCTCTTCCTTTTTCTTGGTGCGGATGGGCCGTTTGCGCAGCGTCTTTGGTGCGCCGACGCTTTCCGCGATTATGGTGGGCATTGTCATTTCGTCAAAAGCGTCGGGGGTGGCGACGCGGGGATCTTCGCTTGAGATATCCATTACAGGCACGCCTCCAAAAGGGGTTTTTCGAAACCGAAGGCCTTTGCCTTCTCGGTCGCGTGTGGCCGCAATCCGGAGGAGCGATATTCGCCGATGATGCGGCCATTATCGTCCTCGTCCAGATAGTGAAAACGGAACAATTCCTGCGTCACCACGATCGGCCCCTCCATGCCGCACACCTCCGTAATTGAGGTGCAGCGGCGGGAGCCGTCGCGCAGGCGCTTCACCTGCACCACCACGTCGACGGAATCGGCGATCTGGCGGGTGATCGCCTCCTTCGGGATCTTGATATCGCTCATCAAAACCATGTTTTCCATGCGGCCGAGGCATTCACGCGGGCTGTTGGCGTGGATCGTACACATGGAACCGTCATGGCCGGTGTTCATGGCGGCGAGCAGGTCGAAGCATTCCTGCCCACGAATTTCGCCCAGGATAACGCGGTCGGGGCGCATACGCAGGGAGTTGATGACAAGGTCGCGAATGGTGATCGCGCCCTTGCCCTCCAGATTCGCAGGGCGCGTTTCCAGCGGCAGGACGTGCGGCTGCTGCAGGCGCAGCTCCGCAGCATCCTCGATCGTGATGACACGTTCGCCGGGATCGATCATTTTGGAAAGCGCGTTCAGCATGGTGGTCTTGCCCGACCCCGTGCCGCCGGAAATGATGATGTTGAAGCGGCTGGCCGCCATGACCTTCAACACGGTGCACATGGCATCGCTCATCGCGCCCCAGTCGCGCAGATTTTCCAGAGTGATCGGCTTTTCGGAAAATTTCCGGATGGAAATCGCCGTGCCCTTCAGGCTGAGTGGGGGAAGGATCACGTTGACGCGCGAGCCATCCTCCAGCCGCGCATCCGCCAGCGGTGTCGTCTGGTCGACGCGGCGTCCCACGCGGTTGACGATGCGCTGGGCAATCTGATGCAGATGTTCCTCGTCCCGGAAGGAAATGGGCGCGAGGGTCAGCTTGCCATCGCGCTCGACATAGGTCTGGTCCGGACCGTTGACCATGATGTCGGTCACCTTTGAATCGGCCAGCAATTCCTCGAGCGGGCCAAGGCCCAGCAGTTCGTCGATCAGCACTTTTTCCAGCGCGATCTGTTCGCGCCGGTTGAGCGTCAATCTGAGTTCCGCCAGCACTTCGGTCGTGATCGGCGTGAATTCGTCCGATAATTCAGCCTTTGAAAGGGCTGCGGCCGCCTCCGGGTCGATGCGCTCCAGAAGGCGCGGCATGACCTGTTCCTTGATGCGGTAGATTGCCTGTTCGAAACCGCCCTGCGTGCTACGCGCATTGTCGGCGGGCGCGCGGCCACGAGCCTCCAGCCGTTCCATCGCCTGATGGACGGGATTGACGGCCATATCTGTCTGCGGAACTGTGGCGGCGGGCGCAGGTTCAGGCACCGGCGCTTCTTCGAATTCCGGATCGTCCTCCGGCTCCATCTTCAGGGCGGCATTGCCATGGCTGTGCATGGGGGCGGCCTGACCGAAATTGCCCTTGCGGCCTGCCCCTATGCCGGCGCCAATCGATCCCGACCTCTTGCCGAATCCGCTCATGCCCAATCCCCGTCAGCGACACGCCCCGTGCGTACCGGTGGAGATTTTGCCCCTAACGTGGCGAAGTTGCCGAAACCCTAATCAGGGGCGCCCCCCCCATCAGATCGCACCGTCGCCAAAATGCCGGGTGATGTCCGGTCCGATGCGGAGCGGGCGCATGCTATTGCGGTCCAGCATTGCCCAGAAAGTGCGTGCCGCGACGCGAACCCTTGCATCCGCGCCCCTGACCTCAACGAAGCGATCGAAGCGCGCGCCCTTTGGGCTGCCGACCCAGGTGGCCAGGGTGACGGTTTCCCCGGCGACGGTCGGGGCGCGATAGTCGATCTCGTGCCGGACGACGACCCACACATATTTCTCGGCGATTTCGGCAGGCGCCGCGCTGAACCAGTGCGCGGTGGCGACATCCTGGATCCAGCGAACGTAGACCGCATTGTTCACGTGGCCCAACTCGTCAATATCGACGGGTTCCGCGGTCCTTGTCATGGTGAAGGTGGCCATGCGACTAGGAACTGGCCGCGCCGGAGCGGAACTCTTCCTTCTCACCGCGGTTGAATGTCAGGAAAAACGCGATCTCCTCTGCCTTTTCACGCAAGGATTCGAAGCGCCCTGACTTGCCGCCATGGCCGGCGCCCATGTTGGTTTTCAGCAACAGGATATTGTCGTCGGTTTTCATCTTGCGCAGCTTTGCGACCCATTTCGCAGGCTCCCAATAGGTCACGCGCGGGTCGTTGAGGCCGGCCGTCACCAGGAGGGGCGGATAATCCTGTGCCCTTACCTGATCATAGGGCGAATAGGACTGGATCAGGCGGAACGCCTCCGCATCCTCGATCGGATTTCCCCACTCCTGCCATTCCCCCGGCGTCAGCGGCAGATCGGCATCAAGCATGGTGTTGAGCACGTCGACGAAGGGAACATGCGCGGCGACCGCGCCGAACAGTTCGGGCGCCTGGTTGATGACGGCGCCCATCAGCTCGCCCCCCGCGCTGCCGCCCGACGCAACGATCCTGCCCGCTGAACTGTAGCCCTCTTTTGCCAGAAAGCGCCCGACATCGACGAAATCGTTGAAGCTGTTGGTGCGCTCGTTCAGCTTGCCGTCCAGATACCATTGATAGCCGAGATCGTCGCCGCCGCGGATGTGGGCGATGGCAAAGGCATAGCCCCGGTCCAGCAGGCTGAGGCGGCTGGCGGCGAAGCCCGGCGGGACCGCATAGCCATAGGCACCATAGGCATAAAGGTGCAGCGGACGAGTGCCATCGCGCGGAAAATCATGACGATAGACGACGGATACGGGCACCAGCGTGCCATCGCGTGCCGGCGCCATCAGTCGCTCGGTGCGGTATTGCGACGCGTCGTAACCGGAGGGGATTTCCTGGGTTTTGAGAGCGTCCAGCGTCCCGTCGGCAATGTCGTAATCATAGACGGTCGCGGGGGTGATCATGCTGTCATAGGACAGCCGCAACCTGTCGACATGATATTCCGGATTGTTGCCCAGACCGGCGTCATAGCTCGCCTCTGGAAAGGCGATGTGGCGTTCCTGCCCCTGATCATAATCGCGCAGGCGAATCTGGCTGAGCCCGTCGATACGTTCCTCGATCACCAGCAGATTTTCGAAACTGGTGACGCTGCGAAGATAGTGCGCGTCCGATCCCGCGATCAGTTCGGTCCAGTCACCGGGGGCGGCAACAGGCGCGGTGACGATACGGAAATTCGTATGCGTGTCATTGACCCGGATGAACAGCGTGCCCCCGCGCTCGTCCAGATCATATTCGCGGCCTGCCTGCCGGGCGGAAACCAGCGCCGGTTCCGCCATCAGGTCGGCGGTCGGCAGCAGTCGGATCTCGCTGGTCGTGTTGGTGCCGGTCGAGAGGATCGCGAAGGCGCGGCTCTGGCTGCGGCCAAGCCCGACGCCGAATTCCTCGTCCTCTTCGCGGTAGACGATGCGGTCGGCGCCCTGCGCATCGCCCAGCCGGTGATGCCAGACCGTCTTGGAACGCCAGTTCTCGTCTGCGTCGGTATAGAGGAAAGAGGCGGAATCGGTCGCCCAGACCAAGCCGTAGCGCCAATTTTCGATGATGTCCGGCAGATCCTCGCCAGTCACCAGATCACGAACCCGGAGCGTGTAGCGTTCGGACCCGTTGGTGTCGGTTGCATAGGCCATCAGGCGGCCATTCGGGCTGATGTCTAGGCCGCCGAGGCGGAAATATTCCTTGTCCTCTGCCAGCGCGGGTTCATCAAGGATGATTGTAGCGTCGCCGCCGTCCGCTGGACGGCGATACCATTTACGATATTGACCGCCCTCTTCGAACGCCCACCAATATTCGTAATCGCCGTCCCGTTGCGGCACGGAGGAATCATCCTCCTTCACGCGCGCTTTCAGCTCTGCGAACAATTCGTCGACCAGCGGCTGGTGCGGCGCCATCACCGCCTCAAAATATTCGTTCTCGGCCTTCAGATAGGCGAGCACATCCGCATCCTCGACGCTTGGGTAGCGGGGATCTTTCAGCCAGAAATAGGAATCCTCGACGGTAATGCCGTGAGCGGTGAAGCTGTGCGGGCGCTGATCCGCGACGGGCGGGGTGGGTGTGCTGGTCATAGTGCAGCCTTGCCGATGTCACGGCGCCAGAAGCCATCCTGCCACTCGATCCGGTCGATGGCGGCATAGGCCGTGTCCGCCGCCGCGCGCAGCGTAGGCGCCATTGCCGTGATGTTCAGGACGCGGCCGCCGCTTGCCGTCAATGCGCCGTCATCGCCGAGCGTCGTACCGGCATGGAAGATTTTGGCTCCGTCCGCCTCTGCCGCATTCAGCCCGGCAATGGTGCCGCCCTTCTTCGGCGTGCCGGGATACCCCTCTGCGGCCATCACGACGGTCATCGCATGATTGTCCGACCATTGCAGGGCGAAATGATCCAGCTGTCCCTCGGCGGTCGCCAGCAGCGCGGGCAGCAGGTCGGACTTCATCCGCATCATCAGCACCTGGCATTCCGGGTCGCCGAAGCGGGCATTATATTCGATCAGCTTTGGTCCGTCCGCGCCGATCATCAGGCCGGCATAAAGGACGCCGATGAAGGGCGATCCCTCCGCCGCCATGGCGCGGGCCGTCGGCTCGACGATTTCTGCCAGGACACGGGCCTGCATCGCCTCGTCCAATATCGGGGCGGGCGAATAGGCGCCCATGCCGCCTGTATTGGGGCCGGTGTCGCCGTCGCCGACGCGCTTGTGATCCTGCGCGCCCGCAAGGGGAAGGACGGTCTTGCCATCGCAGAGCGCGAAGAAGCTGGCCTCCTCCCCCGCCAGGAATTCCTCAATCACCAGTTCGGCGCCCGCCTCTCCGAAACGGCCGCCCAGCATGTCGTCGATGGCGGCGTCGGCATCGGCGCGGGTTTCGGCGATCACGACGCCCTTGCCTGCGGCGAGGCCGTCCGCCTTTATGACGTAGGGGGGCGTCAGCCGTTCCAGAAAATCCTTCGCCTCCGCTGCGGCGCGAAAACGGCCATAGGCGGCGGTCGGGATATCGTATTTGGAGCAAAGATCCTTCGTGAAGCCCTTCGACCCCTCGAGCCGTGCGGCGCTGGCGGACGGGCCGAAAACCTTTCGCCCCTTTGCCCGCAGCGTGTCGGCAAGCCCGTCGACGAGAGGCTGTTCCGGGCCAATGACCGTCAGGCCGATATCATGTTCCGCCACGAAGGCGAGAACAGCATCATGGTCGCCCGTATCCAGCGCCACGCAGCGCGCCCCCTCCGCCGCGATACCGGGATTGCCCGGCGCCGCATAGAGCGTGTCGAGAAGAGGCGATTGGGCGAGCTTCCAGGCCAGCGCATGTTCGCGCCCGCCGCCGCCGATCAAAAGAATGTTCATGCGCGGGGTTCTAGCTGCGTTCGCCGGGCGCGTCATCCCGGCGCAAGAGGGAGAGGGCGCGATGGCCCGTCAGGCGTTGGCCGCCCCTTGCGCATAGGGCGTCCAGCTGCCCTTCGGCTGAGCCAGCCGGTTGGCGGTGACCGCCAGAACCTCATGATTCCAGGCAAGGCCGACATGGCTGGAGCGGACGCAGACCGATTCGTGCCGCTCGCCATTGCCGATATTGGCGCATTGCGGCGCAACGATGCCGTCACCGTCCGTATATATGCTGGTCAGCGGCACGGGCGGCAGTTCTTCAAGGTCGTTGGGCAAGGGCGGGCTGTTGACCCAATGGTCGTTCAGCCGTTCATACAGCCGCCAGGCGTGATTGCCGCGCATGTCGCCGATGCAGGGGGTGCCGGCCGTGACGACCAGACGGACGCAGTCGGGGCGGCGCTTGGCCACTTCGCGCGCATAAAGGCCACCGAGCGACCAGCCAACCAGGCTGACCGGGCCGCCGCTTCTTTCCGCGACGCGGATCAGGTGCGATCGCATTTCCGGCAGGGTGTCGCGGCGCAGGCCCAGATTCTGGCCCTGACCCCAGCCATGCACGTCATAGCCGAGCGTCGCCAGGCGGCGGCGCAGAAGGAAGGTGGTGGTGTCGGCCGCCAGAAAGCCCGGATAAACGATCACCGCATGGCCATCGCCACGCGGCAGGCTGGCGGTGCGGTTGTTCAGCAGGAACTGCGCGAACTCCCCGATCGCGCGGACTTCTTTCAGATATTGCGTCCGCGAGGGAGGAGCGATCTTTCGCTTGCGGACGATTTGCTGGGCAACAGTCATCAAAGAGTCATATATTAAGCTTTGCAAGAAAGCTACGAATAACGGGCGCGATATCCTCACGCTGTAGCGCGAGATCTATTGTTGCGTTCACGAAGCCCGCCTTGTCGCCGCAATCGTGGCGCACCCCGTCGAAGGTGAAGGCGTGGAAGGGTTGCGTGCCGATCATGGAGGCCATGGCGTCGGTCAGCTGAATCTCGCCGCCCGCACCGACGCCCTGCGTCTTCAAGATGTCCATCACCTGCGGTTGCAGGATGTAGCGACCCGGCAGCATCAGGTTGGAGGGGGCATCAGCCGGATCGGGTTTTTCCACGAGGCCCCTGACTTCGGTCAGCGCGCCGTCAGTCTCACCGGGATCGACGATGCCATATTTGCGCGTTTCCTCCCGCGCCACTTCCAACGCGCAAACGATGTTGCCGCCGACCTTTTCATAGGCCGACATCATCTGCGACATGCAGCCGGGTGTGCCGATCAGAAGCTCGTCCGGCAGGATGACGGCGAAGGGTTCATTGCCGACGACGCTGCGTGCGCACCAGACGGCGTGCCCCAGGCCCAGCGGCTCCTGCTGCCGCACATAGGCGATCTGACCAGGGGCAAGCCGCGTCCCCTCCAGCGCTGCCTTGTCCTTCTGACGCGCCTCCATTGTATCCTCCAGCTCGTAGGCCATGTCGAAATGGTCCTCGATGGCGGATTTGCCGCGTCCGGTGACGAACACCAGTTGCTCGATCCCTGCCTCCAGCGCCTCGTCCACGGCATATTGGATCAGCGGCCGGTCGACGATCGGCAGCATTTCCTTGGGAATGGCCTTTGTGGCGGGAAGGAAGCGGGTGCCGAGGCCGGCGACGGGAAAGACTGCGGTACGGACGGGACGAGGAGACGTCATCAAAACCTCTTCAAAAGCCTAAGATAATAAGCGCGTTCAGTAGGGGTACGCGCGGGGTCGGCGGCGCGTTCCTCAATAATTTCACGGATTTCCTGCACACGTCGCAGGGTATTTTCATCCGGCAGGTCGACCTCCCCCTGGCCAAAGCCGCGCCCGGGGCGGCCGAGCGGATCGAGGCCGCTGCCGTCTCCGCCCGGCTGCATCTGGCCACCTGCGGCGGCTTGCGCCATGGCCTGTGCGGCGGCCGAGGCCTGCTCCCCCGCCTGCGCCAGCTTGTCGAGCGCCAGCGTTTGCGCGGTGGCGGCAGAGGCGGCATCGCCTGCCGCCAGCGCATCCGCCGCCGCCTGCATGGCTTGCCGCGCTTCGTTAAGCTCTGCCGGGCTCTCCGCCCCTGTTTCCGCGAAGGCGCCCGAAATCTGGTCGAGGGACTCTGCCAGCCCTTGTTGCCGCGTGCCCATCGCCTGCATCGCCTGCGGATCGTCACGGATCATCTGCCGAACCGCCTCCGCAATGGTCTCCTCGCGAAGGGCGGACTGCTGCGATTCGACGTCGCGCAATTGCTGTGCGAGCTCATTTGCCGCCTGCGCGCGTTCCATCGCCTCCGGGTCGGGCGGGCTGCTGCCGAACTGGATCGATTCCATCAGGCCGCGCAGGTTGGAAAGCGCCTGCATCGCCCCCTCTGTATCGCCGGCGGCCAGCCGGTCCTTCAGATCCTGCATCATCGCATCCAGGAACCCTGCGTCCATGCTGGATGCCATGCCGGCCATGGATTGCAACGCCTCAGCAGACGGGGTTTCGCCCGCCGCCATGGCCGCCTCGATCTGGCGGGCCAGATATTCGCCCATGGCGCTTTCCAGCCTTTCGGTCAGTGCGGCGAGTGTCGAATCGTCGGCGGTGCCCGCCTGCTTCATCAACTGTTCCATGGCGGTCCTGAGGTCGTTCATGGCGCGGCTGGTGCCGCCATCCTCCAGGTCGACGGCCGTGTCCCACAGGATCTGGGCGACTTCCGTCCGTGCGGATTTGCGTCTGTCGCGCAGCAGGCGCCACGTCGCCGCCCGCAGCGCGACGAATGTGTCGAGGCGCTGGTCGAACCGTTCGGGCTGCGTCGCGATACTCGTCAGCCGCCGGACAACCTCCCGGCGGTCGGCGCCCTCCAGCAGATCCTTGCGGACGGCGATGATCTCTGCGGCTACCTCGTCGACGAAGCTGCGTACCGGCAGCGTCAGCAGCATGACGGGGGAGCGGCCAACATTGCCCGCGCCATCCCGCGCCAACAGGGTAAGGCGCGCCTGTTCGCCCGCGCGCGGGTCGGACGTCAGATCCGCGAATAATTGCCCCTCTCCCGGTGCAACGGACATGTTTAGGTCGGTGACCACCGGATCGGCAGCCCCGCCCTCTACCAGCAGCGACAGGGCGGAAAGACCGTGATCGTCGGCCAGCCTGTATCCCACGCGCAGCGCCCCCGAAGCGGTTTTGACGGGAGAGCCGTTGAACCTGATATCGGGGACATCGTCCGCCGCCAGTCCCACGTTCAGCGTTGCCAGCGTCCGCCCATGGGCCGCGATGCGCCATTGTCCGCCACGCGTCACGGAGGCGGGAAGCGACATGAATTCGCCGGCCGGGTCCACCAGCTGCCACTCCGCCGCCGCGCCCGTCGAGGAGACGTCGATCTGGCTGTCGGTCAGCAATCTCAGCTCGCGCGTCGCGCCGCCCTGCAGGGCAATCTGGCGCACGGGCAGGACAGCATATTCAGGTGGCGTAATTTCCACCCGGAAAGCATAGTCCGTGGCGGGAACCGCATAGGGCGAGAAGGCCGCCGAGAGCCGCTGTGGCGCTGTCCGGTTGGCCGCCAGCAGACCCGCCAGCAAAATCAGGGCCGCCCCGATCAGCGACCATTTCAGATAGGGCGGCAATTGAATGCGCGGCAGGCCGATGCGCGGCTGCCGCGCAAGTGCGTCGCGGCGCGCACGGCGCCATAGCTGTTCCGCAATCCGGTCGGACAGCCCCACCGGTGCGGAGTCTGTAAAACTGACTGTGCCGCGTGGCAGGGCCCCGCCGGTATCGAGGCGCGCCAGCATAACGCTCCGCGCCGGCAGCGGCGTGCGCGCCGCATATCGAATGGCGCCCCCGACCGACCCGACGATCAACGCGCCCACGATGGCCAGACGCATTTCGCCGGGCAGCCAGGAAGCCGCGCCGAAAAGGGCAAGAGCGGCGAAACCGATCCACGCCGCGACGATCCATCCCAATTCGGCCGCCAGCCCCCGCTCCAGCCAGATGAGCGCGCCGGCAAAGGGAAGGCGCCTTGCGGCTGCCGGTGACAGTCCCGCAGAGATAGGCCCGTCCCGAGGGGCCTCCGCCGTCATCCGGAGAGCCACTCCGGCAGTTGGTCTTGCCCGATCAGATCCTCGTAACTTGGCCGCTCGCGCACGATCGCCCAGCGGTCGCCGGAGACCATGACTTCGGGTGTCAGCAGGCGGGAATTATAGCTGTTGGCCATGGCCGCACCATAGGCGCCCGCAGTTCGGAACACCATCAGATCGCCGGTATCGAGCCGGGGCAGCGTCCGTTGCGATGCAAACGTATCGCCGGTCTCGCACACGGGACCGACGACATCGGCGACCATCGGATCACCCTGCGGCTGGCGTACCGCCTGTATATCGTGCCAGGCATCGTACAGGCTGGGCCGCATCAGGTCGTTCATCGCAGCGTCGATGATCAGGAAATTACGCTCCCGCCCGCCCTTCAGCCGGACGACCCGGCTGACCAATATGCCGGCATTGCCGGCGATCAGCCGACCCGGCTCGAAGGTCAGGCGAACGTTCCAGTCGCGCGTGATCCGTGCGACCATGCCACCATATTCGGCGGGGCTCGGCGGTTCCGGCTGGTCCGACAGATAGGGCACGCCCAGGCCGCCGCCCAGATCGGCGCGGCTGATGTCATGCCCCTCGGCCCGCAGCTGGGCGATCAATTCTCCGACGCGTTCGAACGCCCGCTCCAGCGGATCGAGACTGGTCAACTGGCTGCCGATATGAACGGCCACACCCAGGGCATCGATGCCCGGCAGGGAACGCGCGAGATCGAATGCAGCCGGAGCGGTATCGATGGCGATGCCGAATTTGTTTTCCGCCCGGCCGGTGGAAATCTTCGCATGCGTCATCGCATCGACATCGGGATTCACGCGAAAGACGATGGGCACCACCCGGCCCATTTCCACGGCCACCGAACTCAGTAGCTCAGCCTCTGGCAGGGATTCGACGTTGAACTGGTAAATGCCGGCATCGATTGCGGCGCGCATTTCCTCTGCTGTTTTGCCCACACCGGAAAAGACGATCCGGTCCGCTGGAACGCCTGCGGCCAGCGCCCGCTTCAACTCGCCGATAGAGACCACATCGGCGCCCGCGCCCGCGCGCGCGAGCGTGCGAATGACGGCCTGGTTGGGATTTGCCTTTACGGCATAGGCGACCAGCGGATCGGGAAGCGCGCCGAGAGCCGAGGTGAACACCTGATAATGGCGCAGCAGCGTTGCCGTCGAATAGCAGTAGAAGGGGGTACCCACCTCCGCCGCCAGCGCTTCCAGATTGACGTCTTCGGCGTGAAGGACGCCGTCGCGATAGTGAAAATGGTCCATCAGTTGGGCGGCAGGTCGAACGGATCTTCCGCGCGTTCCTCTGAATTGCGAACGACGTCGTCGATGCGCAGGGGCGCGGCCTGCGGCGGCGGCTCCAGCATCGCCTCCGGCGTCGGGGTTTCCTCTTCACCGAAAGCGGGCGGTGGCGGTCCGCCCTGCGGCCATTGCAGCGGTCCCTGCGATCCGCACGCGGCCAGCGCCAGCACGAGACCAAGCGCCAGACCCGGCGAGAGCGGGAGAGCGAGCCTTTTCATTTCACGTCCTTTCGCGCGTCGACGATGCGGGCACGAACCTGATCCGGCGCGGTGCCGCCAAAGCTGGTACGGCTGGCGACGGAGGCATCCACCGACAGGACATCATATACGCGCTCGTCGATCCGTTCGTCGATGCCGGTCAGCACGTCGAGCGGCAGGTCGGCCAGCATGGCGCTGCGCCGCTCCGCCTCCGCAACGGCGCGGCCGGTAATGTGGTGTGCCTGGCGGAAGGGGACGCCTGCCTCTCTCACCAGCCAGTCGGCCAGGTCCGTTGCGGTCGAATGACCTGCGGATGCCGCCGCCTTCATGCGGTCGGTGTCGAAGGCGAGGCCGTCGACCATGCCGGTCATCGCGGCCAGGGCCAGTGCCAGCGTGTCATAGGCCTCGAATACGGGGGCCTTATCCTCCTGCATGTCCTTCGAATAGGCCAGCGGCAGGCCCTTCATGACGGTGGCGAGCCGTGTCAGCGCACCCATGAACAGGCCCGCCTTCGCCCGTACCAGCTCCGCCGCGTCGGGGTTGCGCTTTTGCGGCATGATGGAACTGCCGGTGGAATATTCGTCGGGCAGCTTCACGAAGGACCATGGCTGCGATGCCCAGATCACGACCTCCTCCGACAGGCGGGACAAATGCAGGCCGGCCTGCAGGCAGCAGGTCAGGAATTCCAGGGCGAAATCGCGGTCGCTGACGGCGTCCAGACTGTTCGCAGTGGGGCGGTCGAAACCTAGCCTTTCCGATGTCATTTGTCTGTCGATCGCGAAGCCGGTGCCCGCCAGTGCCGCCGCCCCCAGCGGCGATTCGTTCAGGCGCGCCCGTGCATCGGCGAAGCGGCCCCGGTCGCGCCGGATCATTTCGACATAGGCCATCAGATGATGGCCAAGCGTCACCGGCTGCGCCGTCTGAAGGTGGGTGAAGCCCGGCATCACGCTGGCGGCATGCTCCTCCGCCCGCATCAGCAGCGCGCTTTGAAATGCCGTCAGTCCCGCGTCCAGCCGGTCGATGGCGCCCCGGACCCACAGGCGCAGATCGGTCGCGACCTGATCATTGCGCGACCGCGCGGTGTGCAGGCGCCCGGCGGCGTCGCCGATCTTTTCCTTCAGTCGCGCCTCCACATGCATGTGGATATCCTCCAGCGCGAGATCCTCCTCGATCGGGCCGGTTTCCCACTCGGCGGCGATTTCGGCGAGACCGGCGTCAATGGCGGCGGCGTCATCGGCAGAAATGATGTTCTGCGCGGCCAGCATGGCGGCGTGCGCGCGGCTGCCCTCAATGTCTTCGCGCCACATACGCTTGTCGACACCGATGGAGGCGTTAATCTCCTGCATGATAGCGGCGGGCCCTGCGGCGAAGCGGCCGCCCCACATTTTGTTGGAGTGATCGGACATGCGGACCCTTGCGTTTCTTTTGGCGTCGGCGCTGCTTGTCACCTCGGCCTGCGATAATCGTGCATCGGATAAGGCTGTGGAGGACAGCTCGCAACCCGCCCCGGCACTGGGGGAGCCTGACTATTCGCATGCAGGCGAGCCCGCGCCCGACGTGACGCTGATGCGGCAGGACGGCGGCCCGCTGGCTTTGGGGGCGTTTCGCGGTACGCGGACGCTGGTCAACCTATGGGCGACATGGTGCGCGCCGTGCGTCGCGGAACTGCCCGCGCTCGACCGGCTGGCGGCGGCGAAGGGCTATGACATGAACGTCGTGGCGGTCAGCCAGGATATTGGCGGATGGGAAAAGATCACGCCCTTTCTGGAGCGGGTGCCCATGGAACATGCCACTATTCTGAGCGACGAAGACGGGGCGCTATCGCGCGCCTACGGCGCCGCGGGCCTTCCCTTGACGATCATGTACGATGCGGATGGCCGCGAATTGTGGCGCGTCAACGGTCCACGCGAATGGGATCAGCCTGGCGGCCTGCCCGGGGACACGGCAGATGCGGCGAGCGTGCCCGAGGCCGGAAGTGGGAATGAGGTGGAGCAGGCAGGCGCCGACGCCATGGACGCCGAGCTGAAGGCTGAGGGCGTCGCCTGGGTCGCGCGCGGACAGGAACCCGGCTGGATTATCCGCCTGACACCCGGCGAGACGATCGAGGTGGAGGCGGATTATGGCGAGGTCACCGCGACGCTGCCCGCCCCCGATGCCGCGCCATCAGGTCAATTCGCACTGGCCCGCACGACCGGCGGCACGAGCTTCGCCCTGTCGACGACGGAGCAGCCGTGCACCGACACGATGAGCGGCAGACCCTATCCCCAAACCGTGCAGATGCAGCTGAACGGGAAAACCTATCGCGGGTGCGGTGGCGCGATTTGAGTGATAGGAGGTGAAGCCGCTTCGCCCCTCGGGCGACCAATACGGCAATGGCCAATTTCAGGAGAAGCCCGTGTCCTTGAGTAGCCTTCTCATTCCGTCGTTCACCCAGATGCTGAAAGGCTTGTCGAAGTGGCTTCAAACGGGCGCGACCGGTGCGGATGCCGACGCGGACGCGCTGCTGACCAGGCGGCTGGCCGACGATATGTATCCTTTGGCGTCGCAGGTCTTCTTTTCCTGCTTCATGGTGCAGGACGCGATCTTTCGCCTTCGCGGGCAGAAGGTGCCTGATGCTGTTGAGGGCATCCGCCGTAAAGCCTGGAGGGCGGGAGAAGAGCCGGTGGCGTTCGCAGATGCGATTCGCCAAATCGAAGACACGATGTCACTGCTCGACTCACTTGCCCCTGATGCGCTCGACCAGGGCGCCGATAGGCACCTGCGTATCGAACTTCCCAATGGACTCCTGTTCGAACTGAGCGGCCAGGAGTACGCGCGTGACTGGGCTCTGCCGCAATTCTACTTCCACATATCCATGGCCTATGCGCTGCTGCGGCATCAGGGCGTGGAACTGGGCAAGGCGGATTATCTCGCCCATATTCTTACCTATATCCAGCAAGCGCCCGCAGAGACTGCGTAAGGTCTGGCCGGGCGCCTGCTAAAGCGCCGTGTCTGCTAAAGCGTCGTCTTCCCGATATCTTCCAGCAGTTCCTCGCACATGGTGTGCATGCGCTTGCAATGATCCTTGTCATGGCGGGCACACTCGTCGCGGCATTCTTCCGCAGCTGTCTTCAGCAGCGCCATTGCGGCCTTGATGACCTGTTCATTGGAGCCGGTACGGCGGGCGGCAACGGTGGAGAACATCGCGGCGATGTCGGAAAGGTCGCTGCATTTGCGGAAACAGGGTCGCATCTCGATGATATGCTCTTCCGCGACGCAGGCGTCGGCGCAGGACGAGGCGAGCGTGGCCGCCCACATTGCGTGCTTTATGGTTTCTGCCAGTGGGTCGTTCAGATGGTCTTCGACATCGGGGTGGGCGGCGATCATCTTGGCGATGGACATGGAAATCTCCTGCGGTTCGGGTTCGCGCCATGAACGCGCCAGCCCGTCAGGAGTTCGACCCCGTCGATTGATTCGAAAAAATTTCGGGGAAGCGGCTGGAGCGGGCGACCGGGATCGAACCGGCATCACAAGCTTGGAAGGCTGGTGTTCTACCATTGAACTACGCCCGCACGGCGCTGTAACAGACACTTAGCAGACAAATCTGGTGGAGGGGACAGGATTCGAACCTGTGTACGCATACGCGGGCAGATTTACAGTCTGCTGCCTTTAACCACTCGGCCACCCCTCCAACGGGCTTGCCCAGCAAGGTCGCGCTAGATGGCGAACGGGCCTTTGCCTGTCAACAGAACTGCGCTAGCGCCGCGCCTATTATGGCAAAAAGAGGAAGAGCAGGACGCGAGGCGTCCAAGGCAAAGCGCGGCACAGGCGGCATCCGGCTATACGGCCGGCATGCGGTCGAGGCGGCGCTGGACAATCCCAACCGCACGGCACGCAAGCTGTTCGTCACGTCGGAGATCGCGCAGAAATATCATCTGCCAACCGACCTGCCGGTGGAGCGCGGTGACGGCGCTGCGCTGGCCCGCATGGTCCCCGGCGATGCCCCGCATCAGGGTCTGGTGCTGGAGGTCGATGCGCTGCCCGTCGTGCATCTGGACCAATTGCTGGGCGGCAGAAAGCCGCTCTTGGTGCTGGACCAGGTGACGGATCCGCACAATGTCGGCGCCATTATCCGGTCGGCAGCGGCGTTCGGTGCGGCGGGCATCATTACGCAGGACCGGCACTCGCCGCCCGAATCGGGCGCCTTGGCAAAGGCGGCGTCGGGGGCGCTGGAGCGGATGCCGTGGTGCCGCGTCACTAACCTCGCCCGCGCGCTGGAGGAGATTGCCGAGGCAGGCTATTGGCGCGTCGGTCTGGCGGGAGAGGCGGAACGGACGCTGTCCGAATCGACACGGGACATGCCGACCTGCCTGGTCCTGGGCGCAGAGGGCGATGGGCTGCGGCAGAATGTGGCGGCGCATTGCGACGTGCTGGCCCGCCTGCCGATCAGCGATGCGGTGGAAAGCCTGAACGTCTCCAACGCCGCGGCGGTCGCGCTTTATGCGGTGACGAACGCCACCGACACCAGCCATCCGGCGGCTGCGCCCAATAAAATGACCTGAGCGAAAGCAATCTGCCAAAGCCGTTTGGAAAATGGCTGCTTGCGGGTTTTGTGGCGGAGGGAATGCCTGGCCAGAAAGGCCGCTGGCGTTCCGCCAAGGGCGGACAAGAGAAGGAGAGTGTCCTCTGCCACGCGCCGCGATCCCGAGCGCGCACATGCCTTGTCGCGCCAGAACGTCAGAAAAGTGAAAATATTGACGGCGCATAGGGCAATGAGGATCGAGGATGCCATGGACGGTCCATCGCCCGCTGCGTCTTTCATTCGGATTAAGCAGCTTAGCTAAATGACGGCCTATCGGCGCAGCAAACGGTGCGCGCCGATAGGCATCGGGAAGCCGGATCAATAGCAGTAGCGCTTGCGATCCTTGTCCTTGCCGACTTCGTGGCCGAGCACGCCGCCTACGGCCGCGCCGAGGATGGTGCCGACCGTCTTGTCGCCGCGGCCTGCCACTTGGTTGCCGAGGACGCCGCCGACGACGCCGCCGATCACCGTGCCGGTGTTGACGCCATTGGAGCTGCGGCAGCGGTCGTAGCTGTCATAATAGCGGTCGTCGCGCCCATACCAGCCGCCGCGGGTGTCCGCGGCGGTGCGGTAATAGACCGGCTGGCGCCGCTGGTCATAGCGATTGTCGTAACGATTCTGGTAGCGGGCGGGGCGATAATCGCGCCTGTCGCGGCGATCCTCGTTTCGATAGCGGCGGTCCGAATCATGGCCGCGCCGAAAGTCGCGCTTGTCGTAATGGCGTTCGTAGCGGCCGCGGTCGTCATGGTCTCTGGCGGCGGCGGGAATTGCGGTGAAGCTGGTGGCTGCCACGGCGGCGATCAACAGGGATTTCAACATGGGGGACGCTCCTTCTTACACACCCCTTGAGACTGGCCTTGGGACTGGCCTTGGGATTGGGTGTGACCGCGGGCGGAACAGGGGACCGTTGTTTAAGCCCGCGGCCACGAACCCTGTTTGCGCGTGCCGGGCTGAGACATTGCTGAATGGTGCGTGCAGCCGTTGTTAATCCATGTTCGTCACCTGAGAGATCAGGCGGCGCGTTTGCGGAGGGGGCCCTGATCCTCGAACAATTGCGCAAGCTGCTCGACCATGGTCCCGCCCAATTGTTCGGCGTCCATGATGGTAACGGCACGCTCGTAATAACGCGTGACGTCGTGACCGATGCCGATGGCGATCAGTTCGACGGGACTGCGCGTTTCGATCCAGTCGATCACCTGCCGCAAATGCATTTCCAGATAATTGCCGCTGTTGACGGACAGGGTCGAATCATCGACCGGCGCACCGTCGGAAATGACCATCAGGATGCGGCGATCCTCTGGTCGGCCGATCAGCCGGTTGTGCGCCCATAGCAGCGCCTCTCCGTCGATATTCTCCTTCAGCAGCCCCTCGCGCATCATCAGGCCGAGATTCTTGCGCGCGCGCCGCCAGGGGGCATCGGCGGTTTTATAAACGATGTGGCGCAGATCGTTGAGCCGGCCCGGCTGTTCCGGGCGGTCCTCCTTCAGCCATTTTTCGCGCGACGATCCGCCCTTCCACGCGCGCGTGGTAAAGCCGAGGATTTCCGTCTTTACGCCGCAGCGTTCCAATGTGCGCGCCAGTATGTCGGCGCAAATGGCCGCGATGGAAATGGGCCGCCCGCGCATGGAGCCGGAATTGTCGATCAGCAGGGTCACGACGGTGTCGCGGAAATTCGTGTCGCGTTCCACCTTGTAGCTGAGCGACTGGGTGGGATTGGTGATGATTCGCGCCAGACGCGCAGCATCCAGCAGCCCCTCCTCCTGATCGAAATCCCAGGCGCGGTTCTGCTGCGCCATCAGCTTGCGCTGTAATTTATTGGCCAGCTTTGCAACGACGCCCTGCAGGCTGGTCAGCTGTTGATCCAGATAGGAACGCAGACGGGTCAGCTCCTCCGCATCGCACAATTCGTCGGCGCCCAGCACCTCGTCGAATTCCTGCGTATAGGCGTGATAGTCGAAGGTGGAGGGAAGGTCCGTCCACTGCATATTGGGACGGAAAGGCTGCATCCCCTCGTCCGCCTCGTCGCCCATCTCCGCCTCGCTGAGGTCGTCGAAATCCATTTCCGCATCCTGCTCGCCCTCCTGGGGTTCGCCGTCGGAATCTTCCGTGCGGGTATCGAGCGCCGAATCCTGGCCGGCGGGATTGTCTTCGTCCTCGCCTTCGTCGCCATCGTCCTGATCGGGGTCTTCACCCTCATCCTGATCGGGTTCGGTCGATTCGGTTTCCTCGTCCTCCTCCGGCCCCTCAAGCTCCAGATCGCGCAGCACGTTGCGGGCAAGGCGTCCGAAAGCCTGCTGGTCGTCGAGGAGCGCGGACAGATCGTCGAGGCGGGCGCCAGCGCGCTCCTCTACCCAGTCGCGGACCAGATCGACCCCTGTTCTGGCCTGTTCCGGCACGGCCGCGCCGGTCAGCCGCTCCCGCACGATCAGGCCAACGGCGGTGGCAAGCGGCACCTCGTCGAAATCGCGCGCGCGGGTGATCGCGTCGACACGCGTGCGGGCCGTCACCATCGCGTCCAGATTCTGTGCCGTGCCCGGCATGCCATTGGCGCCTATCGCCTCGTAACGGGCGAGTTCGACGGCGTTGAAAACATCGCGTGCGGCGCCGGCGGCCGGCTGTGCCGACATATGCGCGGCGGCATCGTGATAGCGCCGCTTCAGCGCGAAGCTGTCGGCCCAGCCGCGCGCCTCCGCCACTTCCCGCGCCGGCATGCCGCGTGGTGGCTGTGGCACGCGCGCGGCGCTGGCGGAGGATGAGGGCTTGTCGGCGGTATAGCTCAGCTCGAATTCGTCTACGTGCCCCATGGCGCGCAACGTGGCCGCCAGCGCATGGCGGAAATCCTCGACGGGGGAGTCAGGCTTGCTCATCCCGGATGATGTAGGGGGTGTTGGTGGCAAGGTGAAGCGCTCTTGCCAGATCGGGGACGATGCGCCGCGGCGGAAAACCGGACACACCAAACAAACCGGACAAAGCGGACGAACCGCACACACAGCGCGCGTGCGTCGGTGCGCACGGGGGTGCGGGCGCGCAGGTGGGCGCGCGTACGCGCGTGGGCGCAGGCGGGCGTATCAGGGGACTGGTGAGAGAAGGGCGCGGTCACGGGACCAAATGTGCGGGGCGAAGTCCTATTTCGCAAGGGAAACGGAGGCTGCCTGGAATCGCCGGTGGTGTCGGTGTGGCGACGTGGCAACAAAGCTGTGCGGTTGCGTGTCCACTTTGTGCGCTTGCCTGTCCGGTTCCTGTGAGCTTTGGGTGTGAGACACCCACATGAACAGCGAGGGCGCATGGCCGACGTTCGCATTACCGCAGGCGATCTGACATTTCTGGCGCGATTCGAACGCGAGCGGGCGCCGGAGACGTGCCGCTATTTCGAAAGCCTGCTGCCGTACAGAACCCAGTTCATTCACGTCCGCTGGAGCGGTGAAGCATGTTGGGTTCCTCTCGGCGAGGCGACCGTGCCCTTCTCCTTCGAGAATGCGACGAGTTATCCGGCGCCCGGCCAGATGATCTTTTATCCCGGTGGCTATAGCGAAACAGAATTGCTGATCGCCTATGGCAGCGTCTGCTTTGCCAGCAAGCTGGGGCAGTTGGCGGGCAATCATTTTCTTACGGTGATCGAGGGGATGGAGCGCTTGCCGGAATTAGGCAAACGGACCCTGTGGCAGGGCGCCCAGGATGTGGTGATGGAGCGGGTGTGAGCATGGATAACGGGGGCAGGCGTGGCGCCCCGCCATGGTTGAGACTAAGCCGTTACCCTGATCGAAAACCAATATATTGCAGCCTCACTAGAGCATCGAAGCGCACATGTGACGGCCCAGAATTTGCTACCCTGCCAAACTTCGCTTCTCGCGTACCGAACGGAAGAAAAGACCCGTTAGGCCAAGGATCATGAGACTTAACGCTCCCGGAGATGGAATTTCGGCAACTGACTCCAGAAATGCGGTTCCCCGGAAACCCGTTTGCTCGACCAAGTATATTGGCCCGGTGGAGACAGGGCGGCCGTCAACCATTTCATATGGAGTATTTAGAGTAACTAGGGTGGTGCTAAATTCAAATTCAGCTCCAGGATATAGAAAGAGGTCAATTAAATCAGATGGATTTCTTCTAATTGTTTATAAAGTTCTTCACTTATCATATTATCTTTATATATATTAATAGAATAAGAAGATCCAAATAAAAGGTCTTCGACTACCCTTGTTTCATTAATATGTGATGACATATTGATATGAGAAGAAAATTGATTCTCTTGGTCTCCAATTTCTGTCAAACTAAGACTGGTCGAGACTTGGTGTCCTGGATTTTTCCCAACAACAAATTTATTATTCGAAAATGGACCAGATGAGTCTATTTTACCAATATAGTTATTACGTATATTAGTGAATTTATTTGGAGGAAAAGAAGTAATTTCTACGGTTGTTTCGACGCTCGAAGGAATTATGGAGCCGTTAAGAGTAAAATCGTAAGGCTCGAAGGAAATATCTTCATAGGGCATTGGGCTAATGCCCGGTGGAGTAATGAAGCGTTGATCTGCTGTAACTTGAAAAGTTAACAAGGCTGCCAAGGATGGCGCCGCGGAACACAGGCCTAAACCAAACGACACGCATTTCGTAAACATATACGGCTTCCTGCTAAAATCTCGCAAACCTAAAGCAATTGTTGTGCCATTCC
>TARA_R100000501_G_scaffold14680_4_pt1 | contig 36191 bp, 27 predicted proteins | sample TARA_R100000501 | Tara Oceans TARA_R100000501 (sample SAMEA2620120) | marine metagenome | biome: marine biome (ENVO:00000447); feature: mesopelagic zone (ENVO:00000213) & marine oxygen minimum zone (ENVO:01000065); material: "saline water (ENVO:00002010), including plankton... | reverse complement strand
TGCCGGTCCACCATTTCTCGCCGGCGGCGTTCAAAATCGGGCATGGTGCGTCCTCCGTAGGGGGAGAACGGGATGCCGTTCATTGCGTTCCCTGCTAATTAAGCGATTGACTACATAGGTTAATCTGAGGGCATGCGTGGTCGGACGAGGTCTTTATAAGCCGTTATGCTCGCTTCCGGTTGAAGGTCGCTACCCGGTAAACATAGTAGATCAGGAGGGCGATGAGGATCGTCGTGGTCGCCGGATTCAGATAGTGTTCGATCTTCTGATATCGGTCGCCCAGTGAATATCCCGCATAAGCCAGCGCCCCCTCCCAGAAAATTGTGCCGATTAAGGTGAACGGCACGAATTTCGCCAGCGGCATTTTGAAGATGCCGGCAGGTATCGCAATCAACGTGCGAATGGTGGGCACCAGTCGGGCAAAAAGCACCGCCCATGTGCCGTGTTTCTGGAACCAGTCTTCGGCCTTTTGAATATCATTGGGGGAGAGGGTGATCCAGCGGCCGTGCCGGGCAGCCCATTTCTGCAGTCTCTCATCCCCCATCTTGCGGCCAACGAAATACCACATCAGCGCGCCGAGCAGTGATCCAAGGCAACCCGCCGCGATAACCAGGAAGATGTTCTTTTCGCCGGTGCTCGCGGTGGATCCGGCCAGCGGCATGATGATTTCGGATGGGATGGGGGGAAAGACGTTTTCCAGAAACATCAGAAGAACTATGGCCGGATAGCCACCCTGTTCGACAAGGCTGCGGATCCAGTCTGCCATTACTGCGGTCCCCTTTGGTGGCGCAAAGGCTCAAATCCTCTCGGCCATGCCTGTTCCGTGCGGCACGGATATTGTCAGGAAGTTTTCTTCGTGCGCCCAGGCGTCAGCTTAGGAATTTCGACGAACGGCCGGCGTTCACATCAATGGTCATGCCGCTGATATGATCGCTTTCCGGCGCTGCGAGAAATACCACCGCACGTCCGATGGCTTCCGGCTGGGTCTGGTCGACCGGCAGCACATTGCCTTCACGTGCGGCACGATCGGCCGCCGCCTGCGTCTCATCCGTCCAGCGCCCGCCCACGTCGCGATAGGCCATCATGGTCTCTACCGGCCCCGGCGCGACCGCATTGACGGTGATGCCTTTGGGACCGAGGTTCAGGGCGGCGGCCTTCATGACGCCGGATGCGCCCCATTTCGACGATGCATAGGCAAAGCTCGATGAACCGGAACGGCCCGCCAGCGATGTGGTTACGATGATCCGGCCGCCCGGTCTCGGCAAGGCATCGGCGGCGGCCTTTATCGTGTTCGCAACGCCGCGGACGTTCACCGCATGAATGGCATCGAAAATATCGGGTTCGAAGCTTTCGATCGTGTCGTCGGCAATATTGATGCCGGCATTGGCGTGAACGATATCGATCCGGTCGAACCTTTCCCTCGTCCGGGTAACAGCATCCTGCATTGCCGGAAGATCGCGAACATCGGCGATAATAGACAGCGCCCGTACCCCCTCCGCTTCGACCAGACTTACAGTCTCGGCGACGTCGTCTCTGGTCGCCAGCGGGTAGGGCATGAATGGGAATGCATCGGGATCGGCTATGTCCAGAACGGCGACATCGGCACCCGCACGGGCGAGTGCGACCGCTGACGCGCGCCCGATCCCACGTCCGCTGCCTGTCACCAGTGCAACACGCCCCGACAGCGGTTTTCCGGCGGATGGGACCCCTTGCGCCTGGGTCTGACTTGCCGCGGTCGTGGCAAAGCCTGCCGCTGCGGCCGAGGTCATCAATGTCCTGCGATCGAGATCGGTCATCTTCACTGTTCCTTCCGTGGGGACCATGGTCCAACGAAGGAGGGGCGCAAGAGTTCTTGAAAAAAGGGGAACAGCCTCTTCAGCCTTCGATGATGTCCCTGATCCGGTTCGCCAGTGCCTCCATGGCGAACGGCTTCGTGATCATTGCCATGCCCGGTTCCAGAAACCCTGAGGCGAGGGCGGCATTCTCGGCATAACCCGTCATGAAAAGGACCTTCAGGTCGGGCCGGGCAATGCGGCCGCTCCTGACCACGTCCCTGCCGTTCAGCCCCGGCAATCCGATATCCGTGACGAGCAGATCAACGCGGCGCGACGATTGCAGGATATCAAGACCCTTCTGTCCATTTTCCGCTTCGATGGCTTGGTAGCCGAGTTCTTCCAGAACATCGACGATCAGGCCGCGCACGACCGCCTCATCCTCTATGACCAGCACGACCTCTCCGGTCCCTGCCTCCGGCGCTTCCTCCAGCCCCGGCGTATGCTCGTCCTCGTCGGCCTGGCCAAAATACCTTGGCAGATACAGTTTTACCGTCGTCCCTTCTCCCACCTCGGAATAGATCCGGGCGTAGCCTTCGGACTGACGTGTGAAACCATAGATCATGGACAGGCCAAGCCCGGTGCCCTGACCGACCGGCTTTGTCGTGAAAAATGGTTCAAAGGCCTTGGCCAGGGTTTCCTGATCCATGCCCGTGCCGCTGTCCGTCACGGAAATGCAGACATATTGACCGGGCTTCAGGTCGCGCTGCCGTGCAGCATAATGGCTGTCGAGGTGGGCATTGCAGGTCTCTATCGTAAGCGTACCGCCGTCCGGCATGGCATCCCGCGCATTGATGGCGAGGTTCAGAATGGCGCTTTCAAGCTGGTTAGGGTCGCATCGCGTCAGCCACAGACCGCCGGCCAGCACCAGTTCCAGCTTGATGCTCTCGCCCAGCGTTCGACGAAGAAGATCCTCCATCGAGGATGCCAGTGGATTCGCGCGCACGGGCCGCGGATCGAGCGGCTGTCGGCGGGAAAACGCCAGGAGACGATGGGTCAGGGCTGCGGCCCGTTCGGCCGACGCCTTTGCCCCAAGCAGCCAGCGATTGACATCGTCGAGGCGACCCTGCGACAAACGCTTGCCAAGAACGTCCAGGCTTCCCGTGATACCCTGCAAAAGATTATTGAAATCATGGGCGATGCCGCCCGTCAGTTGCCCGACCGCCTCCATCTTCTGACTTTGGCGAAGGGCCTCCTCGACGGCTCGCTGTTCCGTAATATCGCGGGCTATTGCATGGATGCGGCCTTCGCCCGGGACGGCGGTCCATGCCAGAAGGCGATAGCTGTCGTCCTTGCAGCGATAGCGGTTCTCGAATGCGAGCGTTGTCCGCCCCCTTGCCAGACTGGACACTTCGCGCGAGGTCGCCTCTTGGTCCTCGGCGTGCAGGAAGTCGGCTATGCGGCTGCCGACCATTTCCGTTTCCGACCACCCCAATAGCCGTCGGGCGGATGGGTTCACCGCTTTTATTATGCCGTCAAAGTCGCTGACCATCATCAGGTCCTGGCTGATCGCCCAAAGCCTGTCGCGATCCTGCGCGCTCGCCTCTTCCGCGCGCTTCTGCGCTTCGATTTCGGTATTGGTTCCTACCCAGGCCGTTATGGCGCCCTTCTTGTCAGTCAGGGGCAGAGCGCGTGCCAGGAACCAGCGGTAATTGCCGTCCCCGCCGCGCAGGCGGAACTCGGTCTCGTAGATCTGACCAGTGCGGACCGATTCTTCCCAGCGCTGACTGGCCAGCGGGACATCATCCGGGTGCACGACGCGTGTCCAGCTATCGCTGTCCAGACCGCCTTTGCTTGGGTCGGCGCCGATATAGGCGTAGATTCTGTCGTTGAACCAATCGAGCTTTCCGTCGGACCGCGCCGTCCACACATGGTTCGGCATGTTCTGCGCCAGCGCGCTGAACTGCGCTTCGCTTAATTCCAGGGCCTTTTGGATGCGGCGTCGCTCGGTCGCATCCTGAACCGCGCCCACCAGGCGCACCGGTCTGCCATTTTCGTCGCGCTCATACTCTCCCTTGCGGGCTATGATCCGCACCTCGCCCGTATCGGGCCGGCGGATGCGATATTCCACATCCAGCAGAGCTTCACCCGACTGTCGGCGCTCGTCGTTGGAGATGATGTCCTTGTCTTCCGAAATGACCAGGCTCTCGATTGCATCGGTCGTTATCGGACCGTCCGGCTCCAGGCCGAAGATGCGGCAGAATTCCGGTGTGGCGCTGATCATGCTGGTGGCGATGTCGATAGAGAACAGGCCGACTCCGCCCGCCACCTGGGCATGCCGCAAACGCTCCTCGCTTTCGCGCAGATTATCCTCGGCGCCGACACGCTGGATATGCGCCCAGGACCGCTCCGTTACCTCGCGAATGACGCTCAACTCATATTCGGACCAGACCCGGGGTTCACGGTCGTGGATCGCCATCAAGGCCGTCAGGCGTTTTCGCTTGATGAGGGGCATGCAGATCGTCGCTGCGACGCCGATATCCTGAAATGTCCGCGCTTCGTCTGGCGCCAGCTCCTCCCGAACGTCATTGATGATCAGCGGGCGGCCTGCCTGCAGGTCCTCCACCGCTCTTTTCCCGAAATCGGCAAGGTCATAGTGCCTCACGATCGACGGAGAGCCGGGGGCATGCCAATTGCCCCTGATGGTGAACGCATTCTGGTCCCGGTCCATATCCGCATAGGCACAGTTCGATAGGCCCAGATGCTCGGCGGTCATGCGGGTGGTGATCGCCAGAACTTCACTTGCACCCCTGCGATCCGCAACGGACCGGCTCAATTCGTCGAAGAAGCGTAGCTTTCGTTCGCTTTCCTCCAGCAGTCGGCGCGCACGCACGGCCTCCGTCGTTTCGACGACGATAGCCAGAACACCCGCCGGTTCGCCGTCGTCGCCCCGGACAGGGGAATAGTCCAGGTCCATCCAGACCTGTTCGGGGCGTCCATCCCGATGCAGTGTCAGTTCGTGGTCGCGGTAGCTGAGGGTGCCGCCTGCCAGGCCCACGCGCATGATATGGTCGTTAAATTCGGCAATCTCGTCCCAGCCCTCGCGTACATTGGAGCCAAGCAAGCGGCTGTCGCGGCCTCCCGCAAATGCCGAATAGGCGTCGTTATAGATCATGACGCCGTGGGAACCCCACAGGAGGACGAGCGGCACCGGGTTGGGCAACATCAGGCTGATCGTCTGCTTCAGGGTGCTGGGCCAGGTGTCGATCGGACCCAGGGGGGTCGATGACCAGTCATGTGCCGCGATCCGCCGCGAGACCTCGCCGCCGTCTGTCAGAAATTTATGTTCGATTCGCCGCTCCGCCCACATACGCACTCTTTCACTCGGCCGAAGCGCTGCCCCGCTTCTGGCATAACGCGCAATCGCTTTTTCAGTTGCCTTCTGTCTTTTCCCGCGAAGGTCTGGCGCGCGGCAAGTGCTTTGTGTCTCGTTCTACGCGTGGGTCAGGCGTGGGTTAGACGTGGTTCGAGGTGGGGGGAGGCAACCAGGCTAGCTGGTTTGGGGGTGCCCGGCGGGGGATTGAAGACGCCCTCGGCAAGATAGCTAAGGGCCGATGCCAGACCTGTATGGGAAAACGGTTTTCCCACAGCCCCGTGCGCGCCGCAGAAATCCTCCGGAATTTTCGACAGGTTTGCGGTCACGAAAACCACCAGCGCCTCTGGCCACCGCCTGCGGATCAGGGCGCAGGCATCCAGACCATTCGTGTTCCGCGCCAACTGAATGTCCACCAGGGCGAGTTGCGGTGCGATGTTGTCATCGAGTTTTTCTACGTCGAACAGGCTGGTTGCTTCGCCAACGACAACATGGCCGTTGTCTTCGATCAACGCCTCCAAATCCATCGCCAGCAGAATCTCGTCTTCGACAATCAACACCCTCAACATCTGACCCATTACGCTACGGTCCTATCAACTGGAAATGAAACGGTGACACAGGTGCCTGGGCAATTATCGGTCCAGACCGCCGTCGCATCGGCCTGCGTCGAAAGACGGTTGATCAATGTCGTGCCCATTTTTTTCAAACTCTGATCGGCTAAAAGCCCGGGGCCGTCGTCACAGATTTTCACAAATCCGATGTCGGCGCCTTGGGTGCCGGTGACGACGGAAAGGGTGCCGCTGCGGCCCTCCGCGAACGCATGTTTGATCGCATTCGTCAAAATTTCGTTCAGGATGAGGCCAAGCGCGGAGGCATTTGCGGCCGGCACCATCATGCTGTGTGCAGAAATCTCGACGCTGATGTCGGAACGACCGCTGGATCCGATGGTGTCTGTTGCCAGATCTTTGACGAAATCTCCAATATCGAACTGCCCGACGTCGGAGGATTGATAGAGCTGCCTGTGCACGGCCGCCAAGGCGTCAACACGCTCCAGCATCGACCCTAGCTTTGCAGATGTCTCGGGATGCTTGATCGTCCTGACCTGCAGACGAAGCAGCGACCCTATCATCGTCAGGTTGTTTTTTACGCGGTGGTCGACTTCGTGCAGCAGGATGGTCTTGGCTTCGAGGGCGGCCTTCAGGTCCGCGGTCCGCCGCTCGACCTCCTGTTCCACAACCTCTTTCCGCTCGTTGGCAAGCCTCTGCGATTCCACCCGATCCGTGACGTCCAATTGGGACGCGAAGAAGAATTTGATATGGCCGTCGTCGCTGCGAACCGGGCTGAGATAGAGCGCGTTCCAGAAAGTGGAACCGTCCTTGCGATAGTTCAGCAGATCAATGCTGATATCGTCGCCTTTGGCAATTGCCTCTCGAACTTGCGCCACCGACTCCCGGTCCGTTTTCGGACCCTGCAAGAAGCGGCAATTGCGACCGATAATCTCTTCTCGATCATAGCCGGACAGTTCCTGGAACGCGACATTGCAGAATACGATGGGGTTATCGTCTTGCGATGGGTCGGTGATGACCATGGGCATGCGGGTGCCACGAACCGCTGCCGCAAATGGATCGCCTCGACCATGCTCATACTGCAGAGCTTCAGTCAGATGCCAATCATCTCTTTGTTTCAACTGCATTCTCCAGCGTGCCCGATCAGGCTGTCCGCTCTCAACCGTCGAGGCAGCGATCAGTTTCGTGCGAGGGGCCCTCGATCCTCGGCGGCAACGGGCACTGCCGCCGCTATAGTCCGGCCCGGTCGTGAATTTCTAGTGTTATCATAGCTTAATTTGTGGCTGCCGCCCGCGCGGAGGGGATTTGATTTTATCGGGGCGCGCGTAGGCGATGATCGCTCCGCCCGGCGGCGGCGTGTTGCCTCCATATGCACATGACGACTCATCGCCAGATACCGCCGCTGCCTCAACGACGACGGAAATTCTTGTCGTCGCTCGGCACAGTCGTAAGCGCCCCGTGTATTTGGATCGAAGCATGCCCGATGCAGGGAAGTCGGCTCCTTCTGACAAAAACGTCGAAATAATACATAATCTTAGTTAAATATGCCTGGACGGTTAACCCTGTTGCATAAAAGCTACGCTCACGACGTTTTAGGCACGAAATAATACATTTATATATGTAATCGGATTGACATGTGGGCAGACAATCGTACTGATGTGGGCAAGGGAATTAGATCGGTTTGGGGGGGGTAACTTGTCCAAACGTAAGGGGGAAAACATGGTAAATGCCAACGCACTTAAAATGAGCCTTTCCGCGCTGCTCTGCACCGCCAGTTCGGCGCTGGCGATGGCCACTGCTGCTCATGCGCAGGTCGCGCCGGTCGAGCCGGCGAATGAAGCTGAGACGATCGTCGTCACGGGGTCGCGCATCGCAAATGCAACGACGGAATCGATGTCACCCATCTCGGTGGTCGACTCAGAGGAACTAACCCTTACGGGTACGGCAACAGTGGAAAGTCTGCTGAACACGCTGCCTCAAGTGGTGCCGGGGGAAGGCGCCTTCACGAATAACGAGACGAGCGCGGCAGCCACCCTCGATCTGCGTGGCCTTGGCGCTCAGCGAAACCTGATCCTCGTCAACGGTCGTCGCTTCATATTCTTCGATGCGCGGCAGATCACCGACGTGAACACCATTCCGACCGCTTTGGTGGAGCGGACAGAGCTTATCACGGGCGGATCCTCGGCGGTTTATGGCTCCGACGCGATCTCCGGCGTCGTCAACTTCATTCTGAAGGATGATTTCGAGGGGATTGAGGTCACCAACCAATATGAAATCACCGGGGATGGTGATTCCGGCCGCTATAATCTCGATGTCGTTGCAGGTAGCAACTTTGCTGACGATCGCGGCAACGTCACGATTTTCTACAATTACTACAATCGTAAGCCTACCTTCGCCGATGCGCGCCAGCGCTCCACCTGCTTCCTGGAAGACACGGTGATCGATGGTTCGCCGGCACTTGCCTGCGGTGGTAGTGCAGGCATTCCGAACGGTCGCGTTGCCGGCCTGCCTGCTGGCGATGCGCTCGCGGCCCGGCCTGGCGTGCAGAGTGCACTGAATTCCCTGGACCTGAACAATCTGACGTCCAATGGCTTCAAGTTCGACGACACCGGAGGCCAGGTCAGCCCCTTTGTTGTTCCGGGTGACCGCTATAACTTCAACCCCGACAATTACCTGCAATTGCCGCTCATTCGTAACCAGTTCGGCGGCATGGCGCACTATGAGGTCACGGACGGGATTGAAGCCTATTTCGAGGGTCTTTACAGCTCCAACCGGGCGCGTACCCAATATGCCGCCACGCCGGTCACGGGCAGCTACCTGATCCAGACTGACAGCCCCTTCCTTTCGCCTGGCCTGCAGAACCTGTTCCAGGAACTGGACGCCAGCGAGGGCACGTTACAGCTAGATAGCGATAATAACCCGGTGCTGGGCGCCGATGGCCTTCCCGTCATCGATCCCGCCGCGACGCGAAACGACGGCTACACGACCGTCTCCATCGGTCGCCGCATCAGCGAAGGTCCGACCCGTAATGCAACCTATGATCGCGATGCCTATCGTTTCGTAGGCGGTTTGCGCGGTGACCTTGGCTCTCTGGACGATAATTTCCTGACGGATCTCAGCTGGGATGCTTATTATTCCTATGCGAAGTCCAAGAACACGTTGACGACGACGGGCAATATTCTCGCCGCACGTTATGCTCAGGGTGTTACAACCGCTTTTGATGATGACGGCAATCTCGTCTGCGCCGACCAGTCGAATGGATGTGTGCCGCTGAATATCTTCGGCCCGAATATTTCCCCTGCCGGCATCGACTTCATTACCGAGCGCCAGGTCAGCACCTATGAGACCACGATGAAAGTGGCGACGGGCGCGGTTACCGGTAATCTGTTCGAGTTGCCCGCCGGTCCGGTCGGCTTCGCTGCCGGTCTGGAATATCGCGAGGTCGCGGCCCAGTTCAACCCGGCCACCGGCAGTGTTGGGCAGGTGGGTGAGCCGACGGACGGCGACTACAGCGTCAAGGAAGTGTTCGGAGAGCTGCGCGTCCCGGTCTTCTACGGGTTCGAACTGAACGGCGCTTTCCGCTATTCGGACTATTCGCTCGACAACGTAGAGGGTGTGTGGACCTATGGCGGCGGCGCCACCTGGCAGGTGTTCGACATGCTACGCCTGCGTGGCCAGTATCAGCGCGCTGTTCGTGCACCGAGTGTCGAGGAACTGTTCTCGGCTCAGTCGCGTGTGTCCGAAGCCGCAAGCGATCCGTGCGCGCAGGCGAATGCTGCGACCGACTCCGTAATCCGCGACCTTTGTGTTGCAACCGGCGTCCCGAATGGCATTGTCGGCACCAGCGGCGTTCAGCCCAGCTTCCAGGTGTCGGGTATCGTCGGCGGCAATCCTGACCTGCAGGAGGAATCGACCGATACCTACACGGTCGGCACAGTGCTGGAGCCGATCCCCCGGCTGTTCGTAACGGTGGATTACTACAACATCACCGTGGACGACGCGATTTCGCGGCTGGGCGGCTCGATCAACAACGTCTTCGATCTGTGCTATAATCAGGTTCAGGATGCAGCCAGCCCCTATTGCCAGGCGGTCGTGCGGCAGCCGGACGGCACCGTGGGCACCGGCACCAGCGGCACGGGCTTGGACAGCGGCGTCAGCGTCCTCTACGCAAATATCGGCAAGATCCAGACCGATGGTATCGATCTTGGCATCAACTATTCCTTCCCGGTCGGCGATATTGCCGGCGCCCCGGCGGACCTCAGCATTGGTGCCAACGGAAACTGGCTGAACAGCTTCGACGTCACGTCGGTTGCCGCATTGCCCGACCGCATCAACGAATGCGCGGGCGCATTCGGCCTGACATGCGGTGAGCCTATGCCGGAATTCAAGGCGAACACCCGTGTCACCCTGAGCGTAGGCCGTCTGACCAGCAGCGTACGCTGGCGCTATGTCGGCGAGGTCAAGGACGACCGCGTCACCAGCGGGCTGCGCGAGCCGGAAACCCTGCCTGTGCCTGAGGTCGGTTCGGTGAACTATTTCGACCTGTCCTTCGACTTCGATCTCGATCAGCTGTCGTTCTTTGGCGGGGTCCTGAACATGTTCAACAAGCACCAGCCCCTGATCGGCAGTGCGCAGGAGCAGTTGAACACCTATCCGAGCACCTATGACCCGCTCGGCCGTCGCTTCTTCATGGGTGCAAAGCTGAAATTCTGATCTGAATTCAGCTTGGCATGTCAAAGGCCCGCCATGTCAGAATGGCGGGCCTTTTTCTTTGGGGTGATCGTTCGATGGTGGGCGCTAGGTGGCGTTCGACGTCATGTGGGGATCACGTCGAAGGCTACTGTCGTGCGTGGTTCGGCGGCCCTGAACGGAAGCGTGCCGTGATAGAGATAGGAGGGGAACAGCGCCAGCAGGCCAGGAACCGGCTTTATCTGCCGCAAGGCGCGATCCTCTGGTCCCAGGTCAAGATTCGATTGCCCCAGGCTCAGAGAGCCCGCCCCATCTGTTGCGCCGGCAATCTCTTGGGGGACGGACACATAATAGCATGAACTTATCCAGCCCGCGGGGTGGATATGGTTCAAATGAAACCCCTCGCTGGAAAGCCTTACCGACCACGAGCCGGAAAAGCGAAACGCGCCGCTGCCGCGTCTGCCGAACAGCGGGTGGCGGGGCGCGACTGGCATCCGCTTGATATAGGATGCCACGGCCTTTTCCAGCATGCCGCGCAGAGCAACGATCTCAGGCTCGCTACGGTCGAGCAGATTGCCCATTGTCTGCGTCCCGCCGCGCAGGGTCTGGCCGATCGGGTGACGTTGCGCGCGGTGCAGGCGATCCAATGTTTGGGCCAGGCTGCGGTTGAAACCTTCGACGCCGCCATATCCTTCCGGTGGTTCCAGCACATCCGCCCAGATCAGACGGTCGAGATCATCCACGCCTTGCGCGGGGGGATCGCCGCGAAGTCGTAACAGCAGATCGCGCAATGCGATGGCCTGCTGGTCGAACGGGTGTGCGCTTAGGAGGGGGGCGAGTGCGGTCTCGGCATCTTCGTGCCGCCTAAGACGCAGGAGCAAACGGATCAGCTCATAACGGGAATCGTGGTTTACCGGACTTGCCGTGGCCGCCGCGCGCAAGGCGGTCAGCGCTTCGTCGAGATCCTCTCCCTGCGTCGCCAACATTTGCCCCAGGCGGTAATCGATTTCCGGCGAATCCATGCCCTTTACCCGGCTTCGCCGCAGCATGCCGATCGCATCGTCCGTACGCCCGGCCAGGCCCAGTTTCTCTGCAAGATCGGCAAGCAGCGGTGCCTCGTCGGGCAATTGGCTGAGCACCTCGGCATAGCTGCGCAGGAAGGCTTCTCCCGGTTCGTGCTGCCACAGCAACTGGCTGAGAGAGTCGTGTGCCTCGCGAGAGGTGGGCGCGATGCGGATCGCGTCTCGATATGCCGCGGCAGCGTCGTCGAACTGGCCGAGATCCTGCAGGCAATGCCCCAGAACATAGGCAATTTCGAACAGGTCTGGTTTCACGTGCCGGCATTCCTGCAGAATGTCGGCTGCCGCCTTTGCCTGTCCATCCAGTCGCAGAGCGACAGCGAGATTGTATCGGGTGCCGACATGATCCGGGCGCAGCTGCACGGCCCGTCTCAGCGCCTTGACCGCCTCCTCATACTTCTCTGCGGCACGCAGCGCGCGGCCATAGGACGACCAGGCGCGGCCATTTTCGGGCGCCTGCTCCACTGCGCGGGCCAGGGTTTCGCATCCAGGACCGATTTTCCCGCCTTCGAATTGGACCTCCCCCAGGGCGATCCGCGCATCGATATGATCGGGCGCCAGCCGTAGGGCCTCGGCATAGGCAGCCTCAGCCTCGCTGCGGCGACCGCAGGCAAGCAGCGCATTGCCCAGATTGTGGCACACATTTGGTTGCGCTGGCCGGGCGGCGAGGGAGCGCCGAAAAAACTCGACCGCGCCTTCCTGATCACCGTTCTTGCGCCTCAGCAGCCCAAGTAATTGCAACGCATCCGGCTCTTCGGGCCAGCGCGCCAGGATTGCATTCAGCAAGGAAAGGGCCTGGGCATCCCGTCCCGATTGCAAGGCCGACAAGGCGTCGCGAAGATTTTCCGAGAGGTCCGTTGATGCCAAGGTAGCGATAGCCTTTGGCTTTCACCTATGTGCGGTGCACTCCGGCGGCAAGCTTAGCCATTTGTGCGTTGGTTGAAATACTGGCTCAGGCGGTTGAGCGCTTCGGCCAGCCTGTCATCGCTTTCGGCCCCAAAGCACAACCGCAAATGACCTTCTCCGGCGGCGCCATAGAAGCTGCCCGCCTCGACCACCACGCCTGTCTCTGCCAGGATTTCCTCTGCAATCTGCTGGGAAGGCTTACCCAGTGCGCGAACGTCGGGAAATGCGTAGATCGTGCCTTCGGGCAAGGCGCAGCGGACACCGGGCATCTGGTTCAGCGCCTGAACCATATTGTCGCGCCGCTCCCGGTCCTCCTTGTTCATTTGCCGCACGGCGGTCTCGCCATTGCGTACTGCCTCCAGCGCGCCATGCTGGCTGAAGGTGCTGACGTGCGTCACGTCATTTGTGGTGACGTTCAGCATCGCCTTGACAAGGGCAGGAGAGGCGACCGCATATCCCAGCCGCCAGCCGTCCATTGCATAAGCCTTGGTGAAGGCGAAGAAGCTGATCGTGCGCTCCGCCATTCCCGGCAGGGATGCGATGCTGATATGCTTGGCATCGTCATAGACGACCTTCTCGTAAACCTCGTCTGAGAAGATCAGAAGGTCGTGGCGGATTGCGAGCTCCGCGAGCGCCTGGAGTTCCTTGGCGTCGTACACCCGGCCGGTGGGATTGCACGGATTGATCAGTACGATCGCCTTCGTTTTGGGCGTGATCTTGGCTTCGATCAGATCCGGGTTGATGCGGAAATTATCTTCCGCATCCAGCGGGGCCGCAACCATGCGGCCGCCCGCCAACTCAACCTTGCCGACATGTTGCGGATAAAATGGTTCCAGGTGGATGACTTCGTCACCCGGATCGATGGTCGCCATGATGGCCGCAAAGGCGGCATGGGTCAGGCCATTGGTGACGAGGATCTGGTCCACGCCCACGTCCATTCCATTCTCACTGGCCAGCTTTACGGCAAGCGCCTCACGCAGGGGCAGCAGGCCGCGCATATCCGAATAATGCACTTCGCCGCGCCGCAGGGCATCGACCGCCGCCTCGACGATATTGTCGGGCGTGTCGTGACAGGGGCGACCGACCTCCAGATGGATCAGCTCCGCCGCAGGCGTGGCCGATGCCATGGCCTTTTCATACATACCAAAGCTCTTTGGAGAGGCTTCGGTAATGCGGCGCGCAAGTTTCGACATTGAAGAACCTCGACTGGGTAAGAACGTGTCGCCCCTAACATGGGCGGCGGGAATATGGCGGATCAGCGCTCCGAACGGCGGAGAGTACGTTGTCCGCCCGCCAGCGACAGCCTGTCCTCATCGATCAACTGGCCGTTCTTCATCACCCATGTGATCTGCTTGGCATTGTCGATGTCGACCGTCGGATCGGCGGAAAGCAGCACCATGTCGGCAAACTTGCCCGGCTCGATAGAGCCGAGTTCATCGTCTTTTCCCAGATGCTTGGCCCCGTTCAACGTGGCCATGACGATGATGCGTTCGGCCGGCACACCGGCGGATTGCATCAGTTCCATTTCGCGGTGCACGGCGGGGCCGATGGTCTGGTCTGTCGCGATGGCGACCACACCCCCGGCAGCATCGATCATGCGCATATTTTCCTGCGCGACCGGCGTCATCACCTTCATCCACCAGGTCCAGCCGCGCTCTTTCCATTGCGGGGCCGTTTCGTCGCGCAGAGTGGCGATCTCCTCAGCGCTTAGCGCAGCCTGATAGAGTGGCTCATCGAGAAATTCGGGTTGCTCGACCAGCCGGCTGTAACCCTCACCGATCGTCAGCGTGGTTGCGATGGGCGTCTTTTTAGCGCCCATCAGCTTGGCGAATTCCTCCGTAATCGGTCCCTGAATGACGGGGTGTGCCAGGCTGTCGATGCCGGCGAAGATCGCTTCGGTCGCGCGCAGTTCGCTCGAGGTATGCGCCGTGGTGCGCAGGCCGTGCAGATTTATCTCATAGATGATCTGCTGCATCAGTTCGGTGGGGAATTTGTCGATCATCGGCCGCGTGCCCCAGCCATGTTCGTCATAGGTCAGTTTGACGACATCGGGCTTCTGCTCTTCCAGATAGGCGAGCAGGGTGGGCCGGTCCTCGACCCAGTCGTCAATCTTGATCGCCATGGACGAACCATGGCCGTTGGCTGATGTGACGATATTGCCGGTGGCAAAGATGCGCGGAGACAGAATGTCGCCCGCGCGTTCCTCGGCGCGCAACCCCATGATGTGGCTGGGCACGTTGCCAGCGTCGTAAACGCTGGTCACGCCGGAATAAAGATAGCTCGCCAGCGCCTGAACGCCGAGTTCGTGTGCGGTCTCCTGGTCATATTCCACTTCCGGCGGCAGGAGGGATGCGGCCTCGCCCTTTTTGCCGCGCTCGACGCCGACCATCCGTCGGCCGTCGCCGCCGCGTGCACCCTGCAGATGGATGTGTACGTCCATCAATCCAGGCATCAGGAACTTGCCTGCCCCGTCGATATGCCGACCGGCTACCTGCGGCGCAGACGCGGTCGGAGTGACGAAGGTGATCCGGCCCTGCTCGACGCCGATCGACATGTCCGTCTGCTTCGGTTGGCCCGTGCCATCGATCAGCGTGACATTGTCCACGATGAAATCTTCGGCGCTTGCGACCGCCGCTGCCGAGCAGAGCGCGAGGGAAATGCCCGTCTTCAGGATCATAGAAAAATTCTTCATCGCACCATTCCCGTTGGCTCGCCGTCTTTTTTGAAAACCAGGCCGTCGCGCATCACGAAATCAACGGAAAGAACGGCCTCGATATTGTCGAGTGGATTGCTGTCGAGTGCGATAACGTCCGCGTCCATCCCCGGCTCCAGCTTGCCCCGATCGGGCAGCCCGCCTGCAAGCGATGCGTTGACGGTGCCGGTCTTCAGCGCCTCCATGGGGGACATGCCGGCATTGACATATTCCAGCATCTCGCGCGCGTTCGTGCCGTGCGGCGCGATGCCATTATCGGTGCCCAGAGCGATGCCGACGCCTTTTTCGATGGCCATGCGGACCATTTTCTTCGGCTGGTCACCCAACTGATAAAGCTTTGCCAGGGAATTGGGACGCAGATTGGCGAAGGGACCGGCATCGATCTTTTCCCGCGTATCGCCGACCCATGTTATGGGCCACACAGTGGGGACCAGCCAGGTGCCGTGTTCCTTCATCAGTTCCAGGCTTTCCTCGTCGGCCCACATTGCATGCTCGATGGAATCGTATCCAGCGCGAACGGCGGCATCGATGCCCTCCTTGCCATGCGCATGGGTGGTGACCTTGCGGCCCATCATATGGCCTGCGTCCGCGATGGCCTGAAGCTCTTCGTTTGTGAACTGCTGGCCGGTACCCGCATTGGAATCGTCCAGCACGCCGCCCGTGACATGAACCTTGATGACGTCGGCGCCATATTTGATGGCGGAACGCGTCGCCTTGCTGCATTCGTCCGCACCGTCGCAGACGCCGCGGCGGACTTCGGCCTCCATCAGGTCGCGGCGCAGCCCGTGTGAATCCGCATGACCGTTGGTAGGACTTATTCCTTCGCCGGCGGCTATGATCTTCGGGCCGGCCACGACGCCGCTCTCGACCGCATCACGAAGTGCGAACAGGCCGTCACCGGTCGAACCGAGATCCCGGACCGTCGTGAAACCCGCCATCAGTGTATCGACCCCATTGGCGTAGGCCGTGATCGCCCAATATTCGGCAGGCTGGCGCAGGCGCAGCATCGGATCCGTCCTGCTGGGACCGCCAGAGCTGAGGTGGACGTGCATGTCCATGAAGCCCGGCATGACGAACTTGTCGCGCAGATCGACGATCTCTGTATCGGCGGGCAGACCGGCTGCCGTCGCATCGACATAGCCCGGCATTACCGATTGCACCTTGCCGTCGACGAGAACCAGCGAAGCTTGCTGCATCGGCTGTTCGCCCGGAACGGCGAGAAGCGTGCCGGCGTGAATGATGGTGGGGACAGGTGCGGCAGCGGTCCGGTGGGCCGGCTGGCCGGGCGGGAGTTGCGCAGTCGTGGAATCGATGGGCACCGGCTGGGCCATGGCGAGCAACGCCGGGGCGCACAGCAGCGTGAATATGTTCGTCTTACGCATGACCAAACTCGACCCCCTCAGCTTTAGCTTTAGCGATCAGTAAAATATGAAAATGCATGAGTCAAGTTTGTGGCCGAGGGACGAGGTTCACCGGCTACAGCCATTGGAAAAACTCCAGCGTATAGCCTTCCGGGTCGATTAGTTTGAATTCAACCGTGCGCCCGCCACAGCCAATGTCGAGGCCTACACCGACCCCCTCCACATCCTTTGTGAACAGGTGTCGATGCCAGCCTTCCAGGTCGGTCGTTTCGATCGACAGGATCGCGCCCTTTTTCTTTACGGGGCGCTGGCTGCCATGATGGCCATCGACCAAGCTTAGATAGCTGGAACTACTTAGCCGGAAAATCGAGACAAACTCCAGGCGCAGCACATTTTCAAACCCGATCCGGTCATACCATTCGGTCGCCCGGGGAAGGTTCTCGTAATAAAACATGGTGTGCACCCCATTGATCGCGGGGGCCCTGTTCGGCTTTTCTTCTCCAGTCGTCACTAGATAACCTGCGTTATGTTTCTCTCGATTTTACGCAAAGTCTGCTGCAGGCTTTTCAACTCGTCTGCCGGCAGTGTCTCAAAGGCAATCTTCTGGTGGCGAAAGGCCGTCGGTACGATTTCGTTGAAGGTGTTGGCACCCTGCGTGGTCAACTGCACCTGCACGACCCGGGAGTCTTCGTCGCAAGTGTGCCGCGTCACAATGCCATCCCGCTCCAACTGCGCCACCACGCGGCTGACCGTGGGCTGTTCCATCAAGGTGTGTTCAATGATCTGTGACAGCGTCAACCGACCATAGGAACGCAGAACGCTCATGATCCGCCACTGCGAAAGGTTCACGCCTGTCAGCTTCAGTCGCTTGTGAAGCCTTTGATTCAAAAGGTTCGTCACCTTGTAAAGCTGGTAGGGAAGGTACTTCGCGATCCAGCCATTTCCCGCTTCGAGATCTTCCGCGGGCGGGCGCTGGTCCGCGCCATCTTCACTCACTTCATCCACGTGGTTACGCTCCTTCCCCGGCCTGCCGCCGGTTTGATAGACACGGCTTGCCACATACACAAGTATATGCAAATACATATGATGTTAGGGAGGGGTTGGCATGGCCGATTTTAGTGACGAGCAGAGTTCAACATCCTCGCAAACCGGGGAGGTTTGGACCTCGAAATGGGGATTCGTTCTGGCAACCGCTGCGGCCGCCATCGGCCTCGGCAGCCTGTGGCGATTCCCCTATGTCGCGGGCGTCAACGGCGGCGGCGCCTTCGTCCTCATCTATACAGCCTTTGTCATCGCCCTCTGCGTACCCGTGATGATCGCGGAAATGGTCATGGGAAAACGCGGCCATGGCAGCGTCGTGGCAACCATGAAGCGGCTGGTCAGATCGGAAAATGCCTCCCCCGCCTGGCGTGTCGTCGGGTGGCTCAGCATTGCGGTCCCCTTCTTCGGGCTCAGCTATTACAGCGTCGTTGCGGGCTGGTGCGTGGACTATGCCCGAGAGGCGCTGCTGAACGGCTTTTCCGGTGCGGACGCCGACAGTTCGCGCCTGTTGTTCGAGGCGCTGATCGCCGGCGCGGTCCGTCAGTCGTTCATCCAGTTCGCCTTCATCTTCTGCGTAGCAACGGTGGTCGCGATCGGTGTTCAGCGCGGCATCGAGGTGATTTCGCGGATCAAGATGGTCTCGCTGGCCGTGGTGCTGGTCGGTCTGGTGATCTATAACCAGATCACCTTTGGTCTGGGGGACGGCATCGTCTTTCTGTTGCGGCCCAGTTTCGAGGCGGTGACGGGGGCAAGCGTCCTGACCGCATTCGGCCAAGCGCTCTTTTCCATGGCGATCGGCGCCGGCGTGCTGATGACCTACAGCGCTTATTTGCCGCGGGGGGTCTCAATCGGGCAGTCGGCTGGGATCGTTTCCATATCCGTTATCGTGGTGGCGATGCTCGCAGGTCTCGCGATCTTCCCCATCGTGCTTGCCAGCGGTCTGGGTCTCGCAGAGGGGCCGAACCTGATCTTCGTCACCCTGCCGGTCGCCTTTGGCGACATGCCGGCGGGCCGATTGGTCAGTGTCGCGTTTTTCGCCCTTATTTCTCTTGGCGCCTTTACCACCGCCGTCGGCATGCTGGAGCCGGTGGTTGCCTGGCTGAGGGAACTGACGGGGTGGACGCGCACGACGGTCGCCTATGCCACGGCGCTTGCCGTATGGCTCGTCGGCTTGCCGTCACTGCTCTCCTTCGGGCCGCTTGCCAATGTGCATCCGCTGGCGATGGTCCCGGGCTTCGAGGGCAAGACCTTCTTCGACGCCCTAGATTTCGGAATTGCCGAGATATTGTTGCCGGTCAATGCGTTGCTGATCGCCCTGTTCGCCGGATGGGCCATGCGCTCCCTCGGGCGAGCCAGCAGCGAGTTTTCGCCCACCGGTTTCCGTTTCTGGCACATTTCGATCCGTTACGTCGTCCCTGCCGCCATTCTCATCCTGCTGCTGGATAGCGTCATCAGGTGAGGCCCTGACCGCATCAGGACGTGGCTACCATCCCATTTTCGGAGTTATGCATATATGTCAGACAGTTTCGACATTGCCGCCTTTCGCAGCAATTTCGCGTCTCTGCCGCGCCTGGCCTATCTCAATAGCGGCTCCTATGGCTTGCTCGCGGGATCGGTGCGCGACGCCTTCGACCAATATATGGCGACGCGTGTAGAGGTCGGAGCAGATTGGGGTGGCTGGGTCGGTGATCTGGAATCCGTGCGTGCCAAGCTCGCTAGGCTTTTGGCCGTCGACGCCGATGAAGTCGCCATAACCGGCTCGGCATCGTCCGGCCTCAATTCCTTTGCCGGCGCTCTCGATTTCAGCGGCAAGCGCAACAAGGTCGTGGTATCGAACTTCGAATTCCCGACCAGCGCCCAGATCTGGCACGCCCAAGAGCGTGCCGGCGCGCGGATCGTCCACGTAAATGAAAGCGAAGAGGCGGTCATTCCGCTGGAACGGTTCGAGGCGGCAATCGACGGCGATACCGCGATCGTCGCCATTTCGCAGGTGTGCTACCGGCATGGCGGGCGGATTCCGGACGACGATATTCGTGCAATCGCCGACATGGCCCACCGCAATGGTGCGTTGCTCGTGCTCGATTCCTATCAGATCGTCGGAACCACCCCGATCAGGCCAAGAGACCTGAACGTCGATTTATGTGTGGGCGGCATGCTCAAATATCTGCTGGGGACGGCCGGCATAGGTTTCATGTATGTCCGATCCGATCTGATCGGCGACCTTGTCCCGCGCGCAAGCGGCTGGTTCACGCAGGCGGACATAGAGGCGATGGACATTTTCGCTCACCGGCCGAGCCCGACCGCGCGCCGCTTCGAGGGCGGCACTCCGCCCGTCCCCTCATGCGTGGCATCCGTGGCCGGTCTCTCGTTGATCGAGGACATAGGTTTGGAGGTAATAGGCGAGCAGGTCAGGAACGTAACGCGCTACACGCTTGAGCGTTTAAGGGACGCCGGCCTGCCATTTTCCAATCCCGATGCGGACGAGCGGCGCGGTCCGCTGATTTCCATTCCCTCTGTCGATGACGAAGCGCTGGTCACGGCACTGGCAAAGGAGAACGTCATCACCTCCTGCCGCGATGGCAGGCTGCGCGCAGGTTTTCATGCCTATAATGACGAGGCGGACGCGGACAGGTTCGTTGCCGCCCTTCAGGTAAGCCGCTCGCTTCTGGACTTGTCCCGCCAGGCGGGGCCGGGGCGCTTCTAGAAGGGGGGAGGCGCCGCTCCCCCCTCGGAACGGTCAATAGTAATTGATCCCGGGGTTCGTGCCGGGATGGATGAACCCCACGACGTCCATTCCGTCCTCCGACAGGCTTTGAAGCGAATGGACGTGCTTGCGGGGAAAGAAGATGACATCGCCCGCGCGCACCTGGGCACGGCGCGTCTCGTTCCAGATCATGCCGTGGCCTGAAACAATGATCAGTGCCTCCTCGTAAAGATGACGATGCATCTTGGCGCGGGATTTTGGGATATGGCCGATGAACTGCGCGGAATTCGTCAGGCCGTCCGTATCGTCCAGCAGCACCTGAAAATAGCGTGGCCCCATTTCGGTACGGGCGCCCTCATCGATCAGACCCATTCGTTCCGGCTGTGCGTCATGAAAGGCGGCTTGTTCCTGCACGATGCGAAGAGAATCCGCTGCCGGGCACACCGAAATATAGCAGACAAGGTTTTCACCTTCCAAAGCAAACGTCTCGTCAGCAAGGACGAAGGCGCCGCTCATCTGCGACAGCGCAAAGCGTTCGCCGCCGATAATGATCCGGCCTTCACCTTTGGCGACCCAAATGACGACCTCTCCGTCCGCGCCGAACATGGGCGACTGGCCCCGGTCCAGCTCCAGATAGAATTGCGACTGGTGGCGTGACCCCAGATCGGGTGTCACCAGCGCGCTGATCCGACAGTCAGGCGATAGGTCAGTCAGGGACTTGCCCGGACTGACCACATAGCAATCGCCGTCCAGACGCGCGAAGCCTTCGCGGTCTGGACTGACCAGGGCAACAGCCTGATCCTCCCCTCGATCACCCTCATCCGTATAACCCCCGGCAAGATTGCTGTGGGCGCCGTCGCAGAAAGGCGGTGTCGATGTCTGCTTGCATCCGCAGAAAAGAACTTCTTCATCCGCCTTCGCCCGATAGAGAACGGGCAAAAAGCCAGTGCCTATATGTGATTTGCCATCGCAATAGGGCTGCGTCGCCGACTTCCCGCAGGCACACCAAAGAGAGCGTTGGCCCGCGCGGAGCTCGCAATAAAATGGCTGATCGGCAGCTACCAGCCCCTTTCCATCCTGCATGACTTGTCCTCATCTCTGCAATTTCGAGGACACTTAACATATGCAATTAAATATATATAGGAATATCCAATGAGGGTGGAAGCTGTGTGGCGGATGCCAGGATGGCCCGAAAGACGGCATCCAACCTGGCTGTTCCGCAGTGTTATCTATAGCATCACCATCTTCAGGATAGCGGCAAACATGCCAAATCCCGTCAGGGCGATGGGGAGCGGCAGAATTTGCCATGCAGCTTCCCGAACCGACAGAAGGCCACTTCCCGTTTCGACAGGAGCTTTCGCCACCCGGTCGAGCGATTCGCGACCTATCGGCGACATCAGGCCACCGCCGAAATAGCCCACCAGGCAGATCAGGCAGATGGCAAAAACAAGCGGCATGGGGGCGGCTGTCATTGCAGGAATACTGAGCATCAGGAGGAGGACGGCAAAGGAACCAGCGAAAACCCACAGGATCGGCGCCGGTACGCCGGACGGCGGGCGGTTGTGACCCACACCGATGATAGCGGGTTCGATCTGCCTCCTGCTCCTTGCGACTGCCGGGCTGGCTTGCCGTTCAGGCTTGGTGTCGATGATCATGTTCGTCTCCTGTGGCTAAGCGGCGATGTGCCGTCTCGTTCGCCTGTGATAGATGGCGGAGGGAGAGCGAGTTTGACTGACATCAAATTTGCGCGAGAATGATGGGTGTGATGGAAAAAGCTTCGGCATGCACAGGCTGCGATGTTCGAACCCAGGCGATTTGCCATGTTCTGGGCGGGGACGCGCTTGCGCGTTTTGCTGACAGCGGCCGTCGTCGAAGCGTGCGCAAGGGCGAAACGGTGATGTGGCAAGGGGACCAGGACGGCGCTTGTGCGACCCTGACGCGCGGGGCGCTCAAGATGGTCGTCGTTAATGAGGAAGGCGACGAACGCATCGTCGGAACCGTCTATCCCGCCGACTTCGTAGGATCGCCGTTCCAGTCTGCCTCAACAGTGCAGGTAACTGCGCTGACGGACAGCGAGCTCTGTATCTTCTCACGCGCCGCCTTCGCCGAGGCGCTCCAGCAAAATCGACCTTTGGAGCGGGAATTACTACGCCGAACCATGGCTGATCTGGAGCGCACACGGCTAGACGACAGTCGAATGGCCAGTCTGGGAGCGCGTGCCCGCGTGGCGGCCTTGTTGGCCGACTTGGCGGGACGCGCCCGCCCAGGTTGCGCGATAGACCCAGACGGCTGGTTGAACCTGCCGCTGACGCGAGGTGAGATGGCAGCCATGCTCGACCTGCGCATCGAAACTGTCAGCCGCGAAATAACCGCATTGGAATCCGATGGCATAATCCAGCGGCGCGGAAGATCAGGGCTGAACGTTATCGACACGAGGCGCCTGCAGGAAGCCGCATCCTGACCGCGCCTACCGAATGCCGACGGCGCGCTTGTTCTGCCAATTTGATTTGCGTCAAACAATAACCTCCTTCGCCGTTGCACACTGCTTTTCGGGCTCCGCACCTATGCGGAGCGGAGCGGATCGGAAGGAAATGTCGATGAAAAGCATCTTGCTGCACATGAACGAAGACGGCGCGCAATCCTCCCGGATGGAGGCCGCACTGGCGATCAGCCGGACCTTGGGCGCTCATCTTACGTGCTGTCACTCCATTTCATTGTCGGCGCTGGTCGTGGACGCTTATCCGATCGGCGTTTGGACCGGTTATCCCACGGACGAGCTGCGCAAGCAGTCGGAGGCGTCATGGCAGGCATTCCGCGACAAGTGGGAAGCGAAGCTGGCCAAGGAGGATGTCCCATGGACATGGTGCCGTCTGCACGTTGGCGCGCCGCAAGGATTGAGACGAAAGGCGCTGCTCGCGGATCTGACGGTCGTCAGCCTTACTGACGAGGATTGCGGTCCGCTTAGCAGCAAGCGGTTTCTTGGCGAGGCTGTCGCCGGAATCAGCGGCCCGGTGCTTGGCATCCCGGCCGGGCATGATCGCTTTGAGCCGAATGGTCAGGTTCTGGTTGCATGGGACGGGACGGAAGAGTCGGCGCGCGCGCTGAGGGCGAGCGTTCCCTTGTTGAAGCATGCGGAGAATGTGCTCCTTGTCACGGCGGGAGAGCAAGACAGCGGGCGCGAGGATCTTCGATCAGCCGCCGCCTATCTCGGTCATCACGGCCTTGAGGTCGAAATCGACGAATTGGTGATAAAGGGATCGGATTCGGCCACGATCCTCGACGCTGCGAAAGGCGTGGATGCCGACCTGATCGTGATGGGTGCCTATGGACGGTCCCGAATGGCCGAGATGGTTCTGGGCGGTGTTACGCAGCACCTGCTTACCCAGCGCAAATTTCCGGTCCTGTTCAATCATTAGCGTAACGCGGGCTCTTGGCGGTCCCGCGCCGGCGCGAGAACGCAAGCCCCGGTAGCGGACACCGGTAGCCACGGACTTGTCGCCGCCGACGGAACGGGGTCGCGATCCCCCCGTCGGCGGCATCCGTCGTTCTTAGCTGTTGCTGCCGTAACTGCGCATTTCCGCGCGACCGACTACGAAGTGATGCACCTCGTCCGGTCCGTCGACGATGCGGAGGGTGCGCTGCTTCGTGTACATATCGGCCAGGGGCGTCCACTGAGACAGGCCCGTGGCGCCATGCATCTGGATGGCCTGGTCGATGATCTCGCAAACCCGTTCGGGAACCATTGCCTTGGCGATGGAAATCCACACGCGCGCTTCCTTATTACCAAGCACGTCCATCGCACGGGCGGCCTTCAGAACGATCAGACGCATCGCCTCTATGTCGATGCGGGCGCGGCTAACCACTTCCATATTCTTGCCAAGTTGAATGAGTGGCTTGCCAAAGGCTTCGCGGCTCATGCCCCTTTGCACCATTAGATCCAGCGCGATTTCGGCCTGGCCGATGGCGCGCATGCAGTGGTGGATACGCCCCGGCCCAAGACGCAGTTGCGAAATTTCGAATCCGCGACCTTCGCCCAGCAGGATATTCTCCTTCGGGACGCGCACATTCGTGAATTTGACGTGCATATGGCCGTGGGGGGCGTCGTCCTTTCCAAAGACGTTCATGCCCCCCAGAATTTCAACGCCAGGCGTGTCGATGGGCACGAGAATCTGCGACTGTTGCAGATGCGACGGTGCGTCGGGTGACGTTTTCACCATCGCAATCATGATCTTGCAGCGCGGGTCCCCGGCGCCCGATGTATAGTATTTCTCTCCGTTGATGACCCATTCGCCATTTTCCAGGACGGCGGACATGGAGATGTTCTTGGCATCGGAGGAGGGCAGGCCGGGTTCTGTCATGGCGAAGGCGGAGCGGATTTCGCCCGCCAGCAGGGGTTTTAGCCATTTTTCCTTTTGTGCGGGCGTACCGACGCGTTCCAGCACCTCCATATTGCCGGTGTCGGGCGCGGAGCAGTTCATGGTTTCGGACGCGAGCGAATTCTTTCCCAACTCGACGGCGATATAGGCGTAATCGAGGTTGGAGAGGCCTTCGCCGGTTTCTGCGTCGGGCAGGAAGAAGTTCCACAGACCCTGTTCCTTGGCCTTGTTCTTGGCGCCTTCCAGAAGCTCCAACTGGCCGGGGACATAGGACCAGCGGTCGGCGCGACCCTCGCCAAGCGCATGAAATTCAACGCTCATCGGTTGTACGACATCGGCGATGAACGTGCGGACCTTCTCAAGGAGCGGCACCGCCTTTTCAGACATGCGCAGGTCATTGAGATCGTCGCGCGGATTGAGGCCGAAGCCGGTGCGGGACGTGTTTTTCGGGGTGCTGGTCATAGGGCTCTCTCCTCAAGGCTCCGTTCTCCTAACGCCTTATCACGGCGTGCAGGACCATCCATAGCGTCAGGATGGGAGGGGAAAGCGGGCACAAAAAAAGGGCGCGGCCACGCATGGCCGCGCCCCTGTTTCAGCGTCCCGATCAGGCTGCGAGGTTACGCAGAACGTAGTGCAGGATGCCGCCATTCCGGTAATATTCCAGCTCGTTACGCGTATCGATCCGACACAGCGCGGTGAAGCTGCCGGTGGAGCCATCGGCGCGTTCGAAATCGACTGTCACGTCCTGGCGGGGTTCGAGGCTGGCGAGGCCCTGGATGGTGAAGACCTCGTCACCCGTCAGACCGAGGGATTCGCGGCTTTCGCCCTCTGCGAACTGCAGCGGCAGGACGCCCATGCCGACCAGATTGGAGCGGTGGATGCGTTCATAGCTTTCGACGATGACCGCCCTAACCCCAAGCAAAATCGTGCCTTTTGCCGCCCAGTCGCGGCTGGAGCCGGTGCCGTATTCCTTGCCGCCCAGAACGACGAGGGGGGTCCCCTCCTCCTGGTAGAGCATGGCGGCGTCGTAGATGGGCATGGTTTCGCCGGTGGGGATGTACTTGGTCAGGCCACCCTCCGTGCCGGGGACCATCTGGTTCTTGATGCGGATGTTGGCGAAGGTGCCGCGCATCATGACCTCGTGGTTGCCGCGGCGCGAGCCGTAGGAGTTGAAATCGGCGCTAGCCACCTGATGCGCCTGCAAATATTCGCCGGCGGGGCTGGATGCCTTGATGGCGCCAGCGGGGCTGATGTGGTCGGTGGTGATGGAATCGCCGAACACGGCCAGCGCGCGCGCGCCGATAATGTCCTTTGGATCCGCAGGTTTAAGGTCCATCCCCTCAAAGTAGGGCGGGTTCTGCACATAAGTTGACGATGCATTGAACTGATAGACACGGCCGCCCGCGACATCGATCCCCTGCCAGCGATCATCGCCGGTGAAGACCTGGCCATAGCGTTCCTTGAACATGGCGGGGGAGAGGGCGGATTCCACCATCGCCTTCACGTCATGATTGGTCGGCCAGATGTCGCGCAGATAGACGGGCTGTCCATCCGACCCCTCGCCGATGGGATCGACGGAGAGGTCCTTCCGAACCGTCCCGGCCAGCGCAAAGGCCACGACCAGCGGCGGCGAGGCGAGATAGTTGGCGCGCACGTCGGGCGACACGCGCCCTTCGAAATTGCGGTTGCCGGAGAGGACGGACGCGGCGACCAGATCATTATCGTTGATCGCACGCGAAATGGGCGCAGGCAGCGGCCCGGAATTGCCGATGCAGGTGGTGCAGCCATAACCGACAAGGTCAAAGCCGAGCGCGTCCAGATCCGACTGCAGGCCGGTCTTTTCAAGGTAATCGGTCACGACCTGCGATCCGGGCGCCAGCGAGGTTTTCACCCAGGGCTTTACGTCCAGGCCCTTTGCGCGCGCATTGCGGGCGACGAGGCCGGCGGCGATCAGCACGTCGGGGTTCGACGTGTTGGTGCAGCTGGTGATGGCGGCGATCACCGCATCGCCATGGCCAAGGTCGTAATTTTCATTCTCAACGGCGACGCGCCTGTCCTTTTCATCGGACTTCTTGAACTGGCCATCCAACTCCCGCTCGAACGCGGTCTTCATGTTGGTCAGCGCGACGCGGTCCTGCGGCCGCTTCGGCCCGGCCAGCGACGCCTCGACCGTGGACAGGTCCAGCTCCAGCGTGTCGGTAAAGACGGGGTCGGCGCTGTTTTCATCATGCCACAGGCCCTGTTCGCGGGCATAGGCCTCTACGAGGTCGCAGCGCCAATCCTCGCGCCCGGTAAAGCGCATGTAACGGATGGTTTCGGCGTCGATGGGGAAGAAGCCGCAGGTGGCGCCATATTCCGGTGCCATGTTGGCGATGGTCGCACGGTCGGCCAGCGTCAGTTTCGACAGTCCGGGGCCGTAAAATTCGACGAATTTGCCGACGACGCTTTTTTCACGCAGCATCTGAACGCAGGTCAGGACGAGGTCGGTGGCGGTAATCCCCTCTGCAACTTCGCCGGTCAGCTTGAAACCGACAACCTCCGGGATCAGCATGGAAACGGGCTGGCCCAGCATGGCCGCCTCTGCCTCGATCCCGCCGACGCCCCAGCCCAGGACGCCCAGGCCGTTGATCATGGTGGTGTGGCTGTCCGTGCCGACGAGGGTGTCGGGATAGGCGACCATCTGGCCGTCCGCATCCTCAGACGTCCACACGGCCTGGCCCAGATATTCCAGGTTCACCTGGTGGCAGATGCCGGTGCCCGGCGGCACGACGCGGAAATTGCGGAATGCCTGCGATCCCCATTTCAGGAATTCATAGCGTTCCTTGTTGCGTTCATATTCCAGCGCCACGTTCGCCTCAAAGGCTTGCGGCGTGCCGAATTCGTCGACCATGACGGAATGGTCGATGACGAGGTCGACGGGGACCAGCGGATTGATCGCCTCTGGCTCGCCCCCCAGCTTCTCAATGGCGGCGCGCATGGCGGCCAGGTCGACGACGGCGGGAACGCCGGTGAAATCCTGCATCAGGACGCGGGCGGGGCGATACTGAATCTCGCGATTGACGCGGCCATCGGCCAGGAAGGTGGCGAATGCCTCAACATCCTCCTTGCCCACCGTGTCGCCGCCATCCTCGAACCGCAGCATGTTTTCCAGAAGGACCTTCATGGAGAAGGGCAGGCGGTCCAGATTGCCGTATTTTTCGGCCGCGGCGCGCAGCGAATAATAGGCAAAGGACTGGCCGTTCACGTCCAGGGTCTTGCGGGTGGACAGGCTGTCGGTTCCGGTCTGTGTCATCAGATGTCTTTCGTCGAAAAGTGATACTTTTCGCCGGGAGGGAATCGCGGGGGGATCGCGGGGTCCGGCGGGCTTGCGCCGGGTGTTAGCAGAGGGGGCGGGAAGGGGGAAGGGTGTGGGGTGGCAGCGTGTCCATACTACTTGGGATCCTGAAGGCCCCCCAGAGCAGCGGTTTTTGGCTTCGTTTTCACCGATGAAATGATTTATGTTATTTAACCGAACGTTGGCGGCATAAAATCATAGCGCGAGCGCAACCCGCTACCTCGGCGTTAGGATAAAGCTTGAGCGGTCGAGACGCTTCTTCGAGCTTTTCTGTATAGCTAAACCTTTAAATGGACGCGTTCGCTCACATTATCGAACTGAATGAGCCAGCTAGCCTTGTTGCTGAAAAAAGAAACAAGTTCCGCCCGGTTAGTGATGGAATCTGCTGGGCTATCAAGAGGGTTCATATCCAAAGGCTCAACGAATTCCTTGCCGGAGGGAAAGCTATTTCCAATAACAATAGGATAGCATCCAAAATAGTATTTAAAATAATTTAAAGGATCAGGCTTATTTGCATAGCAATACCAAATTTCGTCTCCATTTTCTATGGAATGGTTGTTTATTAGAGTCCAAAAATCAGGAAGTTTCCAACTATCCGAGTCTATGTGATATTCACGAAATAAGTGAGTATCTTGTATATTGATTTTGCTTTTATCAATTGAATTATATAACTTGCTTATATGAGCAAATAAATAATCATCTTTTATATAATGGTTCATAGCGCTAACTCCCGATGACACCTTGTCAGTCTATAGGAAATTATTCGGTGGGTTCACCAATCGTTTCCTGACATCAGGACTAAATGATACCTTTTCCAGGGTTGAGCCGCTATTTGCCTCTCGCGTTAAACGTTGCGATACATTCGCGCATGCGATCGCGCTTGTAGCCAGCATATCGTTCGTTTCGAACGCGGATATCTTTGTCGTCTGCCCAATGGCTGAGCTCCTCCCACGCTTTCTTCTCAAGATCGTCGAGCGCGAAGGGGTCAGGCACAGCAGCTTCAATTTCGGTTTCATCCATGTCGCCCCCATCAGCAACCCTTTGAAGAGCGTCGATAAGAAAGGTGCGAGCGGCGGTCATCAACCCACTATGCAGCGTTGATGCAGAGTAACAACCCGTGGCTTCCATATCGTGCCGCCTTCTGATTCAGCGGCAGCATGAGCCGATATGACCTGACCGACTTCGAATGGCGCGTGATCGAGCCGCTTCTTCCCAACAGGCCGCATGTCGAAAACCGGCGGGTGTTCAATGGCATCTTATGGGGGCGGCGAGGTGTAGATCTCACCAACATCGAAAACCATTTTCCTACACCCACCCGAATCAGCGATACTCCCGGACATGCACGATCGGGACACACACGACGCGGACGGCACTGCACGGCGCTGGGCCGCCGAGGAAGACCCGGCCATCCTGCAAGACGAACACACGCCCGTCGCGGCCCGCGACAGGCATGATGGGTGGACGGCGGTGCGGCAGGCGCGCTTCCTGAACTTTCTGGCGGAAAGCGGGGTGGTGTCGGAGGCGTGCAAGGCGGTGGGCCTGTCGACGACCTCTGCCTATCGGTTGCGGGCGCGCAATGCGAACTTTGCCCGCAGCTGGGACCAGGCGCTGGACCGCGCGACGGTCGAGCTGGAGGCGATCGCCTTTGAACGGGCGATCAACGGCACGGAGGAGACCGTCTGGTCCCACGGCAAGGCGGTGGGCACGCGGCGGCGATATTCCGACGGCCTGCTGAAAACCCTGTTACAGCGGCGGCGGCCCGAAACCTATGGCAGCGGCAAGTCGGCGCGGGCGCCGGGGGCGGGGGACTGGCGCACGGCGGTGGCGCGCCTGCTGGACGAGGAAAAGGATTTGATCCTGTCCGACCAGAACGGATCGCCTCTGTTCGACCCGGAAACGGGGGCGGTGCGCAACAAGCAGCGGCGCGGCCTGCACGATCTGCGCGCCTATGAGGCGGAGGCGCGGGAATCATGCCGCCTGTTGCAGAACGCCGTCATGACGGAGGAGGAGCTGGTGCGGGCGCGCAGCCCCTATTGGCAATCGGCCGAGTTCACGCCGCATGGCGACATATTGGACACGGACGGCGCCCTGCTTGGCAAGATGACCGAGGAGGCCATGGTGCGCCTGGCCGCCGAGAGAAAGGCGGCGGAGGCGAAGACGAAGATGGGCAATAGCTGGGGGTAGGCTGGCTGCCTGCCTGCCTGGTTGGGCGGGGCGGGGCGGGGCGGGCACGGTGCCGGAGCGTGCTGAAAGGATGTGGCCGGGCACGCCATTCCTCGGTTGAAGAAATGTTAATTCGTCCATAATGACTGTTTTATGACACAGTCGGCGGCCGAGTCCGGCATCCGCTTTCCCGGTACAGGAACCCGCCGCTGACCTTTCGATCCTCCCTGATTTTGGCGCTGTTCGCGGCATTTCTGACCATAATGGTCGTTATTGCGGCGGGCCTGTTCATTGGCACGGAAAATGTGCCCGTGCTGACCCGCGACGTGGCCGCGACGATGGAAATCAGCGCCTTTTACGGCCTGGTGTCCAATCTGGGCTCCTTTCTGTGGTACGGGACGGGCGCGGTCTTGCTGTTCACCGCAGTGTCGGGGCGGCATGACCTGCCGCGCGGGAAAATCCGGTTCATGTGCGCCGCGGCGGCCCTGTCCGCCCTGCTGTGGGTGGACGATTTCTTATGATGCACGAACAATTGCAGCTGTCGGCGCTGCAGATCCGGGAACGCTATACCTTTGCGGTGCTGGGCGCGCTGACCCTGTGGCATATCATCATTTTCCGGCGGGAATATCTGTTGCATGCGCCAGCAGTATTCGCCGCAGCGCTGGCGCTGTTCGCTACAGCCGTGGGCGTCGACATGCTGGAGGAACAGATGGTCTGGCGCTTTGGCAACTGGGCCTATCTGATGGAGGACGGGCCGAAATGGCTGGGCATCGCCATGTGGAGCTTCTGGCATGTCAGCTACGCCTTTTATGTGAACGACCGAAAGGGCGCGGCTTAGGCCGAGGGTGGCTGCGCGCTATGTGCCGAAACTGCTGCAATATGTGCGGCGGTCAAAGGATTTTGGGGCGTTGTAAAGCGCCCGGCGCGCTGCCACATTCAGGGGCATGACCGGCGCGAAGCTGACGGCCGTCCTGGGCCCCACAAATACGGGCAAGACGCACCTGGCCGTTACCCGCATGTGCGGATATGCCAGCGGCATGATGGGCTTTCCGCTGCGCCTGCTGGCGCGCGAAGTCTATGACCGCGTCGTCGCCCTAAGGGGCGAGCGGCAGGTCGCGCTGGTGACGGGCGAGGAAAAGATCGTGCCGCCGCAGGCGCGCTATTGGCTGTGCACGGCAGAGGCCATGCCCACCGACGTGCACCCCGAATTCATCGCAATCGACGAGGTGCAGCTGGCCGCCGATCCGGAACGCGGCCATGTGTTCACCGACCGGCTGCTGCATCGGCGCGGTACGGCGGAAACCATGCTGCTGGGCGCCTCCACCATGGTGCCGATGGTGCGGCGCCTGCTGCCCGATGCGGTGATCGACAGCCGTCCGCGCTTTTCCGAGCTGAGCTATGCCGGGCCGAAGAAGCTGTCGCGCCTGCCGCGCCGCTCCGCCCTGATCGCGTTCAGCGCGGAGGAGGTCTATGGCCTGGGCGAGATGCTGCGCCGGCAAAAGGGCGGCGCCGCCGTCGTGATGGGCGCGCTGAGCCCGCGCACCCGCAACGCGCAGGTCGCCATGTATCAGTCGGGAGAGGTGGATTATATCGTCGCCACCGACGCCATCGGCATGGGCCTGAACATGGACATCGAACATGTCGCCTTTGCCGGGCTGACCAAGTTCGATGGCGAGCGGCTGCGGCGGCTGTCGCCGGCGGAAATGGCGCAGATTGCAGGGCGGGCGGGGCGCTACCAGACGGACGGGACGTTCGGGACGCTGGTATTCGGCGACAATGGCGGGCCGGAACTGCAGGAGGGTGAGGTTGCGGCGATCACCACCCATGATTTCGCACCGGTAAAGAAGCTGGTCTGGCGCAATGCGCGGCTGGATTGGCGTTCGCTGACCAGCCTGATTCAGTCGCTGGAAATGCGGCCCGACCGCGACGATCTGGTGCGGACGCGGCGGGCCATGGACGAGGCGGTCCTGAAACTGCTGGCCGACGACCCGGACGTGGCGGCGCGCGCGACGACGCCCGACCGGCTGCGCCTGCTATGGTCGGTGTGTAGCCTGCCGGATTACCGCAAGACGGGGCCGAAGGGTCATGCGCGCTTGGCGGGACGCATCTATCGCCATTTGACGGAGGGTGATGGCAAACTGCCAACGGAATGGATCGCCAGCGAGGTTGCGCGCCTGAACGACGTGCAGGGCGACATAGACGCGCTGTCGCATCGCATGTCGGCTGCGCGGACCTGGACCTATATTTCCCACCGCGAGGACTGGCTGCACGACGTACAGAAATGGGCGGCGCGTACGCGGGAGGTGGAAGACCGTCTGTCCGATGCACTGCACGAGCGACTGACGCAGCGCTTCGTCGACCGGCGGACATCGGTGCTGATGCGCGAATTGGCGGGCGGCGCGGACATGCTACCGGTCGAAGTCGATGCCGACGGGACGGTCGCCATTGGCGGCGAAGAGATCGGCACGTTGACCGGCTTTCGCTTCGAGGCTGAGCCCGGCGCAAAGGCGGGCGAGCAAAAGAAGCTGGTCGCGGCGGCGGACCGGCGCCTGTCGGGCGAGCGCGCCAAACGCGCGGGCCAATTGGTTGCCGCGCCCGATGCGGAATTCGAACTTGCCCTGACCGGAAAGCTGCCGCCGCGCATATTGTGGCGCGGATCGCGGGTGGCGCGGGTCTATGCGGGGCCGACTGTCCTGAGGCCGCAGCTGCGCCTGGCGCGTGCGTTCGATACGATGGAAAGTGCGACAGTCGCGCGGATCGCGGCGCGGCTGGAAACCTGGCTGTCGAGCGAGATAGAGCGGCAAATGGCGCCGCTGACCCAATTGGCGAAGACGGCGGTCGCAGCCGATGTCAGCCCCAGCGCACGCGGTCTGGCGGTGCAGATGATCGAGGCGCTGGGCGTTATCGAAAAGGCGGGCGTGGCGCCGCTCCTCGCGGCAATGAACGATGCGGATCGAAAATTGCTGCGCCGCGTCGGCGTTACCATCGGTGTCACGCATTTGTTCATCCCGGCGCTGCTGCGACCCGCGACGACGCGCTGGCGGCTGGCGCTATGGGCAATCGCGGGCGGGCTGAAGCACATGCCGGAGCCGCCGGGGCCGGGTCTGGTATCGCTGGCGGCTGACCCTGATGCGCCGGGGGACTTCTATGCTGTCGCGGGCTTTGCGGTGATGGGCGGTCAGGCGATCCGGCTGGACATGATCGAACGGCTGGCGCGGGCGATGCACAAGGCGCGGAAAGGGAGCGCCCCCTTCGTGCCAGAGGAAAAATGGGTGCCGACCCTGGGCCTGGATAATGAGGGATTTGCGAAAGTCATGCGCGCGCTCGGTTACAGGCGGGCCAAGGTGGCGGAAGCCGACGGCTTTCGGTGGCACGGCATGGGGCCGACACCGCGCCCCACCCCGGCGCACGCAAAGCGCGGAAAAGCCGGGCCGCCGCCCAAGCGACCGTTGGCTTCGCGCCATTCGCCCTTTGCCGTGCTAAAGGATCTGAAAGTTTGACGGCTGAGGCTGCTGCTGCTGCTGTGGCTGATGCAAGTGGCCAGCGGGTCGACAAATTCCTGTGGTTTTCGCGTCTGACGAAAACACGATCGGAGGCACAGAAGCTCGCGGAAAGCCGCAGGCTGCGCATCGACGGCCGCGTCGTGACACGCGCATCGGCGACCGTCCGCATTGGCAGCGTGCTGGCCTTTACGAGGGCGGGGGCGGTGCGAATCGTTCGGGTAGAGGCACTGGCGGAGCGACGAGGACCGTTCGCCATGGCAAGGAGCCTCTATTCCGACCTGACGGAGGAATGAGGACGCCATGTCAGGCGATTGCGGACTGAACCGGCGTCAGCGAGGATTGACCCTGAGGGGGCGAAGCGCCTACGAACGGCGCCGATCGTTATTTCGGAGCCTTTCGACCCATGACCTATGTCGTCACCGACGCATGCATCAAATGCAAATATACCGACTGCGTCGAAGTCTGTCCCGTGGACTGCTTCTACGAGGGCGAGAACATGCTGGTGATCAACCCGTCGGAGTGCATTGACTGCGGCGTCTGCGAGCCGGAATGTCCCGCCGAAGCGATTCTGCCGGATACTGAAGACGGCCTGGAAAAATGGCTGGAAATCAACAATACCTATTCCGCCGAATGGCCGAACATCACGGTAAAGAAGCCCGAACCGGCCGACGCCGACGAACATAAGGGCGAAGAAGGCAAGTTCGACAAATACTTCTCGGCAGAACCCGGCGAGGGCTGATTCCACCGGCCCGCGCGACCTGAATTTCCATTTCATTCCGCCCGCGCGGTAATGAGCCAGCCATAATAGTGGCCGGGTGCGGCAGCAGGCTTTGCGGAGATGCGGGTATTTAGCCGGCGGGCCGATCGGTGCCCTGTAAGTGGGTCCGCACCGCCGTTAAAAATGCGGCTCTGGGACTCCCTAATGGTGCCCCTACGCAAACCTCGGCCACGTATCCCCACGGCGAACGGGTGCGACTGTTGCGTTCGCCGGACATTTGGTCAGCGAACGCTGCAGAAATCTCTGCTTTTTATCAGCCAGTCTTTTGCACCTGCAGGATTTCCGCCAGCGGCTGGTGATCCCACATCTCCCTTATTTCATCATCATAACCAGTAAGGTCGTAGCGTAACAACGATACGGGAAGGCGGCCCGTGTTCATTAGAAAATCATGATATCCTTTGATGGAAAAGTCCTCGCCCAGCTGTCGTTTCCGGTCGACTAACAGTTTCTGCAACTGCATCGCGCCAATCGTGTATGTCATCCCATATCCAGGGGGACGCCGAATATAAATTCCTGCATCGACGCGCGCCACATCGTCGTCGAGATAAGGCGTCCATTCCTTCCAAAATTGCATCGTTTGATCTACGGTCATCTCGTTCCGCTGCATCTTAACGTCCCCGATTGTCCGCGCTGCGCGGAACAGACCGAAAATATAAATCAGTTCGCGTGTACGGGGGCGCTCATCGAACAAGCCGAGCTGAATTGCGCTCTCTTCGAGATAAAAGCCCCATCCCTCGGTCCGCCCGCTGTCGCTGATATATGCGCGTATCGGATGGGTGACCCTCTTGCCGATCATCCCATCGAATCGATGACCTGGGAAGGTGGCATGGAGGTGGTCAGGCGACGCGTCGCGAAACTGGACCTGTTCCCAAAACATCGGGCCGTTCGGACGCACGATCCATGGGGCGTTGAAACCAACCTCCTGATAGGTATCCGGAATGTAGTCTGGAATGGTGATGATCTCTTCTTGCTGCAGCCACTCCCTTATCTTCGCATCGGTCCCGGCCAGCTGTACTTCATACTGCTCCGCAGATTCTGGTAGCTCCAATTCCGGCAAATTGCGGTTGCGATGCCGCTCGGTCACGTAGTTGGCCCAGTGGCGCTCCAACTCGCGCTCCGCAAGCGTGACGATCTGATCGGAATCGTAAGGCATCAGGCGAACATTGGTGAGAAACCAATCGTAAGCAGGTTTTCCCACACCCGCAGATGCAGTCATCGATGGCCTGCTCGTAATCAGCCATTGGCGAAACTCGGAGATTGCTTGTTGTGCTGCTTCTATATCAGGCAGCAGTTCCGGTTGTTCCTCCGCCGCGCGCCGGTGGAGGTCTTCGAACCAGCCTATCAAGCCCTCAGGCTCTACCGATCGATACGGCATGCCATGGCCGACGCCGTCTCCGTTCGATAGGCTGTGAATTGCAAGATCGGCATAATCTGCGGCCACGGAGTCCAAATTGGTTCGTGCCTGCGCCAAATAGGAAGGGACACCTTGCAGTCTCGTCCGAAATACGTCGAGATCCGCTCCGCTCAGAGGCAGGTCATTATACGCAAGCCGCTGAAGCTCATCGACGTACATACCGGGATCACGCGCCCATGGCTTTGTGACGTTCAACGTGAAATCCTGCAGATCCATCTGGGCGCGTACCGCCAGATAGTCGACCTGTTGGTGGCGATGCCATCCGGAAACCGCAAATTCTGGCAGTTGCGCCTGAAAGACGCGAAGGTCTGCGCGTCGTTTGTCGACAACGGCCGGACTATAATCGACAACGCCATTCACGGGCGTCAGGGTCTGCCATTCCCTAAATTCGGAAAAAAGGCTTACCAATTCTTCATAGT
>TARA_R100000501_G_scaffold1560_1_pt1 | contig 36361 bp, 39 predicted proteins | sample TARA_R100000501 | Tara Oceans TARA_R100000501 (sample SAMEA2620120) | marine metagenome | biome: marine biome (ENVO:00000447); feature: mesopelagic zone (ENVO:00000213) & marine oxygen minimum zone (ENVO:01000065); material: "saline water (ENVO:00002010), including plankton... | reverse complement strand
TATCGCATTCGTCGCATTGATTGCCAATACCAGTTGTCTGCTGCTGATATCCAAACATCGAGAGGGCGGGGCGCACATGAAAGCAAGCTGGATATTTTCGGCCAACGACGTGGTGATCAACCTGGGCGTCATCACCGCCGGCGCTCTGGTCGCGTGGACCGGGTCCAATTATCCGGATCTGATTATCGGCACCATCGCGGGGGTAATTGTGCTTAACGGTGCTAGACGCATTCTGGCGCTCAAGGATTAAGCAATGTCCATTTTTGGCAAACATCTGTCACCGTACGCCCTGTTGTCCATCTCCGGCCTGCTGGCAGCGTCTGATCAGGCCGTAAAATGGCTGGTGCAACAATCAATGGCATATGGCGAGTCTATTTCAGTGACCTCATTCTTTAACTGGGTACACGTATGGAATACCGGTGCCGCATTCAGTCTTTTTGCGAATGATGGAAGCTGGCAGCGCTACTTTCTTATCGGAATCGCGGTGGTGGTCTCAATCGTGCTGATCGTACTGATCTGTACGAATCGTAATAAAGAAGAGGCCATCGCTTACAGTCTTATCCTAGGGGGCGCCACGGGCAACCTGATTGACCGGATATTCCGCGGTTACGTTGTGGATTCCTTTGATTTTTATTGGCGATCTTGGCATTGGCCAGCCTTTAATCTGGCTGATGTTGTAATTGTTCTCGGTGCCTTACTTTTCATTTCCGTCAGCTTGTTGGGTGATAAAACAAACAACAATGCCGAGCCGGATGGATCTGACTGACACCTATAGGTATACAACACCATCACCGAAATGCCCAACAACATACTGCACCTCCCACAATACCATGTACTGGGCTATATCAACCGACGATGAAATGCACTTCCAGGTGGAAGAGCCCGATCCTATCGCCTGCGAGGAATGCGCCGTGCAATATGAGTTCGGGCGGTTCGTCAAGCGTGATATTCCCCTTCACAGCAAACCGGTCACCCTGGGTGGTTCATCGCCGGTACATCTGCCGCGCCTGCAAGATCACCTTTAGTCCCCAGCTACCAAAGATGGTGGACGGCTTCCGCATAACGCTACGGATGCATGAGTACGTGGAGAAAGAATCCTTCCTGGCGGCACAGACCGGCTTGACGATAAGACGGTACGCTCCATCTTCAACGTCCGCTCCGAGTTTCTGGAGCATTGGCACCGCTTCGAGACGACCGCATTCTGGGCATCGACGAGCTGTACCTCAACAAGCGCTACCGCTACATCCTGACCAACATCGATGAGAGAACCCTACTCGACATATAGACCATTCGCCGTCAGGGGGTGGTGACCAATTACCTGATGAAGATGAAACACCGGTAGAAGGTCGAGATCGTAAGTACGAACATATGGAATTCCTACCAGGTAGCGTTCAAGGTAGTGCTGCTACAGGGTGCTCGCTAATTTACATGTGGTGTGCATGACCAACGTTGCCCTGGAGAAGGTATGCAATGGCCTCAAAAAGGAGCTGAAACCCTCACAGAAAATAATCCTCAAGGGAGACCGGAAAACACTACTGAAACGCGCTCACGAAGTCTCAGACCGAGAACGCCTCATCTTGGAGATCTTGACAGGCGCGTTTTCGCAACTGCTGGCCGCCTACGAGCACAAAGAGCGCTTCTACGGCATTTGGTACGCCATCACACGGCTCCGGGCAGAAGCCTCCGCCCTGGACGAGTGGACTGCCAACATCCCGAAGAGCCAAAAGGAAGTCTGGAGTGATCTGGCAGGGCAGTGGGAAACTGGCGCTAAGAGATCATGACCTACTTCCAGACGGACATGCCCGTCACCAACGCTTACACGGAGTCCATCAACCTGGCCAAGGACAAGAACCGTGAAGGGCGTGGTTACTCTTTCGAGGTAATGCGGATACGTATGCTCTACACTTCGAAGCACTAGAAGAAGGACTCGACTTTGAAGGTCTCTCCGTTTTATTAGGAAACATCGGTTACGGACTGCGAGACAACGCAGATGAACTCAAATATGGGTCATTCTATCAACTCTCTGAGGGTAGAATCAGATTGATGGGGTGAGAGTTCCCCATCAACCAAAAATCCGTGTACCCAATATTTATTAAATATTAAAATTTAGCGTTGAAATAATATTGGTTCATTTGGACTCCCATCAGTTAGGTCTATGCTACTCACGTGGGAAATTGCTAGACAAGTGAGGTAGATTTCCATATAGCCGTGTTTTTAGCTAAGTAAACCACTTTAGTAAGCATTTGGCTTTGATCTTGTTGTTCGAGTCAATCAACTAAAAATTGGTATACTCGAAATTATTAGAGCAAATGAAATGAGATATGTCACATTCCCCAATATTTAATCAAACGCTGATGCATAATCCAAAATGCGTAAACAGCTTGACCATTATAAAATCTTTAGTTAGTGTAAATATGAAAATCATCACGGCTTCAGTTAGGTAAACTCTAAAATCATTAATTGAACCTCATAAAACTCATCTGATATATCTTTTATATCAGATTCCTTCTCGTTCCGATCAGGCGAGAATGGAATATTTCTCTGTTGATAAATTCCTTTCACAAAATGAACTATTAAGTCAATGCCTACCTATAACCGTGTACTTATTCAATCAAGTTTGAGAGGTATATTATGAACCCTAACAAAACAATTGCTACTCTGATTGGCGTTTCTGTATTATTTTCTGCCGCAGTAATGGCCGAAATTCATCAAGTAAAAGCTGTTGGGCTAGCCTATAAACCACTGGTAGTAAAAGTTGAGCCCGGAGATCAAATATCATGGACAAATATGTCTACTCACAATGTGAATACAAAATTTACGAGCAGTAACGGTACAATTGAATATATCCCGAAAGGAGCAAAAGGTTTTACTTCAAAAATGGGAGTTAACTTTACTAGTGATCCATTAACAGAAGAAGGCGTTTATTTATACAAATGCGATCCACACTGGGGCACAGGTATGGGAGGAGTAATAATTGTTGGTGAACCAACTAATTTACAAATGATTATTGACTCAGACCCCAAAGGTGCATTAGGCCGACTTGTCAGAAAAGCACAAAAAGCCAGTGAGTAAAATCATTGCTAACAGGTACCTACCATTTACAGTTGAATAATGCTGAAGAAGAGATTCATAATGTCAACCTGTTGTATGTATCTTAATAGCTAGCAGGAATCATAGGTTTTCATTATCAGACTGGTGTAATTAGACTTGTACTGATGTTCCTCTGCATAACAAAGCTGTGGAGATTTTTCATATTCCATGCGTATGTATTTTTCTAATCCGAAAACCATGCTTCCCATTCTCAAAAAAATGGTTCTATAATCTTATTACCTTGGGGTAAAAGACTTGAACAACTGGTCAAACTACCTATCTCCGGACAGGCAAAGATTGATTCGTTTTATTGCGGCAAATGGGAACTTTCTTTCCTAAACCGGTAAAAATACCTGTATTGGGCTTTATAGAAAAAGACTAAGAGAGTAAACACCAGTTTGTGTTCACAGACCATGGCGGTCAATAAGTCAAAAGCTTGACAACGAAAAACCTCTCGTACAAACTTGAGCCATTCCTTTCAGTAATTTATTACTGATTGAATCGCTAGCAGAACGAACTTTCTGCTCTCAATTAGATATGTCTACGGATGTATCAATACTCCTCAAAGTATCACAAAAGAGTCTGTCTTCCACGGAGGACAGACATTTGAAATGTAATTCCCAATAGTTTTTTAAGAAAGTTTAGGCCTTATCGCAAGGCCTTCCTACGGGATGATTTTGCCATAAGGTTTTTCAAGCAATTTTCATGTTGCTTGTGAAGTGAACGTCGGCACTAACCGACATTCAATCGTTGTGATCAACACTGCTCACAACACCACCCTCGGGGTCAGATGAATATCGGCCCTGGGCGGATAATGTCATTTGACCCTTTTTTTTGTTTCAAAGGAGCGTCAAATGAGCAATCACGAAGATTTTCCCACTTTACGTAAAGATGCTTGGACATTCGATATGCCAAGTGCTGAACCGTGTCGTCTATTTTTGACAGAGCAAAACAATACACCAACTCAAGTTTGGTTTATGGCAAGCGATGGCAAGGCTAATGATGACTTGGCGCTATTTGCGAAGGTATTAACACTCTATCTTCAGCAAGAAATGCCATACAAAGTACAGGAAAAACTGAACATGCTGGAAAGTGTTGCCGGCAGAGGTTTCAGAATGGCTTTTCCTCCCACGGGAGAAAAGCAGATGATGATTGGCAAGTAAACGCCATTGCAAAACTACTTCTTTATCGAGGTGGTTTTATGATGTCGGATACTCCCTTAACACAATATCAACTTAAGGGAGATATTTGGAGTGTGGATGTCTTAAATCCATATACGCAAACGGTTTTCACCATCAAGATCTCAGAGCCAATGATTGATGGCCGTAAACGACCAAGCTGCATCTGGTTAGACGGTCAACATCCAGAAATCTTGGATGGACTATGCACACTGCTCTCGGCTGATATGTCGAGTCCAGATTTATCGCGCATAGCCATCAAGTTGAAGGCATTGCTCGAACTCCAATCTTCTATGAAAGGCATGATTGAATATCGGCTAGATAACCTTAGCGCTTATATCGCTTATGTGTTGTTGAAACGGTATGAATTGCACTTTCACATGGATGATCGAATCAATGTGATGCCTTATACAAACGTCGTGTCATTTGATAGCAACAAGCCATCAAACGACCGTGACTATTCACACGTTTTAGAGGTTGGTTGAGATTCCTAAAGAGTTGCCCTTGCGGCGACTCTTTTTTTAGCTATATTGCCATCAGTACAGCTAAGAAAAGGGTTTCTGCGCTGAATACTTGTTATTCAGGCTGAAACGTTAAGCAGTAGCGTTAATTACTGCTCTCATGGGTGTTTGACCAAGGTTGAACACTGTGATTCAAGTCCTGCCCTCAACGGGAGTGTAGGAAACCCTTTTAGGAGAAGTTTATGTCAGTCAATAAAGTTATTTTAGTTGGTCGTCTGGGTGTTGATCCGGAATCTCGTGCATTACCAACAGGTGGCAGTATCTGCAATCTAAGAATTGCAACATCTGAGTCTTGGAGAGACAAACAAACCGGCGAACGACAAGAAAGAACGGAATGGCACCGGGTGATTCTGCGTAATAAGTTAGGTGAAATTGCACAGCAGTACCTGAAAAAAGGCGCACAAGTCTATATCGAAGGGCGTATTCAGACTAGTAAATGGCAAGATAAAGGTGGTAACGAGCATTACACCACAGAAATTGTCGGAACTGAAATGACCATGTTGGACAGCAAATCTAATGCAGGATCATCTGCAGGAGATCCGCAACCACCAGCTGGTGGCCAAAACGATATGGATTATAGTCCAAGTGATTACGATAGCGGTGACAGCTACTACGGCGATTAAGGAGGCACAAAATGTCTGCAGCTAATTCAAAAGTAGTTCATATCCAAAATCTAAACGGTGAAACGAATCAGTATGTGAAAGTCTCTGCCCGTGTACCCGCTTTTTTAGCGGTATATGGTCCAGATAAAGGCTATCGCGTGTTGGCTCATTCCACTGACTACCTGGACTTTGCACAGGGCCGAAAGGAACTGTGCATTGCACTGGCAGCACAAGGGAAGCTTCCTGAGCAGCATCTTAAGGAGCTAATGGAAGAGCGTAAAGTTGTCTTCAAGTCGCAATTAGTGGACAAAGATGGCAACGTAGTCGCGGAGAGTTCTGCTATCAAACCAATTTGGAATCTTAAAGATTACGAATCGGGTGAGACGGCAGCTTTTCAACGATTACTCGCTCGCTTAGGGTTTGGTGGTGATGTCTTCGATTCTGATGAAGACAATGACATGAACTCCCAAGGCCTTGCCTTTGATACTGTAAGTGAAGAAGTGCCAAGTCAAAGTCAGACAGTGGTAATGCAGCCTGTTGTGGTGGAAACACCTCGCAGCGAGTCAAAACCTGCTAAACCTGCCGAGACTAAGACCGTCAGTTCTACGGAGCAGTCGGGACCGGCCAAACAACCTGCTCAAAAGCAGGAAGTAAAGAGCACTAGCCGTGGCGTGCAAGTAGATCCTAACAAGATCCAAACCGCGCAACTGCGTCAGCTTGAATCAATGGCCAGGGTGAAGAAAGTAGAGTGTCCAAAAGTGAATAATTTAGAAGAATTTCGCCAAGCACTCTTACATCTAAAAAGTTTACCTTTACCCACTTGAAAATATTAAACCCCTACTGATTTTATCAGTGGGGGTTTTTTATTTTAAGAAGCCCAAAACTGAATTTTATTCTAGATACATGAACCGTTGATAAAGAGGAAGTAAGACTTATTCATTTGATTGTTTAAGTGTGAAACCTAGTAAATATGAAAATATAACTGGATAATCACAGTTTATAAGGTATTGCTTCTACATAGTCTCAAGGAATGATGAATGTTCAAATATAAGAATTTCGCAATCATAGCTCTTTACTTTATAGCTACCTCAGCACTGTCAGAAGACTATCAATCAAAAAGCATCTTTAAGCACGACTATAAGTGCGTTGCAGAGGAAAAAGGCGGTTATAACCATAATGCTAACGGCCATAATCTGGGTAGATTTAAACCGGATGAGGAGTTTTTCTTAGTACACATTTCAAATATTCCTGAAAAAGTGATACTGCAAATGCTGGAGCCAACGACAACTGAAGCAATAAATCAACATAAAGAACTATCGAACCAAGAATTGGAGTTCCTTAAGAGAAATGAACTTGAAAAAGAATTTATGAATAAGCAAGTTTTAGGCACTTTGACACTAGAAAGTGGCTCGTACTTTATTCGACAGCCCATCGATGATCCCGATGACTATCTAACATATATCTCTGGTCAAGGTTGCTCTGCATTGAAAGACGATAAACATACTTCTATCAATTGCTACACAAACTATTTCGGTAAAACATTTCAATTTAATGTCACGTCAGGTAAATTTACATATTCATATGCAGGCACTTGGCATGAGGAAGTGAAAGACAGATATTATGTGGCGAGCCTGTCCTGATTTCTGTGTAACTGCCATTTTCAGACTAATCCGGTTAACCGGTCTTCAAACTCAATCATAAAGCGGTTCAGTGCCGCCTTCCAGTTTCTTATGGGCATGGTCCATTTCTTCGAGGCACCGAGAATAGCCAGATAAACCACTTTACGTGCTGAGTCATCACTGGGAAATAGTTTGCGTTTCTTGATGGCCTTGCGGATAACGCTGTTGAGCGATTCTATCGCATTAGTCGTATAAATGGCCTTGCGGATGTCCTCGGGATAATCGAACAGCGTGTTCAGGTTCTGCCAGTGGCTACGCCAGCTTTTGCTGATTTGCGGGTATTTGCCGTCCCAGCGCTCAGAGAATGCATCCAATGCCTTGAGGGCTTCCTCTTCGGTCACTGACTGATAAATTTGCTTCAAATCAGCTGTCACAGGTTTGTAGTCCTTCCAGGGCACAAACTTGACGCTGTTACGCACCATATGAACGATGCATAGTTGAATGTGGGTGTTGGGATAGACGGTATTAATGGCATCGGGAAAACCTTTCAAACCATCGACGCAAGCTATCAGAATATCTTTCACGCCACGATTCTGTAGTTCGGTCAGCACATTCAACCAGAACTTGGCACCTTCGTTTTCCGCTATCCACATGCCTAACAGGTCTTTATGGCCTTCGAGGTTGACGCCCAGTGCCAGGAAAATGGATTTGTTGATGACCTGTTTGTCCTGCCGGACTTTGACCACGATACAGTCCAGATAGACAATCGGATAGACCGCATCAAGTGGCCGGGACTGCCACTCGATAACTTCGTCCATCACGGCATCAGTTACCTTGGAAATCAGTGTTGGAGATACTTCGGCACCGTACATTTCTAAAAAAGTCGCTTCAATTTCCCGGGTGGTCATGCCCTTGGCATAGAGGCTGAGAATTTTATCGCTCATGGACGTGAAGCGGCGTTGATGCTTGCCCACAAGCTGGGGTTCGAAGCTGCCATCACGGTCACGGGGTGTGGTCAGTTCAAAGGTACCATCTTCAGTCTGAAGTTGCTTACGACTGACACCATTACGGCTGTTGCTGGTGTCTGATTGAGCATGTTTTTCATAGCCCAGATGTTCATCCAGTTCGGCATTCAAAGCCGCTTCAACAGTAACTTTGGTTAACATCTGGCTGAACTCAGCCAGGTCTTTTTGGGTTTTGATCCCCTTGGCTGCTTCTTTGGCAAAAGCTTCCAGTTCTTTCTTGTTCATCTGCTTATCTCCTTTAGGGTAATGATAAGCAGTTACACAGAATTATTTACAGTCCCTATGTGGCCCCATCTACATTTGCATTTGGAACTTGCAAACAATACTATCGGTAATACGTATTTAGTTAACTATAGTGAACCAATACAGAAAGCGTAGAAGTTTTATCCACTTAAAAAGTTAAAACCCCTACCGATTTCGGTGAGGGGTTTTCTTTTTACAGTCATTTCAGTCTGAACCAGACATCCAGAAGTCTATTAGACCTACATCACGATAGTACTGGTAAAGTTTCCATACCAACTTGATAGTGATGTACCACCGTTTATTTCCTGCTTGTTGTTTATTGTTATTATCCATTGATACCTCATTTAAAATCAGCCACAAACGGGCTGTTCAAATGTATTTATCGTTTTGGATCATTAAGTGTTTTTAACCAGCTTTTCGCGGTTGTGAATCGGCCTCCAAACTATGGTCATACCAATCTGGCATATTTCATTCACATTTTCTGTGGATAACTCTGTCAGTAACCTCTCAAGCGTGTTGTCTAAGCATAAATAAAGTCATCTGGTTAAATAATGAGCAACGTGACTCAAGGCGTTGACACCTATCTGTTAAATTGGTATTTTCGTATCCAAATATCGCTTCCTGCGATTCTTGGCTCCCGCCAAGCTCAATAAGATACGTCCACTGGCCGTACTCTCAGCTCGAAAGAGCAAATCCGATTGAAGTAAATTTTTCACGCAGAAATCTTTTGTGTGTCTGCACGTCTGTACGTTTTTTTCGTGCCTCCAGACCAAAGGTTTCTGATCGACATTTATTTGTCGATTGAAAGCGGCTTGCTGACCGTTTAATCAGCACTCAATCACCCTTCAGGGCACACAAACTGCCCTGTAGGGATAGCTTTGTCTGTGCCATTCCGAAGGATTTTCAATTCAAGGAGGCACAAATGAAGTTTAAGACGCTGAGACGTGATGAAGTCCTACAAGATGTAATCAAACAAGCGGGTGCTAATGCAGAATTCAAACTATCCCGTGTAGATCAGAAGGACGACCATGTTACTCGCGCCCTGTGGGCTGGTGACAAGTTAGTAATCATTCTCGAAAAGGCACGCAAAGTCGTGGGCTATAACCTTTTCAGCAGATCCCAACAAAAACGAGCTAAAAAATATTCGCATGCTTTCCTCGAAGAGAAGCGGATTTTGTGGCAAAGGAGTGAGCAATGATTCTCAGTCCTAGCCGAGTTCAGAAAGGTCAGACTTGCATGAAGCAGGTCTGGTACCACTACAAGTTGGGTATAAGACCAAAGGTTACTTCAGCAAACCTTGCTTTCGGTAAAGCGGTGGATGACACCGTGATGGATTACTTAAAGGCAGTAACGCTGGGGAATCGGATTTCTTCTATTGAAGATGTCTTTCTAAAACATTGGAAAAAGCAGTCATCAATTTCACTTGAGTATTCGTCTACACAGTCGGAAAAAAAGATGAGAGAGATTGGGGCTGCGATGGCTGGGAAGTTTCCAGCTGCGTGGGAGGAGTCTGAGCTGATGGTTTTTATCATGCCAGATGGTTCACCTGCATTACAGGTTGAACTCGCAGTTCAGATAGCACCGAGAGTTAGTTTACGGGGTTATCTGGATTTAATCGCTATGGATCAGCTTGGCAGAGTCATCATTATCGACATCAAAACAACCGGTGTTGCCTATGATGATTTGTATGTTCGCCAATCCGATCAATTAACGGCGTATCAGCTGCTCGTAGATAGTCATGCATCGACGTTAGGGATAGAACAGGCTGACCAGGTTGGTTTCATGTGCTTGCACAAGAAAAAAGACCCGGTTATTCATTCACCTCAAATCGTTGACCGCAGACCGTCAGATCGAGTCTCGGAATACATTCAGACCTGTCAGTGGTTTGTTAACGACTACAACAATGGGCGGTTTAATCGCAGCCCACTTGGAGCCTTTAACAGTCCTTGTTCAATGTGTGACTTTAACCGGTTATGCAGTGAGGGATGCACTGAAGATTTGGATATTCCAGACAGAGCGAAAGTTGCTCTGCAGTTAGCAGCATAGGAGGCCGAGAAATGATGCAATTAGCATTGAATTTCGATCTTCTTCCCCTCAACCCAGATGACTGGAATCTAACCCAGGAACTGGCAGAGGAGCTGCACGAGAAATTCTACATCAGAAGCATTAAGTTATTGCGTGACTCCGTTCCTGGGGGCAAGCAGTGGCAAGAATTAATGTCTTGGTTGGACGAATCAATCGTTGATGATAATCGCCCCTTTAGCTTTGCAACGTGTTGCAAGGTAATAGGGATCGAAGATCCAGAAGCGAATCGCGAAACAATTAAAAAGTATCTGACTATGTAAATAGTTAGAAATCGTTTCACCCCTTGGGGTGGTTTTATACCACCACCCCTTCGGGGGTAGTGGTATTTTCAATTTGGAGATAGCACATGAAAACGATGCAATACGATATCGGTTTAACATTTGGCATTGAGGCAGCAAAGGGACAATTTATTACTGGGTACGAACCGGGTTCACAGTATGTTCCAGTCGCTGAAGCTAATTATCGTTTTGACAAAGATGTTCTTCGAGATCTTATGGTCTGGTGGAACATGAACCTGGCAGGCGTCAATAAAGACGGCATGTATTTGTTCGGACCTACGGGTGCGGGTAAGTCCGCTGCTTTAGTGAACTTCTGTGCATTACTGAATATACCGATGTATGAAAAAACGATATATGAAGGCATGGAGTTCGACGTTCTGATGGGCCGTACTGAAATCGTCGGGGGTGACACTGTATTTATGTACGGTGTAGTGCCACTGGCGATGGGTGCAGAAAATGAACCTGGAATACTGGTGCTCAATGAGATCGATCGAGCAGATGATGCAGTCTTAACTGGACTGTATGAAGTATTAGCAGGTCGTCCTTTGGTTCTGGATGCAGCTGGTCATCATGTCGTAAAAGCTGACGATGCATTTTGTTTTGCAGCAACAGGTAATACGAACATGGCTGGTGCTAGTGATGATTACAGTAATGCCAATAAGCAGGATTTGGCATTTGTTGATCGTTTCTGGAAAGTATCTGTGGGCTACCCGGAAAAAGAAGTGGAAGTAGGCATTCTGAAATCAGTGGTACCGGATTTATCCGACGAACTGTGCGAAAAGATGGTTGATGTTGCAAATGACATTCGTAATCTGCACACCGAAGGTGAAAACCGGATACCGTTGACCATGAGTACTCGGACACTTTTACGCTGGGGAAATATGACGAAAGCTTATCACGGGTTTAGCCGTGCAATAGAAGATTCACCTATTGCATACGCATTGGACCGGGCTCTACTTAACGTAGCTGACCGACCCACGCGAGCGGCCATCATCGAAGTGGCTGAAATGCACATCGGTGATGCCTGGACAAGTGTTTCTGCTCAAGCAGCGACTGGAAATGGAGGTAAATCATTCAATGACTGATTTGTATGATCTCTACCGAAATGACAGTCCGGCTGGTCAAGGGACAAAAGACTGGGCCATTAAAGTCTCAGCAGGAAACGAGCTTACCGTTATGTTTGGTAAGACCGGCTCCAAGCTTCGTACCAGAGTGCTTAAATTAGACTCTGGAACGGATGCGAGGAGCGAGCTGATTCAGCGTTCAAGCCAAAAATTGAGTGAAGGCTACTCTATGATTGGTAAGGCGCGTATCGACGACAAAGGCAACGTCACGTTAGCTCAGGACATCGAGTAACAAACATGGAGTTTGTCTGAGTTGGACGAAGTTGAGGTGAAAGCCGCTTTGAAATCACTGGTTGATGACATCGTGGTGTACAGCTTTGACATAGGCTTTAATGAAATGCCGATATCGGCTGATTATGACGAGAACCTGAAAGGAGCCATCATTTCATGTGATGGCTTGCTACCAACAGGAGGCTGGCAAATACTAAGTGATGCCGGATTAACCTTCATGTCAGGAGGGAAAGTCATGGGTGGTGGCAAGATTGATTACTCACTACAGCTTTTGCTGCTGGTGGGGTTATCGAAAAAGCTACCCGATGGCATCGTTACAGCCGTAGCGTCTAAAGGGCAGACAGATCGGGATTTGATGCCAAGCAAGCGAGGCCTACCGGCTGACTTTGTTGAGGGATTAGAGCTACCGAGAAGCTATGTTCGAGAAGTCGCACAGGCAATTGGCATAATAGCCAAACCAGTTCAGATTTTATCTCAGGAGGCTGTCAGTACGCCGACAGCTATTTGTTTTTAATTCAATTGAGCCGTTCCCTTCGGGGAGCGGCTTTTTTGTTTGTAATGCCCTTTAAAGCAATTATGGGGTACTATCGCCAAATTTTTATCTAAGGATAGATTCATGGCATCAATAAAATGTAAGAATTGCGACCACCAATCCGAAACCACTGGAAATTTATGCCCTGCATGTGGAAAGGAGTATCCCCCCACTAATAGCAACGTTTATATTTTCTATCTATTCGTTTTGGCTATTGTTGTTCTTGTTCTTTTATTCTTGTTTTCTAATGAAGAAGTTGAAGAAGAAATAACAAAAGAAGATATTGCTATCTGCATCAAAGGTAGTAGTGGCTACAAAGGTAAGCTCTATAAAGACACATGCAAAGACAAATCTGTTCAGGTAACAGGCTTTGTCAAAGCGATTGATGGTAATGAATTTACTTTGTATACCAGTGATCAAATTGAATACGGCTCCCACAAATTCTATGTCTATCCCAAATCTAATCGTTTTAAAGTAGGTTTAGATCAAAAAGTAATTGTAGAGGGTATCTTTGATAGCTATAGCTTCGGTGGCTATGCGAGAGTAGACGATGCAGTTATAAAACCAATTGAATTGGCTGATAGCGAGATTAATGCTAGACAGAGAAAGGAAAATGCCAAGAAGCTAAAATCTCAGCAAAAAGAAATGCTTTTTGCTTATATGGCTTGTGCTGAGGAATTTGAATTATCTAAACCAGGCACTGAATGTCCAAAAGCATCAGACTTAAATAGCGAATCAGCTCATCTTCAAGAGGATGGAAGCATTCACGTAGATGGCTTATGTTTCTTTGGTAAGCGAAGCATCACATTTTCATGTGAATTCCAAAATGGTTTACCAACAATAAAAGAATTCAAGATTCACTAATACCTTTTAGCAACTATGTATTTATTTAATGAGGTCTGGAATAGATAACCGGCTTGGACCAATATCCGGTTATTTATTCAAATCAGTAAGATAGCCCTATAGAGTGCTTAGTGATTCAATCCAACTAAGGCTTTCTTATGAGTCCTATCCGAATTCGTTTTGACCACGAAACCGCTTATACCCGTGACTGGCTTGCTGATAATGAAGTCGAAGCGCAACGAGTGCTTGCGACCTTCAAAGCTAAAGATGTCACACCGAGATGTGAGTGCAATGACAAATTACCACCGATGTATATTGCTCATCGAACGCGGTATTACCTTGCTCGCAATCCCGGTACTGGCACTTTACATTCCCCTGAATGCCCTTCTTTTGAAATGGAAAAGGAAGACAGCGGCAGGATCACTTACGAAAGTGATGTTATTAAGCCAAAAAATGATGGCACATTGTCATTAAAAATTCTCGCACCACTCGCCCATAAGATTGTTGATAGATCGCCTAAAGAAGCAAACGATATCGACGCAATGGTGCCACCAAGACCGAAATCACCTACTGCTAAACCTGAAGCCATGTCTCTGACAGGCTTGCTTGCTTTGATGTGGGAAGAGGCAGAACTTAACCGATGGCATCCCGGCTTTCATAAACGACGTATTTGGGCAGTAGCCAGAACCCGACTTTTGGATGTCGCACAAAGACTCAATACCAAGCGTATTAATGTTGCAGATGTGTTGTATATCCCTGAACATTTTAACGAATCCCAAAAAGATGCCATTGATTCACGTAGAAAAGAGGCTTTCAAACGCATCATGACCAAAACCAGTACCATCACTAAATACATGATGGTGATAGGTGGAATTCGTAAAATCTCGGTGCAGGAGAAATCAGTAGCCATTACGCTACGACACCAAAGTGAGTCTGTGAAATATTGGGGTTCGCAACACGTTCTCAAAAAACTCAACAACGGACCTGCAGTGGAAATTCTGAACGACCTGCATGAACCACGCCTGGTCTACACGTTGATGATAGTAAGTCGAGATATAGATGAAGTTCTGCATATTCAGGATATCGGCTTTCTAATCACCGACATTCATATGATCCCAACGTATTTTGAACAAGACAGATTGATGACTGAGAAACTAGTCATGGAAGGGCATAAATTCATTAAAACAATGCGCTATGACGGCTCCAGAGATTCTGTATTTCCAGACTACCTGCTGGTGGATAACCCTAATGCAATATTGCCAATGGCCATCTTCCGGACGTTTGCTTCAGAAACAGCTATTGAACAACGTCACCAAACTAAAGAGCGATGGAAAGAGAAGTATGGCAAATACTGGATCTGGGATATGGAAAAGCAAGGTGAAAGTGTTCCAGACTTGCCAACACCGCCAGCAACACGCACTAACAACGTATAGCTTAACAAGCAGGGACCGCATTGATAATTATGGCAAATGGCGTGATGACGATAGATAGTAAAAGTGTGAACCTGTTGCCTTGCATTCATAGCCTTGTAGTAATAACATTCACGTAACTAGGTTTCTCGCTCGTCATTAATTTGATGAGCAAGAACTGGAACTGGCCCAGCGCAATAAATGCCAGTCTCAACTACCCGGACGGGAAATATTATTTCCCATTCGGGGACTAGTATTTCCAATTCGGGTTTTTTCTGTTTTAAGAGGAGAAACCTAATGGAAGTACTAGATCAAACAGTTTGGATTCATATCAATTACCGTACTTGGCAGGGCAAAAAAACCCTGACACGCGACGAGCTAAACCGATATGCCGATCCTGACAAGACCCCACCTGAAGATCTAATCACCCCCGGTACTAAAGCAATTGCAGATCCTGATAAGCTGAAGCGTATTAACAGCCTTGGGAAACGTATTCATCGGGAATGTGAAAAGGTCTGTCTCAAAGCGTTTGGTGCTTATGGCACTTCAATCGAAGCCGGTGAATCATTACTGGCCAGATTGCAGAGCATGAAAGATGAGCACGAAGCATTAATCACCGAGTATTTGGATAGCTATGAGCAATCCAACACTGAATGGATAGCCGAACATCCTGCATGGGAACAATGGCTACGCAATTCCATGATGAGTCGCGGTGAAATCGAGAATCGATTCAAGTTTGAATTTCAAGCTTACAAAATCACAAGTGGCGGCCAAGGGGCACTGATGAACGATGGCCTTCAACAAGAGCAAAACGGCTTGTTGGGGCAGTTGTTGTCGGAAATCGAAAAAATGGCAGCTGAGGCGTGGGCTACTTCTTATGAAAATAAGGATAGAGCCGGTCAAAAAGCGCTTTCACCCATTCGCACAATGCTGAATAAGCTCAAAACACTGAGCTACATTAGCAGTAAGGTGAATGTTCTCATCAAGCGCGTAAATGATGTTCTTGATGCGTTGCCAAAAACCGGTCCGATTGAAGGTGCCGATCTCTCATCAGTTTGTGGGTTATTAAACCTGTTAGGTTCGTACAGAAGAATGACGGACTTTATTAACCAGGTACCACTACATCAAAACGATGTGTTCGATCCAATTGAGGAAGATGAAGACGATTCATTAGTGGCTTCAGAGCAGACAGATATTGTCAGCGAAGAAGTTGTTGATGAGCAAACTGATGAGCAATCAGAAGTTGAAGTCACCATCCCCTCTAATCCTAAACCTGTAGCGCAACCAGCTGCATTTTGCTTCTAAAGGAGTATGTTATGAGCCAATCAACTTTGGTTAAATCACTCCCCATTGTCGCAAAGGCACTGGGGCGCAACATGGGTGTTCGTGTGGAAGTGGATGCTGGTCATCCTCGGACAGACGGAAATGTTATTTATTTACCGTCTTTGCCCTTGGATGATCCCGGTGTAGAAATACTGGGACTTGGCTTTATCATTCACGAAGCAGGACACATACGTTACAGCGACTTCAGTATTGATTACGCCAAGTTATCTCCAATAGAGAGAAAGCTGAGCGGGATCATGGAAGACATCCGAATGGAGAAGTGCATTATCCGGGATTATCCGGGCGCGCATAAAAAGCTTGCGAACTTAGTTCAAAAGCTTGTCCATAATGGATTCTTTGAGCCAGTCACTACTGATACTTCACCAGCTGGAGCGTTATGTGGGTATTTGCTTCACAAAGGGCGTGCACGCGTGCTTGGTCAATCCGCTTTAGATGACCATGCTCAAACCGCGCAGACATTTCTCGAAGGCTATATGACGCCACTGGCAATGACACGGATTAATAGTGTTTTAGCCAGGGTTTCTGGCACCAAGAATGAAGGTGAAATCGTTGAGCTTGCTCGCGAAGTTGCCCAAATACTGGAAGAGGAGAGTCAACGCACCGCACCATCACAAAACAGTAATCAAAGCCAGCAGCAATACGCTGGCGATGATTCACAAGATCAAGATCAGACATCTGATCAGAACCATGACCAGCAAACCGGTGATGGCGATGATTCCGATCAAGGTTCAGATCAAGGGGACGATGATGCACAAGGTGATGATAGCGATATGCAATCAAGCCAAGGTGATAACGATGCAAATGATGATCCATCATCAAATGCAAGTACAGCGTCCAGCGACGACACATTAGATGCAGACAGTGACACCGGTAACGGTCAATCCTCCAGTTCAGCGGGGGATATGTCACAAGAAGCATTTGATGCAGTCGTGCAAGCCATGAAAGACATTCTGGGCACATCAGAAAGTGACTCAAGGGATTTGCCAGGTGATATCAGTGATGCATTTGAACAACTCATCAAAGATGAGATTCAAGAGGCGGCAAATGAGCGTGGAAATCACGCTGTTAGCATGAAACCAACTCACATTACTGATTTAACATCACCTGGCGATCATCAAAAGGCACTTGATGAAGCTCAAGCAGCAACAGCTGCATTGCGTTCCAGACTTGTCCAACTGGTTCAATCCCAGACCAAAGTGAAGCGAAAGACTTCACGAAATGGGCGCAGGCTGAATGACCGAAAACTACATCGTATAAAGTCAGGAAATTTATCGGTGTTTAAGTCGGCCAGTCGCAAGAAAGCAGTTAATACGGCAGTACAGGTTTTGCTTGATAGGTCAGGTTCTATGCGTGAAGGCATAGCGATGGCTGCAAGATCTACATTGTCACTAACTGCTGCAATGAAAAATGTACCTCACTTGTCAGTAGGTGCAGCAATGTTTCCCGGTTCAATGGGCACGGCTGTGACTGTTTTGACAAGACAAGATCAAACGATGAATCAAACAGCTGGGTATTACCCAGAAGTCCAAGTCGAAGGTTGCACTCCGTTGCTTCCTGCTTTGATCTGGTCAGGGGATAACCTGGTTGCTCAAAAAGAAGAACGAAAAATACTTTTTGTGGTGACTGATGGTGCTCCTGATGACATGCAAGACTGTATCAAGACGGTAAATGACTTGAGACAAGGTGGCATTGAGGTATACGGCATTGGCATCGACGTTCGCGAGAAGATGATGTCAGCCTTGTTTGGTAATAAGCATGTATGTATTGAGCACGTGGGAGAGCTTGCGGAAGCAACCTTCTCACTACTTGAAACGACATTACTTGCTGCCTAACGCAAAATAGCTTCATAGCTAGTAGTACCAACTGTTAGACCCCCGAAAGGGGGGTTTTTTTTATAACCGGCTCGGACCAATATCCGGTTATTCATTGAGGCAAAGCCTTAAACCTTTTTTAATGCGAGCCATGAAGAAAAAGGCCAAAGGTTTACTCTCAGCAACCAAGATTGCTCAGCGCAGCTTCTGTGAAAAGCAGCTCGTGCTCGATGAGCAATATGGTCGGCATGAAACTGACGTTCAAAAACAGCGACGTGAAAGAGGAGACGAAGAACATCTTCGACATCACCTTGAAGCACAACGCTATGGTTCAAATCGAGATAATCGGTGTTTCATTGCTACCGAGCTTTATGGCCCTGTTGCCAAAGAGACAGAGCAGCTAAGACTGTTCCGTGACAGATGTCTTCAAAAAAGCTACTTAGGCCGGATATTTACCAGTGCCTATTACGAACTCTCGCCAACGATTGTGTGTTTGATGAAACGCTACCCTTTGGTCAGAAAATTCATGAAACCCATTATCAATTGGATCTTTAAAAAGGTGAGCATCCATGGCTGAAGCCTATTATCTCGCTATTGTTTGCTTGCTCATCCTGTCTCTGTACGGGATTGATGCCAGAAGACGTGAACAGCGTCGTAAATTCATTCTAAAAGAACGTATGCCTACCGAGCTTTCTGATGGTCAGCTAATTCGTTCTGAATACTACATTCGCACGGAAGTGCCTCGGAAAATGCATGGCACATTGGACCAGTTATACAGGGTCATGTCTGGACTACATGTGCTGGTGGACAGTAAAACCCGTGATAAGCATCAAGTATTCCTCAAAGACATTGTTCAGGTATCGGTATACCGAGTCATCTTGACCCGTATAGGCATGAAAATGGCTGACTATGCCTATTTCAGGGTGGTTACGCCTGATGGTGTCCAATATATCAAACGAAACCTTCTTAACGAAACACAAGTCATCGAAGAGTTCGATAGAACTCAGGCGCTCTTGAATGGTAAAGCAACACCCTCAAATGCCCAGCACAAAGCAATGTGCATAAGCTGCCCTCAACAAATTAATTGCGACAATTGGCAGTTTTCAGGCCGCCAGTAATCATAGGAGAAATCATGAAAGCAAAACTGCTTTTACTGCCACTACTAATTGCATCTGGTGCTAACGCTGATGTGTTAATGCCAACAGAAGACAGTGCTAAGTACGCTGATAATCGCGTCCGACTCACAGCAAAATTGCAAGAACCTCCAAAGAACATATTGCCCAAGCTGGTAAGTAAAGATTATGCAGGTAAGGCTGAAACATCAAAATCACCAGCAGGTGAAACGACTACTGCAAAAATCATTGCGAGCAAAGCAGACAAATATGTTGTCCCGCCAAGAACAGCAGTAGCAACAGGCCTTGCAGAGAAGCAGGTTAAAGCTCCTGAGCCGAAAAAGACGGTAGCTGACCTACCTCTACGTGAGCTGAATGATGAAATACAGGTTTCTTTTCGTGACCGTTCATTACCTTCCAGTATTCGCACATTAACCCCACCTGGCTGGGTTGTAGACCTGCAAATCGACAAAAGCATCGAAAGTACGCTTATCAGCTTTTCGGGTGAAACCAGTTATGCACAGGCGCTTAAGGACATTCTTGAGCCACAAGGGCTGACCTATCTCGCATACAGAAATATGAAGCCTAAACCACTGATTGTCGTGACTCACGGAGGCAAGAAATAATGAAGAAATTAGTTATCGCCGGCATGATCAGTCTGACAGCGTGTGCTATGCCACCAGAAAAACCTGTTGAAACAACGCAGATTGAAAACATTCCACGTACTCAGCAGTTAGCACCCAGAACTAGCAACTACGTCAGTATCACCACATCACGGAAACAGATCTTGGATGAAACCGTCACTATCAATCAGCCACGTATTGCATTGATAGATGCATTAACACATCCCTCAGCACTGACAACAGCGAACATCGTGGCGCTCGATTCTGGTGTAAATCTGGCCATGAAAATAGGTGTGAGAGCACAAAACTCACGCATTACTGACTATATTCGTCAAATTGAAGGTACAACCGATTACAAAATAGACGTTCTCCAAAATAGTGATGGCGTGATTCTCCAGGTGGCCTCAACCATGACTCAATCTTGGGATATGGCTGCTCTATCTGATATGCCAGAAGCCATTACGCGTTCTGGCTTCTCAGCAACAACACAGCGATCATCTGGTGGCGGTTCTGGTGCTATGGGTGGGAATGCTGGAGGTGGAGAATCCAGTCAAGGCCAAACACAAAGTGCAAGCGGTACCAATATTGTTACGACACGTGAAGATGATACGTGGACATCATTAATTGAAGATGCCCAACGAATTCTGGGACTTATAGAGGACGGTGAGTCCAGCTCAAACACTAGTAATGGCAGCAATCAGAATACTTTAGTGCCACAACTTGAAGAGGGCGATGATCCTATAGCTTTTTTAAATAACTATAGCAAAGCACTCGATGATGAGATGAATCCTTACTTTGACACGCCATGGGTAGTAGGCAATAAAAGGCTAGGTAAAATCACAGCATACGGAAAACCAAGCCAAATTAGACGCCTTGATGAACATTTCTCAAAGCTTGAAACAGATAGCCAAAGACAAGTACATCTGTCTGGTGCCATCTTAGATATTAAAACTAGCCGAGGTGAGGGATATGGTGTTGACTGGAATGCCATTTACCAAAATAGTGATGGAGACAAAACCGTATCCTTTGCTGGTGAAACTACACAAGCACTGTCCATTTTAGACGGTGGTAACTGGTCAGTAGCGGCATCAATCCCATTTGGTAATCTGACATTGAATGCGATTGTCGAATCTTTGAGAGAGCAAGGCAGTGTCACGCTTCAAAGCCAACCACGATTAACTGTAACAAACGGATATACAGCCTATTTAGGATCTACACAGGAATTCTCATTTGTTTCAGGTGTTGAATTTTTGCCGTTAACTGCTGGCGGAGATGGCAATGTAGCATCAGACACTGCAATCACTACAACACTTTCACGTGTCAATGTAGGTATCAAAATCGCTGTTACACCTAAGATGCTGGATGACGGCAAAATTCTAGTCGATATTGTTCCGATACTGAGCACAATCACTGGATTTACTCCAATCAGTTCTGGTGGTGAAGTATTTGAAACGCCAAATATTGCTCTTCAAGAGCTTGCAACACAGGTCATTACAACCAGTGGCACACCAATTTATCTTGGTGGTCTGATCATAAATAGAGTTCTGCAAAACACTCAAAGACTACCAATTAAAAATGAATTACTTGCCAAAGCTCTGGGTGGAGCTAAGTTCGAGCAAGAAGACAGCGAACTGCTCATTGTCATCACTCCACAGGAAGTGGGCGCATGATATCCGTCAATACTCCAATCTCAATTGAAGGAAGCACGTGCATCCTGATGCGTGACGTATTAGGGGGTTCGACAAACGATAAATACACCAGTCAAGAGCAAGGCAGTCTCAAAGTCTGGTACGAAGAGCAAGCTCTGCGTGAAACTCGCGATGCACATCCGAAAATACCGGTATATGGTTTCTGGCAGTCTTTAATTGCATCAGGGTTGATTGATACCAGCAAGCGTTTGCAATACATCTTTACGACTGAAAGCAAAGATTTTGGCTATTACTTATATAGCCATGAAGGGCTTCTGCATACAGGCTCACTGTTTCATGACGAATTACAACGTCTACCTGGGCCTGCGATCCAAGAAGGAATAACAGTTGCTGACGGTGAAGAGATCACCGTCAGTATTTCTGACCTTAAATTGCCAGACACTCCATTATTGACACACAAAGAACGTATTGCTGCAGCAGTACTGGTTAAAAAGAAAGCACAGCAACAAGGTTTTCTAGCCGTAGCCTTGGTGAGTGGACTTGCCCTTCTAGTGGATACGGGCCTAGCACATCACCATAAATCACACATGAAGGAATTCAGCAAAGTAAACACTGAACTTCACATCGCTGAACAAGCTCTTGCTTCTGTTAATCGTCAAAAACTTGAAAACTGGCCGTCACAAACAAAAGCCTTATCTAGCCTTTATCAGGTAACTAATGCATTCACAGGCAGCAATATTTCTGGCGAGATTAATTTACTTCCTAACCAGCCAATTGCAATTGAAGTTGAGGATTCTCGCGACACAAGAGCCAGGTTAAGCATGCTGGCAGATATGGGAATACAGTCAAAGCGCATTTCAGCTAACACAACGATTATCCAATGGGTGAACGATGAAGCGTACTAATCCAATCATTAGAAATATTGCAATTATTTTAGTTTCTTCAATGCTTGCTGCTTTTTACATAATCACGGGAAACGCTTCCAGAGAATATCCAAGTATAGAAAATCTACAACGGCAAATATCACAGATTAATGATCAAGTAGAAATTGTCAGCCAAAAAGCTGATCTACCACTGCTTCCAAACATCTGGCACTCAATAACTGTAATCGCCAGTACGCATGGCGTGAAAGTCTCCCCCCTCAAACAAGCCAAAGATGCGGGCATTCTCGACTCAGATATACCTGGAGGAACACCCTGGTATGGCGTGATTCAGGGAAACAGCAGAAATGTGGCAATGGCAGCGATAGAGATTCAGAAAGTGGTTCCTGTAATTTTTGGTGCTGCAGCCATAGACAATGAAGTAATTGGCCTGAGCTTCGCAGCGTTAGGTTCGGAATTAGAAAACTAAGAGGTCGTTATGAGAAAAAAAATACTTACATTATTGCTACCAGGAATACTTATCTCCTTTACCCAGCCTATTTCTGCTGAAAACCAAACAGGATTAACAGCTGATCAAATTCGACATGAACAGGCATTAACAGAGCTCAGAAAGCAAAAAGAAATTCTCGAACTGAAGCACTCTCAAGCAATGCTTATCAGAGACTGCCATGAAATGGGGATTGATTGTCGCGAAGCTGATTTAGATATCCGGCAAGACCATCTCAATGATCTATCGACTGAGATAGATAGCCAAGCCCCCCTTCTTGCTACATCACTGGAAGAGAGTTCATTTTCACTTGAAGGAATAAAAAGCAAATCTAGCGTAAGTCCTACGTTAGAAGCGATCCAGAATGATAGTGCAAAACTTAAATATTCTGGTGAGACTCAATGGGCCCTTGTCGGAGAAACAGTTGGAGAGTGGGTTATTACCCATATAGATGCCTCAAAAGTACGCATTAAACACTCCGGAAACTCTAATTCCAAAACCTTAGTTTTAAATTGGTGATTACTATGACTGGAACAACTGAACTATTTCAACGCATATTAGAAAAGCTTATATCTCAAGGCGTTACAGACTTAATAAAATCATCACATTGGCCAATACCAGAGTCTGACGAAGCGATCTATCACTCACTGATTGAAGAGGGCGTCTCTACCAAAGATATAGCTACGGCTTTCTCTCAATTAAGTAATAAACCTATCTACAGCATTGATGATGGTGAGTTTGAACACGAAGGTGCTGGATGGGGCATTGCAAACAATACCTTATACATTGTGAACCCTTATGGGCACACAATTGAAGAAATGCTCGAAGAACAGGCTAAAGGGAAAGTCAACTTTAGCAAAACCGGCATTTTAATAGGCACTTCCACTATTACATTAACCCAAGCTGCCAGCAAAACCGAGCTAGATAAAAGCATTAATGAAATGATCGAAAGCGCCTTAGAAGTAGGTGCCAGTGATATCCATGTTTCACCACGCACCCGTAAACATTTATCAATACAGTTTCGCTCGGATGGTGTAATCAAACCATATCAACATAAAATCAGTATGGATGAGTATCAGGATTGGTCGAACAAATTGCTTGGACGGGCTGGAAAAATCGGTGGGAAGCCAACTAAACCACTTGATTTAAAGTTTAACTATCTCTGGAAGGATAAAGACATACAGGTACGTCTAGCTGCATCACCAGTAATGAGTGGCGGTGACCCCTATTTCTATTTTGTTATGCGGTTATTGAACCCAACAGGCCAGCAAAGGCAGCTCAAAGACATTGGTTTTCCGAAGGTTGAGTATGAAACCCTAAAGACCCTTTGCCGTTCTCCAAAAGGATTAGTAATAGTCACCGGTCCCACTGGTAGTGGTAAAACAACAACGCTATACGCCATGCTCCAGCTAATCCAGGAATTACGACCTGGGGATTCCATTCAAACATTAGAAGATCCTGTCGAGGTTGAATTACCAGGCATCAATCAGACCCAGATAAATAATCAAGCTGGTATGACATTCGCTGAAGGTTTAAGAACAAAACTTCGTCAAGACCCGGATGTAATTCTCGTGGGTGAGCTTCGCGACCTTGAAACCACGAATCTTGCAATTGAAGCCTCCATGACCGGTCACTTGGTTCTTGCCACGATGCATACCAATAGCGCGGTTCAAACCATTAGTCGATTGACAAATATGGGTGTTAATCCATCAACCCTTGCCGATTCTTTGCTTGCAATATCAGCACAGCGAATGGTGAGAAATGTTTGTAAAGAGTGCTCCACAGAAGAAGAGTTTGGACAGAATACTGGTGTTGCTGAAAAGTACTCAAGCCTACGTGGTGCACCTCAACTTGGTGAGCCCATTAAGGTTGCAGACCATAAAGGCTGTTCCAAATGTGATGGAGGTTACTCAGGTCGAAGTCTAGTTTCTGAGCTGATGATTATCGACCCATGGACACAAAATCAAATTCTTGAAGGTACATCTGCAAATGTTATCGAAGAGAAGCACCGCAACCACCAATACTCAACCATGTGGGACAACGGTATCAACATGGTCCGCCGAGGAACAACAACTATCAGTGAACTAGAAGCCAGGCTTTCTCCGCTTGCGAGCTATGGCCAACATTTCACTTATGGCCGTGAAACCAACCTGCTCTAATTTTTAAGGAAAAAGTAAATGAACATAAATCTTAAACAAAAAGCCCAAAAAGGCTTCACATTAATCGAGCTCATGATTGTCGTTACTGTATTGGCCATCCTTGGCACCATAGGTATGCGCGGTTTTAACGCATGGGTAGGCGGTGCGAATGTGGACGTGGCTACCTACTTTGTTGAACGTGATTTTCTTTCAGCAGTTACTCAGTGCTACCGCATCAATCGTGGCTACGGTAACTGTGACAAAGCAGAACTAACGCGTTATGGTTTAAGCGACCAGACTGCTTGGGATACGGCCTGGACGGTTAGTGTAGCCGGCAACACCTTCAATATCTCTATGCCGGTACCAGATGATGAAGATGGTACAAATTTAGCAACACGTCTAAATTCATCTGAAGTTGAGCATATTAATAATGCCTCTTATTCTGGCTCAAACGTAACAGTTGAATTGGTAATGCCATAATGCAATTCGTTGTTAAATTTCGACATTTGGATGGCAGCACTCGCCTTACCTTAATGGAAGCAGAACATCAGGTTGCTCTTCTTGAGCAGCCTGGGCTTGAGGATGCAATAGAAGGCTCCTGGGAAATACCGTTTGGATTAAAGATTGGTTCAAACAAACTTAAGCCTGAAGAACAATTACTTCTTGTTGCTCAAGTCGCAACGCTGGTTGACTCAGGTGCCGATATAACTCAAGGCATTACTGAAATTGCAGTAAGTACTCCTTTTCTGAAGAAGCACATGCAAGATCCCAGAATAGAACACGCCTCACGAATATCAGATTATTTAGAGCTTTTTGGGGTAGACGGTAATGTAGTGTTGCTTGTTCGCTCTGGTGAAGAGTCAGGTCGTATGAGTCAAGCCATTAATATGGCAGTTGAAAACATTCAGCAGGATATTGAGCTGAGAAAAGCCACCAGCGCGGATTTGAGGCTGGGACTAACTTATTTAATCCTCGGAATATCATCCATTTTGCTATTGAGCTTAATACTTGGAGGTCCAGCACAGCAAATCATCGACGTGCCTCAGCTTAAAGCAAATAATGCAACACGCCTTATCGTTAAGTTAAGGGCAATTCAAACTGACCACACGCTTCTCTTCTTATTGGTAGTTGGTGGGACTATGGCTGGAATACGCTACCTTTTGAACAATGTCTCAGAATTTCGCGGCTTATGGGGAGTGCGACAACTAGATGATCTTTTAAAAGCCAGAAGATCAGCAAATTTTCTTGCTGCTTGGATGCCTCTGTTTGCGTCGGGCTTCAGTCCAGACAAATCCCTTAATTTGATTGCCAAAAACAACAGCGGCACAAATAAACTAGCTGTCGAGTCAATTATGGATGGTGTGGAGCAAGGTGCGACTATCCCTCAAAGCCTACTCGCTCAATACTGGTCACCTAGCTTTATTATTGGTATGAAAGCTTTCGATGCAGCTCATGACGAAGCACGACACAAATTATTAGTGCGTATCAAAGGGATGTTAATCACAGAAATATTCGTTACAGGAAAACGCTTCTCTAAGCTTGCGTTGCACATTGGCATGATATCAGCTGTATTTACAGTTTTTTTGATTGCTGCAGGATTCTATGCCCCAATGCTACTGTCGCGTGGTGGGTAGTGAAAGGTTACACGCTTGTCGAATTATTGATAGTTACAGTGCTACTTTCAATCTTAGCCACACTGGGTATGCCCGTGATTAAAGAAATTATGGAGTCACACAGGGTCATTTCCACAGTTGAAACTATGAAAGCAATTGCTGCATCAGCTGATGTCGCGAGACGATTACCAGGGGGTGATATCTTTACAGATGCTTCTACGAGCGAGATTGCTACTTTACTCAATAATTATGAAGCAAACTCGCAGGGCTTAACAAATAGCCCATTGCAGACTTATTGGGGAACGAGCTACTTAATAACCACTACCGGACAATATGCCACTGTAAGAGTGTCTATTCCGCTACGGGATATCAATCCGTTTGAAACCATCGCAACGTCCTCTGGGGCTAGCACTATCCTCCTAGTTAGCCATAAGCCAAGGGGCGTTAATCGCTCATCAGTTGTCACTTCAATTTATAACAAACGTCACCTCTATTTGGAATCCACAGATGATTAAATATCGTTCTCAAACATTGAGCCAATCTGGCTTTACGATAATTGAGCTGTTGGTTGTGATGATGGTCATAAGCATTATGGCTGCTCCATTTGCCTATCAGCACATTCAGAAGTTTGAAGAAGACCGGATTGCCATTACCGTTGCTGAAGTTAATGACCTGTTTCAGTCAGCTCAGAACTTTGCAGCAGAACAGGATGGGGAATGGCCAAGTGAAGCAGATAACTGTGCGACAGCTATTTCTACTATGGACACTGAAAACTATCTTCAAGGATTTAACATTCGATCACCCTTTGGTACTAATTTAAGTACCAGTTGCACTACAGGAGAGGGCAAAAGATTTATCATCACAATTGATGCAGTAGATGCTGGTAATGCCGAGCTTTTAGATGCTGGCCTTCCCTCCAGCACCGTGTCAGGCAGCCTTGTTACAGTATCTGTGCCTCTTCCAGCTGTCATTCCAGCTCTTGAACATTTGCTGCCAAGAGATGGCTCAAGACCAATGACCGGTGATTTAGATCTAGACGACAATAATATTCTAAAGGCTAACCAAATCGAGACAGAAATGGTTCTATTGAACTCTATCGTGACGAAAGACTCAGCCTGTGCGACTAACGGATTAGTAGCAAGAGATAATATCGGTAACTTACTTAGCTGTGTAAATGGTCAATGGAAAGGACCTGAGGGCTCACCTATAAGCATGGTTAGCTACTTCAATCGATCAACATGCCCAGATGGATGGGTTGAGTCTAATGGTTTAAACGGTACTTATGATGTTCGTGGTGCATTCATTCGTGCTTTAGATCGTGGCAAAGGACTTGATTCAGGTAGAACACTAGGAAGTTATCAAGCTGATAATGCACCTCATATCAATGATTACCAAATAAGGCGTGGAAATATCGGAACACTTGGATGGGGATCAACTGGCACATATGGATTGCCAACGAATGGAGCATACACAGCGTGGCAAGCTACGGGTGAAGGTGGAGCTGGCGGCGACCGTTGGCAAATCAGAATGCGGCTGAAAGGTGGAGAAACAAGACCTAATAACGTAGCTCTACTTGCTTGTCAGAAACAACCTTGAGACGGAATATGAAAGACCAACTTAACGATATCAAGCTATATGATAAATTCGCAATCCTTAATCGTGCTGGTAAACACGAAATATTAAAGGATGGTGACTCATGGGATGAGCTCAAGAATCTATATAACGAAATTATGGAGATGCATCGTCCAGATCAGACAGTAGAAGTTTCCGATACTTCAGTAATGTGGAAAGATGACCGCTGGCGTTGCCATATTTTCAATAGTGACCGAGGATGGGGCTGTGCAATGCGACGCAATCCCTCAGTCATTCCTCACTTACAAGACGATTTGGGGTTTGAGCTAGACAAAGTTCTTTCGCTAACTAATGGTTCCGGATTAATAATTATAGCTGGGCCAACAGGTGCTGGTAAGACAACCACGATGGCATCGCTTATTAATTACTTGTCAGAACGCGGTGAATTGGGCGATACAGTCACGATCGAAGAGCCAATAGAATACAGCCATAGTGATCCACTTATTTGTCAGCGAGAAGTAGGTATCAATGTTGGTAGTTTTCATGGCGGCGTGCATGAGGCAATGCGTCAATCCCCACGTAATATAATCATAGGTGAGATCCGACACCCAAACACTGCAGAAGCTGCAATTCAGGCTGGTCTAACTGGACATCGAGTATTTGCAACCTTACATGCTGAAAACATACATGAAGTGGTCACTAGAATGTTCGGGTTACTTGATAAGCAACATGATGAACTGCTACCACAAGCTATACAGGGATTCATCTGTCAACATTTAGTACACGGTATCAGTGGAAAGACGCACTGTATTTACGAAACATTACATGCTTCTCCACAAGTTCGCAGCATTCTCTCACAGGGACCAGCAGCACTACCTCGTTTAAATCACGAGATGTATCAGCAAAAAAGAAAATCACTCTCAGAATATGCTAAATCTCTTGTGATTTCAGGCCAGCTTCAGGTAGAGGAAATAGTTCGATGGACCACAGAATGAGGTTTATGATGAGAATACTAAGAAGCTTTGTAAGTATACTTTTCACCGCAATGCTGGCCACCCCAGCTATTGCACAGACTTATACTGTTCAAGCCGGTGATAGCTTATGGAAGATTGCTGAAAAAACCAAAGCACAGGATGTAACGGTTCATCAAATGATAGCAGCGATACATGTAAATAACTCAGCTCTATTGGGTGCTGATATCGGAAACATTAAGCCAAGCATGGAATTGGCAATCCCATCCCAACCGGCAGCCTCTAACGCAAGCTCTAAACATGCCACGCAATTACTTAGTGCCACCGGTAGCCCATTTTCGACACCCACAAGAAATACACGAATTGATTCCATTCAAAAGAAAATAAGCCGTATCGAGAATGAAATCGAAGACACAATCGAAGCCCTTACAACAAGTCAAGACAGCTTCGACGCAATGGTTACTCCCTAGGAGAAAAAACGACAAAGAGTTAAACAATAATGCCGACCTTATGCTTTTCATAAGGTCGGCATTTTCTTTTTATCATGTATGTATGCCGATATGATTTGAATCGGTGGAATATCAAAACTATCACCACTCAAACAGATGCAGCCAGTTCGGGGAGTTTCACGGCGCCGGAGGGCATCCTGATAAAGATCCAAATAATCTTTATGATGACTTCCTGTTCTTGCCAATATACCCTCGTCATACCCCTCATTCAGTTCTACACGAGCCATTTCAAACGACTCCATGAGCGTCAGCAGTTCATTATCCACCAGCAATAAATCGCTATATGATTTGATTGAATTGAGTTCTTCAAGATAGGGTACTAGTGGCTTTAAGGCCAATTCGACATTATTTTGCAATCTTTCATAGTAGCTGGCCATTGAATCGGTAGGTTCTGTAAACCAGGCTTCATCATATTCAGAACATCCATCTGTGCTTTCCATAATCGATCAACCAGGACTAAGGAAGCTGTGCTTCAATTTGAGCAGCACGTTTGCTTTGAATATCTGAAAAGCTATCAGCGGTACCGGCAGCGAAAGTGGAAGTAATAATCACCATTGCTGCAATAAAAATAATAAGTGTTTTCATGGGGAATGCCCTCGTAAAAGAAAGTAATTACGGGGCAGATATGAATGTCACACAGGGACAAAGTATCTGTCCCGTGTGGGTTGAGCTATAAAAAGCCCAAAAACAAAAAAACCGCATGCAATGTTATTGCTGTGCGGTTTTCGTTATCACCATCCACCTTAGTGGGTTGGCAAAGTGCTCTAAATAAATAGAGAATAAGTAAATATTAGATACATCGTGTAAAAGTGTCAAACCTCGAATACTGGACTATCTGAACCCGTCCGCAAATTGGTCCAGAATCTTCTGCTGCTTTTCAGCTTCAGCATGGCTATATTGAGAGGTTGTTTTCAAATCCATATGCCTGGCCATCTTGGAAACTGTTGCAATATCACTGGTCGTTTTGAATAGCTGAGTGACAAATCCGTGTCTTAGCCAATGTGCAGATGACCTCCTGATATTTTTCACACTTACCGGATCAGGGAAATCATTTAACATTTCCTTATTAATACCTAATTCATTAATTTTAACGTAGTCTGCAACATCTCTGACCAGTGACTTGAATATTCTGTGAGCGGATGTCCGATCTGTAACTGATTTTGTACCCTTAATGCTTAACAATAAATGCTCATTCTCTGATGGCATATTATTAAGCCCCAAGCTAGATCTATATTTTATTAACTCTTTTATAAAACGTGATGGAAGTGTTAAGGGCTCAGCCTCAACACGACCTTTACCAATAACATTTACAGACCAAACGTTATTATGAGCAATATCTTTTCCTGTTATGGTTAATAGCTCTGATATTCGAAGCCCAGTCAGGAAATAAGCAAACCAAAGCCATCTCTGTCTTGCAAGTACTCTAGCTTTTTTATCATCGGACGGATCTACATCAGCAAGATAATCGTTCACTGCTTTAATTTCGTCATCACGTAAATGACGCTCTACTTTTATTCTAGTTGCCTTAGCATTTTTTTCCTCACCAAAAACATTATGAGTAAGATATCTTCGCTTCACCATCCACGAATAAAAGCTTGATATTGTGGCGCTCAGCTGGCGGATAGAAATTCGACTCAAACCATTAGATGCTGAACCGGGCATTTTAATGAAAGGCTTCCAGTTCTTGTCAGTTCGCTTATATCGCTTGCTGGAACAAAACTCGTCATCTGGGTTTTCTAGCCAGTGAATAAAATCCTGCGCATCTGTTGAATCTGCCTCTCTGAATGTTTTTCTTCTTTTTTTATTTAGAAAAATTTGTAGTCGTTTTAGATCTCGCTCGTAACTCTCAATTGTTCTTGGTGACAATCCTCGACCAGATTTATCTTTTTGATACAGAAAACGTATCGCTAACCATTCATCACTGAACTCTTGGATATTATTTAAGCTAGGAGTAATGTCTGAATTAAGAACTGGAAAATTCGCATCCTCCGTTTTCACCAATTCTCCTATTAAAATCTCACTCATACTCTAAATATTCTCTCATTCATAATTTTCTAATGAATATAACCGAAAATTACTAAATTGCAACCTTACTGGAATAAGGTTGCATTTTATATCAGGGTGAAATTTTGCATGTTAGTCAGTCAGATCATCACTTGCGTGAATGTGATTCTTGTATCACTTACTTGTACAGATTCTTAGTAAAAGCATGTCCTTTTCAGAACTAAAAGTATGTCTCTTTGCATTAAAACTATGTCCGAAGTGTGATTCTTAGTAAAAGCATGTCCTTTTCAGGGCTAAAAGTATGTTTCTTTGTAGTAAAACTATGTCCTAAGCTCTGAACTTAGTAATTAAAGTATGTCCAAAGCTCCGATGTATTACTAAAAAGGTAAATGCAACATTGTTGCTGCGGTACTCATAAGGCATAAGATCGTATTCACTCGTCTTGCGTAGATCACTGTTGCCGCCCATTATTTGAACGGTTAATAGATCATCACCTCATGTGGGGTTAATGCTGGTGTTACTGCCTATTTCTAGCGTTTCAATAAGACTCCGTTTTTAAGAATTCGCCAAAATAATGTACCGTCCAATCACCCCGAATTGTTATTCAAACCCTTAGCAGCTTGTGTTCCTGAATCCATGAAGACCTTAAGTTCTGTATTGCGTTTCCCTAACATATTTATTTCTCTGTTTTCGACATTAACATGCTTAAAAGATAATGCAGCACCCTCACCTAATCTCAGCCCATAAAATAAAAAGTGTTAAATAACCCTTGTATTATTTGTAAAACGGCTCTACCCCTGCTGGTTCATATCCTAGCCATCAGAATCAAGTGAGGGGTGCTCTGCTGATTCAAATTGTTTTCTGGCATCATCTTTCCATTTAATCTTTTTGCACACTGTATGAATGATATTTTTTGACTGACACGATATTTTCGACTGTTCAAAGTAAGCTTGAAAAAAAATTACCTTATCCCTCCCTGACCAGATGTCACTTAGATGACGAACAAAAGTTGTTAAATCATGGATGACTGCCCGGCTTTTCACTAAACGATATTTCAACTTTTCAAGGTCGATAAGTTTTACATCCCAACCATTTGCACTTTGACGAACCATGATGTGTTTTGGGTAGAGACAATTATGCTGGTAGTGATGTTTATGTAAATCGCGGATGACTTTGGCTATACTTGATATCAATGTTTTTTTGTCTTGTGGGACTAAAGTTGAAAGTTCAATTTTATCCAAACTGATATACCCTTCTAAAGCCTTGGTAACTAGAACAGCTTTGGCGCCTTTTGTATCGAAATATAAAACGTCCAACGTTGGTATATTTATGGCGTGAAGTAATTGAATGTTATGGTATTCACGCAAAAAAGTTGGAATACCGTTAAGTGGATGTATAAGCGTCCTTGTCATATGATTTTCTTGCCGCTTGATAAAAACTTTTTCTGATCTCCCAAAGTTATCAATCATACATTTGACAACACCACTCCAACCGCCGCGACGAACATTGGGTGTTTCAAACCAGGGTGAATTAATATGCCAAAGTTCTTCAAAAACTTTACTGTCCTTGTTATGGGGCGAGCGTAACAAACTGACTCTATTGATAGTGTTTAACATGAAATATTCTCATTTTTTTTCGAGAATATAAGTTCGCCACATCGCGTATTTCGGGATGAAATCTAGATAGGCTTTTATAGTGAAACCACCCTCGTTGAATTCTTTTTCAATAGTCCGTTGAGGTATGACAAAACGGTTCTGATAATGGCGTTTAGTTCGATTCGATTCGAGTTTTTTTCGTTTCCAGGCTTTAACGTTACCATCCACCCAAAGAGAAATAATCACCGTGGATTTACTTACACGGTGAAATTCTTTTAATAGTTTAAGACGATCCTCGGAATAACCAATATGGTGCAATAAACGGATGCAGAAAATATTGTCAACATAACCGTCACTAAGTGGTAATGAAAAAGCAGAAGCTTTAAATGTATGTATTTTCTTAATGAGTTGTTTTTCGCGATATTGCAGCCCTATATCAATCATTTTCTGACTGTTATCACAGGCATAGACATGCCTTTTAGGGTTTTCAGTCAGCACATCCCAAAAGCGTCCGGTGCCACACGGGACATCCAATACGCTTGTCGGATTACCCGCTATTTTTAAGGCTGTTCTGGCGATCTGTTGATCACGCCAGTTTGAAAGTTTTCTTGCTAAACCATCTGTGTGTTTCTGGAAATAGGCTTTAGCATGTTGTTCAGTATATTTTTCAGCAAATTCAAGTTTTTTGCTCGTTTGATCTGACATATTAGGCCGCTTACTCAATCTGATAAGGAAGCAGTATTGTCTGACTTGAAACTTAAGAAAGGCTTAACTTAATCGATGTTTCCAAATGGATGAGTTTGAACTTAGAAGATATCCATATGAATCGTATTTTAAATACATCCTGAGCATGATCTAGAAACTACGTCGATAAGTAATTGCAAATTTTCCATTAAAGTATGAAACCTAATGTATTGCTAATCACTGATTCCATAACGTTGTTCTCGATATAGCCAAGAAGGTAACAATGAGTGTGCTAAAGCTTCCTTCTCTTGTGACTCACTTGCGTCGCCGATAACTTCCATACGTCGTTTTAACCTATCATATTGTCCAGATTTCGCTGGTTGATCCATCCTTAAAACCGTCACATCTGTCCCCTTCATAAGTGCAAAATAGTCAGCAAACTGCATCATGGCGCGGCCAGGTGAAAGCTGTTCTGACTCAATGGTTAAATCGCGTCCAATCATCGGATGATTCGCAGAAATGCCCATTAGAGATAACAATGTGGGAGCTAAATCAACTTGACTGGAAACGGTTTTAATCTGCTTAGATTCAGTGTCTGCTCCTAGTATCATTGCCGGAATGTGAAAGCCAGAGATTGGCACTAGGTCATCACCATAAACCCGATTAGTATGGTCTGCTACGACTAGAAACAGTGTGTTATCCCAATAATCACTTAGTTTAGCTTTATCAAAAAACTCTCCTAATGCGTAATCAGCATATTTAACCGTGTTGTTATCCGTTTGTTTAGGCTGGTCATAAGGTTGAATACGACCATCAGGATATTCAAATGGAGTGTGATTGCTAGAGGTAAAAACAAAACTCAAAAATGGTTGATTTTTGGCATTTAACTCCGAAAGACGCTGATGTGTTTTATTGAGTAAATCTTCATCAGACACACCCCAGCTACCTGTAAAGATTGGATCCTTAAAATCACGCTCATCAATAACGGATTCAAAGCCATTGCCAATAAAGAAGCTGGCCATATTGTCAAAATGAGACTCTCCACCGTAAATAAATTCAGTAAAGTAGCCTTGTTGTTTTAATAAACCACCAAGTGTGAAAAAGTTTTGTTGGGCCAACGACAATTTAACAACGCTTCGAGCAGGAGTCGGAAGGTAACCACTGACCACCGCTTCAATACCCCTAACAGATCGCGTTCCGGTTGCATAAAGTTGTTCAAACCACCAACCTTCGTTTTTTAATCGATCGAGATTTGGTGTTACCGGCAGTCCACCAAGATATTCAACATAACTTGCTCCCATGCTTTCTTCCAGAATTATTACCAAATTGAGTGGTTTATCTCGGTGTTGAGTTGCTTGTTGAAAATGCATGGTAGGATTCTTTGCGTCTGAATCATTTGGAATCCATGGATAGAGTTGACTCAACGTGCCAAGGACTTCTTCATGAGACATTTTTCCATAAAGCTCTGAGGATTTGTCTTCGTGCTGCATATTGTAAATCGCAAAATAAACAGACCATGCCGAATTGATGTAAAGACTATTAACCATGGCATCTGAAGTTCTGGCAAATAATGCTGGATTTGCTGGACGATGTCCGAGTGAAGACCGGATCATCAAAGCTAGGATTACCACCAAGACAGGCCAAAACAACCATATCTTCCATTCTGGCCAGTCAAACTTGAAGTTGATGATTTGTAATTTGAGTAATCGTGTGATGCCCCAACCTGATAAAATCGTTACCAGACTCCCTACCAGAACTTCAGCCCTGAAACCGTTCCATAGCATTGAAGATACTTCATGAGGGTATTTAAGATATTCAATGAACAGACGATTTGGCCTCAGATCATACTGCGTGATAAAAGCGGGTGTAGAAATCTCCATAAAAACAATAAACGTCAGGATCAATACGCTCCATATCAATAATATCCACCGAGAGACAGGCCAAAACCATCGATTAACAAGTATTGGTAGTAATAGAGCTATGGGAGTCATTAACATTCCCATAATAATCAGATCCGATCTAACCCCCTGACTGAACATGGTCCAAAGGTCTGTGACAGCCGAAACTCTATCCCATTGCCAAACCACCAAACCCATTCTCGATAATGAGAGGATGAACAATCCTAGCAACATGATTTTGATAAATAATTGATATGGCCCAAATATCAGCCAAGTTCGGTTTAGATTCTTAAGCATTTATTTATATTTCCCGTATGCATTAACTGCGTCTTATTGGCTGATATGAGTAGTCAGCTGCAAAGAATTGAGGCCAATATAAATTTCAATACTTAAGCGTTGCTTAAGAAATCGAACATAATATGAGCCTAGTAATTTTTGTTGAGGTAAAAAATGAAGACGGGCTATACGGGATTAAAAAGATTGTTTTATGCGACACAGTATTCATACCAAGGATTACGTGCCAGCTGGGAAAGCGAGGCTGCCATTCGCCAAGAGCTCCTACTTATTGTATTTCTGGTGCCAATCACATTTTTGCTTAATATCACATCAGTTGAGCAAGTAATGTTGATCTTTAGCTTGGCTTTTATCGTTGTCGCTGAACTACTCAATACGGCATTAGAAACCGTTGTT